>Ga0310333_100233_pt1 | contig 15761 bp, 20 predicted proteins | sample LakMicSRFTotalB7_FD_195547 | JGI IMG/M metagenome (GOLD analysis project Ga0310333, IMG submission 195547) | Enriched freshwater cyanobacterial communities from Lake Michigan, Michigan, United States - MI23.SRFL.Total.B7 (v2) (version 2) | ecosystem: Environmental > Aquatic > Freshwater > Lake... | reverse complement strand
TCCTCCATCTGTGCCCAGAGGAAGGCAGCAATCACTTCACCTGGTAGGTAGGAAGAGCCAATATCGACCCACGTATACTTATCCACCTCCTTACGAGAAAACTGACTACGGTTAGTCCCCTTCTCGCGAATGATTTCAGCACGTTCAGCAAGTTCTGGCTTGTTAACCAGCAATGCCCCTCCTTCGCCAGCAATGATGTTCTTCGTTTCATGGAAGGAGTAGCAACCGAGATCACCAATCGAGCCAAGAGGCTTACCCTTGTAGGAGGCCATCACCCCCTGGGCTGCATCTTCAATCACCAGCAAGTTGTACCTGCCCGCAATCGCCATGATCGTGTCCATTTCACAGGCAACGCCGGCGTAATGGACAGGCACAATTGCTTTTGTACGCTGCGTAATAGCCGACTCGATCAGACGCTCATCGATGTTCAGTGTGTCTTCTCGGATGTCGATAAACACAGGCACGCCACCCCGCAGAACGAAAGCATTGGCTGTAGACACGAAGGTGAATGAGGGCATGATGATCTCATCACCAGGCTGGATATCCGCAAGGATGGCCGCCATCTCCAAAGCAGCGGTGCACGAATGGGTGAGCAGCGCCTTTTTGCAACCAGTCTTCTGTTCAAGCCAGGAATTACATTTCTTGGTAAAGAAGCCATCACCTGCCAGCTGGCCACGGTTGTGGGCTTCAGAAATGTAATGGAGCTCACGACCTGTGAGATAGGGTTTGTTGAATGGAATCATGGCTTGCGGGCTACCAATAAAAGCGAGCCTCCTGCAGGGAACCTGAGACCAAACATCATCAATGCGAACTCAAGCTGCATTACTAGATATAAAAACTTATTGAGTAGGGGGTTGATCTTGAATTCAGAGTCGGGATCGAATTGCCTGGTTCGCAATAAAATTCTCTGCAATGCCATGACGGGTAAAAGTAAGCAGACAAAGGAAGAGCAGTACTCAATCTGAAATCCAGCAGTTTTCACTTTTTGGCAAAGATCCATTCGGGTGTACCGCCTGATGTGATGGGCATAGACATCAGTCGCTGACCAGAGCCAAGGATGTTGTGGGACTGTCAGCAGCAGCACGCCTCCTGGTCGAAGTGCTCTAAAAAAATTGTCGAGTACGACTTGATCAGAATCAATATGCTCAATGACATCAAAGGATCCAATCCCGTCGTAGGCTTCAGCCTCGACCATGGCTTTTGCATCCAGCTGTCGGAATGAACAAGAAGGAAGCCGCTGTCTTGCAAAAACAAGGCCATTCTCGAAGTATTCAGTAGCTTCAAGCTTTAACAAAGGAAAGGCTCGAGCAATACCGCTAATCACGTAACCTGTGCCGCATCCAACCTCAAGGAAGTCACGAAGATTTGATGCCCTACTTTTGAGGATCAAAATAATAAGTTGATTGCGACAGCGAAACCACCAATGCTCGGCTTCAGCTTTTGCAAAATAAGCAAAAGCAGCATCTGGATAGGGAGTCTGAGAAATTGCGGATTTCACGTTTGTCAATCAAACAAATACATAATTACGAGTTAAAGTGAAAAGCTCTATGGCGACAAATGCTATCCCTATTAATTGTGCGAGAGAGTGCGGCACACCTAATCCATAGTGCAAAGCTGTAAGCACCACTAGATTGGTGACATAGCCCAGAAGTTGAACAATGACGTACTTGCCAAGTGAAACACCGAGATCTGTGTCCGATTTGAATGTCCACACCTTGTTGGCAGCGAAGGATGTGGAGCAGGCAGCCAAATAAACTGCTGTCATGCTCCATACCGGATTAATGCCAAGTAAAGTCATCGAGAGATACAAGGCATAAGCCAGCCCATTGGCAACGCAACCGACTGACAAATACTTAATAACTTGCCTGGATAAAGTTACTTGCCGTTTCATACTTCTGCTGATATGCATGATTCAGAGTCGCGACAGGTCGCTTTCTCAGGTTGCCACGCAGCAATACGATGCGCGTGATAGAGAAATCGAGATTCTGCCTCGATAAATAAATTTTTTCGATAAAGAGCTTGGGCGCTGGTATTGGAAAGTTGAGTTTGCACCTCAAGACGTGAAATGCCGTTGGCAACACATAGACTTTCAACTTGCTTGAGAAGTTGCATACCAATGCCTTGACCTTGCCATGAAGGCAGAACAGCTAAAAGACCAATCGAGCAAGTTGCTTCATGCCATTGAGACGTGATCAGCCCAACAATCGTTCCGCTCACTTGATACGTATAGATTGCGGCCATGGGCATCTGATGGAGATTGTTTGTCAACCAAGCCCTGTAAAGCCTCTCAAAACTGCCAGGTGGTAAAAACGGATCAAGCTTGAACCTAGATTGATGACCACTCAGATACGCCAAAGTAATAATTTCTGGATCAATATCTTCTTTGTCATAGAACTTGATGCATGGATTACCCTCGAATCGATACGAGTTTCCATCAAAAGTCTTAACGAATTTAATTTTTCCACCAGTATCAACCAATAAATATGCCCCACTTCTTGACTGCAAGATCTCACGCTCAGAGTCAATATAAACAAGCTCAAATCCTTGGCATTTTGCGGATTGCAGGCCTGCAGTCAATGAATGAGTGGCTAACAGACAGAGGCTTCCTACTCGCTTGCCAAAGAAATGAGTGTCCCAGTTCAAATGGACAATGGACTCAGACATTATTGATGACCTCATCGACTATATAAACAGGCCTGTTTTTTGCTTTCTCAAAAGCCTTGCCAACATAGATCCCGACCAATCCCAGCACAAGAATATTGATACCAGCAGTCAGCCAAATCGAAATGATTAGACTGGCATAGCCCGCAATTTTTATTGCACCAGACAAATAGCCGATGAGATAAACCAAGCCTATTGAGAGAGAGAGGAAAGACAGAGCAAGTCCGCCTTCGGCAACAAGCTGCAAAGGCTTATCAGAGAAAGAAATGATATTATTAATAGCCAATCTAAGCATTCTCCTCAGGTTGTAAGCGGTCTCTCCATATAGCCGTTCTGAATGCTCAACATCGACAGTTGTCGTTCTAAACCCCACCCATTGAACCATTGCCGGAAAATATCGAATATTGTCATTCATGCTTAGGACTGCATCAATTACTTTATTTCGATAAATCCCAAAGTTTGCGATCGCTGCATCTTGCTTGGTCCCAGTCAAATAACTAAAGATCGAATAGAATAAATTTGAATAAAGCCGCTTCAAGCGTGAGTCTTTGCGTAAGCGCCGCCTAGCAAAGACAACGTCAAATCCTTCAAGTGCTTTTTTGTATAAAACAGATATTTGATCTGGCTTGTCCTGAAGATCACAATCCATCACGACAATCCACTCCCCCCTTGAGTATCTCAAACCAGCAGTAATTGCACTGTGCTGACCAAAGTTACGACTAAGCCTTAAGCCAATTACTTTGCTATTTCTTTGACATTCTCTTTTTATTGCTTCCCAAGATTGATCAGTGCTTCTATCTTCAACTAAAATAATCTCAAATGATGCGCCTAGCTCATGCATGGCGGCTAATAACTGCCTGACAAGGTGGGGGACGATCTCTGCGGCATGATAGACAGGCGATACGATTGATATCTGCGAATGCTTGACCGTTCTGGTCAAGTTGACAGGCAAGCCGTACGAGGACATCATCTCCGCAGAAATTCCCCCAGGTTCTTCCAAGATCAGCTGTGGTAACTCGCCACTTCTAGCGAGACTTGGCCTTACCAAGACAAAGCTGCTGTTGAAAAAATGCAGATCAGGTGCAGCTAACAGCGATATGCGGCATGGAATGCTCGCCCCTGAATTCATTGCGGCCCCGAACCTCAAACCTGTGCCATTGCAAAGGCTGGGCTTCGAAAGTCCTCTCGACAGCCTCAATTACGCGCAAGTGGATGATGATCCATCACATGTGCGCCAATCGCATGCAGATCACAGCGAAGTGCGACAGGGCCAAACCAGCCAACAACTGGTGCCGCTGGCGAGGCGCCTTAGCGCACTACATCTAGGCAACTGGCCGCCTGATAGTCGCTGCTGAGCTTGACCAACTGCTCGCCGGCATCGGCGACGGCATCGACCTTGGTGGCAACTTTCTCGGAATAGTTGACGTAAGCCGCCGGGTCGGTGCTGCGCAGCAGCCGGGCCTGGTCGGGGTTGAGCCGGCTTTGCCGCATGTCGCGGGTGGTCGCATCCAGGCGGCCCTTGGTCTGGCTCAGCTGATCGCGCAGGGCATTGCAGCGGGCGAGCTGCTGCTCGTAGGCCAGATGGGCCAGCAACCACTGCAGCCCCAGCACCACCACGGCGACGGCGACGATCACACCGCCGGCGGCCATCGCCTTCTGCTTAAGGGTCACCGAAGCGAGCACAACTGCGACCAATGCTGAAGCCAGCACAGGGGCTGTCAAGCCTCGCCCAGCAGCTCCCGAAGACCGGCGAACAGACGCTCGAGCGCCACAGCCAAGGTCGGGCTATCGACCATGCCGGTGCTGAGGCGCAGGGCATGGCCCCCCAGGCCAAAGCCATCGCCGCTGACGCAGGCCACACCGTGCTGGGCCGCCAAGCGCACCATCAGGGTGCGCACGTCGACACCCGCTGCCGATAAGCGCTGCGAAGCCTCGGGCTCGAGCGCCAACAGGCCGTAAAAGGCCCCATCGGGCTCGGCCAGCAGCCGCACCGGCAGACCGCTGGCATGGGCCTGCGCGACGGCGGCGATCAGCTGCTGCTGCAGCCCTGACAGAGCAGCAATCCGCGGCGAACACCAACCGGAGCCGGCAGCCAGGGCCGCCACCGCCGCGGCCTGGGTGAGCCGGGGCGGGCAGATCAGCACCGTGTCCTGCACCTGGGCCAGGCCCGGCAGCAGCTGGGCCGGCACCACCCCGTAGCCCAGCCGCCAACCCGCCAGGCCATAGGCCTTGGACAGCGAGAACAGGCTGATGGTGTGCGCGCCCGCGCCGGCCTGGGAGCCGGGGCTCCAATGGGGCGTCGGGCCATGCACGAAGTGCTCGTAGGCCTCGTCGTGAAGGTGAAACAGCCCCCGGGCCGCACAGAGGCGGTTGATCGCCGCCAACACCGGCTGGGGCATCACCACACCGCTGGGGTTGTTGGGCGAAACGGTGACGATCGCCCGGGTGCGGGGGGTGATCGCCGCCGCCAGCCGTTCGGGGTCGGGCACCAGGCCGGCATCGACCGGCACGGCCACGCCGCCGGCCAGCTGCACCGCCATCACGTGGTTGAAGTAGTAGGGCAGCGGCAGGATCAGCTCATCGCCGGGATCGGTGATCACCTGGGCGATGGCGTTGAAGCCCATGTTGCTGCCGGCGGTCACCAGCAGCTCGGCCCCCGCCAGATCGAGCGGTCCGCCGGCCCGCGTCGGGGCGGTCAGGTCGCGGCGAATCGCCTCCAGCAGCGCCGGATCACCGGCCATGGCGCCGTAAGCGTTCAACGCCGCAGCACCCCCCGCCGCCAGCTCAGCTGCTGCCTGGGCCACAGCGTCAGCCACCCCCGGCGGAGGCCCCCAGCTGACCATGCCCTGGGCCAGCGACAGGCAGCCGGGGGTGGTGCGCAGCAGGGAGCTGATCTGGGGAATCACCGGCCTGAGCACCCCGTCGAGGCGACGGGCCGGCAGGGGCTGCGCCGGCAGACCAGATCTGGGAGGATCCACACGCATCACGGCACCCTGGCATGGCATCGCGGTTCGTTCTCTGGGGCACCTACTGCGACGACGTGCTCGAGAAGCGAGCTCCCTACCGGGACGAGCACCTGGCCCGGCTGCAACAGCTCAAGGACGAGGGCAGCCTGGTGACCCTGGGACCCACCACCGACCTGCGCCTGGTGTTCGGCATCTTCGAGGGCGAATCGGCCGAGGCGATCGAAGCCCTGGTCAAGGCCGACGTCTATTGGCGGCAAGGGATCTGGACCAGCGTCGCGATCCACCCCTGGACCCAGGCGTTCTAGGCGCGGGGCCAGCCCGCCTGGGCCTGCTGCCAGACATAGGCCGCGACCGCCTCGGGCCCGCCGTCGCCCAGGGCCGCCGCGTAACCACCCATCTGGCCAATGCCGGCGGCAGCCACCCGGGCGATCGCCTCGGGGCTGGCCAGGTCCTGGCGCTCCAGCGCCGCCAGCTGGAGCGTCCTGCCGCGGCGAATGATGTTGCCGCCATGGACGTGGCAGCCGGCGCAGTTGTTCTCAAACAACCGGGCCCCATCGGCAGCCGCCTGGGCCGGCAGGGGCCACCAGGCCAGCAGCACGACCAGCACCAACGCCAGGGCCTGCAGGATCCGGGCCTGCAGGCCACGCTTGAGCAGGGACGCCATCGACACCTGGAGACACCAAGGGGGTGTTCCAGTCTGGGGGTTCAGGCGTTAGACAGGGCCCTGCCGAACCCGGGTGGTCTTCGAGGTGCCGACTGCGATCACCGTGCTGCACACGGCCGATTGGCAGATCGGCAAGCCCTACGGCCGGGTCAGCGACCCCGACAAGCGCAGCCGCCTGCGCCAGGTGCGGCTCGAAGCCATCGATCGCATTGCTGCAGCAGCGGCGGCCTGCGAGGCGGCGGTGGTGGTGGTGGCGGGGGATCTGTTCGATGCCCCCACACCCAGCCCCAGCGACGTGAGCGCCGTCTGCGCCGCCATCGGCCGCATCGGCTGCCCGACGCTGGTGATTCCCGGCAACCATGACCACGGCGGGCCGGGCAGCATCTGGCAGTCGCCCCTGCTCGCGAGCGAGCGGCAGCGGCGGGCCCCGGCGCTGACGGTGCTGGACCAACGCCAGCCCTATGAGCTCGAGCAGCTGGTGGTGCTGCCCTGCGGTCTGCAGCAACGCCACGAGAGCAGCGACCCCTGCGGCTGGCTCAACCAACTGGACTGGAGCCGCCTGCCCGCAGGCAAGCCCCGACTGGTGCTGGCCCACGGCGGCGTCAGCGGCTTTGCCGGCAGCGATCTCGATGACGAACACCCCAGCGGGCCCGCCAACCTGATCAACCTCAAGGCCCCCTGGCTCGAGCAGGTCGACTACGTGGCCCTGGGCGACTGGCACGGCTGCAAGCAGGTCCACCCCAAGGCCTGGTACAGCGGCACCCCTGAGGCGGACCGGTTTCCCCGCAGCGCTGACTACCGCAGCGGCCAGGTGCTGGCGGTGGCCCTGCAGCGCGGCGCGCCGGCGCAGGTGACCCCCCACGTCTGCGGGGACGTGGGCTGGCATCCGCTGCAGGTGGCCTTGAACGGCGACGCCGACCTCAAAGCCCTCGAGCACCAGGTCGAAACCCTGCTGGCGGGACGCGTCGGCGCCGATCTGCTGCTGCTCGAGCTCAGCGGCCAGCTGAGCATCGAAGGCCAGCAGAGCCTCGACGGCCTGCTGCAGCGCTGGGAAGCCCAGCTGCTGCGTCTCAAGCGCCGCGGCCAGGTGGGCCTGCGGGCCGACGCCGCCGAACTGCAGGCCCTGGCCGACCAAAGCGACGCCCCCCTGGTGGCGGCGGTGGTGCGCAACCTGCAACAGCAGCTGGCTAACAGCCACGGCCAAAGCGCCAGCAGCGGCACCCTGGCCCAGGCCCTGCTCGAGCTGCACCGCAGCGTGGCCGACGCATGCGCCTGATCGCCGCCCGGCTCGAGCGGGTGCGGCAGCACCTTGAGCTGGAGCTCAGCTTCGCCCCGGGCCTGACGCTGATCGGCGGGCCCAACGAAGCCGGCAAGAGCACCATCGTCGAGGCGCTGCACAAGGCCCTGTTCCTCAAGGCCACGGCCACCGGCCGCGGCATCGAGGAGCTGCGCTCGCTGACCCACGGCGGTTTGCCCCAGGTGGAGCTGCGGTTTGAAGCCGGCGGCCAGACCTGGCAGCTGCGCAAACGCTTTGCCGGGGCCGGCGGCACCTGCCAGCTGAGCAGCGACGGCGGCACAAGCCTGCAGGGCAGCAGCGCCGAAGCCCGCCTGGCCGCCCTGCTGCAGGTACCCGGCCCCGTCGAGGGGCGCCGCATCGCCCAGCTGCCCCTGCGCTGGGCCCATCTGTGGGTGCGCCAAGGCGAGGCCGGCGGTGATCCCCTGGCGGCAGGCCCCGAGTCCTACGACCTGGGCCTGCTGGTGCAGCAACTGCAGCAGGCCGGCAGCGCCGCAGCCCTGCGGGCCACGGCCAGCGCCCTGGAGTCGCCGCTCGACCGGCAGGTGCAGCAACTGCTGCAGCAACGGCTCGAGCTGCAGCTCACCGCCACCGGCAAGGTGCGGGCGGGCTCCCCCCTGGCCCTGGCCCAGGCCCGCGAAGCCGAGGCCCACTTGGCCCTGCAACAGGGCCAGGCCCGCCTGGCCGAACTGGAGGCAGCGCTGGAGCAGCTGCGCCAGATCGCCGAGCGCCTTGCCGCGATCGAAGAGCAGAACGGTCTGCTCAACGCCCTGGGGCGCCTGCAAACCGAGGCCCGCCCCCTGCAGCAGCAGCACCAGCAGCTGCAGTCGGCCCTGCACCAATGGCAGGGACTGCAGCAGCAACGGCTGGCCGACCAGGGCCAGCTGACCCAGTTGCAACAGCGGCTCGAGCAGCAGCAGCAGCAGCGGCAGCAGCTCGAGCGGGCAGCGGCCGATGGCAGCCGGCAGCGCCAGGGCCTCGAGCAGCGCAGCCAGGAGCTGCTGCGGCAACAGGACCTGCTCAGCGCGCTGGCCGATCTGGCGAGCCTGGAGCGCGAGCAGGAACAACTGCGCCAGCACAAGGCCCACTTTGACGGGCTTCAGCAGCAGGCGAGCGCCATCAAAGAGCAGCTGCAGCAGCTGCCGGCGATCGGCAGCAACGAGGTGCGGCAGCTGCGCCAGGCCGAGCAGCAACTGGCCCATGCCCTGGCCCGCTGCCAGGGCATGGCCACCCAGGTGGCCCTGCTCGAGGGCACCGCGGCGATCAGCCTCGATGGCCACCCCCTGGCATCCGGTGAGAGCCGACTGCTGGAGCAGCCCGCCGTGTTGGCGATCGAGGGCGGCACCAGGTTGCTGATCAGCCCCGGCGGCGGCGCGGCCATGGGTGATGCCGTGGCCGCGCGGCAGCAGGCCCAGGAGCTGCTGCGGGGGTTGCAGCAGCTCCTGGGCCAGACCAGCAGCGAGGCCGCCGAGGCCCTGGCCCAACAACGCCAAGCCCTCGAGAGCGAACTCAACAATCTGCGCAAGGCGGCCGCGACCATTCCCTGGGCCCAGCTCGATGCCCAACTGGCTGCCCTGCAGCCGCGGCGCCAACGGCTGCAGCGGGCGCTGGCCGAGCTGGGGCAGGCCAACGACGGGCCGCTACCCAGCCAGGCCGAACTCGAAGAGCGCCAACAGACCCTCAAACAGGAGCTGCAGGCCACCGGTCAGCAGCGCACCCAGCTCGAGCGCGAACTGGCCGCCCGGCAGCAACAGCGCGAGCAACTGGATCGGGGGCAAGGACAGCACCAGGCCGAAGCCGGCCGCCTGGCCGGCGCCCTGGCCGCCACCGACCAGCGGCTGCAGGAGCTGCAAAGCCAGCACGGCGACCCCCAGCAACTGGCCCAGGCCCTGGCCGCGCTGGGCAGCCAGCTGCAGGCGCGCCAGGGGCAGATCGAGGCACTGCAGCAGCAGCTGGGCGCCGCGGCCGGCGACGGCGAGCAGCGGTTGCAGCAGCTTGAGGCTGACAAGGAGACCCTGCTCACCAACCGGGGCCAGCAGGAGCAGATCTGTCACAGCCTCGGGGCCCGCGAGCCGGCGCTCGAGGTCGAACGGCAGCAGGCCGAACTGGAGCAGGCCCAGGGCGAACGCCAGGCGCTCGAGCGCAGCACCAGTGCCCTGCAACTGCTGTTGCAGGCCTTTGCCGAGGCCCAGCAACAGGGGGCCAACCACTACTGCCTGCCACTGCAGGCTGCGCTGCAGGGCTATCTGGATGCCCTGGGGCTGGCCCCGGGCACCAGCGCGCCGCTGACGTTTGCGCCGCAGCAGGGATTCGGCGCACTGCAGCTGCAACGGCAGCAGCAGCGTTTTGACTTTGGCCAGTTGAGCGGCGGCATGCGCGAGCAGCTGGCCGCCGCCCTGCGCCTGTCCCTGGCCCAGCTGTTGCTGGGCGCCTATGACGGCTGCCTGCCCCTGGTGCTCGACGATGCCTTCAGCAACAGCGATCCCCAGCGCCAGGCCGGGGTGCTGCGCATGCTCGAACGGGGCGTGCAACAGGGGATTCAGGTGCTGCTGTTCAGCTGCACTCCCGACGCCTATGGGCCGTTGGCGGCGCGCCTGGGCAGCAGCGTGATCCTGGGCCCCCCCAGGGCCGAGGAGCCCTGATCCGATGCACCTGCTGCGGCCCTATGCCCCCAGCGATCTGGACCAGCTTTTGGCGGTCTACGGCACCGCGGTGCGCAGCCAATGCGGCCCGTTTTACAGCCCAGAACAGGTGCAGGCCTGGGCCGAGCACTGCCGGCCCGGCGGCGAGCTGGCCGCCACAATCAGCCGCGGCCTGACGCTGGTGAACCCGGTGGGGGCAGACGATGGGCGGATCGCAGCCTTTGCCGTGCTCGATCCCGGCGACCGCCTGGCCCTGCTGTACTGCGACGGACGCTGGAGCCGGCAGGGGCGGGGGGCCGCGTTGGTGCAGGCGCTGGAGCGGGAGGCGCTCCAGCGGGGTGAGCGGCAGCTGCGCACCGAGGCCAGCCAGCTGTCGCGGCCGTTGCTGCAGCGGCTGGGCTGGCAGATCGAAGCCAGCGAGACCGTGCCCTATGCCGGGGTGCTGTTTGAGCGCTGGCGCATGATCAAGCCCCTCAACCTCGCCGCGGCCCCCGCCCATGGCTGAAGCCCAGCTGCAGCAGTTTCTGACCAAGGTCAGCGCCCTCAATGCCTTTGTGGCCCTGAGCGAGGCCGACCCGGCCGTGCGTGCCGCGCTGACCGACTGCAGCAACCATCACGAAGTGGTGGAGCTGGCGCGCTGTTTTGGCTTTGAGATTGGACGGCGCTGGGGTGAAGCCGAAGGCACCCCGCCCGCTGCTGCCAACCTGTTGGCCGGCACCCTGCCGCCGGCGGGCCACGAAACCACCACCGTGCTGCTGCACCTGCCGCAGTGGCGCCTGGAGCGCATCCACTCGAACCAGGCCAGCAGTCCCAAGGGGTTCTGGTACGACCAGGCCGAGCACGAATGGGTGCTGCTGCTGCAGGGCAGCGCCTTGCTGGAGCTTGAGGGGGAACCCCAGCCCACGGCCCTGAGCCGCGGCGACCAGCTGCTGATCCCGGCCCACAGGCGCCACCGGGTACTGACTACGGATTCCGATCCAGGAACGGTCTGGCTGGCGCTGTTCTGGAGCGGGGAGGGGTCTGCTTGATCCTGCACACCAGCCAGTAGGCCGCGGCCAGGGCCAGCACCGCCACCCCCAGCCCCGCCAGCAGCTGCGGTTTGGTCTCGGCCCCTGGCGGCAGCACGATCACCTTGCGGGCCACGGCGGTCATCGCCGTGATCAGCACCAGCTCGATCTGGACCACATTGCGCCGCAGGTAGGAGGTGATGTTCTGCAACACCTCCACGGCGATCAAGATGTTGAGCAGATCCCCCAGAACCCGGATCAGCTTGTCTTCGACCCAGTCGGTCTGGGGGTTGGCCATGGCCCAGATCACCCAGCCCACCAACTGGACCGAGGCGATCACCATCACCACCAGCAGCACCAGGCCGAGCAGCTTGGCGACCCAGCGTTCAGCCCCGTCGACCAGGGCCAGGTAGCGGCTGTCGTTGAACAGGTTCAAGGTGCGGTTCGAGCCGTCAGTTGCTGAATGGGGTGTAAGACGGCTTGGCCGGGGTGTCACTCGGAGGGTTGACCAACTGGGTGTCGCAGGTGATGGCCCCTGTCTTGGGATCGGTGATGCAGTTCTTGGGCTCCACCTTGGTCTCCCTGCCGACCGAGCTGCCCGGACCCAGGATGAACTGCTGAACCTGAGCTGATGCGGGCCGCCCACCCAGAACGAGGCCAACAGCGGTGCTAACGACCGCCATGCCCAGCAGCATGGGGGTTGAACGCCAGACCATCGGCTCAGACCATCGGGATGCGCCCATCATGGCGAACCCTCCTGATCCTGGCGGATCTCCTGCAGCAGCAGATCGAGCTGCTCCAGTGAGCCACTGAAGCCCGCGGGCTCCTGCCCCAACTCACCGAGCACGGCCACCTGGTCCTCATTGTGCCAGTCGGCCTCGATGGCACACAACTGATGCACCAGCTGGGTCAGTCCGCCCTGGCGAATGGTGTGCTCCAGGGCATCGAGCAACACGGGCATGCGCACCGAAGCAGCGCGCAGGGCCCGGCGCAGATCCGCCTGGGTGCGGCCGGCATGGCGCAGCCAATCCTTGAGGAAGGTATGCAGATCCTCCCGCTCTTCGGGGCTCAGGGTGACCACGGCGTTCACGGTGTCAACGGGAACCAACGCTCCAGGCGGCGCAGCGCGCGCTGGCGGATCGCTGGCGTGCGGTGCCGCCAGCAGGTGCCCAGAAGGGTTGTCAGGGCCACCAGGTCATCGCTGAAACCGACGGCCGGCAACAGATCGGGCAAAAGATCCATCGGCATCAGCAGATAGGTCAAGGCCGCCGTCACGGTCAGCCTGACCTGGGGTGGGGTGTCGGCATCGAGCAGCAGCTCAAGGCATTCGAGCGCAGGCCTGGCCAGCACGCGCCCGCCGCGGCGCAGCAAACGCAACAGCAGCTGTTCATCGACAACCGAACTGTCGATCACCTCGACGTCGAGAACCCGGTCGCCCGCCTCTGCAGCAGCGCCTGCCTGGGTGAACCAGCTGAACACGACCGAGTCCTGGGCTGGCTTCAGGGTAGGGCGTCAGTCGCTGGTGATGAAACCCGACTCCTGCCCGGCCCGCCGCAGTTTGCGCAGGGCCCGTTGCACCACCTGACGGCAATATTCACGGCTGCAACCCAGCTGACGGGCCACTTCGGCGAGGGTGCGCCATTCGTGGCTGCCATCCAGGCCGAAGCGCAGCATGATCACGGTGCGCTCCTTGGGGGTCAGGCAGGCCTGCTCGAGCAGGGACCAGACCACCGAGATGCGCTCGGCGAGCTCGGCCCGCTCGAGCGGGGGCAGTTCGGCTGACGGCAGCACATCGACCAGCTCCGAAGGATCGGATTTGGACTTCACAACCCCCTGCAGGCTGACGGTGACGCTGCGCAGTTCGCAGGTCAACAGTTCCTCCACTTCGTCTTTGCTCAGATGCAGCACTTCAGCCAGGGTGGCGGCGCTGGGCAGGGTGCCGTTCGCCTGCAGATAACGGGCCTTAGCGGCTCGGATCTTGGTCAGCTTTTCATTGACATTGACCGGAATGCGGATCGTGCGGCTCTGGGTAGAGAGGGCCCTGTTGAGACCCTGACGAATCCACCAATAGGCATAAGTGCTGAAGCGGTGGCCGCGGGTCGGGTCGTACTTCTCAACGGCCCGTGTCAATCCGAGGGTGCCCTCCTGGATCAGATCGAGCAGGTCAAGCCCCTTGCCCTGATAGCGCTTGGCCAGATTGACCACCAACCGCAGATTGGCGGTGATCATGTGGTTCTTGGCCCGTTCACCAAGGCGCAGGGTCCGGCGCTCGAGCTCGTCGTAATCGCAGGCCGCACCCTGGCCGCCCGCCTGGGCGCAGCGCTCATGCAGCGCGACCATCGCCTGGACCTTGCGGCCGAGTGTCAGCTCCTGCTCGGGCGTCAACAACTGATGGCGGCCGATCTCACCGAGAAAAGCGCTCAACGAGCTGGCCATGTCGCGGCATTTGACTGAATTGAACCTAGGGGCAATTTGCCTGCGGCCAAAAACTCTCCGAAAAGCTTCCGACTTTCACCTTTGCTACGCAACTACAGGTTTTGTACTCAACTACAGGTTTTGTCCTTAACTGCAGATTTTGTTCTCATCTGCTCGCCCCCGGCTCGCTCACGCCCCGGCAGCAACACGGCACGAGCTACGGTCTGGCCCAGCCACACCACGCCTTCGTCATGATCAGCCTGGCCGCCATCCCCGCCGACGTGCTGCCCCGGGCCGGCGTCGCCTATGTGCATTACCTCAGCTTCATGGTCTGCTTCGGGGCCCTGGTGCTGGAACGTCGCCTGATCAAACCCGATCCCAACAAACAGGAAGCCACCTTGATGGTGATCACCGACGTGGTTTACGGCCTGGCGGCCCTGGCGTTGCTGGTCAGCGGCATCATGCGGGTCCTGTATTTCGGCCAGGGCAGCAGCTTCTACACCGAGAACCCGCTGTTCTGGTGGAAGGTCGGCACCTATCTGGCGGTCGGCGGCCTGTCGCTGTACCCGACCATCACCTACATCCTCTGGGCCCTGCCCCTGCGCAAGGGGGAATTGCCCAAGGTGAGCGCCCAGCTCGCCAATCGCCTGGCCTGGATTCTCAACATCGAGCTGGCTGGCTTCGCCGCCATCCCACTGCTGGCGACCCTGATGGCCCGCGGTGTCGGTCTGCCCTCGGCCTGAGCCATTGGCCTGTTCAGGTGTGGCCCCCATGCGGCCTGTGTGGCTACTTGGCGCCCTGCTGCCGGCAGCGGTGGGCGTCAGCGGCCCGATCCAACCCCCATCTCGGGCGCAGAGCGGCCCTGGCGGCTCTGGCGCCAGCTGTACCAGCCCTGTGCAGGTCAGGCCCCTGGACCTGCCCAGCCATGCAGCACCCGCACCGCCCCCGCCGGCGCCAAATGGCCAGGATTACCGCCACCTGCTGCGGCCCACCCCCGCCGGCTGGCCGGTCGTTGCCCACTGGTGCGTCTGGATCGAACCGGCCGATGCTGCAGCTGGTACGGGCGAGGCCCGTCGCCAGGCCGACTGGCTCGGAGCCGTCGAGACAGCCCTGCAGCAGTGGTCGGGGCTGCTCAGCATCAGCCGGGTGAACAGCCCCGAGCAGGCCCAGGTGCGGGTATGGCGCCGCCGGCCACCCCTGCAGCGGCAGGCCGATGGCCGCCTGCGCGCTAGCCATGGCCGCGCCGTGCTGACCCTGGTGGCGGCCCTGCGGCAGCAGCAGTGGTGGGGCGAACCCCGCATCGATGTGTTGCTGGGTGCGAGCCAGGCCCCTTTGCCCCTGCAGGCCACTGCCCTGCACGAACTGGGGCATGCCTTTGGCCTTTGGGCCCACAGCGATCAGGCGGGGGATGTGATGGCCGCAATCCCCGGCGGCCGGCCGGTGCTGCAGCTCAGCCGTCGCGACCGGGCCACCCTGCTGTGGCTGCAAGGCCAGAGCGGCCGCATGCCGACAGCAACACGGCCAGCAGAAACCCCAGCAACTGCACCAGCACCACCGAAGGCCCCGACGGCAGATTGAACGCCGCCGAAGCCAGCAGTCCCAGCACCGCCCCCAGGGCCCCCAGGCCGCTGGCCAGCAGCTGGTAGCCGCTGAAACTGCGGGCCAGCAGGCGGGCGGCGCTGGCCGGAATCACCACAAAGGCGCTGATCAGCAGCACCCCCACCGCCTTGATCGACAGGGCCACCACCACCGCCAAGGCGACGACAAACAACAGCCGCTGGCGGTCCACGGCGATCCCCCGCGAGCGGGCCAGGGGCTCATCCACGCAGAGCAGGATCTGGGCGCGGCGGTTCAGCACCAGGCCGATGACCGTCACCACCAGCATGGCGGCCATCAGGGCCAGGTCGAGCCAGCCGACCCCGAGGATGTCGCCGAACAACAGCTGCTGAAGGCCACCACCGGCCCTCGGAAAGCGGCTGAGCACCAGAACCGCGATCGCGAGGGACGACGAATAGATGATGTTGAGCAGCGCATCGGCTGAGAGGCGACTGCGCTGCACCAGGGCATTCACCAGCAGGGCAAACAGCACGGCGAACGGCACCAGCACCAGGG
>Ga0310333_100232_pt1 | contig 15786 bp, 17 predicted proteins | sample LakMicSRFTotalB7_FD_195547 | JGI IMG/M metagenome (GOLD analysis project Ga0310333, IMG submission 195547) | Enriched freshwater cyanobacterial communities from Lake Michigan, Michigan, United States - MI23.SRFL.Total.B7 (v2) (version 2) | ecosystem: Environmental > Aquatic > Freshwater > Lake... | reverse complement strand
CTTGGGGGCTCAGGGGGGGGCTCAAGGGGATGGTTGGCGGCTGGCTCAGGGTTTGCGTGCCAGCAGGAGCAGCACCTCCCATTCCAGCGGGCATTCCCCCACTCTGGGGGGCCAATGGGCCTGCAGACGGCGCAGCTCGGCGGGGCTGAGCTGGCCCTTGGGGCTGGCTTGGGCGCCGATCGCCTTGAGCTCCCGCAGGAAGGCCAGGGCCTGGGGCCGGCGGCGGCTGAAGCGCAGCCGTTGGCAGCGAACCACCTGGAGCTGGCGCTCCGCCACCTCGACCAGCCCGCTGGCGGCGGGCAGGGCCAGGCCCGTGTACGGCACCCCGGCCCGTTCCGCCGCCTGGCGCCATTGCTGGAAGCTGGCCGAGCAGGGCACGGCCAGGACCAGCCAGCCCCCCCGGGCCAATTGGCTGGCCCACTGGTCCAGCTGGAGTTGGGGGTGCTCCAGCCATTGCAGGGCAAAACTCGAGGCCAGCAGGCTGGCGCCGCCCAGTTGGGCGGGCAGGCCCCAGTTGAGGTCCCAAAGCAGGTGGTTGCTGGCGCCAGCCTCCGGGGGGGCCGTCTCCAGTAGGGCCTGGCAGTTGTCCAGACGCAGCAGGTTCAGGTCAGGGCGGTGCAGGGCGATCGCGCGAGCGAGCAGACCCGTGCCGGCGCCCAGGTCGGCCCGGGGACCCACACCGATCGCCAGGGGCCGGCAGAGGTGGCCCAGGCGCCAGGCGATCGCCCGCTGGATCCGGGCGCCGCCCTCGTAATCCAGGGCAGCGCCGCTGAAGCAGGCCCGAACCCGCTCGCTGAAGGCTGCAGGGGGCGGCGATGGATCGGCGGTGCTGGTTTTGGCCCTGGGGGTCTCAACCATGGGCAGGTGGGGGGGTGCTGTCGTTCTGCAGGGGCTGGATGCCGGGTCCAGGTCCAAGCTGACCTTGATCCAGCCAGTCAAGGACAGGCTCGACCAGGGGCGTTCCCAGCAGGCTGTGGCCGATCCCCTCCAGGGCCCAGACGTCGGCCTGGGGTAAGGCCTGGCGCAACAGGGCCCGGCTGGCGGCGGGCACGATTGCATCGGCGCCGGCCTCCACGATCAGCACCGGCACCGCGTGGGGGAAGGCCTCTGGCAGGCCGTCGCAACGGCCCAGCAGGGCCAGGTCCTCCAACAGGCGAGCGACCCCAGCTGGGTCACTGCCCTCCTGGGCGACCCCCGCCGGCAGCTGGTCCAGGCGGGCCGGGGCGGCGGCCCGGGCCAGGAACTCGTCCAGCAGGGGGGCGAGCTCGCCCTGGCGGATCCGGTTGGCCATCGCCTCGAGGGCCGCCCGGGTGCGCCGGCCGCCGGGGCCGGGGGGCACAAAAGCACCGAAGCTGGCCAGCAGCACCACGGCCCTGGCCTGGGCCCAGAGCTCGGCCGGCAGCAGGTGCAAGCCCAGGGAATGGACCAGTACGGCGCCGCCTTCGCCAGGCCAGCGGGGGGCGTGGGGCGTTTGGCGGCCGTAGCCCCGTTCGCCGGTATGCAGGCTCCAGCCGCGGCTGGCCGCCGCCTGGCGCCAGGGCTCCCAGGCCCGCTGGTCTCCGGCCCAGCCGTGCATGGCGATCAGGTCCAGGTTCATGGCGCCTCCCCTAGGGCCTCCAGCAGCCGCTTCAGGCTGCCCGCTGGCAGGTCTTGGCGCAGCACCAGCCTCAGGCGCGACGTGCCCGGGGGCACCGTCGGCGGCCGGATCGCCACCGCCAGCAGACCGTGGTCTTCGAGGCGCTGTTGCAGGGCCAGGGCCGCCTGCTCCTCGCCCACGAGCAACGACAAAATCGGCCCCTGGCCCGGCGGCCGAGGCCAGCCGGCCCCTGCTAGGGCCCCGCGCCAGCGTTCGGCCCGCGCCATGAGGGCCTGGCCCCAGCCGGGGTTGGTTTCGACCAGGTCCAGGGCGGCCAGGGCTGCGGCGGCCAGGGCCGGCGCCAGGGCGGTGGTGTAACGGAAGGCACCGGCCTGTTGCAGCAACCATTCGCCGGCGATTGCCCCGCTGGCCAGGAAGGCGCCGCCGCCACCGAAGGCCTTGCCAAAGGTGCCGCTCACCAGGGTCACGGCCGGTTGGCCCCAGGCCAGGCCGCGGCCGCCGGGGCCAAGCACCCCCAGGGCATGGGCCTCATCGAGCAGCAGGGCGGAGCCATGCTCGGCGCAGAGGCGGGCCAGGGCACCGGCATCCGGCTGGCTGCCTTCCATGCTGAACAGGCTTTCGCTGATGACCAGCAGCCTTTGGCCGGGCGCCTGGGCCCGGGCCTGGCGGAGGCGTCGCGCCAGGTCCGTCAGGTCGTTGTGGGCAAAGCGTTGCAGGCGGGCGCCGCTGGCCTGCACCCCCACCAATAGGGAGTGGTGGCAGAGGCGATCGGCGATGACCAGGCTGTGGCGATCGGCCAGGGCACCGACGGCGGCCAGGTTGGCCTGGAAGCCACTGGGAAAGAGCAGCACCCGCTCCCGGCCCAGCCAGTCCGCCAACCGCCGCTCGAGGGCGCTGTGCACCGGGCGGCTGCCGCTCACTAGCCGCGAGCCGCCGGATCCCACCCCGTCGCGCTCTAGGGCCTGGCGGGCGGCGGCCAGTAGCTGGGGGTGGCGGCCCAGGCCCAGGTAGTCGTTGCTGGCCAGATCCAGCAGGGGCCCCATCGCCGGGTCCGCTTGGGGCCGCAGTTCGGCGGTGCCCCCCGGTTCGAAGTCGCGCAGTTGACGTCGCCGTTCCGCCGGCAGGGCTGCTAGAGCCGCCACCAGGGGGGCAAGGGGATCGGGGGGAAGGGTCACGGCTGGAGCAGCCCCGGGCAGGCCTTGCTGGCCAGGCCCTGCGGAAGACCTGACGCTACGGCGCCCTCAGCCCATCTAGCCCAGGGACTTGTGGGGCGTGGGCCTTGAAGACTGGGCCGCCTGCGGCCAGGTCTTGGCCCCCAATCTGTTGGCTTGGGGTGATCGGTTGGGCCGCCCAGGCCCCCTGGGAGAATGGCTGCTTGGCAATGGGACCCGGGTCTGATGAATCGCTGCCGCTGGAATATCAAGCGGATCCGCCAGCGCCATGTCGGCTATCGCTACGTCTTGGGGCTGATGGTGGTGCTGCTACTGGCCCAGCCCCTGGCCCAGGCCATTCCCCTGCTGAATTGCAGCCTGGTGATTGGCCTGGCGACCTTCCTGATGGTGGCCTTGACCCGGGTCTCGCCGCTGCTCAACTCCCGCATTCCCACCTATTGCTTGGGCTGCCTGGCGATTGGTCTAGAGATCATTTACGCGGTGATGATCAAGCAGGGCATCGGCCCTGGCTTCGCGTTCACGTTTGCCCATGTTGTCGCCTGGATTGCCTTCTTTGGGCTCTATTTGTTTCGCATGGTGCGGGCCCTGGTGCGGGAGCCCTATGTCACCACATCGGTGGTGATGGGGGCGGCCTTTGGTTATCTCTTGATCGGTTTCAGTGGCGGCATCGTGCTCGATGCCCTGATGTATTTGAAATCCGATAGCTTTGCGCCGCTCAAGGAGATTTACAATAGTTCCGATGGGGTTGTTCTGAGGTTGCCTCAGATGATTCTGGGATCATTTAGTTATCTCACGTCCGTGGGCACCGTCGCGCTAGTGCCCGTCAGTCTGGAGGCCCAGGTGATCTGCACCCTGATCACAATTTTGGGCCAGCTTTATCTCGCCATCATGATTGGTCTGATGTTGGGGCGCTTTCACCACCGGCGGGGCTGAGCCCAGGATTCAAAGGCCGCAGCACGGCCGGTCCGCCCTTCAGCCCAGGGGCTCGCAGGTCACCAGGCAGGCCGTCACCCGGTCGCTCCAGCGCACGACCACCAGCAGTTCGCGCGGGCTGCGGCCAAAGCCCTTTTGGGAGAGGGCCGCAAACCCGGCCAGGTTGTCGTGGGTCACCAGGGGGTTGCCGGCCAGGGCCTTGGCCCAGGCTGTTTCAAAGGCCTCGCCTTGTTCCTTGAGGCATTGGGCGCGGGCCCGATCGAAGTCAACCCCCGCTTGGCGCAGGTGCACGAAGGCATCGAGCTCCGGGTCCAGATGCTCGAGCCAGCTGGAGAGTTGGCCAACGGTCCCCGGCCGCGCCGAGGTGCCGTCAGGGCCCTCCTCGATCAACAGCATGGGGGCCTCCAGCGACCAACGCTCCAGGGTCAGCAGGATCTGGGCGCATTCGGCCAGTGGCCGGCGGTGGGCGGCGATCAGGCTGGCGTGCTGGTCCTGGCGGGACTCCATGGCAGGCAAGGGGGTGCCCCATCCTGGGCTGCGGCTTCCGGGACGGAGGCGCCCCTGGCAACCAGCCCATAGGATTAGCCCATGCGCAGCGCCACCAGCGAGGTTCCCACCAGGGACGTCCCCCCCCTCGGTGAGCTGTTTCCGTTCCCCCTCGATGCGTTCCAGTTGGAGGCCATCGATGCCCTCAACCAGGGCCAATCGGTGGTGGTCAGTGCCCCCACGGGCTCAGGCAAAACCCTGGTGGGTGAGTACGCCATCCACCGGGCCCTGGCCCATGGCCAGAAGGTGTTTTATACGACTCCCCTGAAAGCCCTCTCCAACCAGAAGCTGCGCGATTTCCGCGAGCAATTCGGTGTGGAGAATGTCGGCCTGATGACCGGCGATTTCAGCGTCAACCGCGAGGCCAGCATCGTGGTGATGACGACGGAAATTTTCCGCAACATGCTCTACGCCGAGGTCGAGCGGGGCGATGACCCCCTCGCCGATGTGGAGGCCGTGGTGCTGGATGAGTGCCACTACATGAACGATTCCCAGCGGGGCACCGTCTGGGAGGAATCGATCATCCATTGCCCCCCCTCGGTGCAGCTGGTGGCGCTCTCGGCCACGGTGGCCAACGCTGGCCAGCTCACCGATTGGATCGAGCGCGTCCATGGCCCCACCCGCCTGGTGCTCAGCGATTTCCGGCCCGTGCCCCTCGATTTCAGTTTTTGCAGCGCCAAGGGGCTGCACCCGTTGCTCAACGACGAGCGCACCGGCCTGCACCCCAATTGCAAGGTCTGGCGGGCACCGAAGGGCTCCAACCGCAAGGGCAAGTCGCCGCGGCCGCCCCAGCCCGAGCCACCGCCCCTGGCCTTTGTGGTGGCCCAGATGGCCGAGCGGGACATGCTCCCCGCCATCTATTTCATCTTCAGCCGCCGCGGCTGCGACAAGGCGATGCGCGACCTGGGCAAGATCTGCCTGGTGAACGAGGTCGAGCAGGCCCGCATCCGCGCCCGCCTTGAGGCCTTTGTGCGGGCCACCCCCGAGGCCGTGCGCGAGGGCGGCCACGACGAGGCCCTGCTGCGCGGCATCGCCGCCCACCATGCCGGCGTGCTGCCCGCCTGGAAGGAACTGATCGAGGAGTTGTTCCAGCAGGGTCTGGTCAAGGTGGTGTTCGCCACCGAAACCCTGGCGGCCGGCATCAACATGCCCGCCCGCAGCACCGTGATCTCGGCCCTGAGCAAACGCACCGAGCGGGGCCATCGCCCCCTGATGGGGAGTGAATTTCTGCAGATGGCTGGCCGGGCGGGCCGCCGGGGCCTCGATACCCAGGGCTATGTGGTGACGGTTCAAAGCCGTTTTGAGGGGGTGCGTGAGGCGGGCCAGCTGGCCACCAGCCCTGCCGATCCCCTGGTGAGCCAGTTCACCCCCAGCTACGGGATGGTGCTCAACCTGCTGCAGCGCAATGAGTTGCCCAAGGCCAAAGAACTGGTGGAGCGCAGTTTTGGTCGCTATCTGGCCACCCTCGATCTGGTCGAAGACGAGGCCCGCATCGCCGACCTGCTCCAGCAACTGGAGGCGCTCACGGGCAACGGTGAGGAGGTGGCCTGGGACGACTTTGAGGACTATGAAAAGCAGCGGGGGCGTCTGCGCGAGGAACGCCGCATTCAGCGGATCCTGCAGCAACAGGCTGAGGAGACCCTGGCCCATGAGCTCACCCTCGCCCTGCGCTTCGCCAGCGAGGGCACCCTGCTCAGCCTGAAATCCCCCCAGCTCAAGGGCCGGGTCACACCGGCGGTGATCGTTGAGAAGTTGGAGGGGCCAGGCCAGTTTCCCCAGCTGCTCTGCCTCACCGATGAAAACGTTTGGATCCTGGTGCCCTGCCACGCGGTGGTGAGCCTCCATGCCGAATTGAGCTGCCTGCAGGTGCAGGGGGTCCAGACCCCGGTGTTGCACCACATCGGCGAAATTCGCCATGGCGACCAGGCCAGTGGCGGCCTGGCCCTGGCCGTGGCCCACATGGCCCGCCGCCATGACATGGCCACCCCCCAATACGACCTGGCCGGCGAGGTTCAGGCCCAGGCCCAGCTGGTGCGGGAGCTGGAGCTGGCCCTGGAATTGCACCCGGCCCACCTGCGTGGTGACCGCAAGAAGATCAACAAGCAACGCCAACGCATGGAGGAGCTGGAGATCGAGATCGAGGAGCGTCAGCGGATCCTCCATCACCGCGCCAATCGTCACTGGGAGACGTTCCTCTCCCTGATCGACATCCTGCGTTTCTTTGGCTGTTTGGCCGGCAGCGAGGGGCTCGAACCCACCGAAATCGGCCGCACCGTGGCGGCGATCCGCGGCGATAACGAGCTTTGGATCGGCCTGGCCCTGATGAGCGGCCACCTCGACGAACTGGAGCCCGCCGACCTGGCCGCCGTGCTCGAGGCGATTTCCACCGAGGTCAACCGCCCCGACCTCTGGAGTGGCTATCCGCCGCCGCCGGCCGCCGATGAGGCCCTCCACGATTTGCGCGGTATCCGGCGGGAGTTGCTGCGTCAGCAGGAGCAGGCCGAGGTGGTGGTGCCCGTTTGGTACGAGGCTGAATTGATGGGCCTGGTGCAGGCTTGGGCTAAGGGCGTGAGCTGGAACGACCTGATCGCCAACAGCTCCCTCGATGAGGGTGATGTGGTTCGGATCATGCGCCGCACCGTCGACCTGCTGGCCCAGATCCCCTACTGCGAAGCGGTGAGCGAGCAGCTGCGCACCAATGCTCGCCAGGCCCTCAAGGCGATCAACCGCTTCCCGGTTTGCGAGCCAATCGACCTGGCCCCCGGCGGGGCTGGCCCCAACCTGGCTACGGTGCGGGCGGCCTAGGCGGCCTCAGCACTAGCCAAACCATCAGCAGCAGGCCGCTGATGCTGACAACGGTGTAGATCCAGTCGGCATAGGGGGTCCAGAAGAGCCCCAGGACCAAGCTGAACGGCCGAGGGGCCATCCCATCAGAGGGGGGCATGGCCACCAGCAGGCGTTTTTGGACTCGCCTGTTCCGTCACTGTTAGATCCCCAGCCGTTGCCAGATCACCTCGAGGTTCTGCTGGTGCAGGTCGGTGGAGAAGCACTCGCCTAGGTCGCTCGCGTTGAGGCGGCTGGTGACATCGGCATCGGCCTCCAAGTTGGCGCGGAAATCGCCGCCGGGCCGGTTCCAGGCGCTGTGGGCATTGCGCTGCACGATCCGATAGGCCTCTTCCCGGGCCAGGCCGGTGTCCACCAGGGCCAGCAGCACCCGCTGGCTGAACACCACGCCGCCGTAGACGTTCATGTTGCGGGCCATGTTCTCGGGGTAGACCCCCAGGCCAGCGACCACGGCGGTGGTTTCCCGCAGCATGAAGTGCAGGGTCACCGAGCAATCGGGCAGCATCATCCGCTCCACCGAGCTGTGGCTGATGTCGCGCTCATGCCAGAGGGCGCAGTTTTCCAGGGCAGCGATCGTGTAGCTGCGCAGCACCCGGGCCAGGCCGCTGATCCGTTCGCTGCGGATCGGATTGCGCTTGTGGGGCATGGCGGAGCTGCCCTTCTGGCCCTTGGCGAAGTTTTCCTCCACCTCCAGCACATCGGTGCGCTGCAGGTTGCGGATTTCGGTGGAGATGCGCTCTAGGGCAACCCCCACCAGGGCCAGGGTCTGGACGTATTCGGCGTGGCGATCGCGGCCGATCACCTGGGTGCTGGCGGTGTCGGGCTCCAGGCCCAGCATCTGGCAGGTGATGGCCTCCACCTGGGGATCGGTGTTGGCGTAGGTGCCCATGGCGCCGCTGATCTGGCCCACGCTCACCACCCGCTCCAGGCGCTCGAGCCGTTCCTGGTTGCGCCCTACCTCGGCCAGCCAGCCGGCCACCTTGAAGCCAAAGGTGATCGGTTCGCCATGGATGGCGTGGGAGCGGCCGATCATCACCGTGCCCTTGTGCTCCCGGGCCAGTAGGCGCAGGGCTTCGGCCAGGTTGCCCAGTTCGAGCCTCAGCAGGGCCACGGAGGCCTTGAGCTGGAGGGCCAGGCCGGTGTCGAGCACATCCGAGCTGGTCATGCCCACGTGGATGTAGCGGCCCGCATCACCCACGTACTCGTTGACGTTGGTGAGGAAGGCGATCACGTCGTGGCGCACCTCGGCCTCGATCTCGAGGATGCGCTCCACCGTGAAGTTGGCCTTGGCGCGGATCTCCGCCAGGGCTTCGGCTGGGACGCGTCCCAGTTGGCACTGGGCCGCGGTGGCGGCGATCTCCACATCGAGCCAGCTCTGGAACTTGGCCTGCTCGCTCCAGATGCTGCCCATCTCGGGCAGGGTGTAACGCTCAATCAAGGGCCAGCGCCTGGCAACGAAGAGTCCAATGTATGGCTCAGGCGTCTACTGCGGCTCCGGCTGCAGTCGCCCAGGGTTGCTCGGCTGCTTCCCTGTGCCAGAGCGCCCAGATCGGCGGCTTTCGGCCTAAGCGAGTCGGCTCAGGCGGCGATGGGCCACTTCCCAGTGCACAAAGGGGCCCCAGGCCTGTTGCCGCACCCAGCAGCGGCCGCCACGGCAGTGGATCAGCTGGAAGGGCGGCAGGTCACTGGGCTGGTCTACCAGCCGCACAAAGCTGCCGGGCCGCAACAGCTCCAACACGTTGTCAAGGGAGACCGGGTCAAGGGCGACCGGGTTAAGGGCGACGGGCTCTTGGGCGGCCGACCGGCCAGGGGGAACGGCCCTTGGGCGGCAGGATGCCCGTTCGGGGGTGAGGTGAACTGCTTGCGCCATCCGGGGCCGCCCGAGGTGGAATGCCATTGTCCGATCGATTGCTGGGCCGGCCGACGGCTCAAAGGATTTTGTTCGGTTTCGTTTGTGGTTTTATGACGCCAGGTGGCTGACAAGCCCATGGCTCGCAAACAGCGCTTGGATCTGGTGCTGGTGGAGCGGGGCCTGGCCGCCAGCCGCCAGCAGGCCCAGCAGTTGATTCGTGCCGGCCGGGTGCGCAGCTCGGACCAGGTGCTCGATAAGCCGGGCCATGACATCGCCCCGGACCTGCCCCTGGAGGTGGAGCAACCGCCGCGCTTTGTCTCCCGCGGTGGCGAGAAGTTGGTGGCGGCCCTGGACGCCCTGCCGATTCGAGTTTCGGGCCGGGTTTGCCTCGATGGCGGCATCTCCACGGGCGGCTTTAGCGATTGCCTGCTGCAGCACGGCGCCAGCCGCATCTATGGCATTGATGTGGGCTATGGCCAGACGGCCTGGAGCCTGCGTACCGATCCGCGCCTGGTCCTGCGGGAGCGCACCAACCTGCGCCACCTCAGCCCGGACGACCTTTACGGCCCGGAGGACCCCTGGCCCGACCTGGCCGTGGCCGATCTGTCGTTCATTTCCCTCGGGCTGGTCTTGCCGGCCCTGGGCGCCCTGCTGGCCCCGGGGCCCCGCGAGGCGCTGCTGCTGGTCAAGCCCCAGTTTGAGGTGGGCCGCTCCCGGGTGGGCAAGGGCGGTGTCGTTCGCGATCCCGCCGCCCATCTGGATGCGATCGAGGGGGTGATCCGCTCCGGTGCAGCCTTGGGCTGGCAAGCCCTGGGCCTGGTGGCCTCGCCGATCACCGGACCGGCAGGCAACCACGAGTACCTGCTCTGGCTCGGCAGCGGCCGAGGGGCCGAAGGCGTCAGTGAGCGCCCCGGCCTAAGCACAAGCGCAGCATCCGGCCCTTGCCTAAGACCAGACCTGGAGCAGAACCCAAGCCTTGGCCCGGAACCACGTTCTGGGGCTGAGCCAAACACCACAGCCGGAGCTGGTTCTGGCGCCGTGGTGGCTGCTGAGCCATCAACAGCGATCCGATCACCAGTGTTGGTGCAGGCGGCTGGCGGCTTGGATGGGGGCCTGATTCGTGCGCTTGTGGCCCACACTCTCGCCAGCCCCTGATGCTTGGCAGGGAGCCGGACCCTGAGTCAGATCGCGTCGCTGTCCCGATCGCCGGTACGAATCCGGAGCACCGAATCAATGGTGCTGATGAAGATCTTGCCGTCGCCAATTTCGCCGGTGCGGGCCGCATCTTGGATTGCGGTGACCACGGTGTCGACCCGGTCGTCATCGACCACCACTTCAAGTTTCAATTTCTGTAGGAACTCAACCGTGAATTCCGATCCGCGGTAGCGCTCGACCTGGCCCTTCTGGCGACCAAAACCCCGAACTTCGCTCACGGTCATGCCGACGATGCCGGCGTTAACCAATGCCAGCTTGACATCCTCCAGTTTGAAGGGACGGATGATGGCCTCGATTTTTTTCATGGATCCGGGGGTCAATCGAAGAAAGTCTCCCAGCAAAACGCCAGGAGCGGAAGGGGAGGGCGTGGGGCCCAGGAACGGCCTGGCTCCAGTCCATTAGGCGCTAGTCGCCTGGCACCTGATGTAGCTATAGCTACGGGGAGGCCACCGATGCTGGTGATCTGTGGAAGGAGCCACACCTGGGGCCCTCGCCGCGCTTGCCCCACCCGTCCTAATTCTGCGGCGGCGGCCAGGGGAAGGGCCCTCGGGGGCCCAGGCCTTGCCTGGCAGCATGGGCTTCTAGGGCCCTTGGCTAGGTCACCAGCTGGCTGGCAGGACCGGGCTGGGGTGGCCTGGGGCGGCAGAGCTGGCGGCGCCAGCCCAGTCCCTATCGTGGCTGCAGCAGCGATGGAAGTCGTCGCTTGACCCTGGCTCCTGGCCCCCTTGCCCTGCCGTTTTGAACCCGTCCGAGCCCCTCACCCAGACCCCCGCCTACGGCCAACGGGCCATCGCTGAGGCCCAGCTGATCTGCTTTGACAATCCCCGGCCGGGGCGGCCCTATGAAATTGCAATCACCTTTCCGGAATTCACCTGCCTGTGCCCCTTTTCAGGCTATCCGGATTTTGCCACCCTGCGCCTGATTTATCAGCCCGGCCCCCGGGTGATGGAGCTCAAAGCCCTGAAGCTCTATGTCAACAGCTGGCGTGATCGCAGCATCTCCCATGAGGAGGTGACCAATCGCATCGTGGATGACTGGGTGGCCGCCTGCGCGCCCGTCTGGCTACAGTTAGAGGCCGATTTCAATCCCCGTGGCAATGTGCATACGGTGATCAAGGTGAGCCACGGCCAGCGTCAGCCCTGTTGAGGGATTGGCGCTGAACCGCCAAATTTTAGGTGGTAATCAAGGCCAGCATATGTTCATTCTTTGCCAGATTTGGTCGGGTATAGCAATGCATTTGCCGGGTATTGTTATGCTCCTTTTTGCTTGTGGATCAATCCGCACAGGTGAGCCTGATTAGGGCAGGCCCGGCTCTCATCGGTATCACCTCGCCTGGTCGACCTGTTGCAGAGAGCTGATCAGGATGGGAAGTTCCCGGGCAAAGGCGGTGAGGTTGCGGTTGCAGAGCCCGCCCAGGTGCAGGCGGCCGTTGGCCGGGTCGCTGATCGCCCAGAGCTGGCGCGTCGCCACCAGGCTCAACACGCCTCCCAGCAGGGCGATCCCAAATCCCGCGTAGACCAGGGGCACACCCGGATCGCGCTTGAGCAGGATGCCGCTGGCGGCCAGCACGTGGTCCACCCGCACGGGCAATCCTTCAATCTCCACCGCCTCGCCGCCCGGCACCAGGCTGGCAATCTGCTTTGCTTCGGCCGAAAAAACCGTGATAGGACCCTGTTCACTGCTGAGGGACAGCAGCACGGGCTGGCTGCCATCGGGACGGGTTGGCAAGACGATCCCCCAAATCTGATCGCCCAGTTGGGGGAAGGTCTGTAGGGGTAACTCCAGCACCGGGCTGCGACCCAGTTGCACGCCGATCGCCGCCAAGGTCCAGTCGGCCTGGTAGAGGGTGATCCCGCGAAAGCGCAGGGGGTGGTTGACGCTGATTTCGGTCTGTTTGAGGGTGGCCCCATCGGGTCCCTTGAGGGTGAGGGCGGAGCGGAATTGTTCGGGCCGCCCGGCCGGATCCCGTTCGATCTCGAATTGGTCCACGGCCACCGTGATCTGGTTGTCGCCGCGGCTATCGAGCAGGTCCAGTTGCCGGCCGGGGGCTAGGAATTGTTCCTGGCGGTGGCCCGCTAGGGAGCCCCAGGCGGCTCCCACCATCAACACCACCAGGCCCGCATGCACCAGCAGGGGCCCCACCCGGCCCGCCACCCCGCGCCGGGCCGCCAGGCGATCGGCCTGGACCTGGAGGGTCCAGCCCTGGCCCTTGAGCAGCTGTTCCAGTTGGCCGAGGCTCGTGGCTGGATGGGCGCTGGGAATGGTTTCCGCCAGGGTGAGCTTGCCCAGTTGGCGCGGCGATTGGTAGTCGATCCAGCGCAGGGAGGCCTGCAGGGCGGGCCATTGGCGCCGCCAGCTGCACAGGATCAACGCCAGGCCCAGCCAGGCCAGTAGGGCCAGAAACCAGCCGCTCGAATACACATGATCCAGCTGCAGGCGCAGCACCGCATCGCCCGTGAACAGGCCCAGCCAGGGCTGGTTGTCATAGAGCTGGTGATAGAGGGCGCTGGGCTCCTTCTGGGGCACCAGGGTGCCGAGACCACTGCTGATCGCGATGACCAGCAGCAGGCCGATGGCCACCCGCAGGTCGGAGATCACGCCGAGCAGGCGGCCCAATGGGCGCTTGGCGATCTCCAGGGACTTCAGGTCAAACATCAGGGTGGCTTGCGCGTTAGATCCAGTTGGCCAGCAGGGTGAGGGCGCCCGTGATCAGCAGCACCACGCCACTGATCGGCGGCACCCATTGACCCAGGGCCCTGAGGGCCAGCAGGCGGGGCAAGCTTGCTGCCGCCGTGCCCGCCAGGAGCAGGGGCAGCACCTGGCCGCAGGCAAAGGCGGTGAGTAGCACGACGCCAGCCAGGGGCCGGCCGTTCTGGGCAATCCAGCCCAGCAAGACCGCAAGGACGGGCGTGGTGCAGGGGGAGGCCGCCAGGCCAAAGGCCAGACCAGCGGCTAGGGGCGCTAGCGCTGGCGGCACCCACTGCCGCCAGCGCTCCGGATCGGGGCCCGCCGGCAGGGGCAGCCGCACCAACCCCAGCAGGTTGAGGCCCATGACCACGGCCAGCACGGCCACCAGGCTGGGGATGAAGCCGGGAATCTGGCCGTAGAGGCGCCCGAGGAGGCCGCTGGCCAGGCCAAGCACCACGAGCGAGGCGATGATGCCGGCCACGAAACTGAGGCTGCGGGGCCAGGCCTTGGCGCCCTGGTCGCCGAAGCCAGCCAGGTAGGCCAGGGTTACCGGCAGCAGGGAGAGGGAGCAGGGGCCCAGGCTGGTGAGCAGGCCACCGCAAAACACCAGGCCCAAGGTGAGGGGGCCTGGTGCGGCCAGGGAGCTCTGCAGCAGCTCCTCACTGGCTCTGGCCCAGGCGGCCACGGGCAAAAGGCTCATCCACTCAGCCTATCGGTGCATCCTTGCGGCGGCGCCGACTGGAGGGCCTCGGGGCCTCCAGTCCTGCCCCTTCCAGGCTGCAGCGGATCAGTAGGCCTGCGGTTAACAGGCTCGATAGCAGCGAATTGCCGCCGTAGCTCACCATCGGCAGGGGCAGGCCCGTGGTGGGCATGGCGCCACTGGCCACGGCGATATTGAGAATCGATTGGCCCAACAGCAAGGTGGTGCAACCGATGGCGACCAGCCGTTGTTGATTGCTGCGGCACGACAGGGCCACCCGCAGGCCGACCAGGCCGAAGAGCAGCAGGAACAGCAGCATCATCAACGAGCCGACAAAGCCGAATTCCTCGGCGAACACCGCATAGATGAAATCGGTGGATTGGATCGGCAGGTATTGCAGTTTCTGGGTGGAGAGGCCAAACCCCGAACCCCAGAGGCCGCCCGAGCCGATCGCGAGCAGGCTCTGCACCAGTTGGTAGCCATCCCCTTGCGGGTCATTCCAGGGGTTGAGGAAGGAGGTGACGCGGATGCGCTGGTACGTGTTCAGCAGGATGCTGCCGACACCAACGCTGCCCCCCAGCACCGCCGTGCCCAGCATCGCCGGCAGGGAGATGCCCGAGGCCAGGGCCATCAGCCAGAGCAGCAAGCCCGTGAGGGCTGCCGTGCTGAGGTTGGGTTGTTTCAGGATCAGCAGGATGATGCCGCCGAAAACGCCCAGCCAGAGCAGCTTTTGATCGACGGAAATCCGGTTCCAGTGGGAGAACAGGGTGGCCCCCTGCAGCACCACAAACGGTTTGATCAGCTCCGAGGGCTGGATCTGGATCGGACCGACCACCAACCAGCGGCTGGACCCATTGACAGTGCTGCCCGCCACCAGGGTGGCTGCCACCATCAGGCCCGTGATCAGTAGGGCCGGGGCCGCCAGCCGCAACCAGCGCCGCAGGTTGAGGCGAATGGCCAGCCAGAGCAGGCCCCAGCTGGCCACCAGCCAGATGGCCTGGCGTTTGAGGTAGTAGGCGGCATCGCCCATTTCCCGCGAGGCCACCCACCAGCTCGCCGACGCCAGCACCAGCAGGCCCACCAGGCTCCAAAGGGCAACCATGCCCAGCAGCAGCCTGGCTTCGGCCGGCCACTCTCCAAACGGAAGGGGCAAAAGGTTGCGGCGTTGGCCAGGGTTGGGCCCTAGGGCTTCGGTGGCATCCACAGTTGCATCCACGGGTGAGTCCATTCAGACGCTTGGAGCTGGCCGTTGGCGCCGGACCAGGGACAAAAAAAAGCCCGGCCGGGGCCGGGCAGCTGTCACAAACTTGATCGATAGGGGGATCAAGGGTGTGGGGGACCAGTGCGTTGGTGACCGGTCAGCTGGCTAACCGGTCAGTTGCCGACGTTGACTTGGCGGCGACCGGAGACCAGTTCCACCTTCAGGATCTTGCCGCCCTGCTTCATGATTCGCTGCTGTTCAGCGAACCAGCTTTCGTAAGGCACCCACTTGGTGAAGAAGGTGTTCTGCAGCTCCCGTTGGCTCCGAGTTTTCTCAGGGCTGGGAATGCAGGCTGTGATCTTGAACAGGCGCATGGGTAAGGATCCGCAGGGTGTGCCGTTGGCAGGGATCAGTTACCCAGGCCGGAGCTGATGTAGTCGAAGTAGACACCCATTTCCCGACCAGCATCAGGGCCGACCAGGGCTGCGGTGGCTTCCTTCATGGCCTGGATCGATTGCACGGTGGCACCGATGGGCACGCCCAGGGAGTTGTAGGTCTCCTTGAGGCCATTGAGCACCCGCTCATCGAGGATGGAGGTGTCACCAGCCAGCATGGCGTAGGTGGCGTAGCGCAGGTAGTAGTCGAGGTCGCGGATGCAGGCCGCGTAACGACGGGTGGTGTACATGTTGCCGCCGGGACGGGTGATGTCCGAATACAGCAGCGACTTGGCTACGGCTTCCTTGATGATCGAGGAGGCGTTGGCGCTGATGGTGGTGGCAGCACGCACGCGCAGCTCGCCACTGGCGAAGTACTGCTCAAGACGCCCCATGGAGGAGGTGTCGAGGTACAGGCCTTGGACGTCTGCCTGGTTGATGACGTTGGTGATGGCGTCTTGCATGGAACCTTGAAAAGAGGCGGAGGGGTGAAGGGAAGCAGCCTCAGGAGAGGGCGCCGACGACGTAGTCGAAGTAGAAGCCGGCTTCTTCGGCATCAGCGCCGGTGAGCAGGCTCGTGGACGCAGCCTTCATCTCGCGCACG
>Ga0310333_100229_pt1 | contig 15889 bp, 15 predicted proteins | sample LakMicSRFTotalB7_FD_195547 | JGI IMG/M metagenome (GOLD analysis project Ga0310333, IMG submission 195547) | Enriched freshwater cyanobacterial communities from Lake Michigan, Michigan, United States - MI23.SRFL.Total.B7 (v2) (version 2) | ecosystem: Environmental > Aquatic > Freshwater > Lake... | reverse complement strand
CCGCTGAAGTGGCAGAAAGTGCTGCCGCCGCAGCTGCTCAAGCTCGCGCTGCCAAAGGCCATGCAATTGCTCAAGACGACGCAGCTGGCGGCCGCTGCGCAGCTCCGCTCCGGCACTGGCGAGCTGCCGGGCTAGGGGCGAAATGCTGGCTGTAAGTGTCGTGGGCAGGCCATTCCAAAAGAGCAGACGCTGGGAGAGATCCTGTCCAAGCTGGGAGCGCAATTCAGCGGCAAGAGCTTCGAGAGTCTGGTCAGCTCTGTTGAATTCCACCAGCAGCCAGGCGGGCTGAGCGGCGGGTAGGGCCTCGAGCCAGCGCAGATCGGCAGCTGAGAGAGGCGTGCGCAGATGGTGGATCAGCAGGTCGCAGGCTGCAAATGCTTCAGGCCAAGACCAATCGTTACTCCAGGCCGGCAAGGGGTGGGCCCAGTGCAACTGAAGTGTCTCGGCACCACGGAGGGCCTCGATCAGATCTGGCTGCAGAGCTAGAGCCGGAGGACAGGTACCCACTAGGGCCAACTGCAAGCCCTGGCGATCCAGCTCCTGGCGCAGGGTTGCCAGTTGGTTTTTGCGCATCCGGCTGGCTAGCTCAGCCTGTGCTGGGGTTGACTCCCCTGCCAACCGTAAAAACTGGCCCTCAAGCTGCTCCAGGCGCCCCAGCCAGCCGGGCACATCCGTAGGGGCTGGCCCCCGGGGTTGGCGGCGCCGCAGCAGCGAAGCACCTAGGCCCAGGCCCGCCAAGGTGAGGCCAGAGGCGATGGGCAGGTGGCTCAACCGCAGCAGCCCATCGAGGGCAAACCAGCCCATGACCCCGGTGCCGATAGCCGGCAGCCAAGGTTTGAGGGTCGTGGGCATGGCCTGGCGGACCATGGCTAACCCGGCGAGCTGGGGGAGGGTCACCGGCGGCGTCAACGGCGCTGGACAAGCTGATGCATCTTTAGCTCAGCCTGAGACGCTGCGCAGGCGGCAAATGCCAATAGCTTGGGCGCGAGTCGGGGGTCTGCCTTGCCAGCTCCAGGAGTATTGGACAACCCAATCGAGGTTCACCAGGACACTCGCGAACAGGTGAAGCGAGTGCTGCTGGTGGCCCTGGCCGTAAACATCAGCATGACGCTGTTGAAATTGCTCCTGGGCCTCTTGAGTGGCTCACTAGCCGTGCTGGCGGATGCCATGCACAGTGCCACTGACGGATTCTCAAGTCTGTTGGGACTGGTGACCAACGGACTTTCGGATCCCGAACCAGACCGGGACCATCCCTACGGGCACCACAAGTACGAAGCGGTGGGTGCCCTGGCAATTGCAGCCTTCATCCTGTTCACTGCCTTCGAGATCCTGCAGGCCGCCCTGGGAAGGCTGCGCACCGGACTCCAGCCCTTGCGAATGGACAGCCGGGAGCTACTGGTACTACTGCTCGTGCTCGGCATCAACATTCTGTTGGCTAGCTACGAGCGGGCCGAGGGGCGAAGGCTAGGCAGTCCCCTGCTCAAGGCCGATGCGGCCCACACCAGCAGCGACATCTGGACAACGGCGGTGGTGCTGGTGGGCCTGGCCGGAGCGCTGTGGCTCAACCTCAGTTGGCTCGATGTCGCCCTAGCAATTCCGATGTGCTTGCTGCTAGTGCGGGTGTGCTGGTCGGTGCTGCGAACCAACCTGCCCCAGTTGGTTGATCAGATCGCCATTGCTCCGGAGGCCATTCACCAGGTCGCGATGGAAGTTGCGGGGGTGCTCAACTGCCACGACATCGCCAGCCGCGGGGTGCTCGGCCAGCAGGTGTTCATCGACATGCACATGGTTGTGGACACCAATGACCTGCCAACTGCGCACCGGATCACCGAATTGGTGGAGGAGCACCTAGAGGCCCGGTTTGGTCGGGTGCGCTGCACGATCCACCTCGAACCCCGGGAATACGCCAGCGCCGCTATCACCTTTAAGGGCACCCATGGCTGAGCACCTGCCGCAACTGACACCGCCGCAATTGACACTGAGGCAGCAGGCCCAGCTGCTGGATTGGGCAGTGGAGCTGCAGGCTGCTCCCAATTGGGTTGGCAACCTGCCGGTGGCCCTGCTGGAGCGCTGCTGGCTGAGGCTGCGCCGCATATCACTGGAGCAGCTTGCCCTGGTGCTGCCGCCAGATGCCAGTGCTGAAGCCCCGGAGCTGGTGCGCTATCGGGCCTGGATCGCCGCCGGACAGCCGGCCTGGTCAGCCCAGTTGCGCTGCTGGCAGGAATTCGGGCAACCGGCCTGCCAGGAGGCGCTGCGCCACTTTTGGGGTCACCAGGAGCGAGGCAACCACGGCTGGACGTTTACTGCCTATCTGGAGCTGCTGGAGACCTATAGAAACCAGTTTCAACCAGGAACCGTGCGGTCCTTGCCCCTGATCGTGCTAGCTCGCAGCGGGCAGCGGGAGCCCCATCGGCTGCACTGGCTCACCCCCCCTTTGGCCAGCCGATGCGGCACACTTGCCCCTGACTGCACAGGCTGAGGCGATGGCCGACGAAACCACCCCCTCTCAATCTCGCGATGACCAGGGAGGGCGCGCCGGTGGCGGCCGCCCGCCAGGCAACCGCGAACCCGGCGGATTCCGCATCCGGCTCAGCGACAACGAGATGCGTGCCGCCAGAGCCATTCAGGAGGGTTTCGCGCTGCGCTCCACAGTGGCTGCCCTGGGCTTCGCCATTCGCACGGTGGCCCAGCTGCTCGAGGATGGAAAGCTCGACGAACTAGTCGCTCAGCAAAGGGCCCAGGCCGGTCCACGGGGTGATGCACCCCGCGCGGAGCGCCGGCCGGGGGGTGGCGAGAACCGGGTGATCCGCCAGGAGCGGGCACCTCGAATCGATCCCTTTGCTCGCCCAAGCAAGCCTCCTGCTCCAGTGGCAGAGCCCATCGAGACCAACTCTGAAGAGGCTGCCCCGGACGAGCAAATCGAAGCTGCCGCCGAAGAGCTTGCCCCCGAGAGCACTGAGAGTCCCGAAAACTCTGAGAGCACCGAGAGCTGAGTCCCATGGCACGGCCGAGGGTTTTGTCTGGGGTGCAACCCACTGGGGCTCTGCACCTCGGCAACTGGCTGGGCGCAATCCGTAATTGGGTTGATCTCCAGAGCAGCCACGACACCTTTTTTTGTGTGGTGGATCTTCATGCGATCACAGTTCCCCATCAGCCAGCCCAGCTCGCCGAGGACACGCTCTCAACAGCAGCTCTCTATCTCGCCTGCGGCATAGATCCCGATCGCTCAACCGTGTTCGTGCAGAGCCACGTGAGCGCCCACTGCGAACTTGCCTGGCTGCTCAACTGCGTCACCCCGCTCAATTGGCTGGAGCGGATGATCCAGTTCAAGGAAAAGGCAATTAAACAGGGAGACCAGGTGTCTGTGGGCCTGTTGGATTACCCGGTGCTGATGGCTGCCGACATCCTGCTCTACGACGCTGATCTGGTGCCAGTGGGGGAGGACCAAAAGCAGCACCTTGAACTCGCCCGCGACATTGCCCAGCAGCGCATCAACGCCCGTTTTGGCAAGCGCAATCCAGACGGTGAAGTAATTCCTGTGCTCAAGGTGCCCGAGCCCTTGATCCTGCGCGAAGGGGCCCGGGTGATGAGCCTCACTGATGGCAGCTCAAAGATGAGCAAAAGTGACCCCAACGAGGGCTCGCGGATCAGCTTGCTGGATCCGCCGGAACTGGTGGTTAAAAAAATCAAACGGGCCAAAACCGACCCCACCATGGGGCTGGAATTCGGTAATCCGGAGCGCCCGGAAGCAGACAACCTTCTGGGGCTCTACGCCCTTCTGGCCGGCAAAAGCCGCTCGCAGGCGGCCGAGCAGTGCGGCGCCATGGGCTGGGGCACTTTTAAGCCCCTGCTGGCAGAAGCTGCCGTAGAGGCCTTAAGGCCCGTGCAGCAGCGTTATCAGGAGTGGCGGCAGCAGCCAGGCGCGGTGGCAGAGGTGCTGCGCAATGGCCAACACAAGGCTGCGGCCGTGGCCGATGAGACCCTCAAACGGGTGCGGGAAACACTGGGTTTCTTGCCGCCCGCCTAGGAGCTTTCTCGGCAGTTCAGGTCGGCAAAGGCTGGCCCTGGCTCCAGCCCCAGAGCCGCAGCAGCCAGTAGCCAAATGCGAGCAGCGCTGCGGCACAGGCCAACTGCAGCAGCCGCCGAGACGCCAGGCGGCCACCTAAAAGAGTCCAAAGCCCAAGGGCCAGCGCTAGCCCCACCAGCACCGGGCCAAAAGCGTGCCACACCAGGGCCTGGGCGAGGTCGCCATGCAGGGTCGCCAGCACGGAGCGCGTTAAGTAGCAGGTGGGGCAGGGTATGCCCGTGAGCTGACGCAGGGGGCAACTCCACAACCCCATGGGCAGCGACGCTCCAGCCGCCAGCCCCAGCAACAGCAAAAAACGTCGCTGTCTCAAGGCTCCTTGTAGATCACCCGGCCCCGCTCGTCATTGCCGACATCCAAGAGCTCAGCATGGAGCAACCTTTGGATCTCATCGCGCACCTGGCGACTCTCCACCCCAGCCGGCAACTCCATCTCAACGAGGGCGTCGTTGAGGGTGAAGCCCAGCTCACCTCTGCGCCTAGCAAGATGAACTAGCTGCCGCTCAACCGAGAGGGTCGAGCCTGATAACACCAAAGGCCGGTTCGCCTGGTCAACCAGTTCGGGCATCAACCAGAGATCAACCAATTGGCCCACGAAGCAGAGGCCAAAAGTGAGCAACCAGAGAGTGCCGCTGAGGGGCTTGCGGTTGTAAAAGCGATGCACGCCACACACTCCCACCAGGCCTAGGGCCCAGAGGACGTAGCTCAAAGCCAGGTTGCGGCGCTCGCCCATCACGGCAGGGTCACCCCATGCCGGCGCATGGCCGCCGAAAGATTCCACACCGACAACATCAGTTGATGCCAGGGAGCCAGGGTTTCCATCTCGAGGGCCATTGGTATCGGAGCCGCCTGGCGCAAGCTGGTGGCAGCGCAAAGTTCCTTGCGGGCCTGCACCAGGTGATCGCGCAGGATCAGCTGCTGGTCTTGGGGCATCACGGTTTCCGGACAGTGATCTAGCAGCAACAAACCCCGTTCAAACCAGGAACTGAAGTCGTCGAGCAAGGACCCAAGCAGCTGATCAAGCAGGACGCCGGGGGATTCATGCTCGGGTGTTGGAGGAGAAAAACCCATAGATCCAGCTTAGGAGCGCTGGGTAGGATCCACATTCGCCTTAGTTAGCCGCGCGATCAGTGCCCGTGAACCCAAGCAGCTCCGAGCCCGCACCGATCGCCCTGCCCAAAACCAGCGAAAGCAACCAGCTGCTGCGCATCCGTCACTCGATGAGCCATGTGCTGGCCATGGCTGTGCAGAAGCTCTTTCCCCAGGCCCAAGTCACCATTGGCCCTTGGACCGAGAGCGGCTTCTATTACGACTTCGACAATCCCGATCCCTTCACCGAGGCCGATCTCAAGGCAATAAAAAAGGAGATGGGCAAGATCATTGGCCGGCGTCTGCCGCTTGAGCGGATCGAAGTAAGCCGCACTGAAGCCGAGGCCAGGATCAAAGCCCAAAACGAGCCTTACAAACTGGAGATCCTGGCGGGGATCCAGGAGCCCATAAGTCTTTACACCCTGGGGGAGGAGTGGTGGGACCTCTGCGCCGGGCCCCACGTAGCCAATACCAGCGAGCTCAACCCCAAGGCCTTCGAGCTTGAGAGCGTCGCCGGCGCCTATTGGCGTGGCGATGAAACCAAAGCCCAGCTGCAGCGCATCTACGGCACTGCCTGGGAAACCCCCGAGCAGCTGGCGGAACACAAGCGGCGCAAGGAAGAGGCAAAACGCCGCGACCACAGACGCTTGGGCACCGATCTGAATCTGTTCTCGATCGAAGATGAGGCCGGAGCTGGGCTGGTGTTCTGGCATCCCCGTGGGGCTCGGATGCGCCTGTTGATCGAAGATTTTTGGCGTCAGGCCCATTTCGCAGCTGGATACGAACTGCTGTACACACCACACGTGGCTGATATCAGCCTGTGGAAGACTTCCGGCCACCTCGACTTCTATGCCGAGAGCATGTTTGGCCCCATGCAAGTAGATGAGCGGCAATACCAGCTCAAGCCCATGAACTGCCCCTTTCACGTGCTCACATACGCAAGCACCCTGCGCAGTTACCGGGAGCTGCCAATTCGCTGGGCCGAGTTGGGCACCGTTTATCGCTACGAGCGCCCGGGTGTGATGCACGGCCTAATGCGGGTGCGCGGCTTCACCCAGGATGACGCCCACGTGTTTTGCCTACCAGAGCAGATCAGCGATGAGATCCTGCGCATCCTCGATCTCACAGAGGAGATCCTTTCCACCTTCGATTTCAAGACCTACGAAATAAATCTCTCCACCAGGCCGGAGAAATCAATCGGCGAAGACGCAGTGTGGGAATTGGCAACCCAAGGCCTGATCGAGGCCCTCGATCGCAAAGGCTGGGCATACAAAATCGATGAAGGCGGTGGCGCCTTCTACGGTCCCAAGATCGACCTAAAAATCGAAGATGCGATTGGGCGAATGTGGCAGTGCTCCACCATCCAGCTCGATTTCAACCTGCCAGAACGGTTCGAACTGGAGTACGTAGCCGCTGATGGCTCAAGAATGCGCCCGATCATGATTCACCGGGCCATCTTCGGTTCGCTGGAGCGGTTTTTCGGGATCATGACCGAGAACTACGCCGGCGATTTCCCCTTCTGGCTGGCACCCGAGCAGATCCGGCTGCTGCCCGTTACCGATGAGGTGATGCCCTACGCCGAGCAGCTACTGGAGCAGCTCAAGGCCGCTGGCATCCGCGCCACCCTGGACCATTCCGGCGAGCGCCTAGGCAAGCTGATTCGCAACGGCGAGCAGATGAAAATCCCGCTGTTGGGAGTGATTGGCGCCAAGGAGGCTGAAACAGGTGCCGTGAGCCTGCGCAGCAGACGCGAAGGCGAGCTCGGCAGCGTGGCCGTGGCCAACCTGCTGGCTGCAGCAGTGACGGCAAATGCCGAGCGGGCAGCCGGCCTGGGCCTGGCGGCGGTCACTACAGCCGGTCAGTGACCACCCTTCTAGCTGGGGACATCGGCGGCACCAAGACCCTTCTCGCCCTGTATCAGCTGCAGGCCGGGGGTGAATTAAAGCTGCTGTGCAGTGAGCGCTACCTATCCGCCGACTGGGACGACCTAGCCCCAATGCTTGACAGCTTTCTGGGTGTTGGCCAGCCCACCCCAGCTGCCGCCTGCCTGGCGGTGGCAGGGCCGGTGGTGGCGGGTCAGGCCCAACTAACCAACCTTCACTGGCAGCTCGATGGCAGCCAGCTGGCTGCGGCCACAGGTATAGGGCGGTTTGAGCTGGTCAATGATTTCGCCGTATTGATCTACGGGCTGCCCCACCTCACCTCAGAGCAACAGGCGCCAATACGACCGGGGGTGGCGAGGCCGGAGGCGCCCTTGCTGGTGCTAGGTGCGGGAACGGGTCTGGGGGTGGCCTACGGGGTACCAACCCCAACTGGGCTGGTAGCGGTGGCCAGCGAGGCCGCCCACGGTGAATTCGCCCCCCGCAGCCAGCAGGAATGGGAGCTCAAACGGTGGCTAGCCCAAGAGCGGGGCCTGGAGCGAGTCTCGATCGAGCGGGTGGTGAGCGGCACGGGCCTGGGCGAAGTGGCGCGCTGGCTGCTTCACATCCGCCACCCCGGCGGAGACCATGCCCTTTCCCCGCTAGCCGAAGGGTCGGAACTGCCCGCTGCCGTGGCAGCCAGCGCTGCCCTAGGGGAAAGCCTGGCCTGCGAAGCCTTGGAGATCTGGATCGGCTGCTACGGCAGTGTGTGTGGCGATCTGGCCCTGGCGGGTCTGAGCCGGGGAGGGGTGTGGTTGGCCGGCGGCACCGCAGGAAAACTGCTGGAAAACCTGCGTTCGCCCACCTTTAACCGGGCATTCCTTAATAAAGGTCGGCTAGAGCCGGTGCTGGCAAGCATGCCGATCACGGCCGTGGTTGATCCGGCCATTGGCCAATTCAGCGCGGCCTGCCGGGCGCGCATGCTGCTGGCCTGAGACACTGGGCGCAGCAGAAGTTGTCCCATGGTGCGCCCCCGGGTCGGACAAGGGGTTGAGGTTCACGTTCCCGCTACCACCGCCAATGTGGGCCCAGGCTTTGACTGTCTGGGGGCTGCCCTGGATCTCGACAACGTCTTCCAGATGCGCTGCATCGAGGGAGGCAGCGAGCGCTTTGATCTGATTATTGAAGGCAGCGAAGGTGCCCACCTTCGCGGTGGGCCCGACAACCTGGTGTATCGCTCGGCTCAACGGGTGTGGAAAGAAGCTGGCGAGGAGCCGGTGGCCCTTGAGGCAAGAGTGCGGCTGGCGGTGCCGCCGGCCCGAGGTCTAGGCAGCAGCGCCACAGCGATCGTGGCTGGGCTTATCGGCGCCAATGCGCTGGTGGGCGAGCCCCTCAGCCGCGAGAAGCTGCTGGAGTTGGCCATTGATATCGAAGGCCATCCCGACAACGTGGTGCCCTCCCTGGTGGGGGGATTGTGCATGACAGCCAAAGCGGCGTCCCACCGCTGGCGAGTGGTGCGCTGTGAGTGGTCGCCCCTGGTACAGGCCGTGGTGGCAATCCCCGCTATCCGGCTCACTACCAGCGAAGCAAGGCGGGCCATGCCCAAATCGATTCCGGTGGGGGATGCGGTGATCAACCTGGGCTCCCTCACCTTGCTGCTGCAGGGGCTGCGGACCGGCAATGGCGACCTGATCACCGATGGCATGCACGACCGCCTGCATGAGCCCTACCGCTGGGGCTTGATTCACGGTGGCAAGGCCGTGAGGGAGGCGGCGTTAGCAGCGGGAGCCTGGGGTTGCGTGATCAGTGGCGCCGGTCCAAGCCTGCTTGCCCTGTGCCCCAAACCAGCAGCCGAGAACGTCAGCAGGGCGATGGTTCGTGCCTGGCACCAAGCCGGGGTTGAGTCCCGCTCCGAGGTGCTGGCCATCCAGCAACTGGGCAGCCGCTGGGAGAACCTGCCAGACCAGACGCTCGCCGCCACTGAGTAAATTTACTCAGTCGAGCAACCGGGGCTGATAGGTTGGTACTCGATTTGAACACCGCCTGACCTCGGCCTTGTTCAGCGAATCACCAGATCTGCAATCGGGCCGTGATGGACGTCAACATGCCCCTGCTAGCCGCGTCCAGCCTGGGCGTTCCAGCAGCGGAATCGGCCTTTCCCTGGCTGAGCCTGATCGTGCTGCTGCCAGCAGCAGTCGCCCTGGTAATGCCCCTGCTGCCAGGAGATGGCAGCGACCCCAAGTGGCCCCGCACCCTGGCCCTCGCCACCCTGGCGATTGACCTTGGCCTGATGCTGTTCTGCTTTAGCAGGCACTTCGATGGCTCCAGCAGTGATTTGCAACTGGTGGAAAGGGTCAGCTGGGTGCCGGCCATGGGCCTGGAGTGGTCCCTGGCAGCTGATGGCCTTTCCACGCCGCTGGTGCTGCTCTCAGGCCTGGTAACCCTGCTTTCGGTGGCAGCCAGCTGGAACATCAAAACTAAAACCCGCCTGTATTTCGCCCTGATGCTGGTTCAGGCCTCAGCCCAGGGCCTGGTTTTTCTCTCCCAAGACTTTCTGCTTTTCTTCCTTGCCTGGGAGCTTGAGCTGGTTCCTGTATATCTATTAATAGCAATCTGGGGTGGTAAGCAACGTCAATATGCGGCCACTAAGTTTATTTTATATACCGCCACAGCCTCCCTGCTGATCTTGTTGAGCGGCCTTGCTCTTGCCTTCTCAGGCGACAGCTTCAGCTTCAACCTCTCAGAGCTCGCCAGCCGTTCCCCCGGTGGCACCTTTGGCCTGCTCTGTTATCTGGGCTTCCTGGTGGGCTTCGGGGTGAAATTGCCAATGTTCCCCCTCCACACCTGGTTGCCCGACGCCCACGGTGAAGCCAATGCGCCCGTATCGATGTTGCTGGCAGGGGTGCTGCTGAAGATGGGTGGCTACGCCCTGCTGCGCTTCAACGTGCAGATGCTTCCAGCGGTGCATCTGAGGTTGGCACCAGCCCTAATTGTGCTGGGCATTGTCAACATCGTCTATGGCGCCCTGAATGCTTTTGCCCAGGACAATGTCAAACGGCGAATTGCCTGCAGCTCCGTGAGCCACATGGGTTTTGTGCTGCTCGGTATTGGTGCAGTAGATGCCCTTGGCATCAGCGGCGCCATGTTGCAGATGATCAGTCATGGCCTGATCGCAGCTGCCATGTTCTTTGTTACCGGCGTGTTTTACGAACGCACCAAAACCCTTTCAATCCCCAACATGGGCGGCCTCGCCAAGGCCCTGCCGATCACCTTCGCCTTTTTCCTGGCCAGCTCTCTTGCTTCCCTTGCCCTGCCAGGCATGAGTGGCTTTGTGAGCGAGATCACGGTGTTTCTCGGCATCACCGCCAACGACGACTTCACCATCGGCTTCCGTGTGATCGCCATCGTGCTGGCAGCGATCGGATTAGTACTAACTCCTGTTTACCTGCTCAGCCTCTGCCGCCGGGTGTTCTTCGGTCCCAGAATTCCGGCCCTAGCTGTGGTGGGCGACATGCGTCCACGGGAGCTTTTTATTGGTCTCACCCTGCTGATACCAACGCTGGCGATTGGCTTTTGGCCGCGGCTGGCAATCGATGTCTATGAGGCCTCAACCAACGCCCTGGCCCAGCAATTGAGTGCAACTGCCCTGATTGCCATGGGCCGGGCCACCGCCCTGGGCTAACTCACAAAGTCTTGCTGGATCGGCTGGAATGGGTGCACCAAATCACCCATCCATGACCCTGAGCGCACCCCTGCCCTTGCTGGTTGGTCAGGGTCTTCCGCCCTTCGATGCGATCACGCCGGAGCAGGTAGAGCAGGCGATCCCTGCCTTACTGAGTGACTTAAACGAATCGCTCTCCGCCCAGGAAGCCAGGCTTGAGCTGCGCTTAGGCGAATCCGAGTCGCTCAGCTGGGAGGAGGTTATGGATCCTCTACACCAGCTTGGCGAGCGGTTGCGCTGGAGCTGGGGGGTGGTGAGCCATCTCAATGGCGTCTGCAACACACCAGCCCTGCGGGAGGCCCACCAACAGCAGCAGGGGGCCGTGGTGCAATTCGGCAACCGCGCTGGGCAATCGCGTCCGATATATCGGGCTCTCGAGGCACTGCAAGCCAATCCCAGCCAGCTCGATGCCACCCAGAGCCGCATCCTGGCGGCGGAGCTACGGGACATGCAGTTGCGGGGTGTGGGCCTGGAGGGGCAGGAGCAGCAAGCCTTCAACTCCGCCTGTGAGCGGCTCGCCGAACTCGCCACAGCCTTCGGCAACCACGTGCTCGATGCCACAAACGGCTGGAGCCTCACTTTGAACAGCGAAGACGAATTGGCCGGCCTACCAGCCAGCCTGCGGCAGCTGCTGGCCCAAGCTGCCACTGATGCCGGTGAAAGCGGCTGGCGCCTGGGGCTAGATATGCCGAGGGTGGTGCCCTTTCTAAAATTCAGTGAGCGCCGGGACCTGCGCGAAAAGGTCTACCGCGCCCAGGTGGGCAGGGCCGCCAGCGGTGAACTGGATAACAATCCCCTGATTGCCCAAATCCTGGAGCTGAAGTTGAAACAAGCCCAGCTGCTGGGCTATGCCAACTGGGCCGAGGTAAGCCTGGCCTCGAAGATGGCCGGCTCGGTGCAAGAGGTGGAAGACCTACTTGAAGACCTGCGCGCTGCAGCCTTTCCAGTGGCCCAGCAGGAGCTCGCCGCCCTTGCTGCCTGCGCCAGCCGCCACGGGGCACCAGAGGCAGCTGAGCTCAAGCCCTGGGACGTGAGCTACTGGGCAGAGGTGCTGCGTCAGGAGAGCTTCGAGCTCAACAGCGAGGCCCTCAGACCCTGGTTTTCCCTTGAGCAGGTATTGAAGGGGCTGTTTGTTCTTTGCCAGCGCCTGTTCGACATACAAATAGTGGCCGCAGATGGGGAGGCGCCGATCTGGCATAGCGACGTGCGCTATTTCCGAGTGCTCGAAGCCCGTAACGGGGCGCCCCTGGCCGGTTTTTACCTTGATCCCTATAGCCGCCCTGGCAGCAAGCGCGGTGGTGCCTGGATGGATGAATGCCTCGGCCGCTCCCGAAGCGCCACCGGCGAGCCCGTGTTACCAGTGGCCTACTTGATCTGCAACCAGAGCCCACCGGTGGGGGACACCCCCAGCCTTATGACCTTCGACGAGGTCGAAACCCTCTTCCACGAATTTGGTCATGGCCTCCAGCACATGCTCACCACGGTGGAGCGGCCCCAGGCCGCCGGTATTAACAACGTGGAGTGGGACGCGGTAGAGCTTCCCAGCCAATTCATGGAGAACTGGTGCTACGACCGGGCCACCTTGATGGGCATGGCACGCCACTGGCAGAGCGGCGAACCGCTACCGGAAGCCGAATACCAAAAGCTGCTGGCAGCTCGCACCTTCATGGCTGGGGGGGCCACCCTGCGCCATGTGCACTTTGCCCTCACCGATCTACGCCTGCACAGCCAGTGGACCCCCGACAGCGGTGAGAGTCCGGATCAACTGCGCCGCCATATCGCTGCCACCACAACGGTGCTTGAGCCCATAGCCGAGGACGCCTTCCTCTGCGCCTTCAGCCATATTTTTGCCGGCGGCTATGCGGCCGGCTACTACTCCTACAAGTGGGCTGAGGTTCTCAGCGCCGATGCCTTCAGTGCCTTCGAGGAGGTGGGCCTCGAGCAGGAGGAGGAGATCGTCGCCACCGGCCGCCGTTTCCGCGACACCGTGCTCAGTCTCGGTGGCAGCCGCTCCCCAGCTGAGGTGTTCGAAGCCTTCCGAGGGCGTCAGCCAAGCAGCGAGGCGCTGATCCGCCATTCCGGGCTGGTGGCCGCCTGATGGCCACTCCTGCACCGGAGCTGGTGGCGGTCGCCGAGGCCTTCGCCCTCCCCGGACCTGTCACAAAGATTGCGCCCCTTGGTAACGGCAACGTCAACGACACTTATTTGTTGGAGGTGCACTCGGGGGGGTCAACAGCAAGCCGCTACGTGTTGCAAAGGCTCAATACCCTGGTGTTTCCCCAGCCGGAGCTGGTGATGCAAAACCTGGAGGCGCTCAGCGCCCATGCCGAGCAGCATCCTCTGATCGGACAACGATGGGAGGTGCCGCGGCTAATCGCAAACCGCCATACCGGCCGACCCTGGCTATGGGCAGAGGGCCAATTTTGGCGTCTACAGAGCTACATCGAAGAGGCCGTGACAGTTGAGGCGATCACGGACCGGGAGCAGGCCCGGCAGGTAGGTCGCGGCCTGGGGCTATTCCACTTGCTGATCAGCGAGCTGCCCCCAGAGCAACTAGCCGACACCCTGCCGGGTTTCCACGTCACACCGACCTACCTGGCGGCCTACGACCAAGCTCTGCTGTGCAGCCCAATAGGTCAGGACGATCGGGAGCAATGGTGTGCTGCATTCGTAGAGCAACGCCGCGAACTGGCACCGATCCTTGAGGACGCCAATAAAGCGGGCCTTCTGCAGCTGCGGCCTATTCACGGCGACCCCAAAATAAACAATGTGATGCTCTGCTCCCACACGGGAACTGCCGTGAGCATGGTGGATCTAGACACAGTTAAACCAGGCCTGGTGCACTACGACATTGGTGATTGCTTGCGTTCAGCCTGCAATCCAGCGGGGGAAGAAGCCTGTGAGCCTGATAGCGTCAAATTTGATCTCGATCTCTGCGAGACCCTCCTGGAGGGCTACCTGGACGCGGCAAGAACATCCCTAAGTGATACGGACCTAGATTACATCTACTTGTCGGTAAGGCTGATCAGCTTCGAGCTAGGCCTGCGCTTCTTAATCGACCATCTAGCTGGCAATGTCTACTTTCGTGCCACCCATCCCAACCACAACCTCGCAAGGGCTCTAGTGCAATTTCGTCTCACCGAAAGCATTGAGGCCCAGGAAGAAAAAATCCGGCAGATTGTGGCAAAACTGCGATGAACAGCACCAGCTTCAAATTAATTCCTTATGCAGCCGAAATGCAGGGGGAACTTGACCTCTACTCACTCCATGGCCAACTCAACGTGGCTGAGAATACTCTGCAGATCACATTCCAGCTTGAGGGCGAACTAGCCAAGTTGAGGATTGCTCGCAGCAGCGGCCCACCACTGCGACAAGACCTTCTTTGGCAAGCAACCTGCCTGGAATTCTTTCTTGCCGCTGCAGGTGACAGCGACTACTGGGAGTACAACCTTTCGCCCGCCGGTCACTGGAACGTTTATCACCTAGAGGGCTACCGGCAGGGGCTAGCCGAGGAACCTGCCTACAAGCAACTCCCCTTCAGCGTGATGGGCGATGACAAACAATTGAGCTTGAGCCTTACTTGCGCGCTGCCACCAGCGCTGACCACCCACCGGGCAGCTGCGGGGCTCGAAGTTGGGGTGTCCGCCGTGCTCCAAAGCTCCAGCGGAGAGCTGGCCTACTGGGCCGTGGCCCATCCCAGCAGCGAACCTGACTTTCACCACAGAGGCGGGTTCTGCCTCAAATTTGCCTAGTGATGCCGGCTGCGCCGCACCGCCACAACCCCGTCAAAACCAGACACCGGGGCCTGACACTTGCGCAGTTCAATGCGGACCGGCACCGGGCCATAGAGCTCCTCGATCCGTTCGAAAATCCTTTCGCTGTAGTGCTCCAGGGTTTGGCAGCTCAGGCTGCGGGCCTGCTGTTGCAGGGCGGTGATCAACTGGCTGTAGTCCAGGGTGTCGCCTAGGGCATCGCTTCGGCCAGCAGCACTGAGATCCACCCCCAATTCCAGATCCAGCTCAAACCACTGGCCATCCCTGCGCTCGAAATCGAGCACCCCCACATGGGCCCAAAGCCGCAGGCCACGCACCTGAATCGCATCGCTCACGGTCCAGCCGTTGCAAACGGGAAGGAAGCTCACAGGGGCAGGGGGCGATGGCTGAACTCGCGCACGCCGCTGGCGTAATCGGCGGCGATATGGCCCTCGCCGCGCAGCCGGTAGCGGTAGGTCACCAAACCCTCCAGCCCAACGGGGCCGCGGGGGGGCATGGTTTGGGTGGAGATGCCCACCTCGGCGCCAAAGCCGTAGCGGAAGCCATCGGCGAAGCGGGTGGAGCAGTTGAGGTAGACCCCGGCGCTGTTTACCGCAGCCAGGAAGCGGTCGGCCGTGGCGGCAGCTCCGGTGCAGATCGCATCGGTGTGGCGCGAGCCGTAGCGGGCGATGTGCTCGAGGGCGGCATCCAGATCGGCCACCACTTTCACGCTCAGGATCAGGTCTGAATATTCGGTGCTCCAGTCGTCCTCTGAGGCTGCATGGCTCACACCCAGCGCCATGGCGGCGGCATCGCCGCGCAATTCAACCCCGGCGGCCCCGAAGGCCAGCACAGCCCTGGGCAGAAAATCGGCAGCTATCGCCTCGTCAACCAGCAGGGTTTCGATCGCGTTGCAGGCTGCCGGGTATTGGGTCTTGGAATCCAGCGCCACCTTCAGGGCCAGATCCAGGTCGGCGGCCCTATCCACAAACAGGTGGCAAATGCCATCGGCATGACCCAGCACTGGAATACAGGTGTTGTCTTGGATGAAGCGCACCAGGGCATTGGAGCCCCGGGGAATAATCAGGTCCACCAGCCCATCGAGCTTCAGCAGCCCCAGGCTTTCCTCCCGGCTGGTGAGCAGCTCCAGGGCATCGGGCTGCACCGCACTAGCGGCCAGGCCACGGCGCAGCGCTGCATGAATGGCCTTACAACTGCGGCTGGCTTCACGGCCACCCTTGAGCAGGGCGCCGTTGCCGGAGCGAATTGCCAAGGAGGCGATCTGCATCACCGCATCTGGCCGCGCCTCAAAGATCACGCCCAGCACCCCCAGGGGCGCCGTCAGCCGCTCCAGCACCAACCCCGCATCTAGCTCGGTGTGGAGC
>Ga0310333_100228_pt1 | contig 15906 bp, 12 predicted proteins | sample LakMicSRFTotalB7_FD_195547 | JGI IMG/M metagenome (GOLD analysis project Ga0310333, IMG submission 195547) | Enriched freshwater cyanobacterial communities from Lake Michigan, Michigan, United States - MI23.SRFL.Total.B7 (v2) (version 2) | ecosystem: Environmental > Aquatic > Freshwater > Lake... | reverse complement strand
CCCACCAGCCCCACAGCGACGTGGTGGATGCGGCCGTCTCGGTGGTGACCGTGCACCGCAGCAAGGGCCTGGAATATCCGGTGGTGATTTGCCCCTACCTCTGGCAAGCCCCCAGCGGCCAGGGGCCAGGGGCCCAGCGGCTGGGTGTGCGCTGGCATCCCAGCTGGCATAGAGGGGGAGAGCCCGGCCTGGATCTGCACCTCAACCGCCACTGGGGCATTGGCTATCAGGCCCATCACCACCAGCTCCAGGCCGAACTGGAAGAACGGGAGCGCTTGGCCTATGTGGCCGCAACCCGGGCCATGCATCTGTTGGTGCTGGTCTGGGGACCAGCCCACGACCAGGAGGGCAACCCCCTGCACCCCTGGCTGTTCAGCCAGGAACCCCTCCCCAAGGTTGAGCCTGGTGCCCCGGATGGGTCCTATCAGCAGCGCAGCGATGCCGAATGGCGCCTCCTGCTGGAACAGGACATCGCCGGGCGGGACTTACCGATCGAGCTCCTGGACCCCCTTACCACTGCCCCGGGCAGCCCATTACCAAGCAGCAATCTCGAGCGGCCGCCCCTCAGCAGCGGCCCCGTGCCCCGGCGCAGCTTCGACACCATCTGGGGGCGCAGCAGCTACACCAGCTGGACCCATGGCAGCCATGGCGCCGCCCCCGAGGCCCTGGAAGAGGGTCGAGAAACCGATGGCCAAAGCCTGGAGACAGATCTCGCAGAACAGGACATCGACGCTGGGCGCAGGAAGGAAGAGCTACCGAACCCCGAGCCATGGGGCGAACAGGGGCCCCTGGCCACCTTTCCCCGGGGCGCCAATGCCGGCGATTGCCTGCACCGCATCCTCGAGCAACTGGACTACCAACAGTCCCCCCAGACCCCTAGCACCATCGCCCTGGTGGAGCGGGAATTGCAGCGCTCGGGCATCGCCACCACCAACACCGATGCCGTGGTCCTGGGGATTGAACAACTGCTGGCCACCCCCTTTGGCGGCCCCCTGGGCAGCTTCCAGCTCAACCAGTTGGGAATGGACGCGAGGTTGAACGAACTCAACTTCGATCTCACCATTGGCCGGGTCACCGCCCAGGGCCTGAAGGCAGCCTTTGCCGACCACCCCGGCGGCTCGTTTGGCACCAGCTACGCCAACAGCCTGGGGCAGTTGGCCGTGATGAGCGAAGGCTTCCTCACCGGCTCCATTGATCTGGTGTTTCGCGCCCCGGGCCTCGATGGCCAGGTCCGCTGGTGGGTGGCTGATTGGAAAAGCAATTGGATGGGGGAACGGGATAACCAGGGCCAACCCCTGGCCTGCGGCCCCAGGCACTACGGCCAACAGGCGATGGTCGAGCTGATGGCGGCCAACCATTACCCCCTGCAGGCGCACCTCTACCTGGTAGCCCTGCATCGCTACCTGGGCTGGCGGCTTCCCAACTACAAACCCGAACAAGACCTGGGGGGCTACGCCTATGTCTTCTTGCGCGGCGCCCCTGGTGGAGCCGATGGGTCCCAATCCCTGGCTAACAGCGGCGGGGGTGTCCCCGGCATGTTCCTCGAGGGCGCCCCCCTGGAGCGCGTGCTCGCCCTGGATCGCGCCCTCACCCGACCACCGGAGGCCGGAGCCGCGTGACCAAACCAGATCAGCCGCCCTGGATGGGTTCCCTTGCTGAGGCCCTGGGGGAAGCCTTGCCCCGATTGCATGGCTGCCCGCCGAACCCCGAAATCAGCGCCTTGGTGGACGGGCTGACGGCCGCCCTGTTGGAGGGATCCCTCGAAATAGCCCTGCCCTCCGAAGGGCACCGTGAAGCTGCCCTGGCTTCAGCCCTGGGCCACAGCCCCGATGGGCCCTTGGTGGTGGAGGGCGATCGGGTGATGTGGCGCCGCTGGTGGGCCCAGCGCCAGCACGTGCTTGAAGCGCTCATGGCCCGCGCCTGCAAACCCCATCCAGCCCACCACGAGCACCCCCAAACCAGCGCGGAACTCAGCCAGTCGGTGGCTACCAAGCACCGCCTGGATCTCCAGCAACGGAAGGCCGTGAAAGCCGTGTTGGAACGCCAGCTGGTGCTCCTGGAGGGCGGCCCCGGTACGGGGAAGACCAGCACGGTGTTGGCCATGGTGGAGGCCGTGGTCCACCAACAGCCCGACTGCCGCATCCAACTGGCAGCCCCCACGGGCAAGGCCGCCGCCCGGCTTAAGGCAGCCATTGCCCCCCTGGCCCTGCCCTGCACCACCCTGCACCGGCTCCTGGAAAGCCGGGGTGAGCGCTTTGGCCGCAACCGCCAGCACCCCTTACCCCTCGACCTCGTGGTTGTGGACGAGGTGTCGATGGTGGACCTCGCCCTGATGCAGGCCCTGCTCGAAGCCCTCCCCAGCGAAAGCCGGCTGGTGCTGGTGGGCGACAGCGGCCAGCTGCCACCGATTGGCGCCGGAGCTGTGTTGCTGGAACTCAACGCGCCAGGGCAGCGCCAACGGCTTGGGGACGCGTCGGTCCGCCTACAGACCACCTACCGCAACAACGGGGCCATTGCGGCCGTGGCCTCCACCTTGGTTGGAACCCCAGGCGACTCCATCGCCCTGCCCCCAGCCACGCTGGCCGCTCTCGCCAACCTGGGGGGGAGCGACAACCTCATCTGGCAGCGACAGTCCCCGCGAAGGCTGCCCGACCGGCTGCTCATGCGCTTGAAACAACGCCAGCTCCAGCTCCAGCAGCTCTGCCAAAGCCCCACAACAAATGATCCTGCGAACGATCAAGGGGTGGCGGCCCATCTGCTGGCGGAGCTTGAAACCCTGCTGGTGCTCACGCCCCTCCGCCGCGGGCGCTGGGGTGTGGAGGCCATCCACCAGGAGCTGCTGGGGGCGGCGGCCCAATCCGGACCCCAGCATTGGCCGATTGGCACCCCGGTTCTCTGCCAGCGCAACCTCAACGATTTGGGGCTAGCCAACGGGGATGTGGGTCTTGTCGTTGACCACGAGGGCACCAAACGCCTGCTGTTTGGGGTCGCGGGAAGCGTCGCGGGCAGCCCAGCCCACCTGCTCATTCACCCCGCCCAGTTACCCGATGCCCAGCCAGCCTTCGCCCTCACGGTCCACAAGGCCCAGGGGAGCGAAGCCGATGAGGTTTGGATCCTGATGGGTGAATCCGGTCGGCCTTGCCAACGGCTGCTTTACACCGCCCTCACCCGGGCCAAGCAACGGGCGATCTTGATCACACCCTCAACGTGATCGTGGGGTCATGTGTGATCGTGGGATCAGGTGCGATTACGGCATCAGGGGCGGCCCCAAGCACCATTGCCAGCTCAGCCAAGAGGCGCGAGCTTGCTAGCGACCCCAACGCACCATCCATGCCCCGGCCATCAAGCCCAACCGCGGAGCGGGTCGAGCGGCCCTGGGGCTGGTTTGAAAACCTTGGGAATGGGGATGGTTATCTGGTGAAGCGCCTACTGATCCGCAGCGGTGCCCGGATCAGCCTGCAGAAGCATCGGCACCGATCTGAACACTGGGTGATCGTGGCTGGCGAGGGACTCCTGCAGATCGACGGGGACAGCGTCCCGGCCACCCCAGGAACGAGCGTCTGCATTCCCCAGGGGAGCCTGCACCGCGCCACCGCCGGAACGAGCGATTTGCTGCTGGTGGAAGTCCAGCGCGGGGCTGTGCTCAGGGAAGACGACATCGAACGGTTCGATGACGATTTCGGGCGGGGAGGGCACAGCGGGGCAGGGTGATAAGTTAAGAATTCAGCCTTTTTCAAGGGCAGGGCAGTTTTCTGAATTCAGCGCAGGCGTGCAGTCATCTGATTGCTCGAGTCCATCTAAAGGGCACGTTGAATCCTCACTTCCATTGGGTTTCTGCCGGCCTGCGTTGAAGGACATCACCAGGCCCAAGAAATCCAGTGACCGAAATTCCAACCGGCGGCAGTTTCACCTGCGCAGTCGATAACGACGAACGCCCATCCATCGATAGCGAAACGGCCCCATCCGTTGATGCTGCAGCTGGCCAGCTCGATCCAGTAGCCACCTCCACTGGGGCGTCTAGCGGCTCCAGCGAAGCTTCTAGCGCTCTCCCTGAAATCAGCGCAGCGCCCAGCGAAACCAACGCCACCACGAGTGCAGAGACCAATCCCGAGGCCGAGCCCTCAGGCTTCTCGCGCTTTGGATTCGGCCCCGAATTGCTGAAGGCCCTCAGCGACATCGGCTACCAGGAGCCCTCACCGATCCAGAAGGCCGCCATCCCTGAACTGATGCTCGGCCGCGACCTGGTGGGCCAGGCCCAAACCGGCACCGGCAAAACGGCCGCCTTTGCCTTACCCATGCTGGCGGCCCTGGACCCCGAGCAGCGCAAGCCCCAGGTGTTAGTGCTCGCCCCCACCCGGGAACTCGCCATCCAGGTGGCCGATGCCTTCAGCAGCTATGCCGCCCACCTGAACCATGTGCGGGTCCTGGCGATCTACGGCGGAGCTGACTTCCGCGACCAGATCCACCAACTCAAACGCGGTGTACAGATCGTGGTTGGCACCCCGGGACGGGTGATGGACCACATGCGTCAGGGCACCCTCGATCTCTCCTCCCTGCGGGCCTTGGTGCTTGACGAGGCCGACGAGATGCTCCGCATGGGATTCATCGACGACGTCGAATGGGTTCTCACCCAGCTACCTGAAAAGCGGCAGGTTGTGCTGTTCTCGGCCACCATGCCGAGCGAAATCCGCCGGATTTCCCAGAAGTACCTCAACGCTCCGGCCGAGGTCACCATCAAGCAAAAAGCTGCTGATGCCAGCCGCATCCGCCAGCGCTACCTCATGGTGCACGCCCCCCACAAGATCGGGGCCCTCGAGCGGGTGCTGGAAGCGGAACGCAGTGAGGGGGTGATCATCTTTGCCCGCACCAAGGCCATCACCATGACGGTGGCGGAATCCCTCGAGCAACACGGCTACGACGTGGCTGTACTCAATGGCGATGTGCCCCAGGCCCAACGGGAACGGACGATCGAACGGCTCAAGCAAGGCCAGGTGGATGTGTTGGTGGCCACCGACGTGGCAGCCCGGGGCCTGGATGTGGATCGCATCAGCCTGGTGATCAACTACGACATCCCTTTTGATTCGGAGGCCTACGTCCACCGCATCGGCCGCACCGGCAGGGCTGGTCGCACCGGCGACGCCATCCTCTTTCTCACCCCGCGGGAGCGCCGCTTCCTCGGCGGCCTCGAGCGGGCTGTGGGCAAACCGATCGAGCAAATGGATGTGCCCAACAACGCCACCATCAACCAAAACCGCCTGGATCGGCTGCGCACCAAGCTCACAACCAGCCTGCAAACCCCAGCGAGCAATGAAGAAGAACGGGCCCTGCTCAGCGAGATCCTGCAAAGGGTCACCCAGGAACTGGGCTGCACCGCCGACCAACTGGCCCTGGCCGCCCTCGAATTCAGCCTGGCGGGCAAACCCCTGTTGATCCAGGGCGAAGACAACTTCGACCAAGTGCGTCAAAACGGTCCAAGCCGTGACATCGGCCGTGATCCCCGCCGGAGCCGGGATGGCGGACGGGACTTCGGCCGCGATGGCGGCAGGGATGCAGGTAGAGATGGTGGCCGCGATGCTGGCCGGGGCGCCCCCCGCGGTGACCGGCCCATGGGGCCCCCCGAAGACCACATGGAACGCTTCCGCGTGGAAGTGGGCTGGCGCGATCGCATCAAGCCTGGAAATATCGTCGGCGCCATTGCCAACGAAGCCGGTCTGAACGGCCGCTCCATTGGTCGGATTCAGATCTTTGATACCCACAGCACGGTCGATCTACCCAAGGGCATGCCAGAGGATGTCTTCCAGGGCCTCCGCCAGCTGCGGGTGATGAACAAGTCCCTGCAGATCTCCCGTTTCGACGGCTAGTTCCTGGTTTAGCCATGACGCTTTACGTTGGAAACCTCTCCTTCCAGGCGGAACGGGAGGACTTATTGGATCTCTTCGGCAAATACGGAGAGGTCACCCAATGCAGCCTTCCCCTTGACAGGGAAACGGGCCGCAAACGGGGCTTTGCCTTTGTCGAACTGGCCGACGCCGCAGCTGAACAAAAAGCCATCGACGACCTCCAGGAGGTCGAGTGGATGGGCCGCATGATCCGCGTCAACCCCGCCGCCCCCCGGGAAGGGGCCGGCGGTACCAACAGATCCAGCGGCAACCGATCCAGTGGCAACCGTGGCAACGGTGAACGTGGTGGTGGCAGCCGTTCGGGTAGCAGTGAGCGCACTGAAGGTGGCTACGGAGATGGCGGCAACCGCTGGTAGGTGGCCAAAAAGAAACCCCCCTGGTTGGCCTTGCCAATCCAGGGGGTCTTTTGCATGGTTTTGAGCGGGCTTTGGGGCCCTAACCCCAAGGGGCCTAACTCAATTGCAAACCCGAATCCAAGGTCTCCAATTCATGCATTTGATCGGTATGCCAACCCCGTTTGCGCAGATCAGCGCCGCGGGCGTCGGCAAGGGGTTCGCCTTCACGTTGCTCTGGCAACCAGGCCTTGAGATGGCGGCGGCGCATTTTGGCTGTGAAGCGCTGGAATCGATTGAAAGCTCGACTTTTGGTCATCACACCTCCTAAGGAGACGAATTCGTTCTACTGCCTTTGGACCCGAAAAAGTTGTGCCGTACGAACATCTTCAGCATCGCCCCAGCGATTGATCCAGAACGTTGTCCCTGCCTACACCCCGTCTAGAGAACCCGCTTCCATGACCCCTCCAGCCCTGCAGCGCTTAACCGCCGCGCTCCACCCCCATCGGCGCCTGGTGTGGCTAGCTGCAACCTGTTCTGTCTTGAACAAGCTGTTCGACCTGGCGCCACCGGTGCTGATCGGCCTGGCCGTGGATGTGGTGGTGAAGCAAAACACCTCCTGGCTCGCGGCTTGGGGTGTGAGCTCGGTGCCAGGACAGCTGGGCCTGCTGGCCGTGCTCTCCTTTGGAATTTGGAGCGCGGAATCGCTCTTTGAATATCTCTACGCCCTGCTCTGGCGCAACCTGGCCCAAACCGTTCAGCACGAGTTGCGCCAAGAGGCCTACGGCCACCTCCAGCAATTGGAGATGGCCTTCTTTGAGCAAGGCAGCACCGGCCGCTTGATGGCGATCCTCAACGACGACATCAACCAACTCGAGCGCTTTCTCGATCAGGGAGCCAATGAAATCCTGCAACTCCTCACCACCGTGTTGGCCGTCGGTGGCGCGATGGTGCTCCTCTCTCCCATGGTGGCGGGGGTGGCCTTCATTCCGATCCCCGTGATCCTCTGGGGATCCCTGCGCTTTCAAAAGCGTCTGGCCCCCCGCTACCGGGAGGTGCGCGAACGGGCCGGAGATTTGGCATCCCGGTTGAGCAACAACCTCGGGGGCATGCTCACGATCAAGAGCTATGCCGCCGAAACCTGGGAGCTGGGCCGACTCGCCGAGGACAGCCAGGCCTATCGGCTCAGCAACGGGCGGGCCATCCGCCTCTCGGCAGCATTTATTCCCCTGATTCGCTTTGCCATCCTGTTTGCCTTTTTGGCCATCCTCGTGATTGGTGGTCTTCAGGCTTGGCAAGGGGTCATTGCCGTTGGCACCTACAGCTTCCTGGTGTTCATCACCCAGCGATTGCTATGGCCCCTCACCACCTTGGGCCGCACCCTCGACGACTACCAACGGGCCATGGCCTCGACCTCCCGGGTACTGGATCTGCTGGATACGCCGATTGCGATTGCCGGCGGTGATCAAGCCCTCCCAAGGCAAGAGGTGCGCGGGGCAATCCGTTTTCAAGCGGTGGATTTCGCCTACGAGGGCCGCAAGCCCCTACTGCAGGGGTTCAATTTGGAGATTCCGGCTGGCAGCACCATCGGCATCGTGGGGGCCACGGGCTCAGGCAAGAGCACGATCGTCAAATTGCTGCTGCGCCTCTATGAGATTCAAGGCGGCCAGATCCTCTTGGATGGTCAAGGGATCCAGGGGCTGAAGCTCCAAGACCTGCGCCAGGCCATCGGCCTGGTGAGCCAAGAGGTCTTCCTCTTCCACGGCACCGTGGCCGAGAACATTGCCTACGGCAGCTTTGGCGCCCCCAGGTCTGCCATCGAGCAGGCCGCCGTCCTCGCCGAGGCCGCTGGGTTTATTGAAACCCTGCCGGAGGGCTACGACACCGTGGTGGGGGAGCGGGGCCAGCGGCTGTCCGGTGGGCAGCGCCAACGGATTGCCCTGGCCCGAGCCATCCTTAAAAATCCCCCGGTGCTGGTGCTCGATGAAGCCACCGCCGCCGTCGATAACGAAACCGAGGCCGCCATTCAGCGGTCCTTGGATCGGATCACCGCTTCCCGATCCACCCTGGTGATTGCCCATCGCCTCAGCACCGTGCGCCATGCCGATCAAATCGTGGTAATGGAGCAGGGGCACATCGTCGAATCAGGCCACCACGATGACCTGATTCGCAACAATGGGGCCTACGCCAATCTCTGGCGGGTGCAAGCGGGCCTGCGCCAAAATGAGGATTTACGGCTTTGACCCTCGCCTGGATGGTGTTTGGGGTCACAGCAGGAAGTGACCGTTGTGCTTGGCGGCATGGAACTGGGCTTCCCAGTGCTGCAATAGCTTTTAGGTCATGAACAGCACTCCGGCAAAGCGCCGCCGAAAGCGTGCGAAGCGTGGCCCCGTGCTGGTTGCCATTGCAGTGGGATTGGGGGGCGGGCTACTCCTGGCTGAACCCCTATCCAATCTGCTCAATGGGAAGGGCCTGGGGAACCAAGCCATTACCAACCCATTCACTGCCTGGACAGGGATTGGTAACCAAGACATCTTGCTCGTGGGAACTGATGTCGGTGGTGGCAACACCGATGTGATTGCAGCCCTGCGCATCGACGGCAACACCACCAGGATCACGCAGGTGCCCCGCGATTCCTATATCGAAGCCCAGGGCTATGGCCCCCACAAGATCAATGCCCTCTACAGCTTGGGAGGCCTCGATCTCCTCAAGCAAGAACTGTCTCGCAAGCTGGGTCGGCCGATCAGCCATCACGTGATGGTGAACCTTTCCGCCATTCGCAGGATGGCGGATGGCATTGGCGGCATTGAGGTGACCGTGCCCAAGCGGATGTACTACGTGGACAACAGCCAGGGGCTCTACATCGACTTGAAACCTGGGCTGCAAAACCTCAAAGGGCGCCAGCTTGAGGGGTTCCTGCGCTTCCGCCACGATGAAATGGGCGACATCGGCCGGATCGAGCGCCAACAACTTGCCCTACAGGCCCTCTTCCAAAAACTCACCCGGCCGGAGCAACTGGTGCGCCTACCGCTCCTTTTGGGTGCGGCCGGCAAAGACCTCAAAACCGACCTGGGCCCCATGGAACTGGGAGGTTTGATCACGGCCATGGGCACCACCCACCTTGAAACCAAACGGCTCGGGGGGCGACCGTTCTACCGCGATGGCCTGAGCTATTGGGATGCGGAATGGCCCCCGGCCAGCCCATCGGCATCGGATGGCTCCACACCCGAGACCGACCGCTACCGCAATCTCTACTAAGGCTCGTTGGGATGGCGACCTTCAGGTTGATGCGCTTCAGGATGGTGCCCCTCGCTCTGGTCATTTTGGGGTAGCCCATCGGCACTATCCCTGGCCGAGAGGGTGATGAGGGCCAAGAGCAAGGCGGCCCCAGCCAAGATCGGCGTGGAGGCGGCAACCGTGACCCCCAGGGCAGCGGTGAACCAGATCGAGGCCGCACTGGTTAAGCCCCGCACCTCGGGGAGGGCATGCTTGGGCTGCCATCTGGGCACCAGGATTTCCCCAGCCCCCAGAAAACCAATGCCCGTGGCCACCCCTTGGATCGCGCGGCTGCGGGCATCGAGACTGGGGCCAGCCGCCAGCACCATCAAGCAGGCACTGAGGCCCACCAGCACATGCACCCTCAACCGATTCGGGTGCATCCTGGCCCCGTGGTGAGCCCGGTTCAGTCCGACCGCAAGCCCGCACAACACCGCCAGGCCCATGCGGGCAACGGCCTCCAAATCAGGAGCTAAGGCCAAGGTGTCCGCGTCACAACCCCCATCCTTGTCCAGGTGCAGGCGAAACGCCATAGTTGCCAAGCGCCAAGCAGACAGCTCACCGTGAACGCCCTGCTGCTGCGCAACGGCCTCAAGATGGCCACGGCCATCTTCGTAACAGCCGCCTTGGCTGTTCATTTTACTGGTATTGAATATGTTTATTACTCGCTGACGGGGACCCTGTTCGCTGTCGATGACAACGACGACCAAACCTGGAAAGCCGGAGCGAGCAGGATCTTAGGCACGGTAGTTGGTGGGCTCATCACCTTCTGGGTGCACACGATTGCCTCGGGCTGGGGAGGGGTCTTGCTATCACTGCTGTTCATGATTCCAGTCCTGCGAATACTGGGCTGGAGCAGCGGCCTGGGGACGGCGGCCACCATTTGTCTGATGTTCTTAATGATCCCGAGCCATACCGCGCTCAACTGGGATTACGTCTTCAATCGCACCATCGATACGGCCCTTGGTTGTGCCGTAGGAATCGGCACAAATGTGCTGTTTTGGCCAAAAAACCGGCCCGCCGAGCTGCAGGCCATTGAAGCCAGCCTGCAGGCAAGGCTCCTCAACCAAATTCAGGCCTATCGCGGCTGGATGACAGACCAGAAACCACGGCCCGAGCCCCTTGCCCCTGCCCAATTCAGCGTAAGTCTGCAACGCATGCAACAGCTGGTCACCATGGAGCAAACCGGGCCGGCTGCCCACCAATTGAACCGCCGGCGCTGGCCCCAGCGGCTCATGCTTTGGCAGCAGGTGGGGCTGCATTGGGTGCAATGGGAACGCCTTGTGGCGGCATCTGATCTACCAACGCCGATGGACGTCAACCATCCCTTGCGCCGGGGCCTTGAGGGGATGGCCAACCTGCTGGTGGGCCAGAGGGCCGGGGCTCCAGCCACCAGTAGCGACTGGAATGCCCTGGCCCAACCCAGCGGCAGGCCCTTGCTGCTGCTGTTGGCCTTGGCAGAAGAGCTCAAGCCGCTCCAATCCAACCTGCGCAGTCTCGCCCAGGGCCGTAGGCGAACGCCATGCCCCTAAGGATCAAGGGGCCCAGGATCTCCAGGGGGCCATTGATGAGCCGCTCCGAGCTCAGGCTGGCGTTGACCACCGGCCTGGTCAACGCCTTTGGCAGCATCAGCGGTCTAGCCGACAGCTACTACTCCGCCATGACCGTACCGGCTGTGCTCGCCGGCAATTACGGAGGCTCCATTGAACTTGGCAAGCAACGCATCCTCGGCAGCCTCCTGGGTTCGGTGGTACTCGTGGTTGGCCTTTACGGGCTCAAGGGAATCCCAGTACCTCTGGGCATGGCCATCAGCATGGGATGCCTGCGCCTGCTCGGTGGCCTGTTGGGGCTGAAGGTTGGCTACAAGGCCGGAGGTTTGCTGCTCGTGATGGGCTGGCTCGCCCACAGCAGCCAACTGAGCAGCTGGATTCCCCTCCGCCTGGCTTGGACCATCTTCGGAATCCTGGTTGCCCTGCTGAGCCTGCAATGGTTTTGGCCCAGTCGCGCCTTCGAGCAAACCCTGAGGGCCTTGGCGGCGTTGAGCCTTCAGGTCCAAGCCAACTTGCAGGACTTGGCCAAACGCATCGATCCAAGCGAACCCCATGCCGCCCCAAGGGCCCAAACAACCAACCCGCTCGGCCCCTTGCGCAGTGGCCTGATGGCAGCCAGACGCATCGTTCCAGATTTGCTGCTCGAGCTGGGCAGCAACCCGAAACGTCATCCCTCCTACCGCCTGGTGATCCTGCTGGATAACGCCCACTCCCGTTTGATTGGCACTGTGGTGGGCCTCGAGCGCCGGCCTCCAGCCTTCAGCGGAGATCGCGACCTGCTGAAGCAACTCCACCAGGCCGAGCACGACTTGCTGCAGCTACTGGCAGAAAGAGTGGGCCAGTGGGCATCCATTTTTGCCGAGGGGGGAGTGCGCTTGCCGGCGCCGCCCCAGGCCCCCATGGTTTGGCCCCAGAGCTGGATGGGGGTTGAAAGCCTGCTCAGTGATTCCCGCTGCAATCAAGCCTCACCCGAGCAACTGGAGCGGATCGCCAGCCGCCTGGTGCTCTGCCGCCAGGCCCAACGGGCCATCGAGGAAGCCGAGCAAGGCTGGGCCGGCCTACTGAATGGCTAACCCACCAATCCGCAGGCTGATGCCATCAAGCAAACTAGAGCGAGCTGCACCTGCAGGATCCATGCGGGCGATCAGCCGGCTCTTCATCGCCATCGGATTAACGCCAATCTGGCTTGGTCCCTTCGCTGGCACGCCGAGCCTGGCCCAGGCCCTCGCTCCGGTGATCGGCCCCAATCCGGAGAGCAAGGCGTCTGATCCAGGCACGGCCAGGCTGGAACGCAGCTGGAACCAACTCGATGCCCAGCTCAAGGCCCTCGATGCCCTGATTCCCCCCGATCGGGAACCAGCACCAAAGGTCGAGAACGCAACGCCACGCCTGCCGGCTTCCCTGCTGACGCCCAACGCGGCACCCCGGGGCGAACTCTCCACCACCCAGGCCAATCCAGCTCCCCCCTTAAGCCTGCCCACCCCGATCCAGCTCAAGGGTGGCGGCCTGGTGCAGGGTCTGAGCCTGGAGCAATCCCTCGCCCTCGCCTTTGCCAACAGTGCCAGTCTCCAGGCCCAGCGGGAGGAGGTGGCTGCCAGCCTCGCCCTTCTCCAGGCCCAGCTCGGCACCTACTGGCCCCGGATTAGTGCCTTTGCCAATGGGAGCTATGGCCAGGAGGGCTCAACAACCACCGCCAACCAGGCCAATAACAATCTTGGTTTTGGTCAGCTTTTTAATCCAGCTGGCACCGGCATCGTCGGATCAGGCGGGACAGCCCTTCCTGGCCCGTTCTATGTGCCATCCGGAGGCAGCGCTGCTGATGTGACAAGCACCAGCACCTTCAGCGCTGGACTTTCCCTGGACTACGCCCTGGTGGATTTTGCCCGCACCCCCAGGATCAAATCAGCCCGGGCCCAATTGACCAAGGCCCGCAACACCTATGCCAATGAGGTGCGCAAGCTCCAACTGCAGGTGAGCGAGGCCTACTACCAACTGCAGCAGGCTGACCAGTTGGTGCGGATTCAGGATGCCAATGTGCGCAAAGATCTAGTAATCCTGCAGGACACCTTGGATCTAAAGCAGGCGGGCCTGGTGCCCAGGCTGGATGTGCTGCGCCGGCGCTCCATCGAAGCCAGCAACCAAGAAAACCTGATCCAAGCCTTGGCGGATCGCGCCGTGGCCCGCAGGCGCCTGGCTGTAGTGCTCAACCTGCCCCTAGACATCAACCCCAGCGCCAGCGATCCAATTGCCCTGCAATCCCGCTGGCCCCTGAATCTGGAGCAGAGCCTGCTGGCTGCCTACCAAGACAACCCCGAACTCCAAGCGATCCTCGCCACCAGGGAGGCCCTGGCCCAGCAGAAGCAGGCCACAGCCGCAGGGCTCCTGCCGAAGCTGTCGCTGTTTGCCGCCGGTGGCAGCAGCACCTCGAACGCCACCATTTCCGATATCACGATTGGAGGAGGTGGTTGTTGCGGAAGCAGCCTGCTTCCCGATAGCACCACCAGCGGCTGGGATTGGTCGATCGGCCTCACCATCAACTGGCTGTTGTTTGATGCCGGCACCACCTCGGGCGAAGCCAGGGCCCTGGCCAAGCGGGAGGCCGCCACCATGCAACGCTATGCCGCCCAACGCAACGACATCCGGCTGAGGCTGGAGCAGGCTTTTTTTAACCATGAAGCCAGCCTGGCCAAATTGGCGTCGGCCCGCCGTGCGGTCTCAGCATCGCTGGAGGCGTTCCGCGATGTGAAACTTCGCTACCTGAGCGGCCTCTCCAACGAGCTGCTCCTCTCCAACACCCAAGACCAGCTGATCAACAGCTTGATCAAAAGACTCACGGCCACGGTGAATGTCAACATCACCTACGCGCAGTTGTTGCGCGAACTCCTACCCGTTTCCCAGGATCCCAATAGGGCCATCACCCCCATCCTGCGGCTCGGATCCAAGTCTTCCGCCTACTAGGGGAACAGCCAACTAGGGAACCGCTTTCCAGGCGGCATCAAACCACTGGGTGGTGATCAGCAGCTGTTGGCAGGCCACCGCCCGCCGACCACCTGAGGCCAACATCAAAATCCTGTTGGCCTCCGGATCGCCAAAGACCCCAACTTCAGCCTGCTCCAGCGCCAAGGCGGCCGCCTGGATCGCCCCAAGCGGTCTCTCGGCTGGGCCGATGCCCTTGGGGCCGGATCGTTCAGGCCAAAGCCTGCTCCAGTGGTCAAGACAATCGGCCGTGGCGCTGAGGGCGGCGATTTCAGCCGCTAAAAGAGCCTGGAGGCTGGCACCTTCCATGGGCACCACGGGCAAACGCAACAGGGTTCGGTAAATGGAAATGAGTTCACTCAGCAATTGCTCCTGGAGATCCCAGAGGCGGCCCAAACGGACCCCCAGGACATCGGATTCCAATTCCACCGTGGCATCCCCACGGTTGGCTTCCAGGGCAAAAATTTGGGCCAATAACTGATCACGGTGGTCCAAACGATTGGCCGCACCGGTTTCCAGACCTTGCCCTAAAAGCTGCGCTCGCTCCCGGAAGGCCGATGCGAAGGATGCAAATAACTGATGGGATAGAACTTGGCGCTGCTGAATAGCCCGACTAGGCCAGAAACAACCCACGGCAATCCATGACAAGAGCACACCGATCAAGGTGTCGACGAGACGGGCGGGAAGCCATGTGAAAATTTCTCCTTGGTGGATTGTCCAGCCAACTGTTACAACCAAGCCGGCAACTTTATAACCCGAACGCAAACCAAAAGCCCCGCCAAAGAGCCGGGTACAAGCCAAAGACACGGCGATCGCCACCGGGAGGGGAACGATCCCCCCCATGGTCGGAATGCCGACCAGCACAATCAATCCACCCAAGACGGTGCCCTGCATCCGCTGAATCCCGAGGGTTCGGCTTGCCCCGAGGGTTCCGCCGAGTACAGAGCCCACCGCCATCGGCCCATAGATGGGATCGGGCAACCCCAGGCTGATCAGCAGGCCAGCGGAGAGACCAGCCGTGAGCGCCATGCGCAGATCCGCCCGGGTGATCAATGGGGGCGGACGTTTTCTCATCGCCCCAGCCCATCACCTCGGCTGGCCAGGGAAAGACTATGGATGCTCTTCACCAGCCGTTGCAGTTCATCGTCGATAGCAAGAAGCAACAGGGGCGGAATCGTCAAGCGCTCTGCCAAACGCACCAGGCTTTTGCGCTTGACCAAAGCAGGCACAAGAGCTTGACCATTGGCCGTCAGCATGTCGGGCAAGCCTTCGAGCCAGGGGGTGCTGGCTTCAGCGAGGGATCCTTGCGGCAACTGCAGACCCAGGCGCTGCAGCTGAAGACTGTGGTGGTTGACCCGATCCCAGAGCACACCCCGCTGGCGCCAATGCTGGCGGTGGCAAAGGCCCCTGGGGGAACTGCGCAATTCGTCGCCCACCAGCCGCCGCAGGCTCTCAACCAACCGGGCACCCACAATCGGCTGGGGAGCTTCAATAGGAGAGGTCCCTTCGTCTTTCAGCCAGTGGCGAATGGCGATCAGACGGCCGGCGAGGGTGGATCGCAATTGGGAGTCAAGGCTACGAATCTCGGCCATGCGATTCACAGGCCAAAGCAGAAAACTCACCACCAAGGTGGCAACAACGCCGACCAACGTATCAAGGGTTCGATTGAATGCGTACACCCAATCCATCGCTGCATACTCTGCAACCAAAAACAACATCGAACACACCAAAACAGCGATCGCAAGGCTTGATTGCCAACCAAAAAGACGCAACAGGGGAACGACGATCAACAAGGCAACCGTGAGGCCGATCCAGCCAGACAGCATGGTGTGGACCAAAAAGCTCACGACTCCGGCCGTAATCGTGCCTAGC
>Ga0310333_100226_pt1 | contig 15955 bp, 13 predicted proteins | sample LakMicSRFTotalB7_FD_195547 | JGI IMG/M metagenome (GOLD analysis project Ga0310333, IMG submission 195547) | Enriched freshwater cyanobacterial communities from Lake Michigan, Michigan, United States - MI23.SRFL.Total.B7 (v2) (version 2) | ecosystem: Environmental > Aquatic > Freshwater > Lake... | reverse complement strand
TGCTTGGCCTGCTTCATGAGCCGGATGGAGGTGCTGTACCGGGTTTGGAAGGACGAGGGCGAACGCAGCGGTCGCCTGGCCCATGAGCAACTGCTGGCGTTGCCGAGTCGCTGGGTTGAAGCCTCCGATGCCTTGCTGATGCGGGCGGCGGAACTCAAGGCCGGCTTTGCCCTGTCGGTGGCCGATGCCTGGATTGCTGCTGCTGCTGATCTGGAGGGGGCCCGGTTGCTGCACAAGGACCCGGAGTTCAGGGCGATTCCCCAACTCGCCCAGGAGTGGTTGAACTAGGTGCAGATCCCCGGCGTGCCCCAGGTGCTGCTCGAGGCGATTGCCGCTGCCCAAGAGGCCGTTGTGCCTGGGGCGCCGGTGGCCTTGGTGGGGGGTGCGGTGCGGGATGTGCTGCTGCACCGGGTGCACAACGATCCCTGGCGGGGGCTGCTGGATCTGGATCTGGTGGTGGAGGGCAGTGGGGCGGCCATGGTGGAGCAGTTGGCCCTGGAGTTGGCCCAGCGGGGTTTTGAGGGCGCGATCACTGGCAGCCAGGTCCATGGCGCCTACGGCACGGTGGAGCTCGAGCTTGTGGTGGCGGGTCAATCCTTGCTGCTGGATGTGGCAACGGCCCGGCAGGAAAGCTACGCCGTGCCCGCCGAGAACCCCCAGGTGCGCTTTGGGGCCCTGGCAGACGATCTGGCCCGGCGCGACTTCACGATCAACGCCATGGCCCTGGTTTTGGCAGGCGCCGGTTCGCCCTCTCCTGCCCTGCTCGATCCCCATGGCGGCCAGGCGGATCTGGAGCGGCGCCAGCTGCGCTTGCTCCACCCACAAAGCCTGCGCGACGACCCCACCCGCTTGCTGCGGGGCGCCCGCTATGGGGCTCGGTTGGGTTTTGATTTGGCCCCCCAGAGCCTGGCTGATGCGACCCGTACCTTGGCGGCGTGGCCTTGGCGGTGGCGGCATGGCGACCCACCGGATCAGGCTCCTGCAGCCCTGGGTACCCGGCTGCGGATGGAGTTGGAGCTGCTGCTGGAGCGGGAGCCCTGGCCCCAGGCCCTGGCGGCCTTGCAGCGCTGGGGCGCTCTGGTGCTGCTCGATCCCCAGCTCCAAGCCGATTCCACCTGGCCGCGGCGGCTGCGCTGGGCCCAGCGCCTGGGGCTGCCCTTGATGGTGGCGTTGGTGGCTGGCGCGGCCGATCCTCTGGCCTTGGCCGAACGGCTGCAGTTGCCCCACGCCCAGCACAAGCTTTTGGCGAGCTGGCTGGCGCTTGGGGAACGCTTGGGCCAAGAGGTGCTCCATAGCCGCGCGACTGGGGACGTCGTGAGCTGGTGTGCCCTGCTCGAGGCTCCAGGCTGTTCTGCCGATGCGGTGGCCCTGGCTTTGGCTTGCAGCGCTGGTGGCGTGCAGCCTTGGCGGCAGTGGCGCCGGCCCTTGCTGCGCTGGTGGTGGCGTTGGCGCCATGTTCAAGCGCCCTTGCAAGCCTCCGATCTGATCGCCCAAGGCTTCAGGCCCGGCCCTGCCCTTGGCGCCCGGCTGCGGGATCTGCGGGCGGAGGCGCTGGCGGCTGAGCGGGTTTGAGCCGAAGCTCAGCTGACCCCTTCCACGCTCCCCACCACGGCCGCTTGAGCAAAGCCAGCTGCGTGGAGCGCGGCTAGGGCCGCAGGAGCTTGGTGTGCGGGAAGGGCGGCCAGCAGGGGGCCGCAGGTTTGGGGATCGATAAGCAGGCCGTGCAGGGCGGCTGAGCTGGGGCCCTGGAGCTGGATAGAACCCCCGAGCAGGGCTAGGGCCCGGGCGTTGGAGGGGGCGAGGCTGCTGGCGTAACCCAGGTCTAGTAGCTCCAATGATCCAGCCATGGCCAGGCCCTGGAGCGCTGGGGCATCGAGGCTCACCTGGATCGAGGCGGCGCTGGCTGCAAGCATTTCACCCAGATGGCCGAGCAGCCCAAAGCCGGTGGTGTCAGTGCAGGCCCGGCAGCCGTGGGCGCGCAGCAGATCGACCAGGGGCGCTTGGCATCGCTGCATGGCCATCAGGGCTTGATCAATCCAGGCGGGCTTGCAGTGCTCGCTTGGAGCGGCGGCCATGGCGGCGGCAAACAAGACGCCTGTGCCGATGGGTTTGACCAGCACCAAGGCATCGCCGCCGTGGAGTGGTCCCTTGGGCCAGGGGCTACCAGGACAGCTGCCATTCACCGTGAGGGCCAGGGTGAGGGGGCCAGGTCCAGGGGCCATCCCCCCTCCCGTTCGCTCTTCCAAGGTGTGGCCGCCGATCAACTTGCCGCCGATTGGTTCGAGTACCGAGCGCACGCCGGCCAAGGTTTGGGCCAGAAGCTGTTGCTGCATTGCCGCTGGCCCCTGGGGCAGGGTGACCAGGGCTTGGGCGCTGTCCACCTGGGCTCCCGACGCCCAGAGATCGCTGCAGGCATGGAGGGTGGTGAGACGGGCATTGAGCCAGGCATCGCCCACCAGGGCCGGAAAGCCATCCACGCTTTGCAGCAGGGTGTCGCCGTTGGCGCCTAGGCCCACAACGGCCGCATCTTCCGCCGGCCCGCCCAGGCCTGCCTGCTCCAGGGCTGCTGCCAGGGGTGCGGCCGCAAGTTTGGCTCCGCAGCCGTGGCAGGCCATGGCCTTGCCGTTGTTCGTGGCATTGCCCTTGCCCAGTACCTTCCCGCTATCCATGGCCTGGAGCCCGGTAAAGCGCTCCATGAAGCGCTGATCAATGGCTTGCTTCCAGCGCCACAGCAGCTCGCTGGGCCCCCATGCAAAGGGCCCCCAGAAGGCAATGGCCCGCGGCCGGCCGCTGACTGCACCGCCATCGCCGAGAAGCTGCAGGGCCCGGGCCTGGGGGTTCCAGGGTTTCAGCCGTGGTGATGGGGCCGATGCGCCTTGCCGCGCGCCGTGATCCAGCCAGCGCTCGAGATTGGCCGCCAGCACCGGCGCTGCCCGCACCGCCCACACCCCTGAGGCCGCTCGAGGGTTTCCGTCGATCACACCGCAATCGCCGCAGGCAAACACGGCTGGCAAGCCTTTCACCTGCAGGCAGGCTTCGGTGAGCACCCGCCCTGCAGCATTGGTGGGCAGCCCTGAGGCTTCCAGCCAGCTGGGGCCGTGGCTGCCGGTGCAGGCCAGAGCTGGGTTGGATTCTTGGTTTGAGTCGGTCGCAGATGCGTTCGCCAGGGCTTGTTCTTTGCGCCAGTTCCGCACAAGCGGCACACCCGCCGCTTTGAGCAGGGTTTCCCCCAGCCGGTTGGCAGCCCTCGAACCCAGATGGAGTTGCTTGCCGCGCAGCCGCAGGCTCGGCTTGAGCCCCCGATGGCGCAGGGCCAAAGCCACCTCCACGGCCGCCGCCCCCCCGCCAAGGATGGAGATCGCTTGGGGTGCTTCCACGCCGTGGCACCAGGCTAAAAAGGGTTCCAGGGGCTTCACCGGTAATGGCCCTGAGCTGCCCTCGCCGCATTCCCAACCTTCTGCAGCACCAACTTCCGCACCCACATCGAGGCTGAGCAGGTCCCAGGCCAAAGGCGGCCGGCCCGCCAGCAGCAGCTCTTGGCGGGCCAGATCCACAGCCGTGATCTCCGCCTGCACGAAGGTGACGCCGGTCAGGGCGCACAGCCGCCTGAGATCGATGGCGCACTCCCCTGGGCTGTAGAGCCCTGCCACCAGGCCCGGCACCATGCCCGAATAAAGGGCTGTGCTGTGGCGGTTCACCAGGGTGATCAGGCCGGGGGGGCGCCGCTTGGGGTGCATGGCCCAGAGCCGCAGCACCAGGGCATGGCTATGGCCGCCGCCAGCGAGCACGAGTTGCTTGGTGGTCACGGGCTTGGGGCCGGGCTCTACAAAGGTCAAAATGACACCGACCTAGTCAGCTCGCCATGACCAGTCCTCCTGTCGTGGTGGCCGTTCCGGCTCGCTTGGAATCGGCCCGGCTGCCCGGCAAGGTGATGGCCGACATCGGCGGTCAGCCGATGCTGCGTCGGGTGCTGGAGCGTTGCGCCCAGGCCAAGGGCGTGGCGGCGGTGGTGGCTTGCACCGATAGCGAGATCGTTCAAGAGGCTGCCGAGGGCTGGGGGTTTCGCGCCCTGCTCACCCCCCAATCCTGCAGCTCCGGCAGTGAGCGCTTGGCTTGTGTGGTGGATGAGCTGGTGGCGGCGGCAGGCGGGCAGGCTTTCGATCAGGCGTTGGGTTTCGATCAAAACTTGGCTTTCGATCAAAACTTGGCTTTCGATCAGACCCTGGTGATCAATGTGCAGGGGGATCAGCCGTTGTTGGATCCGGCCATTATCGAAGCCATGGTGGAGCGCTTCACGGCCCTGGATCGGCCCGCTGTGCTCACGCCTGTGTATCCCCTGGCAGCCGCCAAGCTCCACGATCCCAATGTGGTGAAGGTGCTCCGCGCCCATGACGGCCGCGCCATCACTTTCTCCCGCAGCGCCCTGCCCCATGTGCGTGACCTGGATCCCGACCAGTGGACCAGCCGCACCACCTTTTGGGGCCATGTGGGTCTGTATGGCTACCGCGCGGATGTGTTGGCCGGCTGGTGTGACCTGCCCGTTTCGCCGCTCGAGGCCCTGGAAAAACTGGAGCAGTTGCGCCTGATCGAAGCCGGAATTCCCCTGCTCACCTATGCGGTGGCGGCGGATTGCTTTTCGGTGGATACCCCAGAGCAGTTGGAGCAGGCCCGGGCGCTGGTGGCGTCAAACCCCGATTAACTATTGGTGTCGCGCCAACCCTCACGGTTCAGGGTTTGCCAGTGGCCCCGCTGGTGCAGCAGCAGTTCGGCCAGTTCCCGCACGGCCCCATCGCCGCCGTTTTGGCGCAGCACAAGGTCGGCTTGGCGGCGCAGGCCCCGGGCCCCATTGGCGGGGCTCACCAGGAGGCCTACGGCCGGTCGCACCGTCAGGTCGTTGAGGTCGTCGCCGATGAAAGCGGTCTGCTGGGGGCCCAGATCCAACTGATGCAGCAAGTCTTGGAGGGCAGCCAGCTTGTCGCCAACGCCCACCAGGCAATGCTGGATATCAAGGTGGCGGGCCCGTTGCTCGATGGCGCCGCTGCGGCCGCCGCTCAAGAAAGCCACCTCGATGCCAGAGCGCTGCAGCATCCGGATCGCCAGGCCATCGCGCACATTGAAGCGCTTCACTACACCTCCTCTCTCGTCGTAGTGGAGGCCGCCATCGGTCAGTACCCCATCCACATCACACACCAGCAGGCGCACCTGGTTGAGGCGTTTGGAGACCAACAGGCGGCGGATCACAGCCGCCTCACAGCACGCTCACCGCAGGGCCTTCGGCCACCACGCTGCGCAGGGCAACCAATTGGCTGAGCAGGGCCTTGAGGCGGTGCAAGGGCACCATGTTGGGGCCATCGCTGAGGGCAACCGAGGGATCGGGATGCACCTCCAGGAACAGCCCATCCACGCCCACCGCCACCGCCGCCCGGGCCAGGGGTGCCACAAATTCCCGCTGGCCGCCTGAGGTGGTGCCCTGGCCGCCGGGCTGTTGCACGGCGTGGGTGGCATCAAAGATCACCGGGCAGCCCAGGGCCTGGAGCTGGGGCAGGCTGCGGTAGTCCACCACCAGGGTGTTGTAGCCAAAGCTGCTGCCCCGTTCGGTCAGCCAGAGGCGGCCGCTGGCGGGATCCAGGCCCGATTCAGCCATCTTGTTCACCACCTGGGCCATGTCCCAGGGGGCCAGAAACTGGCCCTTTTTCACATTCACCACCTTCTCAGTGCCAGCGACGGCCTGGGCTGCGGCTTCCAACAGATCGGTTTGGCGGCAGAGGAAGGCGGGAATCTGGAGCACATCCACGGCCTGGGCAGCGGCAGCGGCCTGGTGACTTTCGTGGATGTCGGTGAGCACTCGTACCCCAAAGCTCTCGCCCACCTCTTGGAGGATCTTCAGGCCTTCATCAGGCCCCGGGCCCCGATACGACTTGCCCGAGCTGCGGTTGGCCTTGTCGAAGCTGGCCTTGAACACGTAATCGATGCCCAGCTCCTGGCAGATGCCGCTCACCTGCTCGGCCACCTGCAGAACCAGATCGCGGCTCTCGATCACACAGGGCCCGGCGATCAGGGTTAGGGGCTTGGCGCTCATGGGTTAGGGGCGGCGGCCGCAGAGGCTGCCTGATTCGAGGTGAACCCAGCCTGCACCAGATCGTGCAAGCGCAGTAGGCCCACCAGCTCACCGCCATCGATCACGGGCAGCACCGAGAGGGCCTGGGCCGGGTTGCGCTCCATCACGCGCAACGCCTCGGCGGCCAGGGTGACTGGCGTCACGCTGATCGGATTGGTGGTTGCCATGGCCGAGGCCTGCACGCTCGCCCAGGCCTCCGGCGGATGGCGCTGGAGGGTGCGGCGCAGGTCACCATCGGTGATCAGGCCGCCGCTGCCGCCAATACCAATGCCGGCCCCCCGCACCCAGGCGGCGCCCAGGCTGCCCTTGCCGTTGGTGGGACGGGTGAGCTGGCCGATCACGGCGCTCAATGGTGCTTCTGGAGCTAGGGGCTCAAGTTCGCTGGCCGGCACCATCAGCTCGGCCACCGTGAGGGTGAGCTGGCGGCCGAGGGATCCGGCCGGGTGGTTGATGGCGAAATCTTCCGGGGAAATTCCGGCCCGCTCCATCCATACAGCCGCTAGGGCATCGCCGATGGCCATGGCCACGGCCGTGCTGGCGGTGGGGGCCAGGTTGAGGGGGCACACCTCCCGGTCCACCGAGCCATCCAGCACCACGTCGGAGCCCCGGGCTAGGGCCGAATCAATCCGGCCCACCAGGGCTATGCGGCCGGTGCCGCGGCGCTTCAGGTGGGGAAGGATTGCCAAGAGCTCTTCCGTTTCGCCGCTGTTGGAGAGCAGCAGGGCCACATCGTCGGCCGCCACGATCCCCAGGTCGCCGTGCAGGGCATCGGTGGGGTTGAGGAACACGGCCGTCAGGCCGATCGAGGAAAAGGTGGCGGCAATTTTGCGGGCCACGATGCCGCTTTTGCCCACGCCCGTCACCACAAGCTTTGCCCGGCGTGTGCGGCAGCCCAACAGCAATTCCAGGGCCGCTTCCACCTGCTCGCTGCTTAGCCGTCCAGCGGCCGCGGCGATGGCCGCGGCTTCTTCCTGCAGGCAGCGGCTCAGGGCAGAAGCTGGGCCTGGTGAAGAGGCTGGCAACACGGAGGGCCCTTGGGTGAGGCCATTGTTTCAGGCTCCATAGCCATTGGGGTTAGCGCTCTGCCAGGCCCAGCCATCTCGACACATATCCGCAAGGGTGCGGCTGGTGCGCCAGCCCAGACGTTGGGCGGCCAGCGACGGATCGGCAACGGTGATCGCCGCATCGCCAGGCCGCCGCTCCACGATCTTCCAGGGCACTGGGCGGCCGCAGGCGGCCTCAAAGGCGGCTGCCACCTCAAGCACCGAACTGCCCTGGCCGCTGCCCAGATTGAGGGTGAGCAGCTGGGGGTCTTCCGCAAGCAGCACATCGAGGGCGGCGCGATGGCCTTCGGCCAGGTCCATCACGTGGATGTAATCGCGCACGCCGCTGCCATCGGGGGTGGGCCAGTCGCCGCCAAACACTTGCAGCAGCTCCCTCTGCCCCACGGCCACCTGGCTCACGAAGGGGAAGAGGTTGTTGGGGGTGCCGGAGGGGTCTTCGCCGATGCGGCCACTGGGGTGGGCGCCCACGGGGTTGAAATAGCGCAACCGGGCGATGCGCCAGCCGGGCTCGCTCGCTGCCACATCGGCCAGCAGTTGCTCCACCGCCGCCTTGCTGTGGCCGTAGGGGTTGATCGGGGCGATGGTGGCAGTTTCTGGGATCGGCACCGTTTCCGGATAGCCGTAGAGGGTGGCGCTGCTGCTGAACACCAAGGAGCGGCAGCCATGGGCCTGCATGGCGCCCACCAATTGGCGGGAGCCAGAGAGGTTCACATCCCAGTAGCGCAGGGGCTCGGCCACCGATTCCCCCACGGCCTTCAGGCCCGCGAAGTGGATCACGGCATCGGCGGGCTTGCCGCCCAGCGCTGAGCAGGCAGAGAATGCCTTCTCCAGGTCTAGCTCTGAGCGAATGTCGCCCTCAATCACCTGGAGGCTTGTGGCTGGCTCAGGGCCCGCCAGCTCCGCCACCCGCCGCAGGGCCTCCGGGGAGCTGTTGGCATAGCTATCGAGCACCACCAGCAGGTGTCCCGCTTCCAGCAGCACCAGGGCCGTATGGCTGCCGATAAAGCCGGCGCCGCCGGTGATCAGGAGGTTGGCCAAGCAAGACCTGGTTGGTTGGGTCCAAGCTATGGCAGCCTCTTAGAAGAGTTGGCCCTCTCCCCGTGATGGTGGAGATATTGATATCGGCCATCTGAATATCCAGCCTTATGTCTATTTCGGCCGCCGCCAAAACAGCCCTGATCACGGGGATTACGGGCCAGGATGGCAGCTATTTGGCCGAGCTGCTCTTGGAGAAGGGCTATGCGGTGCACGGGATCAAGCGCCGGGCCAGCAGCTTCAACACCAGCCGTATTGACCATCTCTATCAAGATCCTCACGAACAGGATCCTCGGCTCGTTCTGCATTACGGCGATCTCACTGACTCCACCAACCTGATTCGGATTATTCAGCAGGTGCAGCCCGATGAAATTTATAACTTAGGAGCCCAAAGCCATGTGGCGGTTAGCTTTGAGGCGCCGGAATACACGGCCAATAGTGATGCGCTCGGTACCTTGCGGATCCTAGAGGCGGTGCGGATGCTGGGCCTTACGGAAAAAACCCGGATTTATCAGGCAAGCACCTCAGAGCTGTATGGCCTGGTGCAAGAGATTCCCCAGAAGGAAACCACTCCTTTTTATCCCCGCAGTCCCTACGGGGTGGCCAAGCTCTACGCCTATTGGATCACGGTGAACTACCGCGAAGCCTACGGGATGTATGCCTGCAATGGCATCTTGTTTAACCACGAATCACCCCGCCGGGGTGAAACCTTTGTGACCCGTAAGATCACCCGGGGCCTGGCGCGCATTGATGCAGAGCTGGATCAGTGTTTGTTCATGGGCAACCTCGATTCATTGCGGGATTGGGGTCATGCCCGCGATTACGTGGAGATGCAGTGGCGGATGTTGCAGCAGGAGACGCCCGAGGATTTTGTGATTGCTACCGGCCGCCAAGAAACGGTGCGCCGCTTCATCGAGCTCAGTGCTGAGCAGCTGGGTTGGGGAAGTGGCCATGGCCCTGCCATCCAATGGGATGGCGGTGGGATTGAGGAAGTGGGCCGCCGCGCCGACACCGGTGCCGTGGTGGTGCGAATCGATCCGCGCTACTTCCGTCCGGCGGAAGTAGAGACCCTGTTGGGTGATCCCGCCAAGGCCAAAGACAAACTGGGCTGGACCCCCACGACAACGCTGGAGGAATTGGTGGCTGAGATGGTTGCAGCCGACAAGGAGGAGGCGGCCAAGGAAGCCCTGCTGCGCCGCAAGGGCTTTGCGGTGGTGGGTTCCATGGAGAACCCACCCACCAACGCTGGGGGGGTGAATGCAATTTCAGCCAGCAAAGGAGACGAGGCGTGATGTCTTCCCCAGCGGTTGGCGACTCTCAAAAGCTGATCTCATCAGCCGATCGGATCTATGTGGCTGGGCACCGGGGTATGGCTGGGTCGGCCATTTGCCGGTCGCTCGTGGCCAAGGGCTATGGAGGAGTTGGTGGTGGGGCATTGCTCACCGCAGCCCGCAGCGAACTGGATCTGCTTGATCCTGGGGCTGTTGCCGACTGGTTTGGGGCCAACAAGCCTGATGTGGTGATTTTGGCGGCTGCCAAGGTGGGCGGTATCCATGCCAATGCCACCTATCCGGTGGACTTCCTGCTCGACAATCTCAAGATCCAAAACCATGTGATCGAAACGGCCTGGCGCAGTGGCGTGAGGCGCTTGCTGTTTCTGGGTAGCAGTTGCATTTATCCCAAATTCGCTGAGCAGCCGATCAAAGAGGAGGCTCTACTTACAGGACCCTTGGAGCCCACCAATGCGTGGTATGCGATTGCCAAGATTGCTGGGATCAAGCTGTGCGATGCCCTACGTCAGCAGCACGACTTTGACGCGATCAGCTTGATGCCCACCAATCTCTACGGGCCTGGTGACAACTACCACCCTACCAATAGCCATGTGATGGCGGCCTTGATTCGTCGTTTCCATGAGGCGAAAGAATCCAGTGCTGCCAACGTGACCTGTTGGGGTACGGGTACCCCTCGACGGGAGTTTCTGCACGTTGATGACTTGGGAGACGCCTGTGTGTTCGCTTTAGAGTCCTGGCGCCCTGGCCTTGATGAGTTGTCCTATCTCAATGTGGGAACAGGAATTGATCTTTCAATCAAAGAGCTGGCTTATTTGGTGGCCAAAACAGTTGGCTACGAAGGAGCTATTCAATGGGATTCCAGTAAGCCTGATGGTACCCTGAAGAAGCAGTTAGATGTATCAAGGCTGGTGGTCATGGGCTGGCGCTCAGTAATTACCCTTGCCGAAGGTTTGACCAAGGCCTACGCGTCTTTCAAAGAAACCTTGGCATCTGCTCCATTATCCTCCAGAGCGAAATTGTCGTGAGAAATTTGGAGTCTGGAATCCGCAGGATCTGTTGTATCGGTGCGGGCTATGTGGGTGGCCCTACGATGGCCGTGATTGCAGATCGTTGCCCAGAGGTCCAGGTGACGGTGGTTGATCTCAATGCCGACCGGATTGCGGCTTGGAACGACTCCGACCTCTCCAAACTCCCTGTTTATGAACCCGGGCTGGATGCGGTTGTGGGCCGCTGCCGGGGTCGCAACTTGCATTTTTCCACTGGTGTGGATGCTGCGATCGCTGCAGCAGACATGGTTTTTCTCTCGGTGAACACCCCCACCAAGACCAAAGGTCTGGGGGCTGGTCAGGCCAGTGACCTGCGCTGGATTGAGGCCTCTGCCCGCCAGGTGGCAGCCTGCGCCCAAGGCAACACGATCGTGGTGGAGAAAAGCACCCTGCCTGTGCGAACGGCCGAGGCCGTGCAGGCGATTCTTCATGCCTCTTCCTCCCAAGTCGGATCGAATGGGTCTGCACCCACCTTTTCGGTGCTCTCCAATCCTGAGTTTTTGGCAGAAGGCACAGCCATCACCGATCTCGAGAATCCCGATCGGGTGCTGATTGGTGGTGAGGATCAAGAGGCGATTGATGCCTTGGCTGGGATCTACGGCCACTGGGTGGCCCCCGAGAGAATCCTGCGCACGAACCTCTGGAGTAGTGAGCTTTCTAAGCTCACTGCAAATGCCTTTTTGGCGCAGAGGATCAGCTCCATCAACAGCATTGCTGCCTTCTGTGAGGCCACGGGCGCCGATGTGCGGGAGGTGGCCAAAGCGATCGGCACTGACAGCCGTATTGGCTCCAAATTTCTGCAGGCCGGACCTGGCTTTGGCGGCAGCTGCTTTCAAAAAGACATCCTCAATCTGGTGTATCTCTGCCGCCACTACGGCCTTGAGGAGGTGGCGGCCTACTGGGAGCAGGTGGTGGCGCTCAATACCTGGCAGCAGCACCGCATTGCCTGCCTGGTGGTGACCAAGCTGTTTGGCACAGTCACCGGTAAGCGTTTGGCGGTGCTGGGCTTTGCCTTCAAGGCCGACACCAACGACACCCGCGAATCCCCGGCGATCCGCATTTGCCATGATTTGCTGGAGGAAGGGGCCCAGCTGGCGATCGTCGATCCCAAGGTGTCGGAGTCCCAGATCGCTAGAGATCTGGGCGAAGCGTCGAGTGGCCAGGATCCGAGTGGCCATGACTCGGATGGCGGTGGTGGCTCCCCAGGCGGCTGGCAGTTGGCCAGTTCCGCTGTGGAGGCGGCAACAGGCGCAGATGCTGTGTTGCTGCTCACCGAGTGGGCGGAGTTTGCCTCATTGGATTGGGATGCGATCGCCTCTGTGATGCGCCAGCCCGCCTGGTTGTTTGATGCCCGTGCCACGGCCGATGCCGATGCCGCTCGCGCTGCTGGGTTGCAGGTTTGGCGCGTGGGGGAGGCTTGAGCTGATGCCTGCATCTCTGACACGCAACCTGATCACCGGCGGAGCCGGCTTTGTGGGCTCCCACCTGGTGGACCGGCTGATGCAAGCCGGCGAGGAGGTGATCTGCCTCGACAACTACTTCACTGGCCGCAAGAGCAACATTGCCCAGTGGATCGGCCATCCCCGTTTTGAGCTGATCCGCCACGATGTGACCGAGCCGATCAAGCTCGAGGTGGATCGGATCTGGCATTTGGCCTGCCCGGCCTCCCCGGTGCACTACCAGTTCAACCCGATCAAAACGGCCAAAACCAGCTTCCTCGGCAGCTACAACATGTTGGGCCTAGCCCGGCGGGTGGGCGCGCGCCTTCTGTTGGCCAGCACGAGTGAGGTGTACGGCGATCCCGAGGTCCATCCCCAGCCCGAGAGCTACCGGGGCTGCGTGAACACCATCGGGATACGCAGCTGCTACGACGAGGGCAAGCGCATCGCCGAAACCCTTTGCTTCGACTACCGGCGGATGCATGGCACCGAGATCCGGGTGGCTCGGATCTTCAACACCTACGGGCCGCGGATGCTGCCGGACGATGGCCGGGTGGTGAGCAATTTCATCGTGCAGGCCCTGGGGGGCGATCCCCTCACCCTCTATGGCGGTGGCAGCCAAACCCGCAGCTTCTGCTTTGTGGACGATCTCGTTGAGGGCCTGATCCGCTTGATGAATGGCTCCCACACAGGTCCCATCAACATCGGCAATCCAGCCGAGTTCACGATCAAGCAGCTGGCGGAGCTGGTGCGCGAGCGCATTAATCCTGGTCTGACGTTTGTGGATCAACCCTTGCCCCAGGACGATCCCCTCCAGCGCCAGCCGGTGATTGATTTGGCCCGCGCCGAACTTGGCTGGGAGCCCACGGTGCCGCTAGAGCAGGGCCTGGAGCCCACCATTGCCTACTTCCGGGATTTGCTCGGTTCGTGAACCAGCCGGTACTGGTCACTGGCGCCGCCGGCTTCATCGGTGCTGCCGTGTGTGAGCGCTTGCTTGAGGGCGGCGAGCAGGTGGTGGGGCTCGACAACCTCAACAGCTACTACGACCCCTCTCTGAAGCAGGCGCGGCTGGACCGGCTCGATGGCATTGCTTCTTCGGCACCGCTCCCAAGCGCAGTTGGCCAGGGGCTATGGAGTTTCCATCGCCTGGATCTAGCCGATGGCGAGGCGCTGGCGGCTGTGTTTGCGGCCACCAAGCCCCGGGCTGTGGTGCACCTCGCCGCCCAGGCGGGGGTGCGTTATTCCCTGGAGAATCCCGCCGCTTACATTCAGACCAACCTGGTGGGTTTTGGCCACATCTTGGAGGGCTGCCGCCACCATGGCATCGGACACTTGGTGTATGCCTCCAGCAGCTCGGTGTACGGCGGCAACAAGGCCATGCCGTTTACCGAAGTCCAGTCGGTGAACCATCCGGTGAGCCTCTATGCGGCCAGTAAAAAGGCCAATGAGCTGATGGCCCACACCTACAGCCACCTCTATGACTTGCCGGCCACGGGCTTGCGTTTTTTCACCGTCTATGGCCCCTGGGGCCGGCCCGACATGGCGCCGATGCTGTTTGCCAAAGCGATCCTGGCTGGCGAACCCATCAAGGTGTTTAACAACGGCCAGATGCGGCGTGATTTCACCTACATCGACGACATCGTGACCGGCGTGATCGCCTGCCTCGATAAGCCCGCCACGGCTGATCCTGCTTTCGATGCGGCCAACCCGGATCCCGCCACCAGCTGGGCGCCCCACCGGATGTTCAACATCGGCAATGCCCAGCCCATCGAGCTGCTGCACTTCATCAAGGTGCTTGAGCAGGCCCTGGGCCGAAAGGCCGTCCAAGACTTCCAGCCGATGCAACCCGGTGATGTGGTGGCCACCGCCGCCGATACGTCCCTGCTCGAAGCCTGGGTGGGCTTCAAGCCCTCCACCCCGATCGAGGTTGGCGTCGAGCGGTTCGCCCGTTGGTACCGGCAGTTCTACGGCTAGAGCCTGGCCTACTGCGAAGAGCTGGTCTACTGCTGAGAGCTATGCGAGCTAGGCGGCAAACTGGACCGATTGGCCAAGCGTTTCCGTGCCCAGCCCCGCTTCAACCCTTCAAAGCCTGCGGGGCATGGTGGATTTGCTGCCCGAGCAGACCGCCCTCTGGCAGCAGATTGAGGCCACCGCCCGCGAGCATTTCCGCCGGGCCGCCATCGCCGAAATCCGCACGCCCCTGCTGGAGGCCACCGAGCTCTTCGCCCGCGGCATTGGTGAAGCCACCGACGTGGTGGGGAAGGAGATGTACACCTTCATCGATCGGGGCGATCGCAGTTGCACCCTCAGGCCCGAGGGCACGGCTTCGGTGGTGCGGGCCGTGATTCAGCACGGCCTCTTGAGCCAGGGCCCCCAGCGGCTTTGGTATGGCGGGCCAATGTTTCGCTACGAGCGGCCCCAGGCCGGCCGCCAGCGCCAGTTCCACCAGATCGGCGTGGAGCTGCTGGGTTTTGCCGATTCCCGCTCCGACGTGGAAGCAATTGCGGTGGCCTGGGATCTCTTGGCCGATCTCGGGGTGGGCGGTTTGGCTTTGGAGCTCAATTCCCTCGGCAGCGCCGAAGACCGGGCCTCCTACCGCCAGCAGTTGGTGGTCTGGCTCCAGGAGCGCACAGGCCAGCTCGATGCCGATTCCCAAGGCCGGATCCACACCAACCCGTTGCGGGTGCTCGATTCCAAGAACCCCCAAACCCAGGCCCTACTGGCCGATGCCCCTTCCCTTGCTGATGCCCTTTGCCCCGAGAGCCGGCAGCGCTTTGCCCAGGTGCAGCAAGGGCTCGAGGCGCTGGAGATTCCCTTTGTGCTCAACCCCCGGCTGGTGCGCGGCCTGGATTACTACAGCCACACCGCCTTTGAAATCACCAGCAGCCAGCTCGGCGCCCAGGCCACGGTCTGCGGTGGCGGCCGATACGACGGCCTGGTGCAGCAATTGGGCGGGCCCGAGGCCCCGGCGATTGGCTGGGCCTTAGGGATGGAGCGGTTGGCCTTACTGCTGGCCCAAAGCACGAGCTCAGGGGCCCCTGCCGCTTCCCCTGCGGTGCCCGATCTGTATCTGGTGAGCCGCGGCGAGGCTGCCGAGGCGATGGCCCTGCCGGTGGCCCGCCTGTGCCGTTCAGCGGGCTTGGCGGTGGAGATCGATGCCAGTGGTTCGGCCTTTGGTAAGCAGTTCAAGCGGGCTGATCGTTCAGGGGCCCGGTGGGCCGTGGTGATTGGCGACCAGGAGGCCGCCGAGGGGGTGGTGGTGCTCAAGGATTTGCGCGCTGGCCCCCCCGATCCCCTGGCGGGGAGCAGTGGATCAGGCGCCAGTGATCTGCGTTTGACGCCCCAGGAACTGGTGGGCCGCCTCAGGCCAGCCTGAACTGTTTCGCCCTGCCTAACCAGCCAGGCCGCCCGACTACCTGTCCACCAGCCCCCGCACAGTCCGGGGCTGCGGCTGTTGACTGCCGTGGTTGATGTGTTTGGAGCTCCACGCCGCCCCAATGGGTGATCCGACCCTCGCGATCATTGCTGGTGCCGGAGTGCTGCCTCGGATGCTCTCGGAAGCCCTCACCCGCGACGGCAGGGATTACATCGCGTGTCATCCCCATGGCATCGACGTGGAGATTGAAGGGGCTGAGCCCTTTTATTTCGAGCGCTCGATTTCGTTTTTTAAGTCCCTGGAGAAGCGGGGCATTCAGCAAGTCGTGATGGTGGGCAAGTTTGATCGGCCCAAATCCCTCAACGTCCTGCGCTTTGAGGCCTCCACCTTGATGGCGGCCCCGCGGATCTTGGCCTCCCTGCGCAGCGGCGATGACACCGCGCTCAGGTCGCTGGCCCAGATCATCGAGGAGCTGGGGCTCCAGGTGGTGGGCGTGGAAGAGGTGGCGCCGAATCTGCTCACCGAACCCGGCCTCTATGCCAGCCGGGTGCCCACCGAGGCCGAGCGGGCCGATGTGGAGCGGGC
>Ga0310333_100225_pt1 | contig 15969 bp, 15 predicted proteins | sample LakMicSRFTotalB7_FD_195547 | JGI IMG/M metagenome (GOLD analysis project Ga0310333, IMG submission 195547) | Enriched freshwater cyanobacterial communities from Lake Michigan, Michigan, United States - MI23.SRFL.Total.B7 (v2) (version 2) | ecosystem: Environmental > Aquatic > Freshwater > Lake... | reverse complement strand
CCCCTGGCTCGGCCCCAGCCCTGCTGCTGCCGCCACCCCCGGCGAGTGGCGATAGCCCCGCTGCCCATGGCCGCCTGCAGTGGGTGGCGATCGGCAGGGGCTTTGGCCATGGCATCGGCATGAGCCAGTGGGGGGCTTTGGCGATGGCCCGGCGCGGCGAGGGCTTCCAGCAGATCCTGCAGCACTACTACCGGGGCACCCAGCTGCGCCCCTACGCCAGCCTGGCCGCCCTAGCCCCGCTGCTGCAGCCGCGCCTCAGCCTGGGCCCAATCCCGCCCCGTCCCCTGGCGCTCACGCTCGGCGCCAGGCCCTGACAGGCTGGCTCCAGCACTGGGGTTTTGGGACTTGGCACGCTGGTCGTTGGAGGTGGCCCCAGGCCCCGAGGCCCTGGGCCAGCGGGTGGCAGCGTTGCTAGTGGAAGCCCTGCGCCCCGCCCCGGCAGGCGGGCCGGCCAAGCCCCTGGGGTTGGCCACCGGCCGCACGATGGAGCCCGTCTATGGCGCCCTCGTCGAGCAGCTGCAAGCCCTGCCCAGCCGGGAGCGCCAGGGGCTGCTGGCGGGCTGGTCCAGTTTCAACCTCGATGAGTACGTGGGGCTGGGACCGGATGATCCGGAGTCCTTCGCGGCCAGCATGGAGCGCTCCCTGGGCGCCCCCCTAGGACTGGCCCCGGGCCAATTGCGCCTGCCCGATGGCTTAGCCCCCCATCCCGAGCGGGAAGCCCGCCGCTACGGCCAGGCCATCGCGGCTGCCGGGGGCCTGGGGTTGCAAGTGCTGGGGCTGGGCAACAACGGCCATGTGGGCTTTAACGAACCGCCCTGTGCTCCCGGGGCCGCTACCCGGTGCCTGGAGCTGGATCACGCCACCCGCCACCAGAACGCCGGTTTGTTTGCCGCCGGCCTGGCCGCCGTGCCGGAGCGGGCAATCACCGTGGGCCTGGCTGAAATCCTGGCGGCCGAAACGGTGCTGCTGGTGGTGAGCGGAGAGGCCAAGGCGGAGGTGCTGCGGCGCAGCCTGGAGGAGCCGCCCCAGCCCCAGCTGCCGGCCAGCTGGTTGCAGCGCCATCCGCGCCTGAGGGTGATGGTTGATGAGGCGGCAGCCAGTCGGCTGGGTTGGGTGAAAGTGTGAGCGGGCAATCCGCTTAAAAGGCCCCAGCAGGGTGAGTTGCAACGCTCACTGACTCCTTGGCACGCCGTTGTATTCAACCTTCTCAATCGTTCTGCCATCGGCTGAGATCAAAATCTGCGACTCCACGGTGGCGGCCCGGCGGTTCGCCTCCCAGCCAGGAGTTCCACCAGGGAACCGGAAGAGGAATCCTGTTGCGTTGGCTTGGATCAAGCAGTTGGCCCCACCCCGTTGGTGCATGCATTGGCCAGCGAAATACTTGGTGAGTCCACCGTTGAGGCGTTCGGCCTCCATACGGGCTAAGTTTGCCGCCCGCAGTTGGGCCTGGCTAATGGTTTGGGCCTGGCTGATCGGTTGGGCCGGGGCTGCAAGCGGTAAGGCAACGCCAAGGATGAGGCTCGCCAGCAAGCTGGAGCGGCGCAGGAAAGGGCCCGAGGCCATGGCAATAGGGATTGGTTTCGGGAAGACTATCGGCAATTACGATTTAAACTGACCATGGGGTAAATCTGCGTCCAGTTGCAGTGAATAAGCTGAGCAAATTGTTGTCTCAAGGTGATTGCTGCAAGCGCTCCCTGGGGGGCTGACGCTTGACGAGTCCCCCTGGATCAAGGGGCAATCATCCGCCCGGCTAAGACAAGGCCCTGACCCTGCGCTGGTGGGCGGGCTTGCCTTATCGCAATTCCGGATGCAGGGGGTCCCCCTTGAAGGGACCTTTCACCTGGGAGGTGATCCAGCCGCCGTAGAAGCCCCCAGGCTGGGCGATCACGGCCTCCCCATTGACCCAGCAGCCGTCCATGGCGCCCGGGTAGAGGGCCAGCCAACCGGCGATCGCTGCAAAGGCCGCGCTGGGCTGGGGATACTGCCAAACCACCTTGCGCAGGCGGTGCTCCGGCTCGCCGCCTGGGGCGGGCAGCACCAGGTCGAAATAGCGGGCCACCCCCTTCCATTCACAGAAGCTGGCGCCCACCGCTGGTTGGAGCAGGTCGAGGCGGAAGGAGTCTGGCGGCAGGTAGTAGGTGGGGGGATGGAAGGTTTCCAGCACCCGAAAACTGGTGGTGGTTTCGCAAATCAAGGCACCGCCTGCTTTGACCAGGATTTGGTCCTGGCAGGGCACCAGCAGGGGCGGGCGGGGATATTCGGAAACAATTTCCATCGCTCGGTCGCCATTCAGTGTTTGTCGATCTTAGGGGCATTATGCAATTGCACGCCGCCGTCATTATTTCTCTTTGTCGTAATAATTTCTAGGGTTTGAATCGGTTTCTTCGATTATGTATTGATGGCGTATTGGCCTGGCGTAGAGGGGTGATTAGGGGCTAAGTTGATTGGGGCTTGGCCAGTTCTATGCTTGGGGATCAAAGGGTGCTCAATGGTTCGATTGTGGCGCTTTCGATATCTTCAATTGATCGCGATCATCTCGTCAAATCGGTCAAGTCTCACCCCAGCACCCCCTCCATCAACCCCTCCTCCGCCTCCAGATTCGTCGTCACACTGCGCACGTCGTCCAGTTCTTCCAGGGCATCCAACAATTTCAGGCAGCTGCCCAGCACTTGCGAATCGCTGACCCGGCAGCTGGTCTGGGCGATCCAGCGGTGCTCCCAGCTGGCCACGGGCCAGCCCCTGGAGCGCAGCTGGTCCTGCAGGGACTCCAGGTCGGCGTAGGCCGTCACCAGTTCAGCACCGCTGCGCTGGTTGGGCTCGCCGTCTAGCTCGTAAGTGAGTACTGCTGGGCCGCCCAGGTCTTCGAGGGCCAGGAGATCTTCCAGCAGGGCATCCTCATCGAGCCAACCGGTTGGGCTCGACCCTGGAGCGGATGTTTTTGACCGGGAGCCGTCGTTGCCGACGGCCTTGGCACCCGGCTCGGTGCTGCCCGGGGTGTTGGCCGGCACCAGGCGCACCACGCCCAAGTGTTCGAACAAATAGCCCACGCAGCCGCTCTCGCCCAGGTTGCCGCCGTTTTTGTTGAAGGCCAGGCGCAATTCGGCGGCGCTGCGGTTGCGGTTGTCGGTGAAGGCCTCAATCAGGATGGCGATGCCACCCGGGCCGTAGCCCTCGTAGCGCACCGCCTCGAACTGGTGGCTGGCGCCGCTGCCCTGGCCAGAGCCCTTGGCGATCGCCCGCTCGATGTTGCCGCTCGGCATGGCGGCAGCCTTGGCCTTTTCGATCGCCGTGCGCAGCTGGAAATTCGCCGCCGGATCGCTGCCGCCCCGGGCCGCCACCGTGATTTCCCGGCCCAGCCGGGTGAAGAGGGCGCCCCGTTTGGCATCGACCACCGCCTTGCTGCGTTTGATCTGGGCCCATTTGCTGTGGCCGGCCATGGGAGCGGGGTCTGGAAACGGACGGGGTTGGGGGTGGACTGGGCTGGTGTGGGGGATCGCCCCTAGCCGTTGGCCTGCAGCACAAGTTTGGGCTGGAGCCGGCCTCCGGCCTGGGCCTGGGCCATGCCCGCCAGGCTGCCATCGGGGCCCACCACCACCACGGCCGTGCCATCGGGGAGGGCTAGACCTGCCTCGAGGCTGCGGCCGCAGCGCCAACTGGCCAGCTCGGCTTCGCCTTCAAGTTGGCGCCGCTCCAGGTGGCGAAGCACCACCAAAGGATCGAGCAACTCGGGGGGCGGTGTCTGCTGAAGCCGCTCCAGGGGCTCGCTTTGCTCTAAGTCAAAGCCCAGGGCTTCGGTGCGGCGCAGTTGGGCCAGGCAGCCCCCACAGCCGAGGGCCTCGCCCAGGTCCCGGGCCAGGGAGCGGATGTAGGTGCCAGCTGTGCAGGCCACCTCCAGCTCCAGTTCGGCCCGCTGCGGGTCCCAGCCCAAGAGGTGAAGCTCGCTGATTGTCACCGATTTATGGGCCAGGTCGAGTTCCTCGCCGCGGCGGGCCCGCAGGTAGGCCCGCTCGCCATCCACGTGCACCGCCGACACGTTGGGCGGCCGTTGCTGGATCGTCCCCCGGAAGGGTGCCAAGGCCGTTTCCAGTTCCTCTAGAAGCAGGGGCGGCACGGGCCGCTCTTCGAGCTCCTCGCCGCTGAGGTCATCGCTGCTGGTGCGCAGGCCCAGGCGAACCACCCCCCGGTAGCGCTTGTCGCCCGTGAGGTAGGGCAGCAGGCGGGTGGCGCCGCCCAGGGCGATCGGCAGTACACCGGTCACGGCGGGATCGAGGGTGCCGCCATGGCCCACCCGCTTCAGGCCATAGGCGCGCCTTACCTGGGCGACACAGCCATGGGACGTGAGCCCGGCGGGTTTGTCGAGCACCAGGAAGCCGCAGAGTTCAGCGGCGCTTGGCGCCTTGGCGGCCAGGCTTGCAATCGCTGGGGACTCGGGCGGCATCGGCGTTGGCCATCGAGCAAGAACAGGCACTGTTGCATCTGGCCAGCCCTTGCGCTCTGCCAGGGGCCTGGTGGGGCCTGACTTTCCCGACTGGGGATCCCCCTGGCGGTGGCAAACGGGAGCCCCCGAGCGATTTACGGTGGCCCCATGAGTCTGTCCTCCAGTTCCGGCGCCACCAGTGCCGCCCTTGTCGCCCCCCTGCCCCGCCTGGACGTGGAGGGGTTCCTGGCCGATGGCTTCGCGCTCAGGGCCCAGCTCGCCCCGTTCCTGCAGCTGGATGACGCCGCCCTCGAGGCCCTGCTGCCCCAGGCCACGGCCCAGCTGGCGGCCCTGCACCCGGGCGCTGTGGAGCAGGCCTTTGATCCCGCCGATGCCACTCGCTTTTACGAAGACACCGTCGGCACGGCCCATCTGATCGAGCTGGCCGCCTGGCACCTGGGCAGCGCCGACTACATCGCCGACACCCTGCGCCTGCAGGCGCGTTTCGCCCGCGGCCAGGTGCTGGATTTCGGCGGAGGTATCGGCAGCCATGCCCTGGCGGCGGCCGCGCTGCCCCAGGTGGAGCAGGTCTGGTTCGTCGACCTCAACCCCCACAACCGCGCCTTTGTGGCGGCCCGGGCCGAGGCGCTGGGGCTGGCCGCCAAGCTGCGCTGCTTCCGCGACCTGGACGATCCGGCCCTACCGCCGCAGTTCGACACGATCGTCTGCCTCGATGTGCTCGAACATTTGGGCGATCCGGCTGCCCAGCTAGAAATTTTCGCCGGCAGGCTTACGGGCACGGGCGTGGCCCTGTTGAACTGGTATTTCTTTAAGGGCTTTAACGGCGAATATCCCTTCCACTTCGATGATGAAGTCCTGGTGAACCGCTTTTTCACCACCCTGCAAAGGCGCTTTCTCGAGGTGTTTCACCCCTTCCTGATCACCACCCGGGCCTACCGGCTCCAGGCGCCCGCCTGAGGGGGCTGGCCCTGGGGCAGCGAGTCACAAAAAAAGGCCAGGGCGCCAGGCCCTGACCTTGCTTGTCTGGAAGCCAGCCTGGGGCTGGTTCAGGCAACGGCGACGTTGATGCGCTTGCGGTTGCGCAGGTTGCGGGTGATCGAATCGAAGTTCACGACGCCATCCACGAGGGCAAACAGGGTGTCGTCGGAGCCGCGGCCGACGTTGTCGCCGGGCAGTACCGAGGTGCCGCGCTGGCGGATCAGGATCGAGCCTGCGGTTACGGCTTCGCCGCCATAGCGCTTCACGCCCAGGCGCTTGGAATTGGAGTCGCGGCCGTTGCGTGTGGAGCCTGTGCCTTTCTTATGGGCCATGGGGGAAAAGGGGGAAGTAAGGGGAAAGCTAGGAGACTTAGGGGGCTAGGGAGCGACGCTCAGCGACCGATCCGGAACCTGAAACGGCCAGGCCTCAGGCCAGGGCTTTGCCAGCCACCGTGATCGACTGCACCATCACCCGGGTGAGCTCCTGGCGGTGGCCGTTCTTGCGGCGGGTTTTCTTCTTAGGCTTCATTTTGTAGACAATGATCTTCGGACCGCGCCGGTGGGCCATCACCTTGAGCTCCACCGTGGCGCCCGCGATGAAGGGGTGGCCCAGGGTGGCTCCCTTGGCGTCCTTCACCAGCAGCACGTTGTCCAGGGTCACGGTGCTGTCGACTTCGGCGTTGATCCGGTCGAGGTCGTAGTAGCGGTTGGGTTGGACCCAGAACTGCTGGCCGGAGGCCTCAACGATGGCGTAGGGGCCGCTGCTGGTGGGGGAGTCCGCCTCGGCGGCTGGGACGGGGCTGGTCTGGGATGGGGTCATGGCGGACTCGGGCATGGACAGGCTGACGGTGGTTCCAGTCACCCAGCCTGGATTCAGGTCATGGGTTAGGGGATCCCGTCATTCGGCCTGCCGCACGGCAATCGAAAGACAAACAAGGATCCTGCCCTTTTTGGGGCCCAATCGTCAACACTGGCTGGGTTGTTCAGGGCCCGATCGCGGCTCCGATGTCCCAGCCGGCCCTTACCATCGCCTCCCTCCTCTGTGACCCGAGGTTGCTGCTGGCCTGTCGCCAGTGGCTCAAGGGCGGTCGCTATGAGCTCGACGACCTGGGCTCCCAGGCCGATCCCCTCGCTGCCTTGGAGCGGCGGCGGGAGGCGTTTGATGTGGTGTTGCTTCAGCAAGGGGCGTTCTCCCGCAGCCAGCTCGAGGGGCTGATTGGCAAGGGCCTGCTGTTGCCTGCCGTGGTGGTCGGCGATGTCAGCGGCCGCATCGACTTTCACGAGGTGGAGGTGCACCTGCCCGGTGACCAGCTGGAGCAGCTCACTTACAGCATTGATGCGGCGGTCTCCCGTTTCCTGCGCCGGGGTCTCTCGGCGGCCAGCAACGGCCCTGAGGCTGGCAGCACCGGCCAGCCGGGTTCGCCGGTGCCTTCGGAGCGCTGGCGCCTGCCCAATCGGCTGAAGGAACGCCTCGGCTATCTGGGGGTTTTTTACAAACGGGACCCCTCTCGTTTCCTGCGCCACCTGGCCCCCCAGGAGCGCCAGGAGCTGCTCGCTTCCCTGGAGCGCACCTACCGGGACCTGCTGATCAGCTACTTCCGCGACCCGGCTGCGGCCAACCAGGCCCTGGAGAGTTTTGTGCATACGGCCTTTTTCAGTGACCTGCCCATTACCAAAGCTGTGGAGATCCACATGAATTTGATTGACAGTTTCTGGAAGCAGCTCAAGCTGGAGGGGCACAAGAACGACTTTCTGCAGGACTACCGCCTAGCCCTGCTTGATGTGATGGCCCATCTCTGTGAGATGTATCGGCGCTCGGTTCCCCCCGACGGACCCCTGCTCACCCCCCAGGCTCCCCGCCTGGAGACCAGGGCGTTCGCCCAGGAGGTCGGTTGATGGCGCCCCGCAAGACCTACATCCTCAAGCTCTACGTGGCCGGCAACACGGCCAATTCGATGCGGGCCCTCAAGACCCTGCGTAATATTTTGGACACCGAATTTCAGGGCGTTTATGCCTTGAAGGTGATCGATGTTTTGCAAAATCCCCAGCTGGCTGAGGAAGATAAAATCCTGGCCACCCCAACTCTCGCCAAGATTTTGCCTCCGCCAGTGCGGCGTATCATTGGCGATTTATCTGATCGAGAAAAGGTTTTGATTGGTCTTGATCTTCTTTATGATGAGCTCAGTGAGGAGGATTTTGGCAGTTCCGATGAGCTGGAATCTTCAGACCTAAATTCAGTGGAATTCGGCGACGATGCCAGCGTCCTAGGCTACCGTCAAGTCCATTCTTCGCCTGCTAGCAGCAGCGATCCGGCCCTTGCCGGTGCTGGCCAGCCAGCATTCCCCGAACGGACTTCAACAGGCATGGCGTCCATGGGCCCGGGGCCAGGGATCGGTAGGCCGGATTCCCCCTTGGCCATGCCGCCGCCGCTTGAGTCCCTCTGAAGCTTGAGCGGGCTTCAGCCCTGATTAAACAGTCCTCCTGATTGCCTTTTTGAGCCCTTCCCGTTCCATGCAGGATTCCAGTTCCACCAGCTCCGGTTCCACCTTGATGCAGGTGCAGAAACTTCCCACGGGGATTGAGGGCTTTGATGATGTCTGCCATGGCGGCCTGCCGATCGGTCGCTCGACCCTGATCAGTGGTACCTCGGGCACCGGTAAAACGGTGTTCTCGCTGAATTTCCTTTGCAATGGGATTCGTCAGTTTGATGAGGCTGGCATTTTTGTCACCTTTGAGGAGTCACCCCTCGATATCTTACGCAATGCCTCGAGCTTCGGCTGGAACCTCCAGGAGATGGTTGAGCAGGACAAGCTTTTTATCTTGGATGCTTCGCCTGATCCCGATGGGCAGGATGTGGCTGGAAGTTTCGATCTTTCCGGCCTGATTGAGCGCATCAACTACGCGATTCGCAAATACAAGGCTAAGCGGGTGGCGATCGATTCGATCACGGCCGTGTTCCAGCAATACGATGCCGTTTCGGTGGTGCGCCGCGAAATCTTTCGCCTGATTGCCAGGCTCAAGGAAATTGGCGTCACCACGGTGATGACCACCGAGCGCATTGATGAATATGGCCCGATCGCCCGTTACGGCGTGGAGGAATTTGTGTCCGATAACGTGGTGATTCTGCGCAACGTGCTCGAAGGGGAGCGGCGCCGTCGCACCGTCGAAATCCTCAAGCTGCGCGGCACCACCCACATGAAGGGGGAGTTCCCCTTCACCATGGGCGCCCATGGCATCAGCATCTTCCCCCTAGGTGCCATGCGGCTCACCCAGCGCTCCTCGAATGTGCGGGTTAGCTCGGGTGTGCCCCGGCTCGATGAGATGTGCGGCGGCGGTTTCTTTAAGGATTCGATTATCCTGGCGACCGGCGCCACCGGTACGGGCAAAACCCTGTTGGTTAGCAAGTTTGTGGAGAACGCCTGCGCGAATAAGGAGCGGGCGATCCTGTTTGCCTATGAGGAATCCCGGGCCCAGTTGTTGCGTAATGCCACCAGCTGGGGCATTGATTTTGAGCAGATGGAGCGTGATGGCCTACTCAAGATCATCTGTGCCTACCCCGAATCCACCGGCCTCGAAGATCACCTCCAGATCATCAAAACCGAGATCGGTGAATTCAAGCCCTCGCGCATGGCCATTGATTCGCTCTCAGCCTTGGCCCGGGGCGTTAGCCACAATGCTTTTCGCCAGTTTGTGATTGGGGTCACGGGCTACGCTAAGCAGGAGGAAATCGCAGGCTTCTTCACGAACACCTCCGAGGAGTTTATGGGAAGCCACTCGATCACCGATTCCCACATCTCCACAATCACCGACACGATCCTGTTGCTCCAATACGTGGAGATTCGCGGCGAAATGGCCCGGGCCCTCAATGTGTTCAAGATGCGTGGCTCTTGGCACGACAAGGGGATTCGTGAGTTTGTAATCACCGGCAACGGGCCCGAGATTAAGGATTCCTTCTCCAATTTCGAGCGCATCATTAGCGGTGTGCCCCACCGCATCAACACCGACGAACGCAGCGAACTGGCCCGCATCGCCCGCGGTGTCGCCAGCGAAGACGTTTGAGCTGGGGCGAGCGGGCAGCCAGCCCGATTGGCTGCCGTTCTGTTGAGGTTTTTGACGCGCAAGCCGGGCCTTTGGGCCCTTAAAGCGGGACTTTGGCCGCTCAAGTGGGGCCCCTTCCCTTCAGGCCGGTTCCAGCAGCCGGTTGCCCGGGTCCTGGCGGCGGCGCTCACTGGTGATCAAGAGCTCGTCGCTATCGGCCTGCTCCAGGGGAAGCTCGAACCAGAAGGTGGTGCCGCAGCCTGGCTCGCTAGCCATCTGGATTCTGCTGGCGTGTTTGTCCAGAATGCCGCGCACGATCGAGAGGCCCAGGCCCGTGCCCACTTCCGTGTGCACCGCATTTTCGACCCGGTAAAAGCGTTCAAAGATGCGGCTCTGGTCCTCGAGGGAAATGCCCGAGCCCGTATCGGCAATCTCCACCCGTAGCCGCGGTAGGGGAGAGCTGAGGTTGCACGCGGGGTTATCCACCTGGGGGGCAGTGCTGGGGTCTAGCTGGCAGGCGTCTGGCCAGAGATAGGCCCGCATCATCAGTTGGCCGCCGGTGGCAGTGAATTTGAGGCCATTGCCAACCAGATTGTCGAGCACCTGCAGGAGCAGGTCCCAGTTGCCGCGCACCCGCGGCAGGTTGCTATCCACATCCATCGCCAGTTTCACCCCCTTGTCATCGGCATTGAGGCGGTAGTTACGCAGGGTTTGTTCAATCGCGGGGGCTAATTCCAGCGGCTCCAGGGTCCAGATGCGGTCCGATTCCAGCCGGGAAAGATCGAGCACATCATTCACCAAGCGGGTGAGCCGATCGGTTTCAGCGTTGGCGATGGCGAGAAATTCCTGCTGTTCGGCCTCACTGAGTTGATCGCGCAGGTCGTGGAGCGTTTCCACGTAGCTCTTGATGTTGAACAGGGGCGTGCGCAGCTCGTGGGAGACGTTGCTGATAAAGCGGCTCTGGGCTGCATTGAGCTCCACCTCCCGGGTGAGGTCCTGCACCGTGACGGCAATGCCCTTGAGGCTTTCGCCACTGGCATCGCGCACCGACTGCAGCACGATCCGTAGGGTGCGGGCGGGTTCGCCCAGCTCGATGCGTAAATCCGTGCTGTCTTTGGCGCCGCCCTGCACGGCATCGAGTTGGGGCTGCAGCTCTAGGGCCAAAAGGGCTGGTAGGGCTTCGCAGAGCTCACTGCCCTCCAGGTTGCGCCCCTCCCAGCGGAATAGGCGCCGGGCCGTGGGGTTCACCAGCACAATTTTGCCGGCTCCATCGAGTAGTAAGGCCCCATCGGCCATGGTGGCAATTAGGGTTTGTTGTTTTACCTGGGCGGCGGTGAGTTCTTCGATGTTGGCTTCGTTGTAGGCCTCTAATTGGGAGGCCATGGCATTGAAGCCATTGAGTAATTCGCCCAGTTCCCCGCCCACGGGCAGGGCAATGCGGGCGCCGAAGTCGCCGCCGGCAATCAAACCCACCCCCCGTAGCAATTCCTTCACCGGCTGGGTGATCGTGAGGGCGTTAAACACCGAACCGAGGATCACCAAGACCCAGATCGAGATGAACACCGCCACGGTCACCTCCCGGGTCAGGGCCGCACTGGCTAGGACCGCCTCGTTCGGGTTGATGCCCAGGGCCAGCACGCCCAGATACTGGCCGTTGCTGACCATCGGCACGAACACATCGGTGACCTGGCCATCGGGACTCAGGTGTTGGCGCACCAAGGGGCTCTGGGGCCGTTTCGCCAGGTCCGCGGGCATTTCCAGGCGGCGGCTGAGCAGCAGCTCACTGCCCCCTTGGCTGCCGCTGATCGGGATGCCGAGGTAGATCAGGCCCTCGGGATCGGCGAAGAAGATGTAGCGAAGGCTGCGGCTGGAGCGCCAGAATCGTTCGGCCACGGCGGCCAGTTCCCGGTCGTTGCCTTCGGCCACCAGGGGCGTCACGTTGGCGGAGAGCAGCAGGCCCAGGTCGCGGGCATAGCGGGTGTCGCTCATGCGCACATCCGTTTGGATGCCGTTCAGCGCAAAAAAGGTGAGCCCCGTCATCATCAGGCTTACCACCAGGGTGGCCACGGCCAGCAGCTTGGTTTGCAGGCTGAATTCGGCCCACCAGCGCCGCAGGCCCTCCCCCCAGGAGCGCGGTGGATTGCCTGCGGGCCTTGCCAGGGGAGTAGGCGTGGTCAGGGTTGTCGCCCCTGGGCGAACGACGCTCTGGCTTGGGGCGGACACGGGTGAGGGCTGGCTGCCGCGGGGATTAAGGGGCATCAGCCTAGGAACGACGCACTTGGTGACCAATGTCGCGCCGGTAGGTGATTCCCTCAAAGTGCACCTGGGCCAGGCCCCCATAGGCGGCCGCAAAGGCGGCGTCAAAGTCGACGCCCTGGGCCACCACCGCCAGCACCCGCCCGCCACTGGTCACCGTGCTGCCATCGGCCAGCCGCTGGCTGCCGGCGTGAAAGAGCTGCAGGCTGGCGCTGCTCTCCAGGTTGCTTTCAATCCGGTCGCCCCGGCGCACCTCGCCGGGATAGCCCCCGGCGGCGGCGATCACGCAGGCACTGCAGTGGGGCGCAATCGTTAGCGCCGGTGCCACGTCGAGCCGGCCAAGGGCGCAGGCGAGGAGCACTTGGGCCAGTTCCGGGCCGAGCAGGGGCATCAGGGTTTCGCACTCCGGATCACCAAAGCGGCAGTTGAACTCGATCACGCTGATCCCTGAGGGCGTGAGCATCAGGCCGGCGTAAATCACCCCCCGATAGTTGATACCGCGGGCCTTGAGGGCTGCCAGGGTGGGTTCAAGCACCTGTTGGCGTACGGCCTCCAGGCCTGCCGCATCGAGTAGGGGCGCCGGGGCATAGGCCCCCATGCCGCCGGTGTTGGGCCCGGTGTCGCCTTCGCCGATGCGTTTGTGGTCCTGGGCGGGGGGCAGCAACACCATCCGTTCGCCGTCGCAGAGGGCAAACACCGACACCTCCGGGCCTTCGGTGCGTTCCTCCAGCACCAGGCTGGCGCCGGCGCCGCCAAAGCGCCCCGCAAAAATCTCCTCAATGGCGGCTCTAGCCTCCGCCAGGCTCTCGGCCACCGTGACCCCCTTGCCCGCCGCTAGGCCGTCGGCCTTGACCACCAGCGGCCGGTTCTGGGCTTCGAGGATGGCCAAGGCCTCCTCCCGGCTGCTGGCCGGCCAGTAGCCGGCGGTGGGGATGGCGGCCTCGACCATCAGGGCCTTGGCCCATTGCTTGCTGGCTTCCAGCTGGGCCCCATCGGCGCCGGGGCCAAACACGGCCACTCCGGCGGCCCGCAGGTCGTCCCCCAGGCCCGCCGCTAGGGGTGCCTCCGGGCCAATCACCACCAGGTCGATGGCGTGGGTCCTGCAGGCTGCCAGCAGACCTGCGGCGTCGGATTCGGCGATCGCGAGCTGGTGACAGCCGGCGATGTCGGCCGTGCCGCCATTGCCCGGGGCCACCCACACCGCGGCCACACCCTGGCTGCGGGCCAGGGACCAGGCGAGGGCATTTTCGCGGCCGCCGCCCCCCACCACGAGCACCCGCTCAGGGCTTAGCAAGGTCGCCGGGTCGGACATGGCAGCCGGATCAAGGGATGGGGGCGAGGGCGGCCTCCCCTAGGTTGACGCCGCGTGGAGGCTTCGCCGTGCCCCATCCTCTTTACTCGCCGGTGCGCCTTGCCTCGCCGCTGGCTGGCCTGGGGCGGGGCCTGCTGCTGCCGGCCCTGCTGGTGGGCCTGGCGGTGCCCCGGTCGGCGGCTGCCCAGTCGGCCGCCTTCCAGGCTTCCCCCCCACCGACTGCTGCCCAACCGGCACCAGCGGCATCGCCAGAGGTAGCCCTCGCCAGGGTCCTGGCCAGCAGCGACCTGGCCCTCCTCAACCAGGCCTGCCTCCAGGCCGCCCGGGCCGACCAGGGGGCGTCCCTGCGGGCTTTGCGGCTGCGCCTGCTGACGGTCAAGCCGGCGCCCCAGCCCCTGGCGGTGGTGCTGACCAATGCCGAGGCCCTGGTCAATTGCCGCGCCCCTGACGACGCCCTCAACGTGCTCAACCGCTACGGGCCGGCCTCCGGTCGCGAGCGCAGCCTCTGGTTGCTGGCCCAATGGCGGGCGGCCGAGGCTGGACTCCACCACCGCCTGGCGGCTGAGGCCCTGTTGCGCTTGGCCGAGGGGCGCCTAGCCAGCCTCGATGGCCAGCTCCTCACCCTGCTGGTGCGCCGGGATGGCAGCCGGGTCAGCCGGCCCGCCCTCGAGGTCCTCGCCGACCACCTGGTGGCGTTGGGCGAGGACCGGCAGGCGGCGGCGGCCCTCCTGGCGGCCCGCCAGGAGGGCCAGCCCGGCGCTGAGCGGCTGCAGCGGGCAGCGGCCCTACTGGTGGGCCTGCCCTTGCAGCAGCGCAACCAGTTGCTCGAAACGGCCCTCGATCAGGCGGCCGCCGCCGGGGCCTGGGGCCTGGCGGCGGAGCTACTCCGTGACCAACGGGCCCTGCTGCTGGCCGCCGGCGCCAACGCGGAACGGCCCAGCGAGCGGTTCCTCCGCCTCAGCAGGCGGATTGACGATGCTTACGGTGAATGGCAGTTGGGACGTCAGGGCTTAGGGCGCCAGGCGGGGGGGCGCCAGGATTCCCTGGGGCTGGCCCGCCAGCAGCAACTGGAGCAGCAGTTGCGCTCCCCCCGGGGGAGCGGCGGCCATGCCGCCTCCCGGCCTTGACCGTCCCTGGCCCCCTCAGCCCAGCTGGTTCGCCTACCCGGACCATCCAGCCCCATCCCCATCCGTGACCAGCCAGCCATGACCAGCTACAGCCTCGGGCCCCTGCTCCATGAGGGCAAGGCCAAGCGGGTCTTCCAGACCGACCAGAACGATCTGGTGGCGGTGGAGTTCAAGGACGACGCCACCGCCTTCAATGCCCTCAAGAAGGCCCAACTGGCCGGCAAGGGGGCCCTCAATTGCCGGATCTCGGCCCTGTTGTTTGAGCTGCTTGAGCGCCAGGGGGTGCCCACCCACTATCTGGGGGTAGAGGGCAGCAACTGGATGTTGGTGAGGCCCGTTCAGATCGTGCCGGTGGAGGTGGTGATCCGGAACGTGGCCGCTGGCTCCCTGTGCAAGCAGTTGCCGATCGCCCCGGGCGCGGCCCTGGAGCCGCCCCTATTGGACCTGTATTACAAGGACGATTCCCTCGGCGATCCCTTCTTAAGTGAGGCGCGCTTGGAGCGGTTGGGCCTGCTCACGCCAGGGCAGCGCCAGCGCCTTGAAGCGCTGGCGCGCCAGGTGAATGGGGTGCTGCGTCCGTTTTTTGCTGGCCTGGAGCTGGAGTTGGTCGATTTCAAGATCGAGTTGGGCTTCAGCGCCAGCGGTGAACTGCTGCTGGCCGATGAAATCAGCCCCGACACCTGCCGGCTCTGGAACACCCAGGTGGCCGATGCCAGCGACCGGATTTTGGACAAGGATCGTTTCCGCCAGGACCTGGGCGGTGTGGTCGAGGCCTACGGGGAGGTCTGCAAACGGGTCCAAGGGGCCTGCCCAGAACCCCGCCCCTACAGGTAAGGTCGGCGGAACTTTGCGGCATCGCCGCACTCTCCCCACCCCCATGGCAGGCCTCCTTCACGGCAGGAACCGTCCCAACCGTCTCGGCGGCCCCCTGGGACTCGCCGCGAGCCTGCCCCTGCTGGCCGCGAGTCTGGTGAGTCCGGGCCAGGCGGCAACGGGTGCGTCTTCCCCATCCCAGGCCGTCCCAGCCAGCTCCCCGGTTGCTACGCCCAAGGCCCAGCCGGGAGCCCCCAAGGCAGCAGTTGCCAAACCTGGGGTTGCTAAACCCGCTACCGCTACCGCTCCTGCGCCGGCTGCTCCCGCCGCCCGCCAGGCCCCCGAGACCGGGGCCCCCAGCGAACCCAAGGTGTTGATCAGTGAAGTGGTCGTGAAGGGGCTGGAGCAGCACCCGGAACGGGAGCGGCTCGAGCTGGCCGTTTACGACGCCATGGCGACCCGGCCGGGCACCCAGGTGACCCGCAGTGAGCTGCGCAACGACCTCTCCGCCGTCTACGCCAGTGGTTGGTTCTCCGATGTGCGTATCCAGCCCCAGGACGGGCCGCTGGGGGTGCGGCTCCTGGTGACGGTTGAGCCCAATCCGGTGCTCACCAAGGTGGAGCTGGAAGGGGGCAAGGCCCAGCTGCCCGCCACCCTGATTCCCGATACCTTCGCCTCCGACTACGGCAAGACCCTCAACCTCAACACCCTGCAGGGCCGCCTTCAAGACCTGCAGAAGTGGTATAGCGACCAGGGCTATTCCCTGGCCCGGGTCACGGGCCCTTCGAAGGTGACCCCCCAGGGGGTGGTGCAACTGACGGTGCGCGAAGGCACCGTGGCTGGCATCGAGATCCAGTTCGTGGATAAGGAGGGCTCCCCCACCAACGCCAAAGGCCAGCCGATCAAGGGCAAAACCAAGCTCTGGGTGGTGACCCGGGAACTGGCCACCAAGGCCGGTGACAGCTTCAACCGCCGCCGCCTCGAAGAAGACATCAAGCGGCTTTACGG
>Ga0310333_100224_pt1 | contig 16061 bp, 15 predicted proteins | sample LakMicSRFTotalB7_FD_195547 | JGI IMG/M metagenome (GOLD analysis project Ga0310333, IMG submission 195547) | Enriched freshwater cyanobacterial communities from Lake Michigan, Michigan, United States - MI23.SRFL.Total.B7 (v2) (version 2) | ecosystem: Environmental > Aquatic > Freshwater > Lake... | reverse complement strand
GTGCTGATGCTGCCCGACGGCTTCACCCTGGCTCCCCAGGACCGGATGAGCGACGAGCTCAAGGAAGAAACCGCCGGCATCTATTACACCCAGTATTCCGACGATCTGCCCAACACCTATCTGGTTGGTCCCCTGCCTGGCGACCAGCACCAGGAGATCGTGTTCCCGATCCTGTCGCCCGATCCGGGAACCGACAGTGCCATCCACTTCGGCAAGTACAGCATCCATGTGGGCGGCAACCGTGGCCGCGGCCAGGTGTATCCCACCGGTGAGAAGACCAACAACACCGTCTACACCGCCCCCGCTGCCGGCACGGTCGCTTCGGTTGAGCCCGGTGACAATGGCGCCACCGTCGTCACCATCTCCACAGCAGACGGTGGCAGCGTCACCGAGACCATTCCGGCTGGCCCTGCCCTGATCGTTGCTGCTGGTGAGACAGTGGCCGCGGGTGCGCCCCTGACCGATGACCCCAATGTGGGTGGTTTCGGTCAGATCGACACCGAGATCGTTCTGCAGAACCCGGTTCGCATCTACGGCCTGCTGGCCTTCTTTGCCGCCGTTGCCCTGGCCCAGATCATGCTGGTGCTCAAGAAGCGTCAGGTCGAGAAGGTCCAGGCAGCTGAGGGCCTGGTCTGAGTCTGGCGATTCATCCCTTGCTCGCTGCATTCGCTTCACCGGGGCCCCTGGTTTTCCAGCTGGGCCCCTTTGCCTTGCGCTGGTACGGCCTGCTCATCGCCCTTGCGGTCCTGGTCGGGCTTGTTCTCTCGACCCGCCTGGCCAGGGCCAGGGGCATTGATCCAGCCCTGGTGGCTGATCTGCTGCCGGTGCTGGTGTTGGGGGCCGTGATCGGCGCGCGCCTCTATTACGTGTTGCTCGAATGGCGGCAGTACAGCAGCGATTGGCTGGGGGCTCTGGCGATCTGGCGGGGCGGCATCGCCATCCACGGCGCCCTGATCGGCGGCACCCTCGCCACAGTGCTGTTCTGCCGGTGGCGGCGGCAGCGGTTCTGGTCCCTGCTCGATGTGCTCGTTCCGGCCGTCGCCCTGGGGCAGGCCATCGGTCGCTGGGGCAATTTCTTCAATTCAGAGGCCTTCGGTCTGCCGACCGACCTGCCCTGGAAGCTGCGCATTCCATTCGCCAACCGTCCGCCCGAATTCCAGGGGGAGCTCTACTTCCATCCCACCTTTCTGTATGAATCCCTCTGGAACCTCGGGGTCTGCGCTCTGCTGCTGCTGTTGTTCAGGGCCGGGATCCGCGGCCGCATCAAGCTGCCGGCAGGTGCCCTCAGCTGCATCTATCTGATGGCCTACAGCACCGGTCGGGTCTGGATCGAGGGACTGCGGCTCGATCCCCTTTGCCTGATCGGCGTGCCGCCGTTCTGCAGCGGCGGCCTGCGCATGGCCCAGCTCATGAGCCTGGTGCTGATTGCCCTCGGGGGCATTGGCCTGTGGTGGCTCTATGGCCGACACCGTTCATTGCCCGATCCCAGTGGGGTTCCCCTATGACCCAGTCCCATCCCGTCTGGATTGTTGGCGCCGGCCCTGGAGCCCCCGATCTGCTCACCCTGCGCGCCGCCAGGTTGATCGAGCAGGCCGAGGTGCTCGTCTGGACCGATTCGCTGGTCAATCCCCAGATCGCAGCCCTGGCTCCTGAAGGCTGCGAGCGCCTGCGCACCAGCACCCTCACCTTGGAGGAGGTGATGGCCGTGGTGCTCGACCGGGCCCGGGCCGGCAAGCGGGTGGTGCGCCTGCACGACGGTGATCCCTGCCTCTATGGCGCTCTGGCTGAGCAGATCACCCGTCTGGCCGATGCCGGTCTGGCGGTCCAGGTGGTGCCTGGCCTCAGTGCCTACCAGGCAACGGCGGCCGCCCTCAACCAGGAGCTGACGATCCCGGGGCTGGTGCAGACGATTGTGCTCAGCCGCGCCGGCGGCCGCACCGGCACCCCGGAGCGCGAGTCGTTGGCCCGCCTGGCGGCCCTGCAGGCCTCGTTGTGCCTGTATCTCAGTGCCCGCCATGTGGACGAGGTCCAGGCCGAACTGCTCGAGCACTATCCCCCCGAGACCCCGGTGGCGATCGGCTATCGCATCAGCTGGCCCGATCAGTGGCTGGCCGTGGTGCCTCTCAACCAGATGGCGGCCGCCAGCCAGGAGCGTGGTCTGATCCGCACCACGCTGTACGTGGTCAGCCCCGCCCTGGCCGCCTCGGCCGAGGCCCGCTCCAAGCTCTATTCAGCCAGCCACAACCACCTGTTCCGCGGTGGTGCTTAAGCTCTGCCCAGACAGTACCAGCCTGAAGTTGTCCTCCACCAAGCCCCGTGACCGCGTCGTGCTCTCTTTGGTCGGGTTGATTGCAAATACTCTGCTCGTCGTTGATGGTGCGCACGCTGGCCCCCAACTCAATGGCTTAGCCAAGGCAATTCAACCTTGTCTGGCCGTGGGCAAGCCCCAGGCTTGTCCCCAGGGTGTGGCTGCACTCGAGCGGGTGCGTCGCTCATCCGCCTATGCCAGCGCTGACCGCTTCTGCAAAGAGCAGGTCACACAGATGGGCCGTGTTCTGGCTCTGCTGCCGGTTCAGGATGTGACGGACCAGACCGTGCAAGGCAGCCTGGACGGTCTGGTCCAAGCCTGCGCCCCATTTGGTCTCTAATACTGAAATTAGGGTCTGAGACTCAGGCCAGCTGCTCAGACGGCTCCTCGGCTGTTTCGCCGTAGAGCTCCCGCGCCAGCCGCCCACGATCGAAGTGGCAGCCCAGCCGTTCAGCGATCGCCTCAACATCGGCGGCGCCGTTGCCCAGGCAGCAGGTTCCCCCCGGCGAAGGGGTGACGTTGAACACCAGTCCCGGCAGGGCCTCGATGCGGGCCTCGCCCAGCATCAGCCGGCGCTCGCGTTTGTTGATCAGCTGGGGCCGGACCCCGCCGTAGCCCTTGGCAAAGCTGAGATCGTCCAGGCCCATGTCGGGCACGATCTTGCGGGCATCGGCCAGGAACAGCCAGCGCCTGAGCCACGGCACCTCGAAGAGCAGGTTCTTGACGATGTAATTGCGGATGTCAGCCACCTTGAAGAGCTGCCAGAACACGGCCAGCACGGCCCAATCGAGGCGAAGAACCTTCAGAAACTCCCAGAAGGAGGCGGGTTTGTAGCGCTCGAGCAACGGCAGCAGCAGGGCGGTCGGGCCGAAGCGGGTCTTGCCGGGGGCGCGCACATCCGGGTCGCCATGGATGGCCGCAAACGGCAGTTTGTCGTTCTGCACCGTGTAGACCTTGCCCTTCAGCAGGTCGGGGGTGAAGTAAAAACTGCCCGCCACCGGCAGGCACGAGTAGTCGAGGCCGTACCCCATCTGCTGGGCCATCAGCAGGCTATGGGCACCGGCGTTGACCACCACATGCCGGGCCCGCACCTGACGGCGCTGACCCTGACCGATGCCAGGCGTCGGGCCCAGGGTCACCAGAAAGGTCGTGTCGTCGTGGCCCTGGTGCCCGCCCAGACCGTGCTCAACGCTGATGGCCTCGACCCGGGTGCCCAGCTCGACATCGAGCTGGCGATCGCTGCCGGCCACCGCGGCCCTGGCTTCACTGACGAACGAGGCAGCCAAGGCTTCGTAGTCAACGGCGGTGTAGGTGCTGCGGATGCCGATCGCCACCAGCTCTTCGTGGCGCAGCTGGCCATCGCGGTTGGCAACCCGGGGCTCCCAGTCGGCGATCTGTTCTTTCTCGAGCAGCTCCATCGCTGGAAAGTGGGGCGAGAAGGTCTCGAAACGTTCCCGCAGAAAGCGGCACTCGCGTTCACCCACCCCCAGCACCATCTTGGGGGTGCGGAACACGCAGCGGTCCCGGCTCTGGGGATCCAACAGCTCGGCGTAATGCACGATCATTTCGGCCGTGCGCTTGACCCGGATCGCCTTCTCCAGGGTGTAATTCGTCTCGATATCGCCGCAGTGAATGGTCTGGCTGTTGTTGGTGGCCCTTGAGTTGACCTGGGCCAGTTCGTCGTAGCGCTCGACCAGCAGCAGCCGTTGCAGGTCGGTGTAGCGCGCCAGCTCGAACAACAGGGCGGTGCCACAGACCCCGCCACCCACAATCAACACGTCGAGGCAGTCGGTGCTGCTGCGGTCGGTGCTGGGGGTGCTGGTCGCGGTGCTGGTGTCGTTCGGTCCCACGCCTGCCGTGCGGTGATTCAGCAGACCATGCTGACCTGTCACCGGGCCGGGGCCGTCGGTGTTTTAGGGTGTGAAGGCAACGGCAGAAGCCGTTCCTGGGCGATTAGCACAGCGGTAGCGCACTTCCTTCACACGGAAGGGGTCACTGGTTCGAATCCAGTATCGCCCATTCATCTGATGTCAGGTGGTCTAGACAGACAGGTCACAATTGGCACCACTTGTGATTGATCTGGGTGTCGGGGCAGCAAGGGAGCAAGGGCGACAGCGGCCGTGATGCCAATGGGCCTGACGAGCAGTCCGACGCTTCTGCGGCACTCAGGCTTCTGGCCGATCGGTTGCTTCAGGCCCGGGAAGCCCAGGGAATCAGTCGGCCCGAACTGGCCCAGCGGCTGCACATGGGCCTGCAGCAGTTGGAGGCGCTGGAGCAGGCCGACATCAACGCCTTGCCCGAACCGGTGTTTGTGATTGCCCAGGCCCGGCGGGTCGCCGATGCCCTCGGGCTTGAGATCAGCGATTCGATTGACCGGCTGCGCAGCTGCGACAGCTTTGCCGGCCAAGGGCCCGCGCTCAGACCTGAGGCTTTTGCCCGCTCGGCCCAGGGCCGGACCCAGGCACCAGCCCCAGCTGCCCCAGCCCCAACAGCCGCAGCAGCAGGAGCCCCTGCCGCAGCCCGGCCCGCCGCTGGCAGGCCACCCCAGCCCAGGCCGCTTCAGACCGGGTCAGTCGCCACGAGGGCCCTGCGGGGGACACTGCTGCTGGCCCTGGGCGCCGGAGTCAGCATCGCTGCCTGGCAGCTGCAGCGCCGGTCGACGCCTGCCCTGTCGGTGGTCAGACCAGCGACCCCTGCGCCGCCAGCGACCCCGGCCGTGCCCGCAGCGGTGCCCGCAGCGGTCCCTGCAGCGGTCCCCGAACCGGTGTTGGTGCTGCAGGCGCGGCAACCCAGCTGGCTCGAGGTGCGCAGCCAGGCAGGTGGCGCTGTGCTGTTTCGCGGCACCCTGGTGGGTGAGCGGCGTTTTGCGCTTGCTCAGGGTCTGCGGGTGCTGGCCGGCCGTCCTGACCTGGTGATGGTCACCCGTGGCGGCGGTAAGCCCCAGGTTCTCGGACCGATCTCAGCGGTGCGCTGGATCAACTTTGGCTCAGGCCGGAAGCCGAGATCCTGAGCTCGTAGCCGCAGGCCTCTTGCACAGCGTCGCTGCAGCGCTGCAGACTCCAGCGTTCCAGGCTCAGATCGACAGGATCGACGCCGGGGCCCTGGTCGATCGCCTGCAGCTGGATCGGCAGCACGCCGCCGTCTGCCATCCCCCCCTTTGGGGCCTGCACCTGGAGGCAGCCGATCACGGCCTGAGGGCGCCGATCCAGTGCCGCCGCAAGCCGCAGCAGCAGGGCCATCGAGGCGACGGTGTGGCGGGCTGAACGCCCCTCGATCAGCTGCCAGGCCTCATGACGCTTCTTGGGCAGGCTGCGGCGGTGATAACGGGCGATCGCGGCCACCATCAGGTGTTCGGCCTCGGTGTAACCCAGCAGTTCGCCGTGACGGATCAGGTACCAGCTGTGTTTGTGATAGGCCGAGATGTTGATGTGTTTGCCACAGGTGTGCAGCATCGCTGCGGCCCACAGCAGCTGACGACCATCGCCGCCGTCGTCGTGCAGCAGGCCCCGGGTCTGGTCGTACAGCGACAGGGCATGGGCTGCGACCCGTTCGGCCCTGGGCAGCTCCACCCCGAAGCCCCTGGCCAGGTGCAGCACGGTGCGTTCCCGGATCGTGCTCTGGAAGGCGAAACGGTCATCGAGCAGATGGTTGCGCAGCATCCAGTCGACGATCAGCCCCTCCCGCAGGGCGCGGTCGCAGATCACCAGGTCAGGGACCTGCAGCATCGCCATGGTGGTCTGCAGGATCAGGGCGCCGGGCACGATGATTTCGGCACGACGCTCGTTCAGGCCAGGTAGGGCCCTGCGTTGCTCAGGTGACATCGCCACCAGGCGGCTGACCAGCTGGTCAACCCGCTCGCGGCTGAGCCGGTAGCCCTGCAGCTTCAGTGGGGGCCTGGGATCATCGGCCGCCGCCAGACTTGCCAGCGCCATGGCGGTGCCGCTGGTGGCCACCAGCTGGGGCCGTTCGCCCGGTTTGAGGGCGCCCTTGACCTGGGACACCGCCGGATCGATGGCCCCCTGGATGTATGCGACCAGAAAGGAGCGGCGGCTGCCCGGCAGCGGGTCCTGCTGGCAGAACTCCCGCTGCAGCCGGACGGCGCCGATGCGGCTGCTGCTGAGCACCCGGGCATCGTGACCGTCGGCCAGGATCAGCTCGGTGGAGCCCCCGCCGATGTCGATGATCAGGTGGGGCTTCTCGCCGAAGCGCATGCCCGACAGCACTCCCAGATAGATCAGACGGGCTTCCTCGGGCCCGCTCACCAGATCCACGTCCAGGCCGAGCTGTTCCTGCACGGTGCCCAGGAAGTCCCTGCCGTTGGGGGCTTCGCGCACGGCGCTGGTGGCTGCGGTCACGATCTGCTCGACCCCGTGGCTCTTGGCCAGATCGCGGCAATGGCGCAGGGTCTGCAGGGCCCGTTCGACCGCGGCGGGGGTCAGCTCGCCCCGCTCCTGGTCACGCTCACCCAGGCGGGTGGTGGACTTTTCGGCCACCACCACGTTGAAGCTGCCCAGGGCAGCATCCACCTCTGCGACCAGCAGGTGGGTCGAATTGGTGCCGATGTCGATCGCGGCGACCCGTCGAATCTCTGACTTGGGGGCCTGGGGCATCGCAGCACATCCGCGGCGCCACTTTGCCACTGCCCCGCGTCAGCAACCCCGCCCCGCGTCAGCCGAAGCCCCGGGTGCCGCTGGGCCGGTTGTCGGCACTGATCCCGCTGCCCTTGCCACCAAAGCGCCGGGTCTGCCAGGGCGCCGGTTCGCCGCCGTCTGTCGGGTTTCGCTGACGCCAGCGCAGGCACAGGGTCCGCTCCCGGGGTTCAAACCGCACCGACCAGTCGAGCAGCTGCTCGCTGCCCAGGCCTGCGGCCAGGGTTTCGAGGGCTGTCAGCACCTCCCGCAGCTGGGCCGGGGTGGCACCGGCCTTGAGGGCCTCCTTGAGCTCCTGCTCCTTGACCGAGCTGCGCAGCCGGGTGCGGCCCAGGGGGGTGGTGTCGGATGGGCTCCCATCCTCAGCCTCTGGCCCACCCGGCTCCAGGGAGCCGTAGTGATGGGTTGAGCTGCCACCAAAGCTGCTGCGGGTGCTCTTGCGGGTGTGCCAGGCCATGGATTCAACCTAACGGGGTTGTCCAGAGCGGTAGCTTGCGGCGAGCTGGCCTGGGCCGATGCAGGAGCGTGGAGCGCGTGTCTGGCTCGAGCTGTTGCGCTGGCACAAGCCCAGCGGCCGGCTGATCCTGCTGATTCCCGCCGGGTGGAGCCTCTGGCTGGCCCCGGGTGGACCGCCTGCCTGGCCCCTGCTGCTGTTGCTGGTGGTCGGGGCGATGGCGGTCAGCGGTGCCGGCTGCATTGCCAATGACCTTTGGGACCGGCGCATCGATCCCCAGGTGACCCGCACCGCCTCCAGGCCCCTGGCGGCCGGCCGCATCAGCGTGGCTGCGGCGGTCGGTTTGCTGCTGCTGTGCCTGTTGCTGGCCCTGGGGGTGGTGCTGGCCCTGCCGCCGGGGTCGCGGGGCCTGTGCCTGGCCCTGGCGGTGGCAACCCTGCCGCTGGTGCTGCTGTATCCGTCGGCCAAACGGTGGTTTGCCTTTCCCCAGGCCGTGCTGGCCCTCTGCTGGGGATTTGCCGTGCTGATCCCCTGGGCGGCGGCGACCGGCTCGCTGGCAGGGGGCTGGCCCCTGGCACTGTGCTGGCTGGCGACGGTTGTCTGGACCTTCGGTTTTGACACCGTCTATGCCATGGCCGATCGGGCTGACGACCGCCGTCTCGGGGTGCGCAGCAGTGCCCTGAGCCTTGGTTCGGGGGCCGTCGCCGCCGTTGGCGTCTGTTACGGCCTGGCCTGGTTGGCCCTGGGACTGGCGGCGGCGAGCCAGCCGCTGCACTGGCCCTTCTGGCCGTTGTGGGTTGTGGCGGGGCTGGGCATGGCCCGCGAGGTGCGGCTGCTGCACAGCTCCGAGCAAGGCCTGCGGCTGCAGGGCCAGACCGGCGGCGGCTTCTATGGCCGCCAGTTTGCCCATCAGGTCCAGCTGGGCGCCCTGCTGCTGCTCGCCCTGATCGTGGGCCGCAGCTGAGAACAGCGATGCAGTTCACCCCCTCGATGGCGGCCCCCTGGCCCGCGCCCCTGCAGCCCGGTGATCGGGTCAGGCTGGTGGCCGCCAGTTCGGCCCTGTCCGAGCTCAGCCAGGACCGGCTGGAGGCCGGGGTTGCACTCCTGCGCCACTGGGGCCTGCAGGTGGAGCCCTCGGCCGCACCCCAACGCCGCTGGGGGTACCTGGCTGGCCGCGATCGGGACCGCTGTGCCGATCTGGCCCTGTTGCCACCTGCGGGCGGCCCAACGCCCCAGCTCTGGGCGTGCGTACGGGGCGGCTGGGGGGCGGCGCGGCTGCTCGAGGATCCGGCGCTGCAGCTGCACCCGGGCTGGCTGCTGGGCTTCTCTGATGTCACCAGCCTGCTCTGGGCCCGCCAGGCCCGGGGCCTGGGCGGTGGCGTCCACGGCCCCCTGCTGACCACCCTGGCGGCCGAACCGCCCTGGAGTCAGGAGCGCCTGCGACGGCTGCTGTTCGGCGAGCCGATCGCCGACCTGAGCGGGCAGACCTGGCAGCCGGGGGTGGCCTGTGGCCCCCTGCTGGTGGCCAACCTGACCGTGGCCACCCACCTGCTGGGAACGCCCCACTGCCCGCCCCTGCGCGGGGCGATCCTGGTGCTCGAGGATGTGGGGGAAGCCCCGTATCGCCTCGATCGCTTGCTGACCCACTGGCGGCTCAGCGGTGCCCTGGCCCAGCTGGCGGGTCTGGCCTTGGGTGGCTTTGAGGCCTGTGACGATCCCGACGGCGAGGGCTTCAGCAGCCTTGAAGTGTTGCGGGAACGCACCGCTGACCTGGGCATCCCGGTGCTGGCCGGCTTGCCGATCGGCCATGGCGAGGACGGCAACGCCGCCCTGCCCCTGGGGGTGATGGCGCGCCTGGATGCCGATGCCGGCCGGCTCAGCCTGCTGCGCGGGGGCTGAGCACCGCTGCGGCGATCGTCAGATCAAACGGGGTCGTCAGCTTGATGTTCGAGGCCGGCGCCTCGAGCACCTGCACCGCCAGCCCCAGCCGCTCGAACAGGGCGGCATCGTCGGTGACCTGCCAGTCCTCGCGGCTGGCTGTGGCATGGGCGTCCCGCAGCTGCTGCACCGGAAAGCCCTGGGGCGTCTGGGCGGCCCAGAGTGCGCTGCGCTCGGGCGTGGCGGTGATGGTGCCGCCGGCATCGACCTGTTTGATCGTGTCGGTCACAGGGGTCGCGGCGATCACGGCGCGGCCGTCCTGCACCGCCGCGGCGCAGCGGGTCAGCAGCTCGGGCTGCACCAGGCAGCGGGCGCCATCGTGAATCAGCACCCCGGTTGCTTCGGGGGGCAGGGCCGCCAGACCGCGGCTGACCGACTCCTGGCGGGTGTCGCCGCCAACGATCCAGCGCACGGGCTTGGCGGGTGAGGCCGCCGCAACAATCGCCGCAATGGCCGTTGCATCGACGGGTTGGCCGACGATGCCCACCCAGCTGATCGCCTCACAGCGCAGGGCCGCCTCGAGGGTCCAGGCCAGCACCGGCCGACCTGCCACGTCCAGCAGCAGCTTGTTGCCGCTGGCCCCCATGCGTCGTCCGGAACCGGCCGCGGCGATCAACAAATGCACAGACAACCTCCCGGTGGCATCACCGCTGACAGGACATTTGATTTGCGCTCCATACAATCAGGCCAACGTGCCGAACGCCTGTCCCCATGCGCGCCCTGTTCCTGATTCCGGGCGATGCCGTGCGCCAGCTGCAGACGTTGCCCGCCGTTGCCGCGGTGGCCGACCAGCTCTCTGCCCAGGTGCAGGTGGTCTGTTCACCGGCGGTGGCCCCCTGCTGGGGCCTGCTGCCGGCGGTCGAGAAGGTGATTCCCTTCGACTTTGCAGCGGCCAACCTGGCCGACTGGGCCAATCTGCTCGGCTCGGTGCGGGAGCCCGATTTCCAGTTGTGCGTCAATCTGGCCAGCGGCCGGCAGGTCGACCTGTTGCTGTCGATGAGCCACATCCCGAACCGCATTGCCGCTGCAGGGTTTTCGGCCACCGAGACCGTCACCCCAGCCCCTGCCGAGTGGCCTGATCAACGGCTGGAGGCCTATCTCAAGCCCGTTGGGGTGAACCTGGATGCCGCGGCTTTTCGCCTGACCCTGCCCCGCGCGGATCTGGACAAGGCCGCTGCCCAGCTGCCGGCGGGCGACGGTCCGTTGTTGCTGCTGGCCCCCCGCGGCGACAGCGGTGACTGGCCGGCGGCCCAGTGGCAGGGGTTGCCGGGCCTGGTTGGTCAGCGGCTGGCGGGACTGCGCAGCCTGACCCTGCCGGCCCTGGCGGGCGGCAACCCCCGCACCCGCGCGGCGCTGCTGGCGGCGGCCGACGTGGTCCTGGCCAGCGATGGCCCCTCCATTGAGCTGGCCCTGTTGTTGGGCCTTCCCCTGGTGGCCCTGGGCCGCAGTCAGGCCAGCCTGCCCCAGCGTCAGGGGGTGCAGGGTCTGGCCGCCGCCGACTCCCTGACCTCGCTTGAGCCCGGGCCAGTGCTGGCGGCACTGGGTCTGGCTTGAGCCCTGACCGGGATGCCCTGGTCGCTGCGTTGGTCGCTGCCTTGGGCGCGTCTGCACCGCTCGCGGCGCCCGCCGTCCACCCGCTCGCGCTGGCCCCTGGGCACGCCCCTGCTGGCCCTGGTCCTGGTGGTCAATGCCTCGGCACTTGGCTATCGCCTCAGCGAAGGCTGGGACTGGGGCGATTGCTACTGGATGGTGGCGATCACCATCCCCACCATCGGTTACGGCGAGGTGGAGCCCCTGACTGCCGCGGGCCGCTTCGTCACCGTGTTTTCGGTGGTGGGTGGCCTGGTGGTGGTGCAGCTGTCGGTGCAGAGCCTGCTGGGACTGTCGGAGGCCGGCTACTTCAGGCGATTGCGCCGCGCTCGTTTTCTCAACTGGGTGCAGAGCATGAATGACCATGTGATCCTCTGCGGGTACGGCCGCATCGGCCGTGAGATCGGCGAGCAGATCAGCCGCGAAGGGGTTGAACTGCTGGTGGTCGAGATGGATCCCGAACGCAAGCAGGCTGCCGAGGAGGCTGGTCTGCCGGTGCTGATGGCCGACGCCACCCTCGACGAGACGCTGCTAGAGGCCGGCATCCACCGCTGCCGCAGCCTGGTGGCGGCCCTGCCCAGCAATGCGGCCAATCTCTATGTGGTGCTGAGCGCCCGGGGGCTGGCCCCCCGCTGCCGGCTGATCGCCCGCTCGGACAGCGACGAAGCGGCCCGCAAGCTGCGCCAGGCCGGCGCTGACCAGGTGGTCAGCCCCTATGTGGCCGGTGGCCGCACCATGGCCGCCACCGCCCTGCGGCCGCTGGCGGTCACCTTTATGGAGCTGCTGGCCGGCACCGATTGCGAGGTCGAGGAGTTCCGCCTGTCGGACAACCCCCAGAAGCTGGGGGAACTCAACGGCCGCAGCCTGAACGAACTGGAGCTGCGGCGACGCACCGGCGCCCTGGTGCTGGCGATCCGCAACCCCGAACCCGATCTGCTCAATCCCTACTCCTACAAGGGCAGCAGCTATAGCCCTGGTGAGCCCAATCTGATCGCCAACCCCGGCGGTGAGGTGACCCTGGCGCCGGGACAGCTGCTGGTGGTGATGGGCAGCCAGCAGCAGCTGGAGGCCTTTGGCGCCCTGCTGGGGCCGGCCCTGGTGAGCATCGATGCCCTGCGTGAGTAGGTCAGCCTGGACGCATACGATCGCCTGCAGCTCTGCGTCGCCTGATCGCCATGACCCACCCTGCAGCTTCCCTGATGGGCCAGGTCGCGCTTGTGACCGGTGCCAGCCGCGGCATCGGTGCGGCGATCGCCGCCGAGCTTGCCGCTGCCGGCGCCACGGTGGTGGTCAACTACGCCAGTTCGCCTGACGCGGCGGCGGCGGTCGTCGCCCAGATCGAGGCCGGCGGCGGCAGGGCCTGGAGCCATCAGGCCAACGTCGCCGATGAAGCCCAGGTCGAGGCCATGGTCAAAGCCGTGCTCGAGCGCGAGGGCCGCCTCGATGTGCTGGTCAACAACGCCGGCATCACCCGCGATGGCCTGTTGATGCGGATGAAGACCAGCGACTGGCAGAGCGTGATCGATCTCAATCTGACGGGGGTGTTTTTGTGCACCCGGGCCGTCAGCCGTTCGATGCTCAAGGCCAGGGCCGGCCGCATCATCAACATCACCTCGGTGGTGGCCCTGTTCGGCAACCCCGGCCAGGCCAACTACAGCGCCGCCAAGGCCGGCGTGATCGGTCTGACCCGCAGCACTGCTGCCGAATTCGCCAGCCGCGGTGTCACCGTCAATGCCGTCGCCCCCGGCTTTATCGACAGCGACATGACCAAGGACCTCGACAAGGAGCCGATCCTGGCGTCGATCCCCCTGGGCCGCATGGGCACAACGGCCGAAGTGGCCGGCGCGGTGCGCTTTCTGGCCGCCGACCCGGCCGGGGCCTACATGACCGGTCAGGTCCTGCAGGTCGATGGCGGCATGGTGATGCGCTGAATCAGGTGCTCAGCTCGTCCCGCAACCGGCGGATGCGCTGCAGCAGCCGCAGGCGCCGGCTCCGGGCGGTGATCGTCAGAAACAGCCGGATCGGCACATAGACCAACGCCATCGCCAGACCGACCGCTGTGATGGCGATGAACAGCAGGGGATTGGCGCTGGGCATCGCCTGGCCCATGGCCTCTTCGGCGGCGGTCTCGAGCGCGTTGTGCAGCAGGTCCTCCATGGGCTGACCTTATTCAGCCCGGCCTGGCCATGCACAGCCGATGCGGCCTTGATTCGGCTTTCCCCACCAGCCAGGCGCCACCCCGCCATGGGACGCTGTGCTCCAGCCGTTTGTCACGCCGGCCCATGGCCAAGCTGATCCGTTTCTCTGACCAGTCACGCGCTGCCCTCGAGCGGGGTGTCAATGCGCTCGCCGATGCGGTCAAGGTCACGATCGGTCCCCGCGGCCGCAACGTGGTGCTCGAAAAGAAGTTCGGAGCCCCCGACATCGTCAACGACGGGGTCACGATCGCCAAGGAGATCGAACTGGAGGATCCGTTCGAGAACCTGGGCGCCAAGCTGATGCAACAGGTCGCCAGCAAGACCAAGGACACCGCTGGCGACGGCACCACCACCGCCACCGTTCTGGCCCAGGCCCTGGTGCGCGAAGGGATGCGCAACGTGGCCGCCGGCGCCAGCCCGATCGTCCTGCGCAAGGGCATGGAGAAGGCTGTCGCCCAGGTCGTCGCCGGGATTCAGCAGCGCGCCCAGGCTGTGGCCGGCGATGCCATCCGTCAGGTGGCCACGGTCAGCTCGGGCGGTGATGCCGAGATCGGTCAGATGATCGCCGAGGCGATGGTCAAGGTCAGTGCCGACGGCGTGATCACCGTCGAAGAGAGCAAGAGTCTGGCCACCGAGCTCGAGGTCACCGAGGGCATGGCCTTTGATCGCGGCTATGCCTCGCCCTACTTCATCACCGACCAGGACCGCCGCGAGTGCGTGTTCGAGAGCCCGTTGGTGCTGATCACCGACCGCAAGATCAATGCTGTGGCCGATCTGGTGCCGGTGCTAGAGGCCGTGACCCGCAGCGGCCGTCAGCTGCTGATCCTTGCCGACGACATCGAGGGTGAAGCACTGGCCACCCTGGTGGTCAACAAGAACCGCGGCGTGCTGCAGGTGGCGGCCGTCAAGGCCCCCGGCTTCGGCGACCGCCGCAAGGCGATGCTGGCTGATATCGCCACCCTCACCGGCGCCACCCTGGTTAGCGAGGACCGGGCCATGACCCTCGACAAGGTCAGCCTGGCCGATCTGGGAAGCGCCCGCACGATCACGATCACCAAGGACAGCACCACGATCGTGGCCACCGGTGAGCACCAGCAGGCCGTCAGCGACCGGGTCGCCTCCATCAAGCGTGAGCTCGAGGCCACCGACTCCGACTACGACAAGGAAAAGCTGAACGAGCGCATCGCCAAGCTGGCCGGCGGCGTTGCCGTGATCAAGGTGGGAGCCCCCACCGAGACCGAACTCAAGAACCGCAAGCTGCGCATCGAGGACGCCCTCAATGCCACCCGCTGCGCCATCGAAGAGGGCATCATTGCCGGCGGTGGCACGACCCTGCTCGAGCTGGCTGCCGGCCTGGACGGCCTGGCTGCGGGTCTGCAGGGCGATGAGCGCACCGGCGTTCAGATCGTGCAACGGGCCCTGAGCGAGCCCGTGCGCCAGATCGCCAGCAACGCCGGTGCCGACGGCTCGGTTGTGGCGGCTGAGATTCAGCGCCTGGGCAAGGGCTTCAACGCCGAGACCGGCGTTTACGAAGACCTTCTGACCGCCGGCATTCTCGATCCGGCCAAGGTGGTGCGCCTGGCCCTGCAGGATGCCGTCTCGATCGCCTCGCTGTTGATCACCACCGAGGCGGTGATCGCCGACAAGCCCGAGCCCGCCGCCCCCCCCGCCGGTGGCGGCGGCATGGATGGCATGGGCGGTATGGGCGGCATGGGCATGCCCGGCATGATGTGATCAGCCGAGGGCCCTGCAGTAAGCGGCCACCTGCAGGTCGATGCCGGTGATGGCGGTTCCCACCACCACCGCATCGGCCCCCAGTTCGAGAGCCCGCCGGGCCTGATCAGCGCTGGCGACACCGCCTTCGCAGATCAGGCTCACCCCAGCAGGCAGGGTCTGCCGCAACTGACTCACCAGATCCCAGCCCGGCGGCTTGAGCTGGGCCGTGGCCTCGGTGTAGCCGAACAGGGTGGTGCCCACCCAGTCACAGCCCAGGGCTGCCGCCCGCAGGCCGTTGTCCACGCTGTCGATGTCGGCCATCAGCGGCGCGCCCAGTTCACTTTTGGCGCGGCTGATCAGCCCTGCCAGATCCTGACCCTGGGGGCGTGTCCTCGCCGTGGCATCGAGCGCGATCACGTCGGCGCCGGCCGCCCAGACCGCGCTGATTTCGCGCCAGCCGGGGGTGATGTACACCGGGCTGTCTGCAGCGGTGACCTTCCACAGGCCGATGATCAGGGCATCGGGGCAACGGCGCCGCACGGCGCCGATGTGCTCGGGGCTCTCGAGCCGCACGCCGCTGGCGCCGTTGCGCAGGCTGGCGTCGGCCATGGCAGCGATCACCTCGGAATCCCGCAGGGGGGACCCCTCGGGGGCCTGCACCGAGACGATCAGTCCGGTTGGCGGTTGAAGGGACGCCATCTCAAGCGGCGTCGCTGTGCAGCCAGGCCCTGAGTCCTGCCAGGTCGGCCGGCCGCGGGGCGGCATCATCGCCGGTGCTGCTGGCGCTGTTGGTGCTGACCGTGGTGGTCAGCTGCCAGGGATCGACGCCCGCAGCCGCTGTCGGGAGCTGTGATCGCAGGGGGATGGGGCTGTCCTGACGCAGGGGCTGCAGGGCTTCGCTCAGGGCCTCGCGGATCAGGCTGCCCAGGCGCACCGGCTCTGGCTCTGGCGTTGGCTGTGACAGCTGCGGCTGGGCGGGCAGGCCCAGCAGGTCCTTCAACCAGCCCAGTCCGTCCTCGCCGCAGGTCTGGACCAATCGCTGGCTGCCCATGGTGGCAAAGGCTTGAAGGCCATGCCGGTGGATCCATTGCTGGCCAAGACGCCGGGCCAACTCGGTCTGGCGATTGATCACAGCATCGATCAGCAGCACCACCGGATCGGGACGTTCCGGTGGGGCATGGCGGTGAGGAGCGGGCACGGCCTTGGGG
>Ga0310333_100221_pt1 | contig 16067 bp, 12 predicted proteins | sample LakMicSRFTotalB7_FD_195547 | JGI IMG/M metagenome (GOLD analysis project Ga0310333, IMG submission 195547) | Enriched freshwater cyanobacterial communities from Lake Michigan, Michigan, United States - MI23.SRFL.Total.B7 (v2) (version 2) | ecosystem: Environmental > Aquatic > Freshwater > Lake... | reverse complement strand
GCAGCAGCAACTGGAGCAACGCGGGTGTGACATGCCCTTGGAGGTGTTCGTTCATGGCGCCCTCTGTGTGGCCTATTCGGGCCAGTGCCTCACCAGCGAGGCCCTGGGCCAGCGCAGTGCCAACCGGGGCGAATGCGCCCAGGCCTGCCGGCTGCCCTATCAATTGATCGTTGATGGGGTGGAGCGCGACCTCGGCGAACAGCGCTACCTGCTCTCCCCCCAGGACCTGGCCGCCTGGGAGCTCCTCCCGGACCTGGCCGACGTTGGCATCGCCAGCCTCAAGATCGAAGGGCGCCTCAAGGACGCCAGCTACGTGGCCGCGGTCACCCAGGCCTATCGCCAGGGGCTCGATGCCCTGGCGCCGTCGAGCCCCCAGGCCGGTTCGGAAGGAGCCGCCACCCGCGGGCAGGGCCGGGCCGCTGGGCGTAACGAGGCGTACCCGCAACCTGCCGATCCCGATCAGATCCGCCGGCGCCTGGAGTTGAGTTTCTCGCGGGGCCTGGGCACGGGCTGGTTGAAGGGCGTCGATCACCGCCAGTTGGTGCATGGCCGCTGGAGCAAAAAGCGCGGCCCCTGGTTGGGGCGCCTGGAGCGCATCGAGGCCGGCGGTTGGCTGGTGCTGGCAACGGCACAACCCCTCAAGGCCGGCGATGGCCTGGTCCTGGAAGGGGCCGGGAGCGATCCCCTGCAAGCGCCCCTGGAGGTGGGCGGCCGGGTGATGGTGTTGCAAACCCGGCCGGGGGGCCTAGTGGCCCTGCGGCTGGGACCGGGTCGGGTTGATGTCGCTGGCCTCAGGCGCGGCAGCCCCTGCTGGCTTACTAGTGATGCCCAGCTGGAGAGCCAGTTGCAAAAACTGGCCCTGGCACCGGCCCCAGAACAGCAGCAGCCCCTCGATCTGCGGGTTAGGGGCGTCCTAGGGGGCCCGCTGGTCGTGGAGGTGGCGGCCCTGGCGGGACGGGCCGGCGGTCCCTGGCAGGTTCGATCGGCAGCGCCGCTGGAGGCGGCAAAGGGCGCCGGCCTCGATCGCCCGCGTTTGGAGCAACAGCTGGGCCGACTGGGGGGCACCCCCTGGCGGCTGGGGTGGGTGGACATTGAGCTCGCCCCAGGGCTGTTCCTGCCTGTCGCCCAACTGAACGCCCTAAGGCGCCAGCTGGTGGAGCTACTAGCGGAGACCACGACCGCCCCCCCCATCGACCCTGGCAGCGAAGCCCGGGAGGGGGCCCCCCAGCCGAATGCAAGGGCTGGGCTCGCTGCCGGCGAACCAGAACGGCGCCAGCAGATCGTCACAGCCTTGGAGGCACTGCTACCCAAATCCGTGGCACCAAGCTCGCCGCCCACGGCCGAAGCCGGCTCCGAAGCCCTTAGCGAACCACCGGCCGAACCCACTTTGACGGTGCTGGTGCGCAGCCTGGAGCAGCTCGAAGCCCTGCTGGAGCAGCCGATCCACCGGGTTGTGGTGGACATCGAACACCCGGCCCAGCTGCGCCAGGCCGTGGCGATGGGGCGGGGCCGCTGGCCCGGGGGCGTCTGGCTTGCGGGCCAACGCATCTGCCGGCCCGATGAACGTTGGAGCCTGGAGCCCTTGCTGCGGGCCCAACCCGATGGCTACCTGGTGCGCAACGCCGACCAGCTGGAGCGCCTCAGCCTGGAGGCTCCCTGCATCGGCGATTTCAGCCTGAATGTGGCCAACCCCCTCACGGCCACCTGGTTGCTGGAGCGCTGGGGCCTCGAGCGGATTACCGCCAGCTACGACCTGGCCCTCGACCAGCTGCTGGACCTGGTGGCCGGCTGCCCGGCGGGGAGGCTGGAACTGACCCTGCACCAGCACATGCCCCTGTTCCACATGGAGCACTGCCTGTTTTGTGCCTTCCTTTCCGAGGGCCACGACCACAGCGATTGCGGCCGTCCCTGCGAGCAGCACCAGGTGCTCCTGCGTGACCGCAGTGGCACCGAACACCCGCTGCGGGCTGACCTGGGCTGCCGCAACACCCTGTTCAACGGCAAGGCCCAGACCGGGGCCGAGGCCATCCCCCAGTTGTTGCGGGCCGGGCTCCGCCACTACCGGATCGAGCTGCTGCAAGACAACGCCGCCGATGCCCAACGCCGCGTCGAGCTCTATCGCCAGGCCCTCGCCGGCCAACGCTCAGGCCGGCAGGTGTGGCAGCAGGAGCAGCTCGACAGCCGCCTGGGGGTCACCCGCGGCAGCTTGAACCGGCGGAGCGGATAGAGCACTGAGATAGCATGGACTGATCAGACCTGCAGCCAAGGGGTTGTCTGATCGGCCGGCTCCGGCCCATCCCCAGCGACGTTTCCCGTCGCAACTCGAGCGTCCCGCTCGGGTGTTGCCGTTCCGATCCCAGACCACCGACAACACCCCACCCGGGTTTCGTCCGATTCCATCAAGCCTTACCGAGAGATCCACCATGAGCGGCGAACACAAGGGCGCCCCGATTCGCAACATTGCGATCATTGCCCACGTTGACCACGGCAAAACCACCCTGGTGGATGCCCTGCTGAGCCAGTCCGGCATCTTCCGCGATGGTGAGGCCGTGCCCACCTGCGTGATGGACTCCAATGACCTGGAGCGTGAGCGTGGCATCACGATCCTCTCTAAAAATACGGCGGTTGATTACAACGGCATCCGTATCAATATTGTTGATACCCCCGGCCACGCCGACTTCGGCGGTGAAGTGGAGCGGGTGCTCGGCATGGTGGATGGCTGCCTGCTGATCGTGGACGCCAACGAGGGGCCCATGCCCCAAACCCGGTTCGTCCTCAAGAAGGCCCTGGAAAAGGGTCTGCGGCCAATCGTGTTTGTCAACAAAATCGACCGGGCCCGGGTGGACCCCGAGCAGGCGGTCGACAAGGTGCTCGACCTGTTCCTGGAACTGGGCGCCGACGACGACCAGTGCGACTTCACCTACCTATTCGGCAGCGGCATGGGCGGCTACGCCAAGCCGACCATGGCGACCGAGAGCGACAACATGAAGCCGCTCTTTGACGCGATCCTGCGCCATGTGCCCGCCCCCATCGGCGATCCTGAGAAGCCCCTGCAGATGCAGGTGACCACCCTGGATTACTCCGATTTCCTCGGCCGGATCATGATCGGCCGCATCCACAACGGCACGATCCGCAACGGCCAAACCGCCGCCCTGATCCGTGATGACGGCAGCATCAAACGCGGCCGTATCAGCAAACTGCTCGGCTTCAAGGGTCTCGCGCGGGTTGAAATCGAGGAGGCCCGGGCCGGCGATCTCGTGGCCGTTTCAGGCTTTGATGAGGTGAATATCGGCGAAACGATCGCCTGCCCCGACCACCCCGAAGCCCTACCCCTGATCAAGGTGGATGAACCCACCTTGCAGATGACCTTTGTTGTCAACGATTCCCCGTTCGCTGGCAAGGAAGGCAAGTTCGTCACCAGCCGCCAGCTGCGCGATCGCCTGCAGCGCGAATTGCTCACCAACGTCGCCCTGCGGGTCGAAGACACCGATTCCCCCGACCGCTTCTCGGTGAGTGGCCGAGGCGAACTGCACCTGGGCATCCTGATTGAAACGATGCGCCGCGAGGGCTATGAGTTCCAGGTGTCCCAGCCCCAGGTGATCTTCCGCACGATCGACGGCACCCCCAGCGAGCCGTTCGAAATGCTGGTGATGGATGTGCCTGAGGAATCGGTGGGGGGCTGCATCGAGAAGCTCGGTGTCCGCAAGGGCGAGATGCAGAACATGGAAACCACCAGCGACAACCGCACCCTGCTGGAATTCGTGGTGCCCTCCAGGGGCCTGATTGGCTTCCGCGGTGAGTTCATCCGCGCCACCCGTGGCGAAGGAATCATGAGCCATTCCTTCCTCGACTACCGGCGCATGCAGGGTGATCTCGATGCCCGACGCAACGGCGTGCTGATTTCGTTTGAAGAAGGCACGGCCACCTTCTATGCCCTCAAGGGCTCCGAAGATCGCGGCCAGTTCTTCATCAGCCCCGGCACCAAGGTCTACAAGGGCATGATCGTGGGCGAGCACAACCGTCCGCCCGATCTGGAGCTCAACGTCTGCAAGACCAAGCAGGTCACCAACATCCGCTCGGCCGGCGCTGAGGTCCTCGACACCCTGCAGGCCCCGATGCAGATGACCCTGGAGCGGGCCCTCGAATACATCGGCCCCGACGAAATGCTCGAGGTCACCCCCGAGTCGATCCGCCTGCGCAAGTTGCCCGCCAAAAAGGTCGCCAAGCGCTGATGCCCTAGGGGCCCGTTCCCCGGCCCTTCATTTCTGCCCAACCTGGGGTAAGCGACGTCATTTCAGACGACACCGTGTCAGACGACAATCTGCCCCCTGAGCGCCCCCCAGGCGATGGCGGCTGGGGGGCAGACCCCCAGTTGGCCGAAGCCATTGCCCTCTTCAACCGGGGCGAGTGGTATGCCTGCCACGACCTGCTCGAGGACCTCTGGCACCAGTGCCAGGGCCCCGATCGCCAGGCCCTCCAGGGCCTGCTCCAAATCGCCGTGGCCCACCTGCACCTGGAACGGAGCAACCTCCGCGGCGCCACGGTGTTACTGGGCGAAGGCCTGGGACGACTCAAGCCCTATGGCAACGAAGCCCTGGGCCTTGGCCTCGGCCCCCTGCTGGCAGCGGTCAGCCGGCGCCTGCAGGCCTTGCAACAGGGGGTGGACCCCGGCGATGGCCCCTTGCCCCAACTGGGGGCGCCCCAGGGCTGAGACCTAGATTGGGCGCCATGGCGGCGATGGCTCCCGGGTTGAACGCAGTATTGGCCCCAGCCCAGCGCTGGCGGCGTCCCTTGTGCTGGCTGGTTGTCGCCCTGAGCGGGGGGTGCTTCGCCTTGGCGCAGCCGCTCCAGGCCCGGGCCCAAACACCCCTAGGTGAGGCTTCAAGCGCTACCAGCGCCAACGGCCCGACGACCCCCGGCGCCGCCAGCCAGGGCCCCGCTCGTCAGGCGATTCCCACGGGACTCGTGAGCATCGAATCGGATCTCCAGCGGGCCGACCAGGCCACGGGCGTGATCACGGCCACCGGCAACGTGCGCATCCTCTATCCAGATAAAGGCGTGATGGCAACGGCCCGCCAGGCCCAATACTTCACCCGCGAAGGCAGGGTTGTGCTGAGTGGCGACGTGGATGTGGCCCAACAGGATGGCAGCCTGCTGCGGGCCGAACAGGTGACCTACCTGGTGCGATCGGAGCGGATCACGGCCCGCCCCGCGGCCCAACAGCAGGTGCTGAGCCGCCTCCGCCTCACCCCTGCCCCGAACCCGGCCACGCCAACGGCGACAGGCACTCCGGGCGCTACGGCCGGCATGGGCCAGCCAACCACCCGCACGGTGGCCCCATGAGCCTGTCCTTACACCAGGTCACCCTCACCATCGCCGGTCGGCCGTTGGTCAAGGGGGTGAGCCTGGATCTCCAGGCCGGGGAAGTGGTGGGGTTACTGGGACCCAATGGCGCCGGCAAAACCACCACCTTCAACCTGGTCACCGGCCTGCTGCGCCCCGATTCGGGAGCGGTACTGCTCGATGGCCTGCAGGTTCAGGCCCTGCCCATGCCCCAGCGGGCCCGGCTCGGCATCGGTTACCTCCCCCAGGAAGCCAGTGTCTTCCGCCAGCTGAGCGTGCGCGACAACCTCAGCCTGGCCCTGCAGCAGAGCGGTGTGGGCCAGGGCCAACGCCGCTCGCGCCTGGAGCAGCTGGTGGAGGAATTCCAACTGGGGGCCTTCCTGAATCGCCTTGGCTTCCAGCTCTCCGGCGGCGAGCGACGCCGCTGCGAAGTGGCCCGGGCCCTGGCCGTGGGGGTTCAGGGACCCCGTTATCTGCTCTTGGATGAACCCTTCGCCGGGGTGGATCCCCTGGCCGTGTCCGACCTCCAAGACCTGATCGGCACCCTGCGACAACGGGGCATGGGGGTGTTCATCACCGACCACAACGTGCGCGAAACCCTGGCAATCACAGATCGGGCCTACATCCTCACCGACGGCAGCATCCTGGCCGCCGGCAGCTCAGAAGAGCTGGCGGCCGATCCCATGGTGCGCCGCCACTACCTCGGCGAGGGCTTCCGGCTATGACCCGAGCCACCGCAAGCGCCAACAGCCGCCAGAACGGGGGCCCATCCGATCCCGCAAACGACAACGCCGCCAGCACGAACCCGGTCCCATCCCCTCCAAGCGGCTCAGACCCCGGCAACCCTGGCCGGCGCCATTCCTCGTCTGCCCCACCGCAGCCCCTTGTGGCCTTTGAATCGATGGTCGAGGCCCTGCAGCTCCTACCCCGCCAGCTCCAGCGCCAATGGACGCGGCTGCCGCTGATGGATCGCTGGCTCGCCGGCGAGTTGCTGGGTCCCCTGCTGTTTGGCATCGCGGCCTTCACCACCGTCTCCCTGTCCGTGGGGGTTGTGTTCGAGCTGGTGCGACGGGTGGCCGAATCGGGCCTGCCCGTGATGGCGGCCTTTCAGGTGCTGATGTTGCGGCTGCCGAGCTTCCTGGTGCTGTCCTTCCCGATGGCCACCCTGATGGCCACCCTGCTGGCCTACAGCCGGCTCTCCAGCACCAGCGAACTCACGGCCCTGCGCAGCATCGGCGTGGCCACCTGGCGCATGGTGGTGCCGGCCCTGGTGGTGGCGGGCCTGATGAGCGGCCTCACCTTTGTGTTCAACGATGTGATCGTGCCCCGGGCCAACCTGGCCGCCTCGATCACCTTTGATCGGGCCCTGGGTCGGGCCCTCTCCTCGGAGCGGGGCAAGGATGTGGTGTATTCGCGCTTTGGCTCGATTCAGTCCAATGATCCAGGGGCTCCAGCCCAGGAGGGTCTGGCCCAGCTGTTCTACGCCAGGGAATTTCGCGAAGGGGTGATGCTGGATGTCACGGTGTTGGATTTTTCCCACCAGGGCCAGCAGCAGATCATGACCGCCGAGAAAGGAATTTGGAATGAAAAACGCAGCCTCTGGGAATTCCTCAATGGCCGCATCGTCAATCTCAACCCCGGCGACAACACCACCACGTCTGCCCAGTTTGATCGCTACTTCTATCCATTTACATCGGCCCCGATCCAGGTGGCCAAGTTGCCCACCAATGCCGAAGAAATGACCGCAGCCCAAGCGATCAGGGCCGAGCAGTTGCTTGAGCAGGCCGGCGATCAAAAAGAAGCGCGGCGCATGCGGGTGCGCATCCAGGAGAAATTTGCCTTCCCCTTCATCAGTCTGGTGTTTGGCCTGATTGGCAGCAGTTTGGGGGTAAGGCCCAACTCGCGCACAAGTCGCAGCCAGGGATTTGGCATCAGTGTGCTGCTTATTTTCGGCTACTACCTGATGTCGTTCATCTTCAGTTCCCTGGGCGTCAAGGGCACCCTTTACCCCATTTTTGCGGCCTGGATGCCGGTGTGGCTTGGCCTGGCCGGCGGCCTGCTGCTGTTACGCCAGGCCAGCCGTTAAGCCCGTTGGGCCCCTCAGCCAGGCCTCGGCTTGCCAGACTGGCCACCACTGACCTTGCGCTCGAGCGTTGCCCGTTTCCCTGACCGACCCGGTACTTGGCCTGGGCCTGGCCGCCTTTGCCCTGCTCCTTGTGGCCCTGCCCATGTCCTTCTGGGGCTTGAGCACCTCCCTAGCCCAAGCCGATGGCCAGGGCAAGCCGACTGGCTTGCCCCAGCAAACCGGCTTGCCTAATCAAACCAGCCTGCCCCAGCAAACAGCCAACAGCGGGCTGGTTCGCGTCCTCGTGGCCAGCGCCAACCTGGCCCTCACGGCCCAATTGGTGTTGCGCTGGTGGCAGTCGGGCCATTTCCCGATCAGCAACCTCTACGAGTCCCTCTGCTTCCTCGCCTGGGCCTGCACCCTCACCCAGCTGCTGGTGGAGCGCTCCTGGCCCTCGTCCCTGGTGCCGGCTTCGGCCACCCCGATGGGTTTGGGCTGCGTGGCCTTCGCCAGCTTCGCCCTACCCGACCAGCTCCAGGCCGCTTCGCCGCTGGTGCCGGCCCTGCGTTCCAGCTGGCTGGTGATGCACGTCAGCGTGATCATGGTGAGTTATGCCGCCCTGCTGGTGGGCTCCTTGCTCTCGCTGGCGGTGTTGTTCACCGACCGGGGCCAGGCCCTGGAGGTGCGCAGCAGCTCGATTGGCAGCGGCGGTTATCGCCAGGGCGTGATGGCTGCCAGCCCGGCGGGGGGACCCAGCCCGGCCCTCAGCCTGCAAAGCGCCGCCATGGGTGTCAGCGAGCAACTCGACAGCCTCAGCTATCGCACGATCACCGTGGGCTTCCTGCTGCTGTCGGTGGGGATCGTGAGCGGGGCCGTTTGGGCGAATGAGGCCTGGGGCAGCTGGTGGAGCTGGGACCCCAAGGAAACCTGGGCCCTGATCTGCTGGCTGGTCTACGCCGCCTACCTGCACACCCGCCTCAGCCGTGGCTGGCAAGGACGCCGGCCCGCCCTGGTGGCCGTGGCCGGCCTGGTGGTGATCTGCGTCTGTTACATCGGGGTCAACCTGCTGGGCATCGGCCTGCACAGCTACGGCTGGTTCTTCGATAGCTAAGGGCCTGAGGCCAGGGGGGAATGCCCCCAGCCCGCGGGTGCCTTTGCCAAGGCAAGACCCAGCTCTCCGAACAAAAAAGCCCCGGCAGCCCTACTGGGTTGCCGGGGCTTTCAATGAGGGGCTTTGGACTAGGCAACGGCGGGATGGGTCCCCGGCGATGGCCAGCCCCGAAAGGGGGCTCAGGCGGCGACGGCCACGGGGCGGCGGCTATTGCGGATGCCGGTGATCGCCTCGGCGTAGCTGGGCTGGTTGAACACGCCCGAGCCCGACACGATCGCGTTGGCGCCGGCCTCGATCACCTGCCAGGCATTGCTGCCCTTGATGCCGCCGTCCACTTCGATCCAGGGATCGAGGCCGCGCTCATCGCACATGCGGCGCAGGGCAGCGATCTTCTGCACCTGGGAGGGGATGAAGCTCTGGCCGCCGAAACCGGGGTTCACGCTCATGATCAGCACCAGATCACAGAGCTCCAGGCAGTACTCGAGGGTGTCGAGGGGCGTACCGGGGTTGAGCACGGCGCCCGCCAGCTTGCCCAGGTCCTTGATCTGGGCCAGGTTGCGGTGCAGGTGCGTGCAGGCCTCCACCTGCACACTGATGATGTCGGCGCCGGCCTTGGCGAAGTCGGCCACGTAGCGCTCGGGCTCAACAATCATCAGGTGCACGTCCAGGGGCTTGGTCGTGACCGGGCGCAGGGCCTCGACGATCAGGGGACCGATTGTGATGTTGGGCACGAAGCGGCCATCCATCACATCCACATGGATCCAGTCAGCGCCGGCTTCGTCGACGGCACGCACGTCCTCGCCAAGGCGGGAGAAATCGGCCGAAAGGATCGACGGGGAGATCACCAGGGGCTTGGTGCTCATGGAGGGGCCACCGGGGCACAGGGGCTTTGATTGTAGGAATCGGCCTGGCCCGGTTTTGGTTGGGAGCCACTGATACAGTGAGCGGCGCTAAAAGCCCGAGAGGCCCTGCGGCTGCTGGAAGCTGCGCCGAAACTGTCCAAGCTTGCAAGCCGGTGCTGCCGTCGGCCCTGCCAGCCCAACCAGCCCAGCGCCTTCTAGCGGCGCGGCAATGCCGCTCCCCCTGCCTAAGCCCCCCACCCCCGCCGGACTGCTGTGGATCGCACCCTTATCCAGGAAATTCTCGAGGTCGTTGAGCAGGCCGCCATCGCCTCGGCCAAGCTCACCGGCCTCGGCCAGAAAGACGAGGCGGACGCCGCCGCCGTTGAGGCCATGCGCACCCGCATGGGCGCCATCCAAATGCAAGGCCGCATCGTCATCGGTGAGGGCGAGCGGGATGAAGCACCGATGCTTTACATCGGTGAGGAAGTCGGCAGCGGCACCGGCCCCGGCGTTGATTTCGCTGTGGATCCCTGCGAAGGCACCAACCTCTGCGCCAACAACCAGGACGGCTCCATGGCCGTGCTGGCCGCCTCCGACCGCGGTGGCCTGTTCAACGCCCCCGACTTCTATATGAAGAAGCTGGCCGCGCCCCCGGCCGCCAAGGGCAAGGTGGACATCCGCAAATCGGCCACCGAAAACATCGCCATCCTTAGCCAGTGCCTGGGCCTGGCCGCCAGCGAACTGGTGATCGTGGTGATGGATCGGGCCCGCCACAAGGACCTGATCGCCGAGATCCGCGCCACCGGCGCCCGGGTCAAGCCGATCTCCGACGGCGACGTGCAAGCCGCGATTGCCTGCGGTTTCGCTGGCAGCGGCACCCATTGCCTGATGGGCATCGGCGCGGCGCCCGAGGGCGTGATTTCCGCCGCCGCCATGCGCGCCCTCGGTGGCCACTTCCAGGGCCAACTGGTGTACGACCCGGCCGTAGCCCAAACCTCCGAGTGGGCCGACTACACGGTGGAAGGCAACATTGCCCGCCTCAATGAGATGGGCATCACCGACATCGACAAGGTGTACGAAGCCGAAGAACTGGCCTCCGGTGAGAACGTCGTGTTTGCCGGCAGCGGCATCACCGACGGCCTGCTGTTCCACGGCGTGAAGTTCGAGAAGGACTGCACCCGCACGAGCAGCCTGATCATCAGTACGCTCGACAACACCGCCCGGTTCACCAATACGGTGCACATCAAGGACGGCGCGAAGAGCATCGCCCTGCGCTGACGCAGATCCCACCCCAGCGCCAGCCAGGTTCGCCCTTCATGCACATCACGGTCGTCGGCCTCAGCCACCACACCGCTCCGGTGGAAATCCGCGAGCGGCTCAGCATCGCTGAGCAAACCATGGAGGTTTCCCTCCAGCGGCTAAGGGCTGACGACCAGGTGCTGGAAGCCTCGATCCTGAGCACCTGCAACCGCTTGGAGATCTACACCCTGCTGCGCCATCCGGAGCAGGGTGTAACCGCCGTGGGCACCTTCCTCAGCGAGCAATCGGGCCTGGACCTGGTGGAGCTCACGCCCCACCTGTTCACCTACCACCACGAGGAGGCGGTGGCCCACCTGCTGCGGGTAGCCGCAGGCCTGGACAGCCTGGTGCTGGGCGAGGGCCAGATCCTCTCCCAGGTGAAAAAGATGGTCCGGCTCGGCCAGGAACATCGCTCGATTGGGCCGATTCTCAACCGCCTGCTCAACCAGGCGGTCAGCACCGGCAAACGGGTGCGCACCGAAACCAACCTGGGCACCGGGGCGGTGTCGATCAGCTCGGCAGCCGTGGAACTGGCCCAGCTCAAGGTGGGCCAGGGCCGCGGTCTCGATGAGCTGGTCTCCCTCGATCAAGAACAGGTGGCCGTAGTGGGGGCCGGACGCATGTCGCGGCTGCTGCTCCAACACCTGGGCTCCAAGGGTTGCCGCGGCTTGGTGCTGCTCAACCGCACGGTGGAGCGGGCCGAACTGCTGGCGGCCGATTTCCCCGACTTGCCGGTCCAGTGCCGGCCGCTCAGCGACCTCGACCACTGCCTGAGCACCTGTTCCCTGGTGTTCACCAGCACGGCCGCCGAGGACCCGATCATTGATGCGGCGCGGCTCTCCCGCCTCAATCGGCGCTCGTCGCTGCTGCTGATCGATATCGGCGTTCCCCGCAACATCAGCTCCGATGTCCAAGGCATCGAGGGCGTGGGGTCTTTCGATGTGGACGACCTCCAGGAGGTGGTGGCCCGCAACCAGGAGGCCCGCCGCGAGATCGCCGCCGAGGCCGAGGGGCTGCTCGAGGAGGAAGCTCGCCTGTTTTTGGAGTGGTGGGATGGCCTCGAAGCGGTGCCCGTCGTGAACCGCATGCGCCGCCAACTGGAAGACATTCGCGAGCAGGAATTACAGAAAGCCCTGAGCCGCATGGGGCCCGACCTGTCCTCGCGCGATCGCAAGGTGATGGAGGCCCTCAGTAAGGGCATCATCAATAAGATTCTCCATACCCCCGTGACCAATCTGCGGGCGCCCCAGCCCCGCCAGCAACGCCATGTGGCCATGGGCGTGCTCGAGCGCCTCTTTGAGCTCAGCGAGGAGAATCCAGGCAGCTGATCGGCCCGGAATCGGCCGCCCAGAGGCCAGTTCCATCAATGTGCGATGCCATGCCTTCGCCAGGCCAGTCGATCAACTACCGTTGCCAAACCCTGACAGTGCAAGGGGGAGAACGCTGATGAAACGAGTCCTGGCCATCATCCTTGGCGGCGGAGCCGGGACCCGTCTTTTCCCCCTCACCCAAACGCGGGCCAAGCCGGCCGTGCCCCTGGCGGGCAAGTATCGCTTGATTGATATTCCGATCAGCAACTGCATCAACTCGGGCATCAACAAGATGTACGTGTTGACGCAATTCAATAGTGCGTCGCTGAACCGTCACCTCAGCCAGAGTTACAACCTCTCCGCCGGTTTCGGCCAAGGTTTTGTGGAAGTGCTGGCGGCCCAGCAGACCCCCTCGAGCCCCAGCTGGTTTGAGGGCACGGCCGATGCGGTGCGCAAATACCAGTGGCTGTTCCAGGAATGGGACGTGGACCAGTACCTGATCCTGTCGGGCGACCAGCTCTACCGGATGGATTACAGCCTGTTCATCGAACACCACATCAAAACCGGCGCCGACCTCACCGTCGGGGCCCTGCCCGTGGATGCGGCCCAGGCCGAGTCCTTCGGCCTGATGCACACCGACGACGACGGCCGCATCCGCGAATTCCGCGAAAAGCCCAAGGGGAAAGCCCTTGAGGCCATGCAGGTGGATACCTCCCTCATGGGCCTCTCGCCTGAGGAGGCTGCGCGGCGGCCCTACCTGGCCTCCATGGGCATCTATGTGTTCAGCCGCGACACCCTCTTCGACCTGCTGAGCAAGAACCCCAACTTCACCGATTTCGGCAAAGAGATCATTCCTGCCGCCCTGGAGCGGGGCGATCGTCTGCAGACCTACCTCTTTGACGACTACTGGGAGGACATCGGCACGATCGGGGCCTTCTATGAGGCCAACATGGCCCTCACCGACCAACCCAACCCCGCCTTCTCCTTCTACGACGAGAAGTTTCCGATCTACACCCGGCCCCGCTACCTGCCCCCGAGCAAGCTGCTCGACGCCCAGGTCACCCAGTCGATCATCGGCGAGGGCTCGATGCTGCGGGCCTGCAGCATCCACCACTGCGTGCTCGGGGTGCGAACCAGGGTCGAGGACGAAGTGGTGCTGCAGGACACCCTGGTGATGGGGGCCGACTATTTCGAGTCCGGCGAGGAGCGGGCCGTGCTGCGCGAGCGGGGCGGCACCCCGATCGGCGTCGGCCAGGGCAGCACGGTGAAGCGCGCCATCATCGACAAGAACGTGCGCATTGGCCGCAACGTCACCATCGTCAACAAGGACCACGTTGAAGAGGCGGATCGGCCCGAGCTGGGCTTCTACATCCGCAATGGCATCGTGGTGGTGGCCAAGAACGTGACGATCACCGATGGCACGGTGATCTGAGGGCCAGCGCTGATCTCAGGACCTGCCTCGGGCATCTGCAGTTCAGGGGATCTCCAGCCCATGGTGTCCTGAACTCGCCCCAACCCCGGGAGCCAGCCAAGCCCCGGGCCCCGATCGAGCCGCCGCTGCCTCCCATCTGGAGGCTGCAGCGGCTTTGTTATTGCCTAACCCCAGGGGGCCCGGCCCCTTTCGGTGCGCTCTCCCTCACAGAGGCAGCGGGCCTGGTTCCGCCCAACGGTGCCCGTCGCCACACTGACGGAATCCGCACCAGGACGGGATCACAATGCAGAAAGCCCACTTCGGTCTGATTGGCCTAGGGGTGATGGGGGAAAACCTGGTGCTCAACGCCGAGCGCAACGGGTTTTCCTGTGTCGTCTACAACCGCACCTACGCCAAGACCGAGGAGTTTCTGGCCGGTCGCGGTGCGGGTAAGGCGATCATCGGCTCCACCTCCCTCCAAGACTTTGTCGACAAGCTGGAGAAACCGCGCCGCATCTTGATGATGATCAAGGCCGGCCAGGCCATTGACGACACCATCGCCACCATTTCGCCCTACCTCGAAGAGGGGGATCTTCTGATTGATGGTGGGAACTCCCTCTACACCGACACCGAGCGCCGGGTTGCCGACCTAGAAAGCAAGAGCTTTGGCTTCATCGGCATGGGCGTCTCCGGCGGCGCCAAGGGGGCCCTGGAGGGCCCGAGCATGATGCCCGGCGGCACCCGCAGTGCCTACGACGCAATCGAAAGCCTGGTGCGCAAGATGGCCGCCCAGGTCAACGATGGCCCCTGCGTCACCTACATCGGCCCCGGGGGCGCCGGCCACTTCGTCAAAACCGTGCATAACGGCATCGAATACGGGATCGAGCAGATCCTGGCCGAGGCCTACGACTTGATGAAGCGCTCCGCCGGCCTGGGCGGCATCGCCATGGCCGATGTGCTGGCCGCCTGGAACGCCACCGAGGAGCTCTCCTCCTTCCTGGTGGAGATCACCGAGGTGTGCCTGCGCACCCGCGATCCCCAGGACGGCTCCGACCTGGTGGAGAAGATCGTGGATGCCGCCGGCCAAAAGGGCACGGGTCTCTGGACCGTCGTCAGCGCCCTGGAGATGGGCATTTCGGTGCCAACCATCTATGCGGCCCTCAATGCCCGGGTGATGAGCTCCCTGCGCAGTGAGCGGCTCCAGGCCGAATCCGTGCTGGCGGCCCCCGCCCCGGTGGCGATCGACCTGGGCAGCCCGGCCGACGCCATGGCACCGCTCCAGGACGCCTCGATTCTCGCTTGCATCGCCAGCTACGCCCAGGGCATGGCCCTGATGGTGGAAGCCTCGAAGCTGCACGACTACAACCTGGACCTCTCGGCCATCGCCCAGATCTGGAAGGGGGGCTGCATCATTCGCGCCCGCCTGCTGCAGCGCATCCAGGACGCCTACACCGCCAACCCAGCCCTGCCCAACCTGATGGTGGACCCCTGGTTTGCCGAGCAGATCAACCGCCGTCTGCCCGGCCTGCGCCAGGTGGTGGCCGGAGCCGCCCTGGCTGGCATTCCCGTGCCCTGCCTGAGCAGCAGCCTCGATTACATCGACAGCTACCGCTCCGGCCGCCTGCCCCAGAACCTGGTGCAGGCCATGCGCGACTGCTTCGGCGCCCACACCTATGAACGGGTCGACCAGGCCGGCAGCTTCCACACCGAGTGGCTGGATTGAGCGGAATGGCCATGGGTTCCGCGGGCGTCGTCTACCAACTCGAGATCAGCTCGAGCCAGGAGCAGCTCGCCCAGCGGGCTGCCGACCTGCTGGCCAGCCAGCTCAAGCTGGCCCTGGCCGAGCGCGATCGGGTGCTGTTGGCCCTCGCCGGCGGCACCACCCCGGCGGCGGCCTACCGCCTGCTGGGCCAAGCCCAGCTGGCCTGGAATCGGGTCGATGTGCTGCTGGGCGATGAACGCTGGGTAGGACCGCAAGATCCGTCCAGCAATGCCCGCATGCTCCACGAAACCCTGCTGGCCCAGGGTCCGGCCCGGGAGGCCGTGTTCCATCCGGTGCCCACCGAGCGGGACACCCCCCTGGCCTCCGCCGAAGCCTTTGGGGAAACCCTGCACCAGCTCTGCGCTGGGGATCCGCCCGTGCTGGATCTGATTTTGCTGGGCCTGGGCGATGACGGCCACACCGCCTCCCTGTTTCCGGGCAGCGCGGCTGCTGGAGTGACCGATCGGGCCGTTGCCGTGGGAGAAGGCAAGGGTCTCGAGCGCATCACGCTGACGGCGCCCGTGCTCAGTGCCGCCCGCCAGGTGGTCTTCCTGGTGAGTGGCACCGGCAAACAGGAGGCCCTCAGGCGCCTGCTGGATCCCAGCGAATCGCCCCTGCGCACCCCCGCCAAGCTGGTTCAAACCCTGAAGCCGGTCGTCGTGCTGGCCGATGCCGATGCGGCTGGCCTGGTCGCTGGCGCCTAGGGCCGCCCGTTGGGGCCTGGCCAGGTGCCTATGGGGCTTTGGCCCAAGCCTGATGCTGGTGGCCTGGACAGAGGCATGCCTGGCGGCCCCAGCCCAGGATCCCTCCAGGCCCACTCCCCTGGTCCCCCTCGCCACACTGGTGGCCCCCCCCTCCACTGCCGCCGCAGGCGGGAGCAGCAGCCCCGGGGCCCCCAGCCCGATCAGCAGGAGGCCCGATCAA
>Ga0310333_100218_pt1 | contig 16291 bp, 17 predicted proteins | sample LakMicSRFTotalB7_FD_195547 | JGI IMG/M metagenome (GOLD analysis project Ga0310333, IMG submission 195547) | Enriched freshwater cyanobacterial communities from Lake Michigan, Michigan, United States - MI23.SRFL.Total.B7 (v2) (version 2) | ecosystem: Environmental > Aquatic > Freshwater > Lake... | reverse complement strand
ACCGAACGCATGGCCGACGCCCTGCGCCGCAATGGCATCCCCGTGGAGGTGCACCTGTTCGCCGACGAGGGCCATGGGTTCCGCAACGGCGCCACCCAGGTGAACGTTCTGGAGGCCACCGAGGCCTTCTTCCGTCGGCACTTCCAGCTGTGAGCGAGCTCCTCGGCGGAACGGATCTGCTGCCGCTGCTGCTGCCCCTGGGTTGGCTGGCCCTGGCCATGGCTGCCCTCAGCCTGATCCTCACCCTGGGGCGCCGCATCGGCACGGCGCTGCAACTGCGCCTGTGGGGCATTCCGGAGGCCTTGGTGGCCGGTTTGCTCGGCCTGCTGCTGGCCCCCTCCGGACCGCTGCCGCTGCTGCCGGAACCGGTGATGCGCCTGTGGGCCGACTTGCCCCTGGTGCTGCTCACCCTGGTGTTTGGCTCGCTGCTGCTGGGCAAACCCCTGCCACGGCTCCAGGCGCTGTGGAGGCCGGTGTCGGCCCAGGTGTCGTTGGCGCTGATGCTGGCCTTTGGCCAGTACGTGGTGGGCGGCCTGGCGGTGTTGCTGGTGTTGCAGCCGCTGCTGGGGGTGAGCCCGATCATGGCTTGTCTGATCGAGGTGGCCTACGAGGGGGGCCACGGCTCCGCCGCCGCCATGGGCCCCAGCTATGCCGCCCTGGGGTTCCCCGGAGGCCAGGACTTCGGCCTCGCCATGGCGACGGTGGGGCTGCTGAGCTCCACCCTGGTGGGCGGCCTGGTGGTGGTGTTGGCGCGCCGGCGGGGTTGGCTGCTGCAGGACAGCCCCAACGGGCCATCCGCCCAGATTCCAACCGCCGCTGCGCCCCCGACCGGGCCACCCTCACGCGGGGCCGCCGCCTGGGCGGTGAACCTGGCGCTGGTGGGGGCCGCGGTGCTGATCGGCGAGATGCTGCTGCTCGCCCTGCGGGCGGCCACGGCACCGCTGGGGGGCACCGTGGCCACGGTGGTGGACAGCCTGCCGGTGTTTCCCCTGGCGATCATCGGCTCGCTGCTGATGCGCTGGGGGCTGGAGCGCAGCGGCCGCAGCCACTGGGCCTCAGCCCCGATCCAGAGCCAGGTGGGCACCCTCTCGGCGGATCTGCTGATCACGGCCGCCACCGCCGGCCTCAACCTCAAACTGCTGCAGGCCGACTGGCTGCCGCTCACGGTGCTGGCGGTGGCGGGGCTGGCCTGGAATCTGGGGGTGGTGCTGCTGCTGGGGCCGCGGCTGCTGCCGGCGGATTGGTTTGAGCGGGCGATCCTTGAGTTCGGCCAGGCCACCGGAGTAGCGGCCTCCGGGCTGCTGCTGCTGCGCATGGCCGACCCCGACGACCGCAGCGAGGCGCTGCCGGCCTTCTCGATCAAACAGTTGTTGCTGCAGCCCTTCGTGGCCGGCGGTGTGGTGACCGTGGTGGCCCCCCTGGCGGTGGCGGGTTGGGGGCTACCCGTTTGGACGGGCGTCTGCCTGGCGGTGGTGGTGGTGGCGGGCGGAGCTGGCCTGCTGCTGGCCCGGTTTCAGCCGGCCGGGGGAGCTGGCGGCGCCCCATAGAGCAGGGTGCGGAACTGGTGATGCACGGCGGCCATCTGCTCGGCGCTAAGCAGAGGCGGTTCCCCCAGCTGCAGGGCCTGCAGATACATCTGCGCCAGGGTTTCCACCTCAATGGCAATGCGCAGCGCCTGATCAAGACTGCGGCCCAGGGCCACCTGGCCGTGCTGGGCCAGCAGACAGGCCAACCGATCCCCCAGCGCCTCCACCGCCCGCTGCGAGAGCTCGGCGGTGCCGAAGGTGGCGTAGGGGGCGCAGCGGATGCTGTCACCGCCGGCCACGGCGGTCATGTAGTGAAAGGGGGGAATGTCGCGGCCGTGGCAGGCCAGGGCCGTGGCGTGAATCGAGTGGCAGTGCAACACCGCCTCGATCTCAGGGCGGCTGGCCAGGATGTCGGCATGGAGGCGCCACTCGGAGGAGGGGCGGCGCGGCGCAGCGCCGCTGGCACCGGGCAACGGCTGACCCGCCAGATCCAGGGCCACCAGATCCTCGGGCTGCATCTGGTCGTAGGGCAGGGAGCTGGGGGTGATCAGCATCCCGCCGGCGATGCGCACCGACAGGTTGCCGGAGGTGCCCTGGTTGATACCGCTGGCGTTCATGCGCCGGGCCACCGCCACCAGCTGCTGCCGCAGGGCCGGATCAGCCATGGCCGTAGAGCCCCCGCAGGCCGGCCTCCGTGGCGGGCGACACCCCCCGCTCGGTGATCAGGGCCGTCACCAGCCGCGCTGGGGTCACATCGAAGCCGGGGTTGAACCCGGGGCTGCCGTCGGGCGTGAGCTGCACACTGGCGAGCTCACCGGCGGCGGGGCCCGCCAGCACCCGCCCCTGGATGGCGGTCACCTCCTCGGGGCTGCGGGCCTCGATCGGAATCTCCGCCACGCCGTCATCGAGGCTCCAGTCGATGGTGGAGGCGGGCAGGGCCACGTAGAAGGGCACACCGTTGTCGTGGGCCGCCAGGGCCTTGAGGTAGGTGCCGATCTTGTTGCACACGTCGCCGCGGCGGGTGGTGCGGTCGGTGCCCACGATCACCGCATCCACCTGGCCGTGCTGCATCAGATGGCCGCCGGCGTTGTCCACGATCACGGTGTGGGGCACCCCCTCCCGGCCCAGCTCATAGGCGGTGAGTGAGGCGCCCTGGTTGCGCGGGCGGGTTTCATCCACCCACACGTGCAAATTCAGGCCAGCGCGGTGGGCCTTGTAGATGGGGGCCAAGGCCGTACCCCAGTCCACCGTGGCCAGCCAGCCGGCATTGCAATGGGTGAGGACTTGGAAGGGCTGCCCCTGGCGCTCGGGCGGACGCGCCGCCGCCAGCCGCTGGAACACGGTGAGGCCGTGCTCGCCGATGGCCTCACACATGGCCACGTCCTCATCGGCGATGGCGGCGGCTTCCCGCTGCGCCGCCTCCGCCCGCTGCGCCGGCGGCAGCGGCTGCACCCGATCACGCACCCGCTCCAGGGCCCAGCGCAGGTTCACCGCCGTGGGGCGGGTGGCATTGAGCTGCTCGAAGGCCGCCGCCAGGGAGGCATCACTGGGATCGGCCTGCAGGGCCAGCATCAGGCCATAGGCGCCGGTGACGCCGATCAACGGCGCCCCGCGCACCACCATCGTGCGGATCGCCGCGGCGGCAGCCTCCACGCTGGCCAGGCTCCGGGTGGTGAAGTGGTGGGGCAGCAGGGTCTGGTCGATCACGCCGACCGAACGGCCCTCCGGCTCCAACCAGATGGTGCGCCAGGCCTTGCCGTCGATGTTCATGGCCGCTGCAGCGCCGGGAGGTCACAGCCCCGATCATCCCTGGCGGCGGCGCGGCTGGCCTGGGGTGAGGGGTCAGATCGGCCGGTAACCAAACCAATCGGGCCGCTGCGGCTGGCTGCGACCCTCGGGATCGGGGCTGAGCTGCACGTGCCAGCGTTCACCCCCCAGCAGCTCCAGCTGCTCCAGGGCCAGGCAGTCATCCACGGCGCAGAGGTCGTCCTTGTGCTGCTGCAGCCCCCCTTGCAACCACTGGCGCTTGGCCGCCGCCTTGGCCGCCGCCGCGGAGCGGGCTACCACCAGGCCGAAGTGGTGCAGCTCCGCCAGGCAATCGGGGCGGTAGGCGCCCAGGTTCACAAACCACAGCCGCTCGGGCCGGGGCGCGGCGGGCTCCCGCCCCAGGCTCACGGTGTAGCCATCCACCTGCCGCACCGCCATGTAGGCATCCAGATGCAGGCCCTCACGCCTCCCGAACCACTGGCGCCGCAGGTCCGGAAGCGTCTCCTCGATGCTGTGGCCGGCCACAAAGCGAACATCGTGCAGCTCGATCAAGCTGGTGGCCGTGCGGCCACCGAGCACCACCAGGAACAACATGGGCTCAGGGGCCGTTGCAACAGCAGAGGGCACGGGCAGGCGGCGGCCGTTGGCCAAGCCTGCCAGCCGGGCCAGAGTGGAGTGCACTCCCCTAGCCATGGACTTCTTCGCCCAACAGTGGACCACCTACCGCACCGTGGTGGACCACGACCTGATGGAGCACCAAGGCCTGCGCGAGGCCCTCAGCCAGGCCCTGGCGGCCTGGTTCCAGGCCCGCAGCGCTGACGCCCTGGCCCCGACGCTGGTGGACCTGGGCTGCGGAGACCTGGCCCAGCTGGGGCCCCTGCTGCAAGCCCTGCCGCTGGCCGGCTACACCGGCCTGGATCTCACCGAAGCGGTGCTGCCCCTGGCGGCCGCCCAGCTGGAGGGGGCGGCCTTCCCCCGCCACTGGCGCTGCGGCGACCTGCTGGCCTGGGCCCAGGGGGATCTGGCGGATGACCCCAACCCCGAACCGGTGGACCTGATCCACAGCAGCTTCGCGGTGCATCACCTGGCGGATGCCGACAAGCGGGCCTGGCTCGAGGGCTGCCGGCACCGCATCCGTCCGAACGGCCTGCTGCTCTGGGCCGATGTGTTCCGCCCCGCCGGCGAAACCCTGGAGACCTACCTGCAGCGTTACCTGCAGCGGGTGGGGGAGCGCTGGCTGGTGCTCAGCGACGCGCAGCGCCAGTTGGTGCAGCGCCACGTGGGGCAGTTCGACATCCCGGCCGAACGGGGTGTGATCGAAGCCGCGGCCGCGCAGGCCGGCTGGCACTGGCGCTGGGCCTGGCAGGGTTCGCACAATGCCGAAGCGATGGCGGTGCTCACACCGGCCTGAGGCCCCTCAGCAGATCAACTGTGCTCGCGCAGGAAGCTAATGGCCCCCTGCAGCTCCTCCGCGAAGCGATCGATCTCCTCGGGGGTGGTGGTGAAGCTGAGGCTGGCTCGGGCGGAGGCGCTCAGGCCGTAGTGGCGATGCAGAGGCTGGGTGCAGTGGTGACCGCTGCGGATGCAGATGCCGGCGGAATCCAGCAGGGCGGCGATGTCATGGGCGTGCACGCCTTCCACGTGGAAGGCCGCCAGGGCACCGCGGTCGGGCTGCTGCTGCGGGGTGGGGCCCAGCACCGTCAGCCCCTCCACCGCCTGCAACCGCGTGAACAGCTGGGCGGTGAGCTGCTGCTCCCAGGCGTGGATGCGCTCCAGGCCGATGGCGTTGAGGTAGTCGAGGGCCGCACCCATGCCGATGGCCTCACCGATGGCCGGAGTGCCCGCCTCAAATTTGTGGGGCAGGCCGGCCCAGCTGCTGTGGTCGAGGTAGACGTCCTGGATCATTTCGCCACCCCCCAGAAACGGCGGCATCGCCTCCAGCAACGCCTCGCGGCCCCAGAGGAAGCCCATGCCGGTGGGGCCGCAGAGCTTGTGGGAGCTGCCCACCAGAAAATCAGCCCCAAGGTCGGCCACGTTCACCGGGAGGTGGGGCAGGCTCTGGCAGGCGTCCACCAACAGCAGCGCTCCGACGCCATGGGCCAGGGAGGCCACCTCCGCGATGGGGTTGAGGCAGCCGAGGGTGTTGCTCACCTGCACCAGGCTCACCAGGCGGGTGCGTTCGCTGAGCTGGCTGCGCAGGTCGTCGAGGTCGAGGCCGCCTTCGGGGGTGACCCCGGCGTGGCGCAACACGCAGCCGGTGCGCTGGGCCAGCAACTGCCAGGGCACCAGGTTGCTGTGGTGCTCCATCACCGTGAGCAGCACCTCATCGCCGGGGCGCAGGTTGGCGTCCCCCCAGCTACGGGCCACCAGGTTGATGGCCTCGCTGGCGTTGCGGGTGAACACGATTTCGTTGGGGGAGCTGGCGCCGATGAAGGTCGCCGCCTTGGCGCGGGCCCCCTCAAACCCCTCGGTGGCCCGGGCGCTCAGCTGATGGGCGCCGCGGTGCACATTGGCGTTGTCGTGGTCGTAGTAGTGCTGCAGGGCCTCAAGCACCTGGCGGGGCTTCTGGCTGGTGGCGGCGTGATCGAGATAGATCAATGGCTGGCCCAGGCAGGCGGTCTGGGCCAGCAGCGGGAAATCCGGGCGGGTCAGGGCCGCCAGATCGGTGGCCCGCTCGAACGGGGTGGCAACGGCAGCGGCGGAAGCGGTGCTGGTCATCGCGACTCCAGCTGCAGCCGCTCCTGGGGGCAGCAGGCACGGGCGGGGGGTGGCAGCTGGCGCAGCACCTCCTCACAGAAAGCCCGCTTCAGCAGACCGGCGGCCTGATCCGCATCGATGCCACGGCTCTGCAGGTAGAAGAGTTCCTCCGTTTGCAGGCTGCTCACGGTGGCGCCGTGGGCGCACTTCACATCGTCCGCCACGATTTCCAGTTCGGGCTTGGTGTCGATCCGGGCCCGGTCCGAGAGCAACAGGTTGCGGCTGAGCTGGGCGGCATTGGTGCGTTGGGCAGCGCGGGGCACCCGCACAGCGCCGTTGAACACACTGCGGCCCTGGCCTGCGGCCACGGCTTTGTGCAATTGATCGAGCTGCCCCTCCGGGCCGCCGAACTGCACATGGCTATGGGTGTCGGCGATCTGGCGGCCCTCCACCAGCTGCAGTCCCCGCAGGGTGCTCTCCGCCTGGCCATCCACCTGCAGCAGCCGCGGTTCCAGCCGCGCCAGGCCCCAACCCGCCGTCACGGTGGTGAGGGCCACCGCGCTCTCGGGCTCCTGCTCCAGGGCGAGGTGACCGAGCAGCGCCGCCTGCGGCGACCCCAAGGCCACGAGTCCGTAGTCCAGCCGTGCACTGCGGGCCAGGTGGGCCTCCAGCACCAGGCTGGTGAGGCCGGCCTGCTCCGCGAGAAGCAGCTGGCTCAGCTCCAACTGGGCCTTCTCCTCCAACACCAGCAGCACACGCAACGGCAGCAGGGCCTCCGGCTGGGCGCTGACCAGCTCCAGCCGCACCCGGGCGCGGCTGGCCACCCGCAGGGCCAGCACCCGGCCGGCGGTGGCGTGATTGAGATCCACGGGCCAGTGGTGCTCACAGCCGGTGGCGGCCAGGGTGTGGCCCAGGCCCTGGGCGATGTCAGCGGCGCTCAGCGGCTCCAGCCCCGCCGGCAACGTGTGGCCCTCCAGGGGGTCCTGGCAGCCGTCCAGGTGCAGACGCAGCACATCAGGCTCGGCCGTTGGCAGCGGCGGCAGCGGCTGTGGCGCGGCGGCGCTGGCGGGGGCCAGGGGCAGCTGGGCCAGCAGGGAGAGATCGGTGAAGCGCCAGTCCTCCTGGCGCGCTGAGGGCAGCGGTTGCTCCGCCAGGGCACGGCGGCCACGCTGCTGCACCGTCGCCAGGTCTCCGGCGGGGGGCGGCAACTGGGCCAACCAGGGGGTCAACCAGGCCGTGTCACGCCCGGGAGCCGCAGCGAGGCTGGCGCCCATTCAGGCCACCTCCGCCGGGGTGCGGGGCTCGGCCGCCTCCAGGGCCGCCAGCTCCTGATCCACCCAGTCGTAGCCGCGCCGCTCCAGCTCCAGGGCCAGCTCCTTGCCGCCGGTGCGCAGGATGCGGCCCGCCGCCATCACGTGCACATAGTCGGGGGTGATCGCATCCAGCAAACGCTGGTAGTGGGTGATCAGCAGGGTGGCGTTATCGGCATTGGCGAGCTGGTTCACCCCACCGGCCACGATGCGCAGGGCATCGATGTCGAGGCCGGAGTCGGTTTCATCGAGGATCGCCACCAGCGGATCCAGCAGCGCCATCTGCAGGATCTCGTTGCGCTTCTTCTCACCGCCGCTGAAGCCCTCGTTCACCGAGCGCTCCAGGAAGGCCGGATCCATCTGCACCACCTGCAGGCGCTCGCGCACCAGATCCTCGAACGCGAAGGTGTCGAGCTCTTCGTGGCCCTGCTCAGCGCGGCGGGCATTGGTGGCCACCCGCAGGAATTCGAGGTTGCTCACCCCAGGAATCTCCACGGGGTACTGAAAGCCCAGAAACACGCCGATGCGCGCGCGCTGCTCCGGATCGAGCTCCAGCAGGTTGTCGCCGCGGTAGGTCACCGACCCGGCGGTCACGGTGTAGGCCGGATGGCCCGCCAGCACCTTGGAGAGGGTGCTCTTGCCGCTGCCGTTACGGCCCATCACGGCGTGGATCTCGCCGGCGCGCACCGTCAGGTTGACCCCCTTGAGGATCGCCTTGTCCTCCACCCGCGCCTCCAGGTCGCGGATCTCAAGCAGCACGGGGGCGTCGGGGCGAATCACAGGGGAGCGGTCAGGAAAGCGGAAGAAGGAAGGGAGGCGCAGGGATGGATGGGCGCGGGCCGGATCAACCCACGGAGCCCTCCAGTTTGAGGGCCAGCAGCTTGTCGGCCTCGGCGGCGAACTCCATCGGCAACTGGTTGAACACATCGCGGCAGAAGCCGCTCACCATCATCGAAACCGCCTCCTCAAAGCCGATGCCTCGGCTCTGCAGGTAAAAGAGCTGATCTTCGGAAATGCGGCAGGTGCTGGCCTCGTGCTCCACGGAGGCCTGGGGCTGCTGGGAGCGGATGTACGGGTAGGTGTTGGCGGCGGCCTGATCGCCGATCAACATCGAATCGCACTGGCTGTAGTTGCGTGCCCCCACCGCCTTGGGGCCGATCTGCACCAAACCGCGATAGCTGTTGGCGGAATGGCCGGCGCTGATCCCCTTGCTCACGATCGTGGAGCGGCTGCGCGGTCCCACGTGAATCATCTTGGTGCCGGTGTCCGCCTGCTGGCGGTTGTTGGTGAGGGCCACGGAATAGAACTCCCCCACCGAATCAGCGCCCTGGAGCACGCAACTGGGGTACTTCCAGGTGATCGCTGAACCGGTTTCCACCTGGGTCCAGCTGATCTTGCTGCGGTCACCACGGCACTGGCCGCGCTTGGTCACGAAGTTGTAGATGCCGCCAACGCCGTGCTCATCGCCGGCATACCAGTTCTGCACGGTGGAGTACTTGATCGACGCATCATCGAGGGCCACCAGCTCCACCACCGCGGCGTGCAGTTGGTTGGTGTCGAACATCGGGGCGGTGCAGCCTTCCAGATAGCTGACCGAAGCCCCTTCCTCCGCCACGATCAGGGTGCGCTCGAACTGCCCCGTGTCACCGGAGTTGATGCGGAAGTAGGTGGAGAGCTCCATCGGGCAGTCCACCCCCTTGGGGATGAACACGAAGGAACCGTCGCTGAACACGGCTGAATTGAGAGCCGCGAAGTAGTTGTCGTTGCTGGGTACGACGGTGCCCAGGTAGCGCTCAATCAGCTCCGCGTGCTCCTTCACCGCTTCGCTGATGGAGCAGAAAATCACCCCGTGCTCCGCCAGCTTTTCCTTGTAGGTGGTGGCGATCGACACGCTGTCGAACACCGCATCCACGGCCACGTTCGAGAGGCGTTTCTGCTCGCTCAGGGGGATGCCGAGCTTGTCGAAGGTTTCCAGCAGCTTCGGGTCCACCTCATCGAGGCTGGCCTTCTTGGCCTGCTGCTTCGGGGCGGCGTAATAGATGACGTCCTGGTAGTCGATCGGCGGATAGCCGAGGGCCGCCCAGTCGGGCTCGCGCATCTGCAGCCACTGGCGGTAGGCCCGCAGACGGAAGTCCAGCAGGAAGGCAGGCTCCTCTTTCTTGCTGGAGATCAAGCGCACCACGTCCTCGCTGAGGCCCTTGGCGATCTTTTCGGTTTCGATGTCGGTGACGAAGCCGTACTTGTACGGCTGACTCACCAGATCGCCAACGGCCTGCGGGGTGCTCATCGCCTTCTCCTCAACCGGCGGTGTGGGCCTTCACTTCCTCGAGCGTGATGGTCTGCTTCTCGCCGCGGAAGGGGTTGTCTTCGGTGAGGAACAGCATGCAGTGACACTCCTTGCGCTCGCGCATGGGCACGCAGGGGCAGTTCCAGAAGGCCTGAGCCACCTCAGCCTCTTTGTCTTCGTAGTGGCGGCAGGGGCACAGGGCACCGCCCAGCTCATCCTTGTGGCGGGCCAGACCCTCCAGCACCACAGCGGTCACGCTGGGCTCGCTGCAGAAATAGGTGCCGGTGCGCTGCGCATAGGTTTCCGCAAACTTGCGGATCACCTCAAGGCTCTCGCTACCGGAGGAGCTGGTGGCAGAGCTGGATTCGGCAGAGCTGGAATCGGCGGACATGAGCGCAGGGGAGAGGCGGGCAGGGTCAGGGCCGGAACCGGCCGCCATGGGGTCCAACAAAACTGTGTTGGCAGACGGGCGAGCAAGGCGCCGACGCGTCCAACCAGTTACGAAACCAGGTGGTTTCGCAAGTTGACCCTAAGGCAAGCGCGGATCGCTCGGGGCTGCGCGCCATTGTGGCCCTGAACGGACCCCACTCGTCAGCACCGGAATGCCCGTGGCATGGTGTGGAAGTCAGAGTGCCCCATGAGCGCTTCCACCCAGGCCCCCACCCGCGAAGCCGCCCTGACCCTGATGCTGCGTCAGGGTGAGCTGACGGCTGCCCAGTTGGCCCAGGACCTCGGGGTGTCGGTGCAGGTGATGCGGCGCCACCTGCGCTCCCTGGAGGAGGAGGGTCTGGTGGAGGCCAGCCCTTGCACCGAAGGCCCCGGACGTCCCAGCAACCGCTGGCACCTCACACCGGCGGGACGCGGCCAGTTTCCCGATGGCAGCGACCAGTTCGCCCTGGGGCTGCTGAGCTCGATTGCCGCCAGCCTGCCCACCGGAACGGTGACCGAGCTGCTGCAACGCCAGGCGGCGGACAAAGCCACCGACTACCGCCACCGGATCGGCACCGGCACGCTGCAACAGCGCCTGGAGCGGCTGGTGGAGCTGCGCCGCAGCGAGGGTTACGTGGCAGAGCTGCGCCCGGACCCCAATGGCCCCGGCTGGGTGATGAGCGAATTCCACTGCTCAGTGATGAAGATCGCCGAGCAGTTCCCCTGCGTCTGCGACCAGGAACTCCAGCTGATCCGGCACACCTTCCCCGACTGCGAGGTGGAGCGCGTGCACTGGCTGCTGGAGGGCGGCCAGGCCTGCGGATTCCGGCTGCAGCCGTGCTGAGCGAGCACGACCTCACCGAACTCGAGGGCACGCTCCTGCCGGCCCTCGAACGCCATCACCTGCGGCTGTTGGCCCACAGCCTGCGCTGCCTGCAGCAGGCCGCCGACGACGGCGAACCCCTACCGGATACCCAGCGGCTGCTGGCCTGGGCCCAGCGCCAGAGCAACCTGGCGGTAGACCCCACCTTTATTCCCGTGTTGGTGGAGCAGCTGGGCAAGGCGGCGCTGCAGCTCGAGCAGATCGGCCTGGAGCAGGGGCTCGCCGCCCTGGATCTGCAGATCGCCGATCTGGTGCGCTGGGGGCAACGCCAGGCGGATCAGCGGCTGGCGATCACGCCACCAGAGCCGTAAGCCCCCCCAGGGCCAGCAGTGCCGCCAACAGCCCCCTCCAACCGGGGCTGTCCCCCTCCAGCCTCGCCAGGGGCAAGGCCATCAAGGGTGCTGTGGCCAGCAGCGACACCGCCATCCCGCCGGGCAACCGCTGCAGGGCCGTTTGCTGCAAGGCGATGCCCGCACTGGTACCCAACAGGGTGGCCAGCAGCCACAGGGGCCAACGGCGCTGGGCCGGGCGGGGCCTGGGGGGCCAGCCCGGCAGCCCCCGGGCCAGGGGCAGCAACACCAGGCCCGCCACCAGCAAGCGCACCAGGGTCGCCTGCAGGGGATCCAATGCCCCAGCCCTGAGGGCAGCCCGGGCTAGCAGCGCCCCGCCACTGCCCGCTAGCAGGGCCCCGAGGGCCAGCAACACCCCCAGGCGCTGGGCCGCCGGCGGAGGCGCCCCCTCAGCAGCGGGCTGCTGCAGCGCCACCAACACCAGGGCGGCGGTGATCAACCCCAACCCCAGCCATTGCTGCGGCGTGGGCACCTCCGTCAGCCACACCAGGCCCGCCACCGCCGTCACCGCCGGCCCGCCGGCATCCAGGGTGAGCGTGCGCCGGGTGCCCAGGCGCCGCAGGGCTGCGAAGTAGAGGCTGTCCCCCAGGGCGATGCCCAACACCCCACTGAGGCCCAGCAACACCAGGGCCTGGGGCTGATGCGACCAGGGGCGCACCAGCAGGGCCGGCAGCAGCAACAGCAGGGCCAGCCAGTTCTTGAGCAGGTTGAGCTGGACCGCCGTCAACGACGTGGGCAGCTGCCGCCAGAGGGCACTGGAGACGGTCCAGCAGAGGGCCGCCGCCAGGGCGGCCAACACACCGATGGTCTGGGGTGTGATCATCGCTGCAGTTGCTGCACCCGCGTGAGCCTGGCCAGTGGGAGCCTCACCATCGCCGATGCCCTCAGCTTCTTTCGACTGAGCTGCGGCCGCTGGCGTTCCCAGCGCAGCGTGCACCACCTGCTGCACCGCCGCGCTGAAGCGGGCGGTTCGCTGATCGTGGTGGAGGAGCTGGATCCACAGGATTCACGGCTGAAGGCCATCGCCGAACTGCACGGCCAGGATCCCGCCGGCCTGGTGGGGGGCTGTTGGGTGCGCTGGAGTGCCTCGATGGCCTGGGATCGGGCCGGGGAAGACCACCAGGGGGAGAGCGTGATCGGCCTGATCCCCACCGATGAGCGCGGCCGTGCCGGGCTGCTGCTGCGCGACTTGGGCTACGCCGAAAAGGCCCCCGCCAGCTCCCGCTTCCACATGGATGAGCGCGACGGCCTGCTGCTCAGCACCGAGTACGAAACGATGAATGTGTGGGAGCGCTTCGCCTTCGCGGGCCCGAACGTGCGGCTGCGTTCCAGCACCGTGGAGGGGCTCTCCAACAACGCCTCCTTCTGCATCGAAACCCGCTGCGACGACACGACCAGCGCCAAGCCCAGCGCCCCGATGGGTGAGGTGGTGGCGGCACCAGCCCTGTCCCCCCTCGGCTGGTAACCACCGGGGCGGCGAACGTTACGGACTGTGAGTCCTGGCAGAGGCGCTTCAGTGCCGCCCTGGCTGCACTTCTACGATCAGCGCCGACGGATGCTGAAGCTCGAGTGGCCCTTCCTCTCCTGAAGTACGCCCCCACCACGCAGAACGCGCGCGTTGCCGCGCTGCGTGTGGGCTCGGATGAGGATCCGAAAGCGGTCTCCATGGATAAGGCCATGGATCGCGAAGACCAGAATTTCGTGATCGAAGCGGCCTACCGCCAGATCTTTTTCCACGCCTTCAAGGTCGACCGCGACCTGACCCTGGAAAGCCAGGTGCGCAACGGTCAGATCACCGTGCGTGACTTCATCCGCTCGCTGTGTCTGTCGGACACCTTCAACCGCAGCTTCTACACCCTCAACAGCAACTACAAGGTGGCCCGCCACCTGGTGGAAAAGCTGCTGGGCCGCCCCACCCACGGCAAGTCCGAAGAGATCGCCTGGTCGGCCGTGCTGATGACCCGCGGCGTCAAGGGGATGGTGGACGACATCCTCGACAGCCAGGAGTACCTGAACGCCTTCGGTTACGACACCGTGCCCTACCACCGCAACCGCGTGGTGGGCAGCCGCGACCTGGGCGAAACCCCCTTCAACATCACCAGCCCCCGCTACGACGCCTACTACCGCGGCATCTTCGGGTTCCCGCAGATCGTCTACACCGGCACCGCCCGCAAGCTTCCCGAGCGCGCCCTGCAGCGCCGCGGTGGCTACCCGCAGGACTACATGTCCTGGGTGCGCACCCTCCCCGCCCTGCGTGGCGCCAGCTCCGCCGGCAGCGCCGACATCGATTACCTGGCCAAGGTTCCCTACCGCAGCCTCGGCCGCTGAGCCCAGGCCCCCATCGGATCCCAAGCGGCGGCATCCCCGCCGCTTTTTTGTGCCCATCCCATGACCGCACGGGCAAAGGTCGGGGTCCGTGCGTGAGAGTTGGTCAGACTGATCCCGAACAGAATCAGGAGGCGCTGTGAGTCAAACCCTGTCATCGCTGGCCCGGATGACCCTGCGCCAACTGCGCCAGGTGGCCAGCGAGCTGGGGGTGAGCCTCTACAGCCGCAAAACCAAGGATGAGCTGCTGAGTGCCATCGGCAAACGCCAGGCCGACATCAGCAGCGTTGATGCGGAGCGCCGCCCCTCCACCCTCAGCCCTGAGGACAGCCGGGTGGTGTTTCTGCCCCGTGACCCTCAGTGGGCCTACGTGTTCTGGGAGATCTGTGAAGCGGATCGCCAGCAAGCCTTCAAGGCTGGAGCCAGCCAGTTGTGTCTGCGGGTGGCGGATGTCACGGGCCTCAGCAGCGGCGACAGCCATCCCCACACCCTGCAGGAGGTGCCGGTCGATAGCCATGCCACCGAGTGGTACCTACCGGTTCCGCTCAGCGACCGCGACTACCGCGTGGAGCTGGGGTATCGCATCAGCGGCGGCGGCTGGATCTCCCTGGCCTTCTCCTCGGTGGCCCGGGTTCCGGCGCTGCACCCCAGCGAGCAGATCCTCGATCAGTTCGTGCCCTTCTCGCTAGACACCCCACCGGGAGTGATCAGCCCGCAGACCCTGCCCAGCAGCGACAACGGCCTGCACGAGCGCCTTTACCAAACCGCCACCATTGGCAGTCGCCGGCTAGGGCGCGGCTCCGAAGCCTTCCACGAGCTGGAGTCAGGCTCGGGGGCCGGCCTCAACGCCTCTGGTGCCGGCCTCTGGGCCAGTGGCCGCAATGAGTCCGGCTCGGGCGTTGTGTCCCCCCGGCAGCGGGCCTTCTGGCTGGTGGCCGATGCCGAGCTGATCGTTTACGGCGCCACCGACCCCTCCGCCAAGCTCAGCATCGGCGGAGAAGAGGTGCCCCTCTCCAGCGATGGCACCTTCCGCATCCAGGTGCCGTTCCGCGATGGCCAGCAGGTGTATGCCATCGAAGCGGTGGCCGCCGACGGTGAACAGCGCCGCAACATCCGCCTGGAATTCCAGCGCACCACCCCGGAAGACAACAGCAATCCCCTCGACCAAGCTGTGGCGGAGTGGTTCTGAGGCCCCATGCCGAACGCAACTGCACCAGCGGGCTCCCCAACCTTGAAAACCGTGGTGGCCTTCACGCCCCTGGCCGGCGCCCTGGTGTTGCCGGTGGTGGTGCCGCTGCTGATGGTGCGCGTCAGCGTCGGCGCCGGGGTGCTGGCGGCGGTGCTGCTGAGCAGCCTCTGGTTCGCGGCGATGTTGCGCACCTCCGAATTGCCGGAACACGGCTGACGGCAGGGTGAGCGGGGAACCTTGAACCCGAGCTGCACCTCGGGCTGTGGGCCGACGCCGCACTGCATGGATGGGCCGGATGCTGGTTCTGGGCAGCGCAGGCTTGCTGCAGGCCTGCAGCCAGGCGGGCCGCCTGGAGGGCCAGGCACCGCCGCCCTTGCCGCTGCCTCCGTCCATCGAGGTGGTGTTCAACCACCGGGCTGAAGCCCGCTATCGCAGCCCCATCCACGGCGAACCGCGCGCCGGCGACGATCTGGAAGCCCTGCTGTTGGACACGATCCGGGGGGCACAGCGGGAGCTGCTGGTGGCGGTGCAGGAGCTGTCGCTGCCGCAACTGGCCAAGGCCCTGGTGGAGCAACACCGCCGCGGCGTGCGGGTGCAGGTGGTGCTGGAGAACACCTACAGCCAACCCTGGAGCAGCCAACACGAGGCAGAGCTGAGCCCCCATCTGCGCCAACGGCAGCGCCAGTTGATGGCCCTGGCGGATCGCAACCGTGATGGCAGGCTCGACGCCATGGAGCGGGCGCAGGGGGATGCGGTGGCGGTGCTGCAGCGCGGTGGTGTGCCGCTGCTGGACGACACCGCGGATGGCAGCCGCGGCAGCGCGCTCATGCACAGCAAATTTCTGGTGGCCGACCGACGGGTGGTGGTGACCGGTTCTGCCAACTTCACCCCCAGCTGCATCCATGGCGATCCGGACGATCGGCGCACCCGCGGCAACGTGAACCATCTGCTGCGCTTCAACAGTGGCGCCCTGGCGGCGGTGTTTGCTGGGGAGTTCCAACGGATGTGGGGCGACGGCCCGGGCGGTGCCAGCGACAGTCGTTTCGGACTGGCCAAAGGCTCAGGCCCAGCCACCACGGTCCTGGTCGGCAACACACCAGTGACTGTGCTGTTCGCGCCCCATCGCCGCCAGGATCCCAACGGCGGGCTGCAGCTGATCGCCTCCACCTTGATGGCCGCACAACGGCAGGTGGACCTGGCCCTGTTCGTGTTCTCAGCCCAACCCCTGACCACTGTGATCAGCGCTCTGCAGCAAGGGGGCGTCCAGCTGCGGCTATTGGCCGATCCCGGCTTCGCCAGCCGGCCTTTCTCTGAAGTTCTGGATCTGCTGGGGGTTGCACTGGCGGACCAGCACTGCAAGCTCGAAGCGGGCAATCAGCCCCTGCAGCGCCCCAGCCAAGGGGTGGGAATCCCGCAGCTCCCCGGCGGCGACAAGCTGCACCACAAGTTCGCTGTGATCGACAACCGCACCGTGATCACAGGCAGCTTCAACTGGAGCCCCAGTGCTGCCCATCAAAACGACGAAGTG
>Ga0310333_100216_pt1 | contig 16337 bp, 11 predicted proteins | sample LakMicSRFTotalB7_FD_195547 | JGI IMG/M metagenome (GOLD analysis project Ga0310333, IMG submission 195547) | Enriched freshwater cyanobacterial communities from Lake Michigan, Michigan, United States - MI23.SRFL.Total.B7 (v2) (version 2) | ecosystem: Environmental > Aquatic > Freshwater > Lake... | reverse complement strand
AGAGCAATGAGCGCATCCTGGTCTTCGACCTGGGCGGCGGCACCTTCGACGTCTCGGTGCTCGAGGTGGGTGATGGGGTCTTTGAGGTGCTCTCCACCTCCGGTGATACCCACCTGGGGGGCGACGACTTTGACAAGGTGATCGTCGACTACCTCGCCGACAGCTTCAAGGCGAACGAAGGCATTGATCTGCGCCAGGACAAGCAGGCCCTGCAGCGCCTCACCGAGGCTGCGGAAAAAGCCAAGATCGAGCTCTCCAGCGCCACCCAAAGCGAGATTAACCTGCCGTTCATCACGGCGACGCCTGAGGGTCCTAAGCACCTCGATCTCACCCTCACCCGGGCCAAGTTTGAGGAGCTGGCCTCCAAGCTCATCGATCGCTGCCGCGTGCCGGTGGAGCAGGCCCTTAAGGACGCCAAGCTCTCCTCCAGCGAGCTCGATGAGATCGTGATGGTGGGTGGTTCCACCCGCATCCCGGCCGTGCTCGAGCTGGTGAAGCGCACCACCGGTAAGGAACCCAACCAAACGGTGAACCCCGACGAAGTGGTGGCCGTGGGTGCGGCCATCCAGGGCGGCGTGCTCGCCGGTGAGGTGAAGGACATCCTGCTGCTGGACGTCACACCCCTCTCCCTGGGTGTGGAGACCCTCGGTGGGGTGATGACCAAGATGATCACCCGCAACACCACCATTCCCACCAAGAAAGGTGAGGTGTATTCCACGGCGGTGGATGGCCAGACCAACGTGGAAATCCACGTGCTTCAGGGTGAGCGCGAGATGGCCAGCGACAACAAGTCGCTTGGCACCTTCCGCCTGGACGGCATTCCCCCCTCACCCCGGGGCGTGCCCCAGATCGAGGTGACCTTCGACATCGACGCCAACGGCATCCTCAGCGTGACCGCCAAGGACAAGGGCAGCGGCAAGGAGCAAAGCATCTCCATCACCGGTGCCTCCACCTTGAGCGACAACGAGGTGGACAAGATGGTGAAGGACGCCGAGGCGAATGCAGCGGTCGACAAGGAAAAGCGTGAGCGCATCGACCTGAAGAACCAGGCCGAAACCCTCGTCTACCAGGCCGAGAAGCAACTCGGTGAGCTGGGCGACAAAGTGGGCGCCGAAGACAAGGCCAAGGTGGAGGCTTCCTCCACCAAGCTCAAGGAGGCCATCGAGAAGGACGATTTCGACACCATGAAATCGGAGCTGGAAACCCTGCAGCAAGCGCTCTATGCCGCTGGTGCAGCGGTGTATCAGCAGGCCGCAGGTGCAGAAGGTGCTTCAGCCCCCGGGGGCAATGGTGCCAGCGCCGAAGCCAGCAGCAGCTCGAGCGACGATGTCATCGACGCCGAGTTCACCGAAAGCAAGTAAAAGCCCGCAAGTCAGGCGCCACAAAGCTCCCCGCCCGGGGAGCTTTTTTTATGGCTGGATTGTGGTGAGGGCCTGGCGGGCTTGTTTGAGCACGGGCTGGGGAAGGCTGATGTAACCAAGGCCGGGGGCCTGGGCTTGGGCTGCATCGGAGAGGATGTAGGCGAAGGTTTTCTGCAGGGCCTGCTGTTTGGCCCCATTGCCCCGTTGATAAAACAGGCCCCACGTGAAGGTGACGATGGGGTAGCCAACGGCAGGATTGGGCTCACTGCCGGTGAGATTGGATGTCATGGCAATGCTTGCCAAGGCCGTCTCGGCAGCACGCAGTTCGGGCTTGGCGTACTGGCCTGAGCGGTTGGCGATGGCTGCGGCCTGCAGGTTTCCGCGCACATAGGAAGCCTCCACATAGCCCAGGGCTCCCTTGAGTTGGCTCACGGTTGCAGCGATGCCCTCGTTGCCCTTGGCCCCAATGCCCGTGGGCCATTGCACAGATTTGCCAAAGCCTGGGCCCTGCTTCCACGCTTTGCTGAATGCAGTCAAGGAGTGGGTGAAGTTGTAGGTGGTGCCTGAGCCATCGGAGCGATGCACCACTGTGATGACTTGGTCGCTGCAGCCCAACTCTTTGTAGTTTTGGATTGTGCCAAGGAAGATGCCAGCCAGCTGGCTCTGGCTGAGTTTGAGCTGGCAGCCAGGCAGGTTGTAGGCAACGGCGATGGCACCAGCGGTGAGGGGGATTTCCACAACCCCACGATTGATGACTTGGCGATCTTTGCTGGAAACCGGGGTGTCACTGGCAGCGAAATCCACCGTATTGGCGATTAATTGCCTGACACCGGCACCGGAACCTACGGATTGATAGTTGACCTGGATAGCGTTATTTGCGGCTAGATCGCTAAACCAATGCTGATAGATGGGGGCGGGAAAACTTGCTCCCGCACCCTGCAGTGTGTTGACAGGGGCGGAGGAGTTTTTGGAGCCACATCCCATGAGCAGGCCGCCACACGCTAAGGCTGTGCCAAGGGCAGTGGTTAGGGCTTTGACTTGGGCTGGGAATTGTTTCTTCAAGGGATGCGCTGCCATGCCAAGAGATTACAGGCTCCGCTCGAGAAGGGCATCAAATATATCTTTGATATTAATGATGCCAGAAGAGAAGGGGTTGCTAAATAAAATCAAAAGCTGGCAGGGCACTGGTGCTGCGATCATCAGAAGTAGCCCGGCAACAAATAAATCCCAAGGCTTTGTCGTCACCACAAATATGGTGGTGCCAAGGGCAAAATACATGAGGCCCAACGCAAGGGCTAGGGCCTGGGTGAAGCCGGGCTTGGCCTGGGCAATCCTGCGCTCCCGGGCGTCGATCAAATCATAGAGTAAGTCGGTTACTTTCTTACTGTAATTGCTAGTTAGTACTGATTCCTCCTTTCCTTGCGGAGGATTGGCATCTGGCGATTCAAAGAAGTCTTTGACGCGTTGGAGGGCAAGCAAGCTTTTTTCGCTCGCCATACCCTGTTGGATGGTTATGGACTCGTCATTTGCGATTGAGTAGCCATAGTCGTAGATTAGTCTTCGTGCTTCGACGCGCTGCAGGTCAGGCAAGGCTGACACCAGGCCCCCAAGTTTGTTGATGGTTACCACTTCTTGGGTAATCGATGTTTTGAGGTTGGAAACGTTTAGGAATGCATTTGACAATAGAAAGGCTGCTGTGAGTGCATAGATTGAGCCCATGGGGCTCATGATCCCCGATGGGATGTTGATGGGCTGTATACGCTTAAGCAGGTGGGCAAGCCCTGCCGCACCCAGGGTGAGGAGAAAGGCTAGGAGGTAGACACTTCCGGCAGTGAGATTAGGTTGGAACATCGATCTTGATTGGAATCTGCGGTGATTGGCAAAAATGCTTTTCGCTAATGGGCTAGTGAATGAAGGCGCCCTTCCCACCGGTTATGAAGGTGAGCTCCACATACTTGCTGCCGTTGTGATTTTCTGGCGAAAAAGATATCCGATAGCCCCCAAAGCTTTTGCCTTGCATCCGCTCAAGAGCGGCAACAAATTTTTTGCGGGTTGGCTCCGGCCCTGAGTCCTTGAGGGCTTCGACCAAGACCTTCGCAGCAAGAAAGCCCTCTAGGCTTGAAAATCCGTATTGGGTATTACTCCTATTTTTTGTGATGAGATTCTGATATTCCTTGACCAGCGGCATCCGCGCGTCCCACGGGAAAGGCACAACCTGGCTAATGCCAACTCCATGACCATTCTTGCCAAGTTGTCTTGCTAGGGCTTGGCTGCCGACGAATGAAATGGTGAAGATTTGGGCGTCGCTCTTTTTTTGTCTTAGGGCTTCCACAACGTTGGCAACATTGTTGTAAGCGGAGATTGTTATAACCGCATCAGGTTTCGCAGCGACGGTTGATTGTGTAACTTTTTGAATCACATGGAGTGCTGCTTTACGTGGGATTGGTAGGTTCACGACCGGTGGCCTTAGCCCTTCTCCTTTCAGAGCTTTTTCTAGACCCAGTTTGCCGTCTTTTCCAAAGCTGTCGTTTTGATAAATGAGTGCAATATCCTTCTTCCCGTAGTGCTTGAGATACTTAACGATTGCTGATAGTTCATCGTGGTAGCTAGCCCTGATATTAAATACGGAGCTTTTGTTTAGTTTTCGTAGGGCTTGGGCTCCGCTGACCGTGGCGATAACCGGGACTTGATTCGCTTCAATGATCGGCAATGCTGCTTGAAAGGTTGGCGTGCCTACATAGCCAAAGAGGGCAAAGACTCCCTCCTGTTCCACCAGTTGCTTCGTGTTGGTGAGCGTTCTGGCTGGTTCATATTGATCATCTCGGTAGATCACAACGATCTCACGACCGTAGATTCCGCCTTGGGCATTCACCTGTTGGATATATTCATGGGCCCCTTTGCGAAATTCCCTCCCTAGTTCACCTGAGGGGCCACTAAAGGCTGCTGATTGACCGAGGAGGATACTTCTCGGCAGGATTCCAACTTCCGATCGTGACGGGGTCCCAGTAGCAAGGGCAATGGTTGCCAGGAGGTTGAGAATTATTTGCTTACCTTTTTTCACCTGAGAGGTCCACTTTGGGAGACATTAGGAGCTAGCGCTATTTTCGTCTTGTTCGCTGATCACCTGGGCTACCCATTCCGCGCTGGCCGGTGCCAACAAGACCCCATTGCGGTAGTGCCCACTGGCCATGATCAACCCAGGTTCCAGTTGCTCGAGCAGGGGCGCCGGTCGCTGGCTTGGCCGGGGTCGATGGCCCTGCCACTGGCGCACCGCCGTGGCGCCATGGAGCCAGTCCAGGTCTGCGTTTCCCCAGCCCCGCAGGTCCGCCAGGGCATCGGGGCAGGCGTTGGTTCCGGGCTCCAGGGTGGCGCCGAGCCAGAGGCGATTGCCGCCCGGCAGATCGGGCCTGGGCACCAGGTTGATCCCCCGCCAGACAACGGCGCCCGGCCACTGCCAATCGGGCCACTGCCAATCGGGATGACCAGCAAGCTCTAGTTCCAGGGCTTGGCCCAGCACCGGTTCCATCGGCAGGGCATGGCCCAGGGGTTCGATCAGCTTTGCGCTGTGTACCCCGGCGCACAGCACAACCCAACGACTTTCGAACCGTTCACCACCGCGGCATTGCACCCGCCACTGGCCGTTGTGCCTTTGCACAGCCACGGCTTCTTCGGCATGGCCGACCAGCCCATGCTGTTCGGCATCAGCGTGCAGGGCTGCCATGGCCATGGCGGGGTCGAGCTGGCCATCGGCAGGGGAATAGAGGCCGCCGAGGGCAGCTTTGGGCAGGTGGGGCTGCAGGTCTTGGAGTTTGGCTGGGTCCCAGAGTTCAAGGGGGTAGCCCTTGGCTTGGCGTTCTTTGCTGAGCCTCCCTTGCCGCTCGCGCTCCTGGCCATCGCTGGCGAGGAGAAGCAGGCCCTGGCGGTAGGGAATGGAGTGCCCTTGGGCCTCGAGCACCTCGATCCATTCCCGCCACACCACCAGGCTGCGCTGGCGAAGCCGCCAGCCCCGTCCGCTGGAGCGGTGGAACACCTGACCCATTAAGACCCCCAGGGCAGCCCAGCTGCCTGAATCGGCGGCAGGGGGGCCTTCGAGGCAGGGATCCATCAGTCGAACGGGGTGGCCTTGGCGCTGCAACAGCCAGGCAATCGAAAGCCCCACCACCCCAGCGCCCACCACCAGGACCTGCTGGGGATGGGCCACCCGTCGTTGGTGGGCCTGGCTCAGGGATCAGGCCTGCTTGAGATCGGCTTGCACCTGGTCAGGCAGCACTTGGGCATAGCGGCCAAAGCCACTCGCCACTTGGATGTAGGCCTTGCGGAGCTTGTCGCCGTCCTGGAGCTTGGTGGCTTCATCCAGTTGGGCCATGGCCGTTTTGAGGTTTTGGGCCAACTTGTTCGCCTCAGGGCGATCGGCCGGCAGGAGGCGTTGATTGATGTAGCTCATTTCCCGGCCCACTTCCTGCATGGGGCCGTGGATCAGGTTGGCGGTGAACACCCAGTTGCGTTCATTCACGAGCTCGGCCAGTTCGGGCAGCCGGTTCCGGGCAGCGAGGAAGCCTTCGGCCTGGCGCTCAATCAGGGCCATGTCGGCGTCGCTGATGGTGGGGGCCTTCCGGGATTGGCTGCCATCACAGGCCGCGAGCCCGAAGCAGAGCAGGGTCGCGACGCCCAGCAGGGCCAGACGCCGCAGTTGCTGGCTAAGCCCAGAGATCAGCGCAGACACCATCGGAAGCACCAGAGACTCGATTCGTGGAGCGACTTTATCTGCGCTGGAGCTGGAATTGGCCCTGCTGTAGCCGCTTGCAACCTGCCAGTTGAAGGTGCCAGTTGAAGTGTCCCGTGCACCTGGGGCGCTGGATCTGGTAACTAGCCGCGATCGACCATGCTGGTGGGGAATTCTTTTTGTCGATGAGCTCCCCCACAGCAATCCTGCAGATGATCTGCCCAGATCAGCCCGGGCTGGTGAGGGAGCTCTCGGGTTGGGTGGCATCCAACGGCGGCAACATCGTCCATGCCGATCACCACAGTGATCAGGGCGCAGGGCTGTTCCTCAGCCGGATTGAGTGGGAGTTGGAGGGCTTTGGGTTGCCTCGAGACGCCATTTGCTCCACGGCCCATGCCCTGGCTGAGCGCTTAAAGGGTGAATACAAGGTCAACTTCTCGGATTTCCGCCCGCCGGTGGCGATTTTTGTGAGCAAGCAGGACCACTGCCTCCTCGATCTGCTTTGGCGCACCCGCACCGGGGAGCTGCCGATGCAGGTGCCCTTGGTGATTTCCAATCACCCAGACCTTGCTCCGATGGCCGAGGAGTTTGGGGCCCATTTTGAGCATGTTCCGGTGGATCCTGCATGCAAAGAGCTGGCTGAGGCCCGCCATTTGGAGCTTTTGGCCCACCACGGCATTGAGTTGGTCGTGCTGGCCAAATACATGCAAGTGCTGACGCCGTCGTTTTTGACGGCCTTTGATCCGCCGGATGCCTTTCATCAGGTGATCAACATCCACCACTCCTTTTTGCCAGCCTTCACCGGTGCCAAGCCCTACCACCGGGCCTGGGATCGGGGCGTGAAATTGATTGGGGCCACGGCCCACTACGTGAGTGAAGAACTCGATGGTGGACCGATCATTGCCCAGGAAACGGTGCCGGTGGGCCACCGCGATGGGGTGGAGGATTTAATTCGCAAGGGCCGTGACACCGAACGGCTGGCCCTGGCCCGGGCGGTGCGTTTGCACCTCAAGCGCCAGGTGATGGTCTACGGCAGTCGTACGGCTGTTTTTGACTGAGCCGAATATTAAGCTACTGGTCTAAATGACTTGCTCAAACTGCTTGTATCCAGGAGCTACTGGAGTTGATGATCCAGGTGCCTGAGTTAGGGGTTAGATTTAGATTGTCTACACGAGCAATGAGCTCGTCAGCATTGGAAAACCAGTTGTCGTCATTACCTAGATAGATGTATGTGGCATTGTTCGCCGCATTATAATTAAATAAGTATTGAGAGTCAGATCTGATCTGGATCTTATCTCCCTGTGTCAAGGAGAAATCCTTGATTCGTGCGTAGTCTGAAGAGCCCTGGTTGTTGGTTATCCCATCGTCGTAGAACGTCCCCCGGTTGTCTGCGATCAGGAAGGTGTCTGCGCCACTGCCGCCCGTGAGGATATCAACCTGCCCTTTCCCTAGGGTGCTTGAAGATGTATCCGTGCTTGGAATTCCACTGATCGTGTCGTTGCCGGAACCCCCGGTAATTGAGTCATTGCTATTCCTGCCCCAGAGCATTTGGCCAAAACCAGGTGATGGTGAGGTGTCATTGATTTCAACAATGACAGTTTTGCCGACTTGGAGGGTGCGAGAAGCATCAGAAAAAAGTTTAATAGTTAGCCTTTCAATTCCCTCTGTGGTCAAATCGTTTCTTAGGGTTTGGGAGAATGAGAATTGACCATTTTTGTCCGTTGCTCCTCTTCCCGTTAGTTTTCCTGAAGAAAGATCAGAGGCATTAATCCCAGTGCCATTCAATGACCAGTAAAGAGACGTCCCTGCAGCTACGTTTGAGGTAGACACAACGGTGACCAGGGTTTGTCCTTCGTTGAGCGAGGTGGCAGAAGGAGTGAGGGTATATTCGATGTTCTCAGCTGCGTTCTTGAGATTTTTGATCGCAACGGTGAGATCAAGTTGGTCTCCAGTTAGTGTCTTTGAGGTAAGACTGGAATTCGCCTTGCCATCGAGCAAGGCCTCTTTTAGCTGAGCTGCCGTGGCTGTAGGAAACATTGAAGCTAAGAGTGCAGCGGCGCCAGTGACATGTGGTGTTGCCATTGATGTGCCGCTGAGGGTTCCATAGTTCCCTATGGCGACAGGAAGTGTCGAATAAATATCTGATCCTGGTGCTCCAATATCAACCCAGGCTTTGCTGTAGTTCGAATAGCTTGCTAATCCTCCTGAGGAAGTTAGGGCGGCCACGGAAATTATATTAGACTGGGAGTAGGCAGCAGGATAGCTAGCTGTAGAGGTGGCTTCATTCCCTGCCGCTGCAATGAAGAGTATTCCAGCATTGTTAGCCCTGGAAATGGCGTTGTTCATGCTTTGAGAACTATCCTTTCCCCCCCAGGAGTTATTAGTGGCAACAAATATGTTTCCCGAATTTTGATCACGGGTTTTTAGATCTGTAAAATAGTCTGTACTCCGAACCGCTCCGGAGCTGAAGCCGCCACCTTTTGCGTCTAAGAATCGAATGGCAGCCATTTGTATTTGGAAATTTACACCCTCAACGCCGATACCATTATTTCCGATGGCTCCGATTGTTCCAGCTGCATGGGTTCCATGACCATTGGCGTCCATGGGATCGTTGTCATTTTCGACAAAATCCCAGCCAATCAGATCGTCTATATAACCATTACCGTCATTATCTTCGCTATTTGCCCAGCCTGAGGAATTGTTAAGCAGATCGCCTGCATCGATGTAGCCATTGCTGTTGTAGTCGTTAAGATGCAGCGTGATATTGTTAGTACCGTTCCAGTTTTTCGAGTCATTTAGGTCCCAAAAGGTTATGAGTCCATCAGAGTCGCTGTCGACAATTGATTTAAACCATGAGAGGCCTTTGATTTCGCCCTGATTTAAGAAGATATTTTTATAGAGATCTGGATGGGTGTAGTCGATGCCAGTATCGATGATCCCTACCACATTCTTGATTGAACCTTTGGTGGCGTTCCAGGCCTGATCGGCTTTGATGCCGGCCCCACTGCTGCTCAAGCCCCAAAGATTCCCTCGGCCCGGATCGTTGGGGACAAATTGAATTGAGACCTGTTGGTTAATCTCGGCATAGATGACATCAGATTGTTTTGTGTAATCGGAAATAATGGCTTTTGTGCTGGATGTTATCGGGACGATTATTACGTCTAGTGGTCCCTCCCCATTCGCCTTCATTGGCTCTGAATGAATTGTTTCGATCAGCTTGGTGCCAAGTTCTCTGTGGGCTTGGATCCGACGCGTTCTTGTGGTTCCTGTTGCCCATTGAATCAGGACTTGTTCAGAACTGCGCCCTCCTGGGGAAGGGTCAGGCTCATCAAGCAGGCCGGGCAAAACGCGCTTGGATTGAATTGAACGGTTTGCGTCGGCCATAGTGATCCTTGGGTTTTAAGAGGCGTGATGCATTTACAAGTCATCTCAGCGGAGATGACTTGTCATTTCGTTTTCTTACTGTAGGGGGGGTTCGTCAAGATTCATCGATGGGGTGGAGGATTTAATTCGCAAGGGGCCAGGTGATGGTCTACGGCAGTCGTACGGCCGTTTTTGATTCGTCCGGTTTTCGCCGGGCTCCCGCATTTAGCCCAGGGCTTCGCTCTGGTGTTTGGCCAAGGTGCTTTTGGGTAGGGGCCCTTCGAGGTGTTCCCAGGGCAGCACCCGGCTGGGTTTCCAGCTGCTGTGGATCACGTCGTCCCATGCTGGCGGGGCTTCGGCGGGTGTGGGGCTGGTCTCCACTGCTGCCCGGTAGGCCTTCTTCCAGCCTCCCAGCGATTCATGGCTGCCCCTGGCGGCGGCGATCACCGGTGCCAAACGGCGATCACTGCGCGACAGCAGCGCCTGGATCACACTCCAGCCATAGCTTTCCGGCCGGAATTCAATGCCCTTGGGCTTGAGCCGTTTGGTTAGAAGCTTCAAGCGTTTTTCCGCTTCCGGCCGTACCCCCTGCCATTGGAAGGGCGTGTGGGCCTTGGGCACAAAGGTGCTCACCCCCAGGGTGAGCCGCAGGCCCGGGGTGGCCTTTTTGAGGGCCAGCAGCAGCTCGGCGGTGGCCTCCACATCAGCCTCTTCTTCGGTGGGTAGGCCGGCCATGCCATAGAGCTTCAGCCCGGTGAGGCCCCCTTCTTTGGCGTAGCGAGCTGCCGCATAGATCTCCTCGGTGCTCAGTTTTTTGTTCACCACCTGCCGCATCCGCTCGCTGCCGCTTTCGATGGCGATCGTGAGCGATTTACTGCCCCGTTTGGCCAGGATCTGAGCCAGTTCAGGCGTCACGGTGGAGGCCCGCACCGAACTCACGCTCACCCGGGTGCCGTCAAACCGGTCGTTGTTGAGCCAGCTCAGTAGATCGCCAAATTGGGGATGCTGGGTCACCGAGGCACCGAGCAGTCCGAGCCGTTGGGTGGCGGTGAGCCCTTTCTCCACCGCCGGGATGAGGCCGTCATCCAGCGATGGGGTGCGGAAGGGCAGGGTGAGGTAACTGGCCAAGCAGAAGCGGCACAGCTCCGGGCAGCTGCGCACCACCTCCACCATGTGGATGGAGGGCCAGGCGGCCTCGGGCGTGATCACGGTGGAGTGGCTGAGGGTGTTGCCCCGCCAGGTTTGTTTGGCCACGGTGGCCGGGATGCCGGCCTCCGTGGGCTCGACGGCCAGCAGTTGGCCATCGGAGCTGTAGCGGGGGGCATAGAGCGACGGTATATACACCCCCGGCACCTGGGCCAGGCGCCGCAATCGTTCTTGGCGCGGCGCCGCGCGGTGCTCCTGCAGGGCATCGAGGAAGGCCGGTAGCAACAGCTCGCCATCGCCCAGCAGCACCACATCCAAAAAGGGGGCCAGGGGTTCGGGGTTGGCGGTCAGTACCGGACCCCCGCCAAACACGATCGGGTCGTTGTCGCCGCGCTCGCTTCCCCAAATGGGGATGCGCTGCTGCTCGAGCAGATCCAGTAGCACCGGGCCATCCAGTTCCCAGCTCAGGGAGAGGCCAAACAGGTCGAGATTGGGCCCCCGGCCCCGTCCGCCGCCATGGGGGGGATCCCCCTGGTCAGTGAACAGGCGGCGCACATCCACATCGGAGCGCTGGGCCAGGGTGGCCCAAACCACCTGGTAGCCCAGGCTGGTGATCCCCACGGTGTAGGTGCTGGGAAAGGCCAGCACCGCCCGCAGGGCTCCCGCCTGGGGAGCGGCAGGCTCAAACAGCAGGGTCTCCTGGTTCAGTTAGACACTCGCCAACACCTTGGCCCCATCTTCGGTGCTCACCACCCGGCCCGCGTCTTCGAAGCCCTCGAGCTGGTCGAAGTTGAGGTAGCGGTAAAGCTCGGCGCCGTTGGGGTCGATCTTTTCAGCGGCAATCGCCAGGTATTGCTTCTTGGTGGGGATGCCGCCCAGCTGGGCGCAAACGGCGGCCAGTTCGGCGCTGCCCAGGTACACCTGGGCGCCATTGCCCAGGCGGTTGTTGAAGTTGCGGGTGCTGGTGGAGAACACGGTGGTGTTGTCGTCCACCCGGGCCTGGTTGCCCATGCAGAGGGAACAGCCGGGCATCTCCATGCGGCTGCCGGCCGCCTCGAAGATGGCGTAATAGCCCTCCTGTTGGAGCATCTCCTCATCCATGCGGGTGGGGGGGCAGACCCACAGGCGGGCTGCATTTTGGCCCTGGCCTTCTAGAACCTTGGCGGCGGCGCGGTAGTGGCCGATGTTGGTCATGCAGGAGCCGATGAACACCTCGTCTACCTTGTTGCCGGCCACCTCCGAGAGCAGCTTGACGTTGTCGGGATCGTTGGGGCAGGCCAGGATCGGTTCGGTGATCTCGTCGAGGTTGATTTCGATCACGGCGGCGTACTCCGCATCGGTATCGGCCTCCAGCAGCACCGGATTGGCGAGCCAGGCCTCCATGGCCTTGATGCGGCGGGCCAGGGTGCGGGGGTCGCTGTAGCCGCGGGCAATCATGTTTTTGAGCAGCGCCACATTGCTGCGCAGGTATTCGGCCACCGTGGCCACCGAGAGCTTGATCGTGCTGCCGGCGCAGGAGCGTTCGGCGGTGGCATCGGTGAGCTCAAAGGCCTGCTCGAGCTTGAGATCGGGCAGCCCCTCGATCTCCATAATCCGGCCGGAAAACACATTTTTCTTGCCGGCCTTCTCCACCGTGAGCAGGCCCTGCTGGATCGCCACGTAGGGAATCGCGTTCACCACATCGCGCAGGGTGACGCCGGGCTGGAGGGAGCCCGAGAACTTCACCAGCACCGATTCCGGCATGTCGAGGGGCATGGCGCCGATGGCGGCGGCAAAGGCCACCAGCCCCGAGCCGGCGGGGAAGGAGATGCCTAGGGGGAAGCGGGTGTGGCTGTCGCCCCCGGTGCCGACGGTGTCCGGCAGCAGCATGCGATTCAGCCAGCTGTGGATGATGCCGTCGCCGGGACGCAGGGAAACGCCGCCCCTGGAACTCATGAAGTCGGGCAGTTCGGCGTGGGTTTTGAGGTCGACGGGTTTGGGATAGGCGGCGGTGTGGCAGAAGCTCTGCATCACCAGATCGGCGGAGAAGCCCAGGCAGGCCAGCTCCTTCATCTCGTCGCGGGTCATGGGCCCGGTGGTGTCCTGGGAGCCCACGGTGGTCATCAGCGGTTCGCAGCTGGTGCCGGGCCGCACGCCGGGTAGGCCACAGGCCTTGCCCACCATCTTTTGGGCCAGGGTGAAGCCCTTGCCCGACTCGGCGGGGGCGCTGGGGCGGATGAACAGCTCACTCGCTGGTAGCCCCAGCTGGCCGCGCACCTTGTCGGTGAGGGAGCGGCCAATCAGCAGGGGGATGCGGCCCCCGGCGCGCACCTCATCGGTGATGGTGCTGGGCTTGAGCTCAAAACGGGCCACGATCTCACCGGCCCCCGCTTCCCCGGCGGCGCGCTCCACCGTGCCGGCAAAGGGCCGAATCGTGATCACATCTCCCGATTGGAGGGCGCTCACATCGCACTCAATCGGCAGGGCGCCGGAGTCTTCGGCGGTGTTGAAAAAGATCGGCGCGATTTTGCCGCCGATCACCACGCCGCCACTGCGCTTGTTCGGCACGTGGGGGATGTCGGTGCCGGTGTGCCAGAGCACCGAGTTAATGGCTGATTTGCGGGAGCTGCCGGTGCCCACCACATCGCCCACGTAGGCCACGGGATGGCCTTTGGTTTTGAGTTCAGCGATCAGCTTGAGCCCCCCGGGCATGCGGGTTTCCAGCATCGCCGTGGCGTGCAGGGGGATGTCGGGCCGGGTGGTGGCGTGGGTGGCGGGGGAGAGGTCGTCGGTGTTGGTTTCGCCTTCCACCTTGAACACCGTCACGGTGATCTCGGCGGGCAGCTCTGGCTTCGCGGTGAACCATGCGCCGGCAGCCCAGCTCTCCACCACCTGCTTGGCGTAGGGGTTGGTTTCGGCCAGGGCCAAAACATCGCTGTAGGAGTCGTACACCAGGAGGGTGCGGCTCAGGCCGGCGGCGGCCTCGCTGGCGATGGCGGGATCGGTGCTCTCCAGCAGCTCGATCAGGGCGCCCACGTTGTAGCCACCGATCATGGTGGCCAGCAGTTTTACCGCCTCGATCGGGCCCAGCAGGGGGCTGGTGGCAGTGCCCTTGGCCACCCCAGCCAACCAGCCGGCTTTGACATAGGCCGCCTCATCCACCCCGGGGGGGATCCGCTCCGAGAGCAGGTGCAGCAGAAAGCTTGCTTCGCCAGCGGGGGGCTGCTCCAGCAGTTCCGTGAGGGCCTGGGCTTGCTCGGCGCTGAGGGGCAAGGCGGGAACCCCTAGGGCCTCTCGCTCCAGGGCCGCTTGGCGGTAGCTGGGAAGAAAAGCGGCTGCAGACATGGCCAAAGACAGCAGGGTGGGCCCCGCAGTGCGGGCGTTGAATCCATTCTTCTTTGTCGCCAAGCCCCCCATTGGTGTGCATGGCTGCAAAAGCCCCCCAAGGGCCCCGTGGTCCCTGCTGATTAGGGTGGAATTGCTCTTGCGCAGCAGCACCGCTAGCCCCAGGCCATGAATTCCGCCACGTCCGATCTCCATGTGGTGGAAACCCGGCCCCTGGTGGCGCCCGCCCTGTTGCACCGCGAACTGCCCCTGGGGGATCGCGCAGCCGCCACCGTGCAGCAGGCCCGCCAGCGTATTCAGGCGATCCTGCATGGCCAGGATTCGCGCCTGCTGGTGATCGTGGGCCCCTGCTCCGTCCACGACGTGGAGGCGGCCAAGGAGTACGCCACTGCGATCGCCCAATCCCAGGCCCTCTATGGGGAGGAGCTGGAAGTGGTGATGCGGGTCTACTTCGAGAAGCCCCGGACCACCGTGGGCTGGAAGGGGTTGATCAACGACCCCCACCTCGATGGCAGCTACGACATCAACACCGGCCTCCGCCTGGCCCGGGGCCTGTTGCTGCACCTGGCCGAGTTGGGATTGCCAGCGGCCACTGAGCTGCTCGATCCGGTGGTGCCCCAATACATCGCCGATTTGATCAGCTGGACCGCCATTGGCGCCCGCACCACCGAGAGCCAAACCCACCGGGAGATGGCCTCGGGCCTCTCGATGCCGATTGGCTTCAAGAACGGCACCGATGGCAGTGCGATCACAGCCATCAATGCCATGGAGGCCGCAGCAAGGCCCCACCATTTCCTCGGCATCAATGGCGAGGGCCAGGCGGCCATCGTGACCACCACGGGCAACCCCGATGGCCACCTGGTGCTGCGGGGCGGCAAGGGAGGCACCAACTACCACCCCGAGGCCGTGGCCGAGGCGGCGGCCCAATTGGCCAAGGCCGGGTTGCCAGGGCGCCTGATGGTGGATTGCAGCCATGGCAATTCCAACAAGGACTACCGCCGCCAGGGGGAGGTGGCCCAGCAGGTGGCCGAGCAACTGCGTTCCGGCTCCACCCATGTGATGGGCGTGATGCTGGAAAGCCATCTGGTGGCTGGTAACCAAGCCATCCAGGCCGATCGCTCCCAGCTCACCTATGGCCAGAGCGTGACCGATGCCTGCATTGATCTGGCCACCACAGCCGCCGTGCTGGAGCAGTTGGCCCAGGCGGTGTGCGATGCCCGGGGGGCGCTCTCCGTTTAGGACACCTCCCTTTAGGTGACCTGCGTTTAGGAGCCCGAACTCCAGAGCTGCCAGAGCCATCCGGTGGTGATGGGCACGGTCAAGTTGTCGATGCCGAGGAGCGCCACTTGCTCGAGGGCGGTGGCGATGGCGGCCGTGGCGAGCAGGGCCGGCAGGGCAGGGCAGGGCAGGCCTTGGACCTGGGCCAGATGCTGCACGAGTAGCAGGGCCCCCAGGCTCCCCGCCGCCATGGCGCCGGTGCCCACCACGGATTTGCGTTGCCCCATCACCGTCCAACTGGGCGAACTGACCACAGGGCCGATTAATCCGGCGAGGCCATCGCCCAGGGCCATCACCAGCACGCCAGCGGCCACCACCGCAGGCTGCTGCGGCCAATCCAGGGCCAACAGGGCCGTGATCGAGGCCCCATAGGCCACGGTCCCGTAGCTGGCGCGGCCCACATCCTCAACCGCTGGCAGGATGCGCAACCGGTGGTTGAGCGCTGCCAACAGGGTGATGGTGCCGGCTGCGGGGATGGCCACCAGCCGATCAATGCCGCAGCCCCAGGCGATCAATACCACCACGCCGGTGCCGATGTGCACGAGCTTGCGGCTCCATTCCCGTTGGCCGTTCCAGCGCTGACGCACCTGGACGGCCAAGCCAGCCAAAAGGAGCAGCCAGGCCGCTACCGCCGCTGCGCCAAGAAGTTGTTGGGGCCACCAGGCCATCGGCATGGCAATGCCCGCTTGCTTAAGCGGCCTGTTGGACGTTGCTCATGAGGCGCAATTTCATGATGGCCTTGGATTCCAGCTGGCGCACCCGCTCGCGGGACACGTTGATCAGACGGCCGATCTCGGCGAGGGTCAGGGGTTCGGCGCCCTCAAGACCAAAGCGCAGCTTGATGATCTTTTGTTCCCGCTCATTGAGCTGGGCCATCCAGGCGCCCAGGTGCTCCTTTTGCAGGTGCCGGTCCATGGAGTCCATGTGCTGGTTGCTGGCCGGGTCAGCAATCAACTCGCCCAGGGTGCTGCGGTCTTCGTCGCCGCGGGCGTGGGCATCGAGGGATGCGCAGGGGGCGCTTTGGGTGATGAGCTCTTCGAGCTCCTCGGGCTGCATGTCCATGGCGTGGGACAGCTCCAGGCGGTTGGGTTGGCGGCCCAGACGGTGGGACAACTCGCGGCTGATGCGGCGCATCTTCGACA
>Ga0310333_100213_pt1 | contig 16472 bp, 6 predicted proteins | sample LakMicSRFTotalB7_FD_195547 | JGI IMG/M metagenome (GOLD analysis project Ga0310333, IMG submission 195547) | Enriched freshwater cyanobacterial communities from Lake Michigan, Michigan, United States - MI23.SRFL.Total.B7 (v2) (version 2) | ecosystem: Environmental > Aquatic > Freshwater > Lake... | reverse complement strand
CGACGCTCAGCCCTTCAACAAACAAGGCCCTCAGCCTGGGCAAATACATCGTGCCATCGGGGCCGATCGAGTAAGTGCCAGAGAGCTCGGGGATGTTCTCCAATTCAATTTGCAAACTGTCCCCTGGCCCTAGCAGGTAGGTGTCATAGGTAACCCGGGCCCGTTGCAGGGGAGCGGGGGCCGCGCGCTTCGTTGGCGGAGGAGGGGGCGCCGCCAGGGTTGTAAGCGGTGCCAGCTGCGGGAGGACCAGCATGGCTGCTGTGACCCAACCGATCCCACAACGCCCGGCTAGGGGGTGTGCGGCTGCCGAAAGGTTCTGGGCTGCAGGAGCCACTCGTTAGACCAGTCAAATCGCTTGAGATGATAGCACTACGCTTCAACGATTCGTTGCGCTGAAGCGAATTTGGCCTTGCAAGTCTTGGCTGGACGAATAGTGAAGCGCGAAATTCAATTCAGCTCGATGCTTGCTTGATGTCTATAGCCGGCTAGTAAAATAGATTTTGTGAGTTCCGCTCTGATCCTTGGTGGGGGATTTGGTGGGTCATTCATGGATCATGAGGAGTTTGCAGATGGGAGGGTAATCGTTGACTTTAGGGAGTCAGGATCATCCAGGCATGGGTGTTGTTTGCAGCTTTACGCCCCTAGGCGTTTTGAAAAAGGAGTGGATGCAATGCGGGTGGTTTGATGGCCTAGCCCTCGGCTCGGCGCCGCAGTCTCAACTGCACGCCATTGCGTGAGCGCAGCGTGAGGTTGCCCACCAGGTCTGGCTCCTGGCCGGGCTCGCCCAGGAGTTCATAGCGGCTGATCAGCTCCGCGAGCACCAGCAGGGCTTCCTGCAGGGCAAAGGCGGCCCCAGGGCACTTGCGCGGTCCCAGGCCAAAGGGCAGATAGGCGTCTCGAGCCCATTGTTTCTCCTCCTCATTGGCCTGGTTGGCGAGAAAGCGCTCCGGCCGAAACCTGTTCGGTTCGCTCCAATGCTGCTCGTGGCGCTGGATGACCCAAGGGGAAATGGCAAGCAACGCCCCCATTGGGCAGCGGCTTTCGCCGAGCTGGCTTGGGGCCTGGCTTTCGCGGATGAAGAAGCTCAAGGGGGGGTAGAGCCGCAGGGTTTCCTGAAGCAACGCCGTGCCATAGGGCAGGCGGCGTAGGTCCTCGTAGCCCAGCGGGCGGTGATCACTGGCGGGCGCTCCGGGGAGTGGGACGCCCCTGCGGACTTGCTGAATTTCCTGCGCAAAGCGGGCCTGGGTCTCGGGGTAGCGCGCCAGCAGATAGCAGGCCATCGCCAGGGCGCTGGCGGAGGTTTCATGGCCTGCAAGAAACAGCACGCACACCTGGTCGATGAGTTCGTCCTGGCTGAAGCGGCTGTCGCGCTGGTCCACCCCTGCCATCGGGTCGCTGGCCATGGCTGCTGCCCCAGGGGCTGCCTGACCGGGACACCCGGTGGTGGGGGTGTCTGGCCGATCTGTGGCCCGCTTGAGGGCCGCGAGCAGGTCCTCAGGCTCGCTAGCGGCATTGGAGTTTGGGCCCGGCCCCGGTTGGGAGCGGCACCGTTCGGCCATGGCCGAGGCGATCCAGCTGCGGATCAACCCGGCATCGGTTTGCAGCAGTCGCTGTAGCCAGCTCTTCGGTAGGCGCAGAAAGCGCAACACCATCACCAGGCTGGCCCGGCGTTGGTAGCGCTCAAAGGCCGCAAAAATAGTCCGCGCCTCGCAGGGGTCGAGGGGCGTCGAGAGGATCGTGCGCACGATCACGTCTGCCGTCACCAGGCTCATCGCCTCCTGGGCATCGAAGCTGAGCTCCGGTGTGTTGGCCCGGTCGGCCTGGCTTGGGCCAGGGCCTGGGGCCGCTTGTTGGGCGGCCCCTTGGGCCTCAAGCCGTTCAAGCATGGCCAACACCGCCCCTTGCATTAGGGGAAAGACCCGTCGCAACTGGGTGACCTGGAGGGCCTGATCAACCAGGCGCCGCTGGCGCTGCCACTCGGCCCCATTTACCGCAAACAATCCCTGGCCAATTAGGGGCTCCAAAATCCATTGGGTGTAGGGATGTTTGGGGAAGGTGTCTGGTTCTTCCACGAGCACCTGGCGCACCAGGTCCGGCTGGTTCACCAAGACCATCTCCAGGCCCAAGACGTTGGTGCTGCCAATGCCGATGCGGAAATCCCACTCATTCAATAGGCCAAACCAGGAGCCCAGGCCCCGGCTGAAGCGCTTGAGCAGATTGGCGGTGAAAGGTTGGGGGTGGGGCCAGATTGGTTCGCTTGAATCCAACCCTGATGGCTCCCTAGAGCCATCAGGGTTGGCCGGGGCGGCCGTTCCTTCATGGGCTGGGGTGGAGCCCGTTGTCAGGGGGGAGCTCATGGTTTCAGCAGTTGGCTGAGGGGATCAAAGCCGTGGCTGCCTGGACCCTGGCGCAGGTAAAGGAAGTGGAGATCAAATTGTTGAAAGGCCACTCCCAGCCGGTCCAGCCAACCCTTCGGTTCTGCCAATGTCACGAGCTGGAGGGCTGGGTAGGAAGTTCCCGCTGGGGCCGGTAGGCCGCAGCTGCGGTAGGGATCAACCCCGGCAAAGCAGAGCAGGTCATCGCGGCTGGTGACATCGAGCCAGGGCAGGCGGGGCTCTTGGGCCAACTCCTGCAAATCGGCGTGGAACGCCTGGGCCCCGGGATAGACCGCCAGGTTGGCCAGGTTCTGCCCCAGGCTGAGCAGGCTTAAGCGGCTTGTCATGGCAGCGGCTGGGTCCTGGCGGCGCAGCTCGGCCGCCAGCATGGCCATCACAAAGGAGCCTGAGCTGTGGCCCACCAGCAGGACCGACTCGGCCGGGGCTTCGGCTTCGAGCTCCAGGATCCGCCGGGCCAACGCCTGGACCCGGGTGCGCAGGTCGCCATCACGGGCCTGACCGAGCCGGTGGGTAAAGCGGATCGAACGCCAGAGCCACACCACCCCGAGCCGATCGGCCAGGGCCCAAGCTGCAAGCAGGAGCAGCCAGGTGCTGCCCACGGCTACCAAGATTGCGGCTCCCAGGGCTAGGGGTGGCCCTGGAAGGGCCCCGTAGGTCAGCGCTCCCAGGCCAGCGCCGCCAAGCAAGGCAGTCAGCACCGCCAGAGCCGTAAAGAGTCCCGGATAGGCGCCGCAGAGGGCCACCCCGGGGCAGAGGCGGACAATCCGCACCAAGCCGCCTTGCAGCAGGTACCAGCGGTAAACCTGGGCGATCTCACCAAACATGGCCAAGGAGCGCCTGGGCCAGTGGCTGCGGGCAATGTCATCCCAGTGCAAAAAGCCAATTTCGTGGCTAGTGGGATCTGGCAGGGATGCTCCAGGCTTGGGCCGATCCGGGTCCAGCGTGGATGCATCACCGGCTGGACTTGCCTGGCTGGTGGAACGGCCGGAGCTGTTGGGTTGGGATCGCTGAATCCGCCACCGGCTGACCAGTCGATCCCCTTCCTGCTTGCGTCTGAGCAGCTTGATGGGCTGTCCTGGGCCCCTAAGTGTCTTGGCATTGTGGCGCTCCACTTCCTGGCTCAAGAGCCGGAAATAGAACGAGGCGCCGCGCGGATCAAAACCACTCAGAAAGTAGAGCCGTCGCTTCAGATCAAGTTGGGGCTCTCCCGCTGCGGCCCCAGGATTCGAGTCAACGGCGGCTGCACGATCGGCGGGGGTGGGATGGGGCCTTGAAACCGCCGCAGGGGAAGCGGCTGCCATGAATGGATCCAAGGGGGCCTTGCTTGGGGGATCTTGCCCCGGTTCCCAATCGATCACAATGGCCTGATGCGCAGCAAAAGCAAGGTCATGGGGGGCTCCTCGGCGTCAGGCAGGCAGCCACCTAGACCCTGCCAAGGATTGCTCAATCAGCCCCTAATCCTAGGCGCTGCCATGGTCTTGAGTCTGGTGACCCCAGACCCGGGGGCCTGGGCCAAGCCACCAGGACACCATGCTCCCCCAGCCCAGCTCCTGGCTCAGGACAGCGGCCCGGATCGCTCCGTCCAAGCGGCGCTGGCCGATCCGGTGCTGACGGGCAGCAAGGGCCGTTACAGGGCAACGATGGTTGTGCCCGTGACCCAGGCCCGGGCCTGGGCCGTGCTGACCAATTACGAAGCCATGGCAGGCCTGATGCCCGACATCAAGCAGGCGAAGGTGCTCAGCCGCCATGGCAGCCAGCTGGAGCTAGCCCAGACTTACCAAGCCCCGTCCACCTTCGGCCTGCCGATCAAGGTTGTGCTCGCTGTGGAGGAACAGGCGCCCCGCTGGATGCGCTATCGCCTGCTCCGGGGCGAGCGCATCCTCAGCCTCCAGGGGCAATGGAGCTTGACCCGGGTGCGCGGCGGGGTGCTTGTGGACCATCAGATCGCCCTAGAGCCCGACCTGCCAGGTTTTTTGCGCCCGACCTACGACGACCTCAACGAGTCCAACCTGCGCCAGTCCATGGTGGTCCTCAGGCGGCTGATGCTGGCCCGATGAGCTTGGGGGTTGGCTCACTACCGGTCCTAGGGACCCTTGAGGTGGTCCCTCGAACGATGGAGCAGTCCACTCAATCGTCCCAGTCCCAGCCCAGGGCTTCTACCCCTGGTCCCCCAGGGTCGCGGTGGCCCAGCACCCGGTAGGTGACGCCGCGCCAACCCACCCGGCGATTCCAGCAGGCACGGTAGAAGGCAAGGGCGTAGGTGAGTTGGGTGATCGGTAGGTTGGCCAGCCAAACCCAGGCCCGGCGCCAGAAGGGCCTGGGTTTGGGGAGGATGGTTTGGCACTCCCTTCTTGCCAAGGCCGAGAGGGCCGTGGCCTCGATCCAGAGCAGGAGGCCCATGCAGCCCAGTTCGTAGAGCCCGAGGGCTGTTGCCAGGAGGGTGGAGCGACCCAGCAGCAGCCAGGCGGCTGCTGCTGCTGCGAGCAGCAGGGCGCTACCGCCGCCATGGAGGGCCACCAGGGGCCAGGCCGGATGGTGCAGACGGGCGGTGAGCAGTTGCCGGCCGATCCAAGGTGCCAGATCGGAGAAGGCCATGCTGTCGTCCTGGTCGAGGGCGATCAGTTCGGGCCGAAATTCGTAGCGCCAGCCCAGCTGGCGCAGGGGCTCGACCAGGGAGGTGTCTTCACAGAGGCTGCTGACCAGGCGCTCACTCCAGGCCCCGGCATCGATCACCTGGCGGCGCACCGCCAGGGAGCCTCCCCAGGGAATACCCAGCAGGGTCATCAGTACCAGGGCGCCCCCATTCCAGCAGGCCCTGACCTGAGCGGCCAGGCTGCCTTTCTGGGGCTGGTACCAGCGATTGCCCGACACCGCGCCGACTCCGGGCTGGCTGCAGGCCCGGGCCAGATCCGCCAGCCAATCGGGCGAGACGATCGCATCGGCATCAACGAGGGCGACCAGGGCCGTGGCGGGATGCAAGTGGGCAAAGGCCTGGCGCAGGGAAGCGCTTTTGAGGGAGCCCCGTTGGGGCCGGCCCTTCAGGGGCCCCAGCTGGGCCGCCTGCCAGCTGGCCTGGCCGCTGGCCTCCAGGGCTGCCAGGCTCGCTTCCGCCACAGCCCAGGCCGGATCGGCCTGGGAATCCACCACCAGCTGCAGGCGCCAGGGGCCCGGGTAGCGCTGGTGGGCGAGGGCTGCCAAAGCCTCTCCCAGGCTGGGATCGGCGCCCCGCAGGCACAGCACCACCTCCGCCGCCGGCCAGCCCCCGGCTGGTTCCTCGGGCCAGCGGCTGCGTTGCTGCCCCAACCCCCAAACCCGAAGCGCAAACCAGCCCGTGAGGAGGGCCTGCACGGCCAGGGTGAGGAGTAGGGCTCCTGCCAGGAGCAACGCCAATTGGGAGGCCAGCTCGCCATCTGCGGGCAAGCCGATCGGGACCCCGGCCGTGATCGCTAGCCCCAATCGGGCCGCCGCTAGGGGCGCCCCGATCATCGGCTGCTGGCGCCGGCGCCCAGCAGGGCCATCCCATAGGGGGCGATCAGCTCCGCGAAACTGGGGCAGCGCACTCCCAGGGCCGCCAGGGTCGCCACGGTGGCCTCGGCGCTGGGGCGGGCCCGCAGGCCCAGTTGGTTCAGCTCCGGATAGGTGAGCTGGTCATCGCCCCAGCGCTGGTGGAAAAAGGCTCGCAGCGGATAGAGGGGGTTGGTCGAATCGGCCTCGATGGCCGTAAGCCAGCGCTCCATCGGCACCACCTTGAGGGCCGCACCGCCCTCGACCAGTTGGCCCAGCAGGTCCTTCAGCATCACGGGCTCGGGATGGTGCAGGTGATAGGCCCTGCCCACGGCGTCCGGACGCCAGGCCAGGGCGGTCACCGCATCGGCCACGTAATCGACGGGCACCAGATCCAGCTCCCAGGCCAGGTCCGGGGCCAGGCCCAGCTCCAGGCACCCCTTCAGCAGCCGCTGCAGCAGGTCGTCCTGGTGCCAGGCGCCGCTTTGGGAATGGCCGCCGATCAGGGGCGGCCGATAGACGCTGACCGGCAGGCCCGCCGCCCCAGCGGCAAGCACCAAGCGCTCGCTGACCCACTTGGTTTGGGAGTAGCCCAGGTGGATGCCGCGCCAGTCCGCCAGATCCTCGGTTTCCAGGATCAGGCGGTTGCGATAGGCCCGGCCCTCAAACACCGCCACGCTCGAAATGAATTGCACGGCCAGGGGCCCATCCAGGCTGGCGAGCCGCAACACCGCGCGGGTGCCGCCCACATTGGCGGGCGCCAGTTGGCCGTAGCCCGCCATCTGGCTCAGTTGGGCGCCGTTATGGAGAATTCCTCCCAGGCCCTTGGCCAGGGCAGCAAAGGCCTGCTCCTCCAAGCCGAACTGGGGCTGGGCCAGGTCACCAGGCACGACCTCCAGCCGTTGCTCCCAACCCTCCTGCCAAAGCCCATAGCGCTCCAGGTTGGTGCGGATCCGATCCCCACCCGCCACCGCCGATGGGCAACGCACCAGGGCCCGCACCCTCAGCTCGGGCCAGCGCTGCAGCTGGCCGGCCAGCAGGTAGGCCCCGAGGAACCCAGTGCTGCCGGTGAGCAGGATCGCCTCGCCCGGAGTCCCCATGGATCCGCTGGGGCGCAGCAGGCGATTAGGCCTGCGCCAATCGGGATCTAGCTGGGCTTGCGCACCCAAGTCCAGTCCCGTTTTGGAGGGGGTTTCGCCCTCCGGTTGCAACTCGGCGAGCAGCAGCTCGGCCAGGCCTTCCAAACTCGGGTCACCGCTGAGGGACTCGAAGTCAACCTTGAGTCCCAGGTCGGCCTGGAGCCCGGCGGCGAATTCCACGGCCATCAGCGAATCGAGGCCCAGGTGGAACAGGGATTCACCCGGATCGATCGTTTGCCCCTCGGCCAGGCCCATCACCTGGCCGAGCCGCCCCTGCAGCAGCTCGGTGATCAGGGCCATCGCCTCGCCCGGGGCCGCCGCCGCCAAGCGGGTGAGCAGGCCCTCCCGGGCCGCCGCGGCTTGGGCCGCTGCCGTAGTCGTGGTCCCGCCGCTGCGCTCCTGCATCAGGGGGCCCAGCACGGGTCGCTGGCGGGGGTTGGCCTGGTCCCAGAGGCGCGGCCAATCGTTATTGAGCACGGCGACCACGCCGCCTTGGCCCCGCTCCAGCAGCAAGTCCAGGGCCTGAAAAGCCCCCGCTGCCGGCAGTAGTCCTATGCCGAGTCCCTCTAGGCGCCTGGTTTTGCCTTCAGCCATGCCCGCCCCCTCCCAGGGACCCCATTGGATCGCCAGCCGCAGGGGCTTGCGAGTACGGGCTTGTCCATCGGAACCCCCCTGGCGGCAGAGGGCATCAAGGCCTCCGTTGGCGGCCCCGTAGGCGGCCTGGCCGGGGGATCCCAGCAGGGAGGCCAGCGATGAGAAGGCGATTAAAAAGTCGAGGCCATCGCAAGCCTTTCCTGCTGAGGGTGTCGCTTCGGCAGGCTTGCTTTCAGCTGGTTTGCTTTGAGCAGCCTTCCAGTCCAAAGGTGTCTTCTCAGAAGCCTTTGCCTCAGCAATGGCGGCCTCCACCAACTGCCAGCCGGCCAGCTTGGGGGCCAGCACGGCAGCCAGCCGCCCCGGCGTCAGGCCGCCGACCAGGCCGTCCTCAAGGACACCAGCGGCATGGAACAGGCCCCGCAACGGCTGTTCTGGGGGCAGGGCCCTGATTGCATCCGCCAGAACGGCGGTGGCTGCGGGATCCGGGCCGGCCATTAGGTCGAGGGGCACCAGGAAGCAGCGCACGCCCTGGGCCTCGAGCTCTTCGAGCCGGTGCCTGACATCAGGCGACGGGGACCCCGCCGAGCGACTGACGAGCAGCAGCGAGCGGGCCCCCCGCTGGGCCAACCAGTCGATCAGGCGCAGGCCAATGCCGCCCAGGGCGCCCGTAATGAGATAGGTGGCCTGGGGAGCAATCGCCAGGGGTGCGGGCCGCTCGCTCTGGCGCACAACAACCTTGCCCCGGTGCCGGGCCTGGGCCAGGAGCCGAAAGGCGTCCGGCACGGCCGAGATCGGGAACACCTCGATGGGGATGGGCTGGAAGGTGCCCTGCTCGAGTTCAGCGAAGAGGTCGATGAGCAGCTGGCGCACCAGCTGGGGTTCGGCGGCGGCCACCTCCAGCAGGTCGAAGGGCAGGTAGGCCGCATCGGGTCTGCGCTGCTGGGCCTGGGCCCGGCTCCAGATCTCAATCTTGCCCAGCTCGATGAAGCGCCCGCCTGGAGCTAGGGCCTCGAAGCTGGCCTCGACCCAGTCCCCCTTGAGGCTGTTGAGCACCACATCGACGCCCTTGCCGCCGGTATGGGAGCGCACCTGCTCGGCAAAGGTCAGGCTGCGGGAGTCGAACACGGCCTCCACGCCTTGGTCCAGCAGGCCCTGTTGTTTGGGCGCACTGGCGGTGGCCAGGATGCGGGCGCCGCAGCGGCGGGCCACCTGCAAGGCCGCCTGGCCGACGCCGCCGGCGCCCGCATGGATCAACACCGTTTCCCCCGGTTGGAGCCGGGCCAGGTGCACCAGCCCGTAGAGGGCCGTGAGGAATACCGTGCTGAGGCTGGCGCCGGTGTTGCCATCCATCCCAGCCGGCAGCGGGATGCAGAGCTCGGCGCGGCAGGTGACATGGCTGGCCAGGCTTCCCACGGCCAGGGCAGCGATTACCCGCTGGCCGACCAGGGACGGGTCCACGCCTGGGCCAACCGCCACCACCCGACCCACGGCTTCGCCACCAAAGGGCACCTGGGCCCCCTCGGCCAGGCCTAGCTCTTCGCCATAGGACGCCAACAGGCCCAGGGCATTGAGCACATCACGAAAATTCAGGCCGGTGGCCTCCACGGCCAGCTCGAGCTCCCCTTGCACAAGGGCGCATGGCGCCAGCGGTTGGCGCACCAGGGCTTCGAGCCGGCCGGGGTCCCCACTAACGATGCGGAACCGTTCGGGCGCCAGCCCTTTTAACCGTTGTCCATGGGCTTGGCCCGACTGCCAGAGCAGGCTCGCTTCGGTGCTTGCCAGGGCCCAGAGCTGGTCCCAGTCCCTGGCCTGGGGATGCCGCTCGGGATCGGCGGGGAGCTGCAATTGGGTCCAGGCCAGCTGGGGGGTTTCCAGGGCGGCCGTTTGGGCAAAGCCGGCCAGCACTCCGGCCCAGGCGCCGTCTCCCTCCAGCACGAGCCACAGGGGCCGGGGCTGCCTGGAGCCTGGGGCCGCAGAACCAGCCGGCTGCTCGGGTCGTGCGTTGCCGGAGTTCCCCGGGGCCTGGAGCTGCTGCACCAGGGCAAGCAGCTGGGTGGCCAAGGCCAGGGGCTCGGCGCTGTTGGGATCCGGCCAGACCAGCACCGGCCCGCTGCCGGCGGGCAGGGGGTCGCCAAAAGCAACCCGCAAGGGCGGCTGGCCCTGGGCGCTTGCCCAGGCTTCAAAAGCCAGGGCCTGGTGCTGGCCGGCGCCGATCAACAGGGGGCACTCTTGCAACGGCAGAGTGTTGCTTGGGGCTGAAGGCGCCTGGGCGACGTCAATGGCTGGGGCCGGTTTCCAGCTCAGCGGTTCCCAGTGGCTCTCGATCAGCCAGCTGGCCGGATCGAGCGCCGGCTCCGGGGGGGGCAGCTGGGCTGCGGGGAACATCCAGTCCACCGCCTGGCGCGGCAGGCGGCGCAGGCGGAAGCCGCGAATCCAGCCCAGCAGTTCCCCGCCTGCATGCCAGATCAGGTCGGCCTGCACCTGGGCGGGCTCGGGGTTGGCTTGCAGCCGCACCTCGCAGCTCAATCGCTCGGGCCATTCCCCTGGCGCCAGGGCGAGGGCCTCCAGGCCCACGGGCAGGAACAGCTGCCCGCCGGCGGCCTCCGGATCCAGGCTGGCGGCCACTAGCTGGAAGCAGCTGTCCAGCAGTCCTTCGGCGCCGCCACCGGCGGGGCGCACCAGTTCAGCCCAGGCCTTGCCGCCTTGGCGTTGCACCTGGTGGAGGCCCTGAAAGCGGGGGCCATAGTTGAGGCCGCAGCGGGCCAGGGCTGCGTAGAAGCCAGCGGTGTCAAGGGTTTCAGCGCCCTCTGGTGACAGGCTTGGGGTGAAGGGGGCGACCCCTGGGGCCAGTCCCACCGAGCTAGGGGCATGGCCCAGGCTGAGGTGGCCATGGCTGGTCCAGCCGGCTGCTTGCTCGGCGGGATTGCGGCTGTGGAAGGAGAGCGTTCCTTCCTCGAGCACCACTTGCAGCTGCCTGGGGCCTTCGCTCAGGCGCAAGGGGCGCTCCAAGCTGAGGGGACCAAAGCTCAGGCCCATGCCCTCCTCGGCGGCCACCTGGGCCGCTAAGACCAGGAAACCGGCAGCCGGGAAGACGGCTTGATCACGGATGGCATGGTCGCCCAGGTCGGCCTGCTGGCTGGGGTCCAGGTTGACCTGGTAGTGGACCCGGCCCGGGGGGAGATCGAGCCGTTGGGGAACCCGACTTGGCGCCGCTTTCGCTGAGCCAGAGGTCTTTGGATTGGAAACGCCCTCGAAACCGTTGCGGCTGGTAACAGGGCTAGGCCGGGAGGCGCCTGCGGGGGTCGTGCCGCTGGTGTCCAACTGGGCAGGCGCCAGGCCAGACCGGTCTGGGGCCGCAAGCTCCCCTGGCAGCGGATCAAGCGGGGCCAGGCCCAGGTGGTCGAGCCAGCGGTGGGCGCCAGGGACCTGGCCCCTACCGGCAGGCCACCAATGGCGTTGGCGCTCGAAGGGGTAGCCCGGCAAGGTCAGGCGTTGCTGGGCAAAGGGGGCATGGAAGGAGCGCCAATCGATGGCCAGACCGCGCAGGTGCAGCTGGGCCAGGCTGCCCAGGATCACGCTCCAGTCGTCCTGAGCGGGCACCAGGGAGGGCAGGAACAACGGCTCCTGGCCTGGGGCTGGCTGACCCTGGCCGAGGGCCGAGGCCAGGGTTTGCTTCGCCAGGGTGATCAGGCTGGGCCGGGGCCCCAGGTCGACAAACAGGCGGGCCCCCTGGGCCTGGAGGGTCTCAACCCCTTGGGCGAACCGCACCGGGCGAAGCACCTGGTCACACCAGTAGGCCGGTTCGGCGACCTCGGCCCCGGCCAGCTCACCGCTGAGGCTGCTGACCAGGCCCCGGGCTGGTGGAGAGAGGCGCAGTTGGGCCAGGAGCTGGGCAAAGGCGTCCAGCATCGGGGCCATGGCCGGGCTGTGGAAGCCATGGGCCACAGCCAGGCGCGCCGTGGCAACGCCAGAGTCCTGGGCCCGTTTCACCAGGGCCCCAATGGCGCCAGCGGGACCCGACACCACCGTGTTTCGAGGAGCGTTTAGGGCCGCGACGCCCAGGCTGGCATCAGAGGCGATCAGGGCTTGTACTTGCTCCAAGGGCGCGAGTAGGGCGACCATGCCGCCTTCAGCAGGCAGGGCCTGCATCAGCTGGCCCCGGGCCGTGATCAACCGCATGCCATCGGCCAGGTCAAAGACCCCGGCCAGATGGGCCGCCAAGACTTCGCCGGCGCTATGGCCGAGCAGCAGGTCCGGCTGCACGCCCCAGCTGGCCCAGAGCTGGCTGAGGGCGTAGCCCACCACAAACAGGGCCGGTTGGGCGATGGCGGTTTGCTCCAGGGCCTGGGCCGCCTGCTGTTCCTCGCCAGGTTCTGGACGCAGCAGCCGCTTCAGGGGCAGCTCCAGGCTCGGGTCTGCCAGGGCTGCGGCCCGATCGAAGGCTTCCCGGAACACCGGATGGCGGCCATAGAGGTCTTGGGCCATGGCCCGCTCCTGGGTGCCTTGGCCGCTGATCAGGAAGGCCACCTTGCCGGGCCGGCGCCCGGCCACGGCCAGCAGGGGGGCATGGGCGGTTTGAGGCGCCCCGGTACTGGCTGTTGCCGGGGCCTTGCCTCCGGCAACGGCCTCCAGTTGGCGTTCCAGATCGGCCCGATCGCTGGCTAGGCAGACCAGGCGTTGCTGGAAGGCGGTGCGCTGTTGGTTGGCGTTGGCGCAGAGATCGGCCAGGGCCAAGGTCGGCCGTTGGCGCAGCAGCTCCAAGTAGCGGCCAGCCGTGGCCCCTAGGGCGACGCTGGTGCGGGCCGAGAGGGTTAAGAGCTGGAGGGGAAGGGGGGCGGCGGCTGGGAGGCCGGTCTCCGCCCTTGGCGCCTCGGCCAGCACGGCATGGGCATTGGTGCCGCCAAAGCCAAAGGAACTCACCCCCACCACCGCCGGCTGGTCCGGGGCTGGGAAGGGTTCTAGGGCCGTTTGCACCTTGAGTTTCAGTCCGGCGAAATCAATCGCCGGATTGGGCGTGCGGAAATGCAGGCTGGCCGGAATCTGGCGGTGTTGGATGCACAGGGCCGCCTTGATCAAACCGGTAATCCCGGCAGCGGTTTCGCCATGGCCGAGGTTTGTTTTGACCGAACCCACCCGGCAGGGCTGGTCGCCTGGGCGGCCCTCCCCCAGCACGGTGCCGAGGGCCCTCAGTTCGATCGGATCCCCTTGGCGGGTGCCCGTGCCGTGGGCCTCCACGTATTGGGTGGTGGCTGGATCCAGGCCGGCTCGGGCAAAGGCCTGGCGCACGCAGGCGATTTGGGCCTTGAGGTTGGGGGCGGCCATGCCATTGCTGCGGCCGTCGGAGTTGACGGCCGTGCCATGGATCAGGGCCACGATCGGATCGCCGCAGCGGCGGGCCTCCGAGAGGGTTTTCAGCAGCACCACCCCCGCCCCTTCCGAGCGCACATAGCCATCGGCGCTGGCATCGAAACTTTTGCAGCGTCCGTCGGGCGCCAGCAGCCCGGCCTTGCAGAAGCTCATCTGGATGCCCGGATGGATCAGGGCCTGCACGCCACCGGCAAGGGCTGCCGTGGATTCGCCGCGCCAGAGGCTTTCGCAGGCCAGATGCACCGCCACCAGCGAGGAGGAGCAGGCCGTGTCGACGGTGAAGCTGGGGCCTTTCAGATCCAGGAAGTAGGAAATCCGATTGGCGGCGATGCAGCCCGTATTGCCCGGCAACACGAAGGGCTCGTTATCGGGGGTGGCGTAGTGCTCGCTGGAGGCCCAGAGCAGGGAGCTGTAATCGAGGCTGGAGATGCCGATGAAGACCCCCACCGGCTGGCCGCGCAGGCGACCTAGGGGTTGGCCGCCATGCTCCAGGGCGCGCCAGGCCACCTCCAGGAGCAGCCGCTGTTGGGGATCCATGCAGAGGGCTTCCCGCGGCGAGATGCCGAAGAACGCCGCATCAAAGTGGTCGATGTCCTCAATGAAGCCGCCGCGCCTGACGTGCTGGCTGAGGGGCTTGAGCGGATCGGGATCGAAATGCTGGTTGAGGTCCCAACGGCTGGCGGGAATGTCCGTAATCCCATCGCGCCCTTCGCGAAGCAAGTCCCAAAAGGCCTGGGGCGAGCCAATGCCACCGGGAAGCCGACAACCAATCCCCACAATCGCGATGGGTTCGGGGCTCGGGACTGTCGGCGAGAAGGTCAATGAAGGGGTGATCGGCGGAGGCAACGCGGCGGGTTGGGGCTGTCTTTAGCTGGATTGAAGAAACTGCAAGTCCTTGCTAGGCCTGGCTTTTGGCGGCTCAAAAGCAGGTTGAGTCTACCGATCAGCCATCAGCGTCCCAGGAGTAGGCGCCCCAGGGATGGGGGATCGGAAAGTAGTTGATGCTGCTGATAGAGACGTCTCCAGTCGCCATAGGTTTCCGGCCGGTCCAACCAGGCGGCCACCAGGTTCCCCAACTGCTCGGGTCGATCAATGGAGCGCTCTAGGCCGCGGCTGCGGAAATAGCGGCGGGCCAACCATTCCTGGGGCATGGTTGTGCCATAGGTGTTGAAGACAAGCGGGCAGCCCAGCAGCAAGGCCTCGGTGGCCGTGCGGGCCCCTGGCCGGGCCACCATGGCCCAGGCCCGGCGATAGAGGGCCACCATCTGCTCGGGTCCTTGGAAGCCGAGGGCTTGGACGGCCAGCTCCGGGTGGGCCGCCGCCCAGGCCTGCACCTGCTCGAACGCTGCCTGGCGCCGTCCTGTCAGGGCCACCACTGCCAAACGGCCGGCGAAGGGCCGCAGGACCTCCAGCAGGCGGCAATGGTTATTGGCCCCATTGGCCCCGGCCCCCAAGACCAACAGCGGTAGGGTTTGGCGCGCGTCGGGATCGCCCCCTGTTTCGCTGGCCACAGTCGGGGCTCCGGGCCCCGGTTCAAGGCGCTGGCCTCGGGGAACGGGGCGGTGGTAGGCGGGATAAAGGAGGGGACCCAGCAGGGCGATCCGCTCGGCGGGGTAGTGCCGACGCCTGAGTTCGGCGGCAACTTCGGCGGTTTGGACCCAGATGGCATCGGCGCTGGAGCTGATCCAGTTGCGGCTGAAGCCAAAGCCGCCGTCGAGTTCGGTGCAACAGGTGAGGCAACGCAGCTGGGGACCCAGCAGGCGTTTGGCGTAAGCAAAGTGGCCCCGGTTGGTGTGGGGGTGGGTGGAAATGATCAGGTCTGGTCTGAACCGGCGCAGCAGCTGGGCCAGATAACGGCGGCCAAACAGGACGGTGCCCGGTTTGATCAGGTCCTCAAACTCCATCAGGCACCAGTAGGCCTGATGCAGCCAGGGGGCGTGCTTTTGGATCCAGTTGTAGAGAGCCACCCCGCCCCGGTAGGGACCGCTGCCGTTCTCGAGCACCTGCTCGATCCCGATCTCCCCGCCCGGATCCCACTGGCGCAGCCAGTCCCCCAGGGCCCCGGCGGCGGCGTCGTGGGCGGTGCCGCCACTGGAGGTGAAGATGAGGACCCGCATCGGGCCATGGTCCCATTGGCTGGACCAGCGCTGGCCGCCCTGGTCAGGGTTGGGGAAACTCGCGATTCAAGCCTGGTTGCGCCTTGGCGATCCCAGGCCCGGCGGCTGAAGCGATTGGCTGACCAAGGCCAGTAGCAGCACCCAGCCCAGACCCCCGAGGGCCACGGCCATGGGCCGCCCTGGTCCCGTTCCCAGGGCAGCCAGTAGCCAGCCAGGCCAATGGGGCCAGGCTAGGGCGGGCCGCAGGAGCCGGTCCACCACCAGGGCGCTGCCTGTGAAGGCCGCCAGCCGGGCGAGCCATTCCAGGGCGTAGCGCACCGCCAGTAGCCGCGGCAGTTCGGCCGCGGGCACCAGCTGTTGCCAACGGCTTTGCACGATCGCTAAACAAATCGGTAAGGCCAGGGTGAAGCAGCCCAGCCCTCCGTACCAGAAGGGGATTAGGCCCTCAAACACCACCAGCCCCGCCCCCATTAGGGCCAGGCTCTGGATCACCAGCAAGCTGGTCAGGGTGCGGCCCCAAAGCCCGGGGGAATGGACCAGCCAAAAGCGCATCCCCAACCCGTAGGCCAGGCCCCCCACAACCAGGGCGCCGCCGAGGCGGCCATTGCCAAGGGCCGTGATCACCCAGGCCGGGAACAGCACTTCGGTGGCGCCATACACAAAGGCCATCGCCGTGCCGATCTGGGCCAGGCGCCTTAGGGAGCCGTCGCGCCACAGTGCAGCCAGATCGCGGCCAAAGCGGATCGGCCCCTGGACCCAGGACCTCTCGGGCCGGCCCCTGCCCTGGTCGCTTTGGACCGAGGCCGGGACCAGGGCTGCCAGGGGCCAGGGGGCCAGCAGCACGCAAGCCATGGCCAGGCCAAAACTCAGGCCATCGAGCCATAGCACGCCTTGCAGACCTGCGATTCCGACAAGCCAGGCCCCCAGAAACGGTGCCGCAATTAAGACCAATCCGTCGCTGCTGGCAAACAGGCCATTGGCCCGTTGGCGGGCCCCTCCAGCGGGCACCAGCAGGGGGATCAGGCTGGCGAAACAGAGCACCAGGCTTGCCTCTGCTGCCGCCGCCAACCCCTGCAGGGGCAACAGGGCTATCAGGCTCGGGCCCCCATGACCCCGGTCCGCTGTGAGCAGTAGCACCGCTAGAGCCAGGGTGCCAAGGGCCCCCAGGCCATTGGCCACCACCATCACGCGCCGCCGCCGCCAGTGTGACAAGTGGGGGCCGACTAGGGGCAGGACCAGGATTTTGGCCACCTGAACCACAATCGCCACGGCGGCGAAATCGAGCAGCTGGAGCTGGATCTGGAAAAGCCAGAGCCCCAGCCCATAGAGGCTCACCTGGGTGCCGAGGTTGGACA
>Ga0310333_100212_pt1 | contig 16521 bp, 19 predicted proteins | sample LakMicSRFTotalB7_FD_195547 | JGI IMG/M metagenome (GOLD analysis project Ga0310333, IMG submission 195547) | Enriched freshwater cyanobacterial communities from Lake Michigan, Michigan, United States - MI23.SRFL.Total.B7 (v2) (version 2) | ecosystem: Environmental > Aquatic > Freshwater > Lake... | reverse complement strand
GCGGTGGCCCGGCCAGCCCGTTCATCGATCAGCAGCAACGTTGAGCTAGCTGGGGGAAAGGAGAGGGCTAGGCGGATGCTGACCGCTTCTCCCTCATCGAGATCCGGCAACGCTGGGCCTGTCTCAATGTCAGCGGCAAGACGCAGCCAACCAGCCTCGATTGCGGCTTGGATCAGGGCTTCCTGATCTGGAAATTGGCCGGTGAGAACCTCATCGGCGACAACCTATGGAATCAGAACGACGCCAAACACATCCCTTAACTAGGCCAGCCCAGACACGCGGGCCAGGCCAATCAGGGGGCTGGTTTCAGCGATGACGATTGCAACCACTGCTCCAGGGTGTCGAGGTCGGCGTTGGTTTCTGCTGCGGTTAAGCGGATGGCCTCAATCCCCAATCGGGAGAGATGGGAGATGAAGGTTGCCGTGTCCATCGCCGCAACTCTTGCGGCGCGTGAAAGGGAGAGGTCGCCATCGCGCTAGGGGCTGTGGCTTGGGCCGCATGCACGCCGGGTGCTTGGACCAGGCCGTCTTGATCGAGGCCCACAAGCACCGCATCTGGGTGGTCGCGATTGAGAACCACCACCAGATCTTGCTTGGTTTGGCGCAGGGCAGCGGTTGGGTTGTTCTTGAGGCCGCTGAGGCTGACCGCACTGATGGCCATGGCTCCAGGGAATAACAGATGAGATCTGTTTAGGGGCGATAGAGATGGGATGGATTGTCAGCTCGCCCCATGGCTGTCCATCAAGCGGGGTGGCAATAGCCCCCAGCCACCCCAGCCCCGTTGCCGCGCAGCAACCCGAGCCGCATTCGCCGCCGCAACCGCTGGCGGGCTCTGAGCCCTGAGGAGCTGCAGGCCCAAGCGGCTGAGCAGCGGGCCCAAGGATTGGGGTGCCCCCTGCCCTGGCAGCCCCACCCGTCCTTGCTTGCGTTGCAGGAGCGCCTGCAGCTGGTGGCCGACTGCTGGAACCTGCTCGATGGCACGGGTGGCCAGTCACGGCGGGGTCTGTACCTGCCCCAGGGCAGCAAGGAGCCAGAAGCGGCCTACCGGCAACGGCTCGCCAATGCCCGGCCGAGCGGTTTTTTCCGCGATGCCCTGCGCACCTATGCCGGGATGCTGGCCTCGGTGCAGTGGCGTGACCTCCCGGGCTCCCTGGCGGGGCTGCTCAGCGATGTGGATGGCCTTGGGACGGACCTGAGCGTGTTTTTGTTCCTGGCCGACCTACTGGTGCTGCGCGATGGCGGGGCCTTGGTGCTGGTGCTGCCGGCCGAGCACCGCTGGCCCTCAGAAGGGCACCGGCAAGAAGCGATCCGGCGGGGTGATCGGCTCTCCTTGCCGCGGCTGGCGTTAGTCCCCCGGCGCGATTGCCTGGACTGGCAGCTGGCCAATGGCGACGGCCTGCCGCAACGGATTCGCTGGCGCGAGCGTTGCAGTCAGGGCCAGGCCCCAGCCCAGGGACCCGATAGCCCCCTGGCGGACGGGGTGGCCGTTCACCTGCTCGGTCCGGGCTCCCCTCTAGAGCAGCCCGAGGACCCGGAGGGGTGGATCTACCGGGAGGCCCTGCTGCAACCGGGGGGCCTGCAGTTCTGTAGTTACCGGGCCGTTGCAAGCAGTACCGAACCTGCCGGTTACCGGGCCGAACGGATCGCCCGGCCCCTGGTGCTGCCAGGCCAGCAGCTATTGCCGGCGGTTTGGTACGCCGCCGATGGTGCGGCCTTTGGGGAAGGGGACCTGCCCCACCTGGGCCTGGCCCATCAGTGGTTCTGACGAAAACGGGGCAGCCAGTTGTCTTGCCGATCACGGTATCAATGAACATCAAGAACAGCCGCTACAGGGTGAATCGGTTCAGCAACGAGGCCTGAGGCTCTGCTGGTTCATCGGATGCCTGAGTGAAGCCCTGACGCGGGCGCGATTCGGCGACGCGCCCTGACGACCACTCCACTACCGATCATTTGACGCTTGGCCTTCCAGAAAAGTTTTGATCATGCACTCCATGCCTTTCTGCGTACGGCCATGGGGTCTGAGGCCTTGTTCCGCCCAGGCTTGATCGAGTTCCTGGCGCAGCTGCTCAGGGATCCAGCAGGACAGCATCACCTTGCCTTGGCGGCTGGAGGTGCAGTGGCGCTCAGGCGTGGACATGGGTGCCAAATGTGTACATGTACACACTTTGCCGGAGAAGGGGGCTGCGGCGGCGCCATGGTCAGCGCCAATCGGGCAGAATGAGAATCGTTCTCGCCGGTGGTGGGCCATGGACCAGCAGGCCATTCAGGTTCCCGTCACGCTGTTGACCGGCTTCCTTGGCGCCGGCAAGACCACCTTGCTGAACCACATCCTCAGCAACCAGCAGGGGCTGCGCAGCGCAGTGCTGGTCAATGAATTCGGCGAGGTGGGAATCGACAACGAGCTCGTGGTGTCCACCAGTGATCAGATGGTGGAGCTCAGCAACGGCTGCATTTGCTGCTCGATCAACGGTGAGCTGCAGGAGGCCGTGCACCGCGTGCTGGCGAGGTCCGAGCCGATCGATCTCATTGTGGTGGAAACCACCGGCCTGGCCGATCCCCTACCGGTGGCGCTCACCTTCATGGCCGGGGACCTGCGCGACCGGCTGCGACTCGATTCGATCATCACCGTGATCGATGCCGAGCACTTCAGCGCCACGGCGCTTGAGAGCTCGATCGCCCGCGCCCAGGTGGTGTATGGCGACATCCTGCTACTCAACAAGGCCGACCTTGTCGATGAGCAGCGGCTGAACGCGGTGGAGACCGAGCTGCGGGCGATCAAGACCGACGCACGCATCCTGCGGTCCAGCCGCGGTGATGTTCCCCTGGGCCTGCTGCTGAGCGTGGGACTGTTTGAGAGCGATCGCCTGGCTTCGCTCCAGGCGCAGGAAGAAGCCCATGAACATCAGCACAGCCGCGGGGATCAGCACCGCTCTGAGCACAGCGAAAACGATCACCACCATGGGCACCAGCACCAGCACGACCATCACCGCCACACCCCAGAGCTGGAAGGCTTCAGTTCCGTGAGCCTGGCGGTGGACGCGCCCTTTGTTCTGCGCCGCTTTCAGCATTTCCTCGACAACCAGTTGCCTGAATCGGTGTTCCGCGCCAAAGGGGTGCTCTGGTTCCGCGAAAGCGAGCGGCGCCACCTGTTTCATCTCTGCGGCAAGCGCTTCACGATCGATGATTCCGACTGGCCTGAAGGCTCAGAGCGCCACACCAAAGTGGTGGTGATCGGCAAGGGCATTGACCAGGCAACGCTTAAGGCCCAGCTCGAGGCCTGCGTAGCGCTGCCATGAGCCAGACCCTGCTGATCTCCGGACCGCCTGGCTGCGGTAAAACCAGCTGGATCCTGAACCGGCTCCAGAACCATCGAGGCCCATGCGGGTATCTGCGGCTGGCCGGCTACCCCGACGAAGGGCTCGTCCAGGCGCCTGACGGCGGTATCGATCTGGCCTACCTGCAGGACCAGTGCCCGAGGCTGCTGGATCTGGCTGACCCTGACCAGGCTCTGGCATCCAGACCTGCCAACCTGTTGGCCCTGATCGAACTGCCCCAATTCCAGCCGCCAGCGGACTCGGGTTTAGCCGGGGTCGATCGCCGCGTGATTCCCCAGCTTGAGGCCATGCATCTAAGCCCGGATGAGCATCTGCACTTCGGGCGTGACGACCTCTTGCCCCGACAGGACACCCTGGATTTCAACAGCCTGCAGGCCTTGGAAAGAAACCTGGCGGGAAGCGTGTGGGATCCGGCCAGCCTCAGCAGCTTCTGGTTTGAACTGGTGAACGGTGCCTATGGCGATGTGTATCGCGCCAAGGCCCTGATGAACCTGCCCGATGGCCAGGCCTTCTTCTGCAACTGGATGGTGAGCCAGGAGGGCTCCCAGTTTCTGCCTTTGCAGTCGATTGCCCCGCCCGACTGCCGCCCGGAGCGACTGTCGCGCCTCGTGGTGCAGGGCAAGGATCTCGATCCCACCGCCCTCGAACACACCCTCGCCGACTGCCTACTCAGCGATGCCGTGCTGGAGCTGCAGCAGGCTCCCCTGCGCCAACGCCAGGCCCCGTCCCGCCCATCTCCTGCCAAATGATCGCCATGGCCCATGCCGTGATTTCCTGTCTGCACGCCAACTTCGCTGCCCTGGAGGCCGTGCTTGCCGACATTGACCAGCAGGGCATCGCCACCATCACCTGCCTGGGGGATCTGGTGGGCTACGGCCCCCAGCCCAACGAGGTGGTGGACCTCGTGCGCCAGCGGTCGATTCCCACCTGCCAGGGCTGCTGGGATGAGGACATCATCGAAGGCCTCAATGCCTGCGAGTGCAGCTATCCCTCCCAGCTCGCAGAGCGGCGGGGCCATCTGGCCCACCAGTGGACTGCCGAACAGCTGGGCGAAGAGAACAAGGCCTTCCTCGCCAGCCTGCCGATGACGCTGCGGCGCGATCGACTGCTGTTTGTGCATGGCAGTCCCAACAGTCAGCACGAGTACCTGCTGCCCGACATGGATGCCTTCGCAGCCCTGGAGCGGGTGGAGACCGCCGGCGCCGAGACCCTGTTCTGCGGCCACACCCACCGGCCCTATGTGCGTGAGCTGCGGGATGGGTCGATCCGGGCGCGCGTGCAGGACGGTGCAGCCAGCGGCGCCCCATCCGTAGAAAGACAGATCAATTTGCCGATGCGCCGCATCATCAACGCCGGCTCGGTGGGTGAACCTCGCCATGGCAACACCAACGCCACCTATGTGATTCACCATGAAGACACGGACGCCGTGGAAATCCGCGAGGTGCCCTACGACGTGGAGCGCACCTGCCGCGCCATCGTTGAGTCGGGCCTGCCGCCGATCTTCGCCTGGCGGCTCCGCCATGGCTTCGAGTACGCCGAGCGGGCCGATGACGCCAGCCACGTGTGTGAGCGCTGATGGCACGCTGGGCCCTGATCAGTGGTTTGCGCGGTGATCTGGAGGCCTATGAGGCCATCCAGGAAGATTTGCGGCAGACCCGGCGGGTGGACACCCTGTTTGTGCTGGGGGATGTGATCGGCCCTGAGCGGGAGTGCAATGCCCTGCTTGAGCGGTTGCAACAGCCCCGCCGCGGCGAGATGGAGCCGCAGTGCCTCTACGGCTGGTGGGAGGACCAACTGCTGGCTGAGCGGGGCTACCGCGGCCAGCGGCGAGCCGATGCCCTGCGCCTCAGCCAGGGGGAGACGGCCATCGATGCCCTGCTCCAGGCGGTGGATCCTGCGTACATGGACTGGCTGGCGGGGCTCCAGTTGGGCTTCGTCGAGCTCGGCTGCGCCCTGCTGCATGGCAGCTCGGTCGCTGTGGACGACAGCCTGGGTCCGAACAGTTCACCGCTGTTTTTGCTGGATCGCCTCACCCGGATGGACGTGAACCGCCTCTTCACTGCACGCAGTGGCAGGCAATTTCGCCTCGAGCTCAGCGGTGGTGGCATTGAATCCCAGGTTCGGGATCTGGAGGGTCAACGGCACCACCAGCAGAGCGTTCCCCCGCGCCAGGTGATCGGCATCGGGGCCGGCATCCATTACACCCTCTACGACCCCGGCAGCGATCGCCTCGATTTCCTGATCGCCGGCAGCAAACCCCAGCAGCGGGCGCGGGGGTTTGCATGACGCCGCAGCTGGGGGGGATTCTGGAGACCCTGCAGGTTGACCTGGCCGGACGACAGCTGCGCCTGGTGTTGGAGCGCCGGGGCCCGGCGGTGGCCCCCCTTTGGCTGCTGCTGCCGGCGCTGAGCACCGTGTCGAGCCGGGGGGAATGGAAAGCCTTTGCGGATGTGATGGGCGATGGGCGCCAGCTGGTGAGTTTCGACTGGCCCGGTTTCGGCGACAGTGACCGCCCCGCGATGCCCTACGACGCCGCCCTGCTGCGCTCGGCGCTGCGGGCCGTGCTCTCGTACCTCCGCACCACAACCCCTCAGCGACCAATTGTGGTCGCCGCTGGCCATAGTGCCTCGGTGGCTCTGGGGCTGGCCACCGAATGGTCAGGCCTGTGGCAGGAGCTGGTGCTGGTGGCCCCCACCTGGCGCGGCCCGCTGCCGACGATGACCGGCTGGCCCTCCCGGCGATTCGGCTGGTTGCGGCAGCTTGTCGCGTCACCCTTCATCGGACCGGCTCTCTACCGGCTCAATACCAGCCGGCCGGTGCTGGGGCTGATGCTGCGGCGCCATGTCTGGGTCGAGCGGACGCTGTTGACGCCGGAACGCCTTCTGGAGCAACAGCAACTGGCCAGGCGCCTCGGGGCACGCTTCGCCAGTGCGGCCTTCGTTAGCGGTGGCCTCGATCCCGCCGAAGACAGGGCCTGGTGGCTGGAGCAAGCGCAACGGTTGCAGTGCCCGTTGCACGTGGTGCTGGCGGGGGAAGCGCCGCCACGCTCCAGAGAGCAGATGGGGTGGCTGGCACAGAGCGCTGATCACGTCACGCTCATTCCCGGTCGGCTCGGCCTGCACCAGGAATTCGGGGCCCTGCTGGCACGGCAACTGCTGGAGAGCGGCTTGTCTGCTGGCTGACCACCAGCGCCAGCAGGAAGCCCGCAAATTGCACGATCACCACACACGGACCGGAGGGCAGGTTGGTGAGACCGGAGCCCAGCAGGCCCAGAAGGGCACAGCCTCCGCCGAGGCATGCGGAGAGCAGGGCATAGAGCGGGAAGTGCCGACTTACCAGCCGGCCGCCGCAGGCCGGAATCACCACAAAAGCACTGATCAGCAGCACTCCCACCGCTTTGATCGACACCGCCACCACCACCGCCAGCAGCATGATGAAGGCCAGGCGATGACGGTTGGCCCCCACCCCGAAGGCTCCGGCCAGATCACTGTTGAGGGTGAGCAGCACCTGGGCCCGCAGGCTGAGGGCGAGATAGATCAAGGCGCCCATCAACAGCACCGCGATCACGGTCAGATCGCTCCAGCTGATGCCGAGGATGTCGCCGAATAGCAGCTGCTGGATGCCGCCGCGGTAGGTCTCCACCAGGCTCAGGGCCACCACCGCAAAGGCGAGCGAGGTGGAATAAACAATGTTGAGCAGGGCGTCGGCAGGCAGACCGCTGCGGGCGACCAGCTGGTTCACTAGCAGGGCGAACAGCACCGCGAAGGGGATCAGCACCAGCGTGGGATTGACTCCCAGCAGGATCCCCAGGCTGATGCCCAGTAGGGCGGAATGACCGAGGGCATCGCTGAAGAACGAGAGCTGACGCAGCACCGCGAAGCTGCCCAGCAGCCCGCCCAGGGCGCCGGTAAGCAGGCCACCGAGCAGGGCCCGCTGCATGAATGGCTGGCCGAGCACCTCAAGCAAGCCGGAGGCATCAGCCATGGCCAGGAACCCCGGCATGGTGATGGCGGTAGGGCACCACATTGGGGCCGTAGAGCTCTGCCAGCCGCGCTGGGCTGAGGGCATGGTCGGGGGCACCGCTGCAGCGCAAGCGGCGGTTCAGGCACAGCACCTGATCGCAGCTGCGACGCACCATCTCCAGATCGTGCGACACCTGCAGTACGGTCCAGCCCTCCTGCCGGCGCAGCTCCAGCAGCAACTGCTGGAACTGCTCACTGCTGGGGGCATCCAGACCCGCCTGTGCCTCATCGAGCACCAGCAACTGGCGGGGCCGCACCACACAGAAGGCCAGCAACACTCGCTTGAGCTGACCGCCAGAGAGCTCGCTGAGCCGGCGTTCCTCCAGGTCCTGGCAGCCGGTGCGCTCCAGGGCACGGAGCACGGCCTTGGTTCGGCGCTTGTTGCCCAGCCAGGCCAAGCTCAGGCCTGGTGGATCAAAGCCAAAGCCCACGAATTCGCCCACCGTGAGCGGGAAGCGGCCCTGCAACGCCAGGCTCTGGGGCAAGTAGGCGATCTGGGCACGCACCGAACGGGGCAATTCGCCCGCCGGACCGAGCGCATGGCCAAGGATCCGAACGGACCCTGCCGCCCTGGGCAGCAGACCCAACAAAGCAGCCACCAGGCTGCTTTTGCCGGCACCGTTGGGACCCACCAGAGCCGTGTCGGTTTCGCGGGCGAGCTGAAAGCTCACCTGCTCCACAGCCAGCTGCTCGCCACGGCGAACGCTCAGGCCTTCAACCGACAGCACTGGGGCGTGGTCTGTCATTGGCCGAAGGCCTGCCGCAGATCAGCCACGTTGCGTCGCATCAGCTTCAGGTAGGTCGAGGGATCGCGCGAGGCATCCTCCGTGGCCGTCTCCATCGGATCAAACACCACCACCTTCACCCCTAGATCCTTCGCCAGGGCATTAAAGGAGCGGTTGCCTTCCTGGGGTTCGCTCAGCAGGGCCTTGAGCTGGCTGGTCTTCACCTCGGCCGCCACCCGCTGCAGATCAGCCGGTGCTGGATTGAGCTCGGGCACATCCACCAGGTAATCAGCTTTGAGCCCATAGCGCTGGGCGAAGTAGGGGGCGAAGTCGTGGAAAGCCACAAACGTTTTGCCCCGATAGGGCTCAAGTTGGCTGGCGATCTCGCTGTTCAGCTGCTTCAGCTCGGCGGTGTATGCCGCTGCATTGCGCTTGTAACCCTCAGCGCAACTGGGGTCGGCCTTCATCAGACCGTCGCGGATCGTCTCCACCTGCTGCACCGCCCGCAAGGGATCCAGCCAGATGTGGGGATTCACCTCGCCGTGGGAGTGGCCGTGGCCTGCTTCATGGCCATGGCCGTGATCGCCGCCCTCCTCAGGGGATTCGATCGTGGCGACGCCGCGGCTGGAGTCGATCACCACCAGCTGGGGGTTTTCGGCGGATGCGACCAGTTTATCGAGGAAACTCTCCATCTCTAGGCCGTTCTTCACCAGCACCCCGGCCTGGCGCAGGGCAGTCAGATCGCCCGGTTTGGCCTGGAAGTCGTGGGGGCCCAGGTTGGGAGGGATCAGTGCGGTGACCGTGGCGCAGTCGCCCGCCACGGCGCGGGTGAACAGGGTGATCGGCAGGAAGGTGGTGACCACCTTGAACGCCTTGTTAGAGGAAGTGACACCGGCCTCCTGGCGGGGTGCGCCGCAGGCGGCCAGAGCCAGAGCCAGGGAGAAAGCGCCTGCACGGGCCATCAAGGTGTTCATGGGCTTGATCGGCAAGGGACGATTGGGCGACGGGAAGGAGCCAGACCGGCAGCAAACCTGGCCGTGAGCGGAACGAGAATCATTCTCAGCCTAGGTGAGGGTGCGATCCCAGTCGCTGCTCCGACAGCTGACTGGAGGCCGGACTGCTGGAACGTCCTTCAGCCAAAACCGCTGCCGGCAGAACGCCGCTGACGCTCACGGGCCGGCACCACCACCGGCCACAGCCACCAGCGCCCCTGGGCATCACCAGCAGCCAGGTGGAGGCCATCAGGTCGCCAGGCCAGGGCATTGAAGCCGCAGCCCTGTCCCTCAAGCGGCTGCAACATTTGCCCCTTGCCATCCCAGAGCGCCACGCTGCCGTCGCTTGAGGCACTGGCCAGCAGGGTGCTCCTGGGAGCAAATGCCAGCGCCTGCACGCGCTTTTCGTGCCACAGCAACGGTTCGGGTTGCCAGGCTTTTGAGCCTTGCTTCACCTGTGTCCACAGGATCACGGCCTCACCAGCAGCACTGGCCAGCAGTGGTGCCAGGCGGCCCGGCTGATCGCTCCAGGCCAGCTGACGCACCTTGGCGGGAAAGCCGCTGAACTGCCAGGGCTGGCCATGGCAGTCCTGGGGCCACACCAGCAAGGAGCGATCCAGCATCCCGCAGGCCAGATGGTTCCCCGGCCCTGAAAAAGCCAGGGCAAGACCCGCAGATGCGATGGCATGGCGCAGCGGCGGATCCGACGGCGAGCTCAGACATGGCTGCCACAGCACCACTTCACCGTGGCAACTGGCGGCTAGCTGTACCCCATCGGCGCTCCAGGCCAGGGTCTGGATCGTGCCGGGCAACTCCAGCGGTGGCTCACGCCATTGGCGCTTGGCTCCATCCCAGAGCCGCAGCTCGCGCCCGGCCGCCACTGCCAGCAGCAAGCCACCCGGCTGCCAGGCCGCCGCATCGATCCAGCCGCTGCCCAGGGGGATGGGATCCATGGCCAGCGGCCGCACTCCAGTGCCACCTAGCTCCCAGAGCAGCAGCTCGCCGGCCTGGCCAGCGGCCATCAGGAACTGGCCATCGCCGCTGAAACCCACCACGTCAAGGCTGCTGTCATGGTCGCCCCGCAGCAGCTCCTCACAGCCGGCGCGGAAATCGAGCAGCAGCAATTCACCACCGGTGCTGGTGATGGCTAGAAACTCACCATCAACCGACCAGGCCATCGCCGAGATCGGCTGCTGCAGATCACCGCAGAGCCGTTCGCTCACCAGGGTTGCCTGAGCCATCGCCTGCTCAGGCCACACACGCCAGGAAGCTGGCTCGCAGGGCCTCAGCATCGAGATCGCGGCCGATGATCACGAATTCGGTGCGGCGCGGCTCACCGGCTTTCCAGGGGCGATCGAAATCGCCATCGATCAGCATGTGAACTGACTGGAATACGTAGCGACGCGCTTCTCCCTGGAGCTGGATGATGCCTTTCATCCGGAACAGATCAGGACCGCGCTCGGCCACCAGATCGGATAGCCAGCGCCCCAGCTTCTCAAGGTCCATCGGCCGTTCTTCCACCAAGGCCAGCGAGCCCACGGCGTCGTCGTGTTCGTGGGCGTGCTCCCCCACCAGGAAGTCCGGATCGAGGCTGAGGGCCCGCTCCAGTTCAAAGGCTCCCACCCCTAGCAGTTCCTGTATCGGCACATCCGCGTTGTGGCTGGTGAGCAGACGGGCCATGGGGTTGATGGCGCGCACCCGCCGCTCGATCGCGGCGCGATCAGCGTCGCTCACCAGATCGGCCTTGTTGAGCACCAGCACATCAGCGAAGGCCAGCTGCTCCTGCACTTCCTCGGTATCCCAATGCAGCTCAACGTGCTTGAGATCCACCAAGGTGACCACCGCATCGAGCCGCAGCTCATCGCGCAGATCTTCATCCACAAAGAAGGTCTGGATCACCGGCGCCGGATCCGCCAGGCCGGTGGTTTCGATCACCAGGTGATCAAAGCGATCACGGCGCTTCATCAGGTTGCCGATGATGCGGATGAGATCGCCGCGAACGGTGCAGCAGATGCAGCCGTTGTTCATCTCAAAAATCTCCTCATCGGCATCCACCACCAGCTGGTTATCGATACCCACCTCGCCAAACTCGTTCACGATCACCGCCACTTTGAGGCCGTGCTCGTGGGTGAGGATCCGGTTGAGCAGGGTGGTTTTACCGGCACCTAGATAACCGGTGAGCACGGTCACCGGCAGGCGCTCGGCGGCGGGAACAGGGCTGGAGAAGGCCATGGCCAGGGAGGAGCCGGAGCTCCGTATGCTGAGAATGGTTCTCGTTCTAGCAGGTTGCGCACCTGGCGGTTCGCCCATGGCCCAGCACGCCCATCCCCCCATTTCTGATGCCATGGCCCTGGGGCCCCGGCCGCTGGCCTTGCTCGGAGTGCTGCGTGAGGCGACTGCTGAGCTCAGCGGCCAGGAGCTGCATGAACGGCTAACGCAGACCTCCTTGCGGCATGGGCTGGCCACCGTGTATCGGAACCTGCGCCTGCTCCAGCGTTCAGGTCTGGTCCGTTGTCGCAAGCTGTCCAATGGCGAGAGCGTTTATGCCCCCATAGAGCGCGATGACCATCACCTCACCTGTGTGGGCTGCGGTCACAGCGAACCGTTGCCGATCTGTCCGGTAGGGACCGGCGGCCTCGGCCTATCGCAGGTGTTGCTGCAGGGATTCAAACCTCTGTTTCACACCTTCGAGATCCACGGACTCTGCCGTTCCTGCCAGCAGAGTGAACAATTGCCCCAAGACTGACCTTGGGAAGGTCGGGGCCGGGCCCCAGGCCCTCGCCCCATCATCCCCACCCATCAGCCCCATTCTTTGCGTGGCTTTGCCCACGGCCAGCAGCGCCATCGGCAGCTGGAGAGAACGTATGGCCTGTTGCACACCGATTTCTTTGCGCTTTCTGCCACGAGGTGATCGCCGAATTTGAGCTGACGAGTCGCATGCAGGCCTGGAGCGCGTAGCAGATCGGACTTGCCCGGAAGGCAAGGGCTCCTTTGGAGTTGATTCTCAGTGATGGGGCAAAACTGAAAACTGGGCGGATGGTGATCGCCACGGCTAACACAACACTTCAGTGGAGCTCCTAGATCAACGGCAGCTCAAGTGACTACCCAGCAGAAGTGCTGGGGCATAGCGATGGGATTGATCGGCCCACGCTGCTCCTGTGCTATCGCGAAAGGATTCTGATTCTTGGAGGCCGGAATCATCAATGGCACTAGCCCCCAGCCACCCCAGCTCCGTTGCTGCGCAGCAGTTTGAGCTGCACGCGTCGCTTCAATCGCTATCGACCACGATGAGGATTAGGTGGAAGAATTATCGACCCAGACGATTGGTATCTCATCGCCTTCTATGAGTATGTCATTGCCTTAGATCGCTCTCCCCGCAACGTTTCAGCACAGTTTCGATCACTGCAACTGCAATTCGGAAATCACTGGCATGGAGCTGGGCAAACACAGCCCGGGCTGAGGGGATTAGTCCCCGTTGGCGTGCCATGCCGATGACGGCCGCGGTGCCGGCAACCCGCAGTCCACACTCCATGGCGGTGGCCCGGCCGGCCCGTTCATCGATCAGCAGTAACGCTGAGCTGGCTGGGCCAAAGGAGAGGGCAAGGCGGATGCTGGCCGCTTCTCCCTCATCGAGATCCGGCAACGCTGGGCCTGTCTCAATGTCAGCGGCAAGACGCAGCCACCCCGCCTCGATTGCCTCTTGGATCAGGGCTTCCTGATCTGGAAAGTGGCCGGTGAGAACCTCATCGGCGACAACCGATGGAATCAGAACGACGCCAAATAAATCCTTTAACCAGCTGACCCCAGATACGCGGGCCAGGCCAATCAGGGGACTGGCGTCAGTGATGACGATTGCAACCACTGCTCCAGGGTGTCGAGGTCGGCGTTGGTTTCTGCTGCGGTTAAGCGGATGGCTTCAATCCCCAATCGGGAGAGATGGGAGATGAAGGTAGCCGTGTCCATTGCGGCGACCCGGGCGGCACGGGAGAGGGAGAGGTCGCCATCGCGGTAGAGGGCTGTGGCCAGGGCCGCACGCACCCCGGGTGCTTGGAGCAGGCCGTCTTGATCGAGGCCCACAAGCACCGCATCTGGGTGATCGCGATTGAGTACCACCACCAGATCTTGCTTGGCTTGGCGCAGGGCAGCGGTTGGGTTGTTCTTGAGGCCGCTGACGCTGACGGCACGGATGGCCATGGCTCCAGGGAAGACCAGATGGGAATAGTTTAGGGGCGAATGAGATGGGGTGGATTACCAGCTCGCCCCATGGCTGTCCATCAAGCGGGGTGGCAATAGCCCCCAGCCACCCCAGCCCCGTTGCCGCGCAGCAGTCCCAGCCGCAACAGTCGCCGCCGCAACCGCTGGCAGGCGCTGAGCCCTGAGGAGCTGCAGGCCCAGGCGGCCGAGCAGCGGGCCCAAGGCGTGGGAGATTCCCTGCCCTGGCAGCCCCACCCCAGCTTGCTGGCGTTGCAGGACCGGCTGCAACTGGTGGCCGACTGCTGGAACCTGCTCGATGGCACCGGTGGCCAGTCCAGGCGGGGGCTGTACCTGCCCCAGGGCAGCAAGGAGCCAGAAGCGGCCTACCGGCAACGGCTGGCGAATGCCCGGCCGAGCGGCTTTTTCCGCGATGCCCTGCGCACCTACGCCGGGATGCTGGCCTCTTTGCAGTGGCGCGAGCTGCCGGCCTCCCTGGAGGGGGTGCTCAGCGATGTGGATGGCCTGGGGACGGACCTGGGCGTGTTTTTGTTCCTGGCCGACCTGCTGGTGCTGCGCGATGGAGGGGCGTTGGTGCTGGTGCTGCCGGCCGAGCACCGCTGGCCCTCCGAGGGGCATCGGCAAGAAGCGATCCGGCGGGGGGATCGGTTGTCCTTGCCGCGCCTGGCGTTAGTGCCCCGGCGCGATTGCCTGGACTGGCAGTTGGCTAATGGCGATGGCCTGCCGCAACGGATCCGCTGGCGGGAGCGGTGCAGCCAGGGCCAGGGCCAGCCTCAAGCCCAAGGATCCGACCTCCAGCTAGCTGGCGGGGTAGCCGTTCACCTGCTGGGTCCGGGCTCTCCCCAAGAGCAGCCCGAGCCTCCAGATCAATGGATCTACCGGGAGGCCCTGCTGCACCCGGGGGGCCTGCAGTTCAGTAGTTACCGGGCGGTGGCCAGCCCAACGGAACCCGCTGGCTACCGGGCCGAACGGATCGGCCGGCCCCTGGTGCTGCCAGGCCAGCAGCTGCTGCCGGCGGTTTGGTACGCCGCCGATGGCGCGGCCTTTGGCGAGGGGGACCTGCCCCACCTGGGCCTGGCCAACCAGTACCTCAACCACTACCGCCTCAAGAGTGACTACGAGGATCTGCTCAGTCGTTGCGCCCTACCGGTGGGGGTGCGGACCGGCCTGGTGGACCAGTTCGGCTACCAGCGCGACGAGGACGGCGCCGGCCGCCAACCGGAACAGCTGACCCTTTCAACCAGCACCTTTATGGACCTGCCAGAGGGGGCCGATTTCCAGTGGAAGGAGATCCGGGCCCAGTCCTTGGCGGAGCACCGGGCCTATCTGACCCTGCTGGACGAAACCATGCACCGCGATGCGTTGGTGCCGACCCAGAACCGGGGCGCGGGCCGCAGCGACAGCGAGATTTCGCTCTGTGCTGGCCAGGCCTATGCCTTGCTGCAATCGCTAGCGACCCAGAAGAGCTCGATCTTCGCCTCCTTGCTGGGCCACTGGTGCCGCCAGAGCGGCGAGACGTTGGCTCCCGGGGCTGGGATCTCGCTCAGCGTGACCCCAATGACGCCACCGCTGCGGCCCCAGCCGAGCGTGGCCGAATGGCTGGAGCTGGAGGCCCGGGGTGTGATCAGCCGGGACGAGTTGCGCCAGCAGCTGGCGATCAGCGCGGCGCCTGGTCAGGTGAACCCGGTGGGTCAAGGGGCGCTGCCGTGAGCACTGGAGCTGCGAGCAGCTGGCGGGCCGGAGACCTGGAGGCGATCCGCTCTGCCCTGGGAATCCCGGTGAGTGCGGCCTCGATCGGGGCGATCGGTCGGGCGATGGCGGAGCTGGAGCGCGATTACCCCGCGGGGATCGCCGTCGCGGTGGGGAGCCTGGAACGGATCGCCGCTATCGACCTGCAACTGGCCAGCACCCCGGAGGCTGCCGAGCCGGTGGTGATCAAGACCAGCCGCAAAGGGGCCGCCGGGCCCGTGCCAGCCGAGCTGCCGAAGCGAAAGCTGGATGTGATCGAGTTCGCCACCGAGCTGCTGCTGGAGGAGGTGGCGACTGAGTACGCCCTGCCCGAGAGCCAAGGCCCAAGCCTGGCGGCCCAACGGCGCCAACAGGTGGAGGCTTTGCTCCTGGTGCTGCCGTGCCTGCGGGTGTGGCAACCCCAAACGCCGCCCCGGTTCCAGGGCCGGCTGGAGCGCAGCTGATGGGCCAGACCCTGCCCTCAGTGATGGCCCTGCAGGGGGTCGCCAATGCCCGGCTGCTGCTGCACCAGCTCGATTACCCGGGGGCTGTCTCAGCAAAACCGATTGCCCGCCAGGCCTGGGAGGTCTCCTTGAAGCAGGTGGATCTGATCTCCAGCCGCGACAACGGCCCGGGGATTGATACGGGCGACATCCTGTGTGAGGGCTATCTGTGTCGGGCGGCCTTGCTGCCGGTCAGGACTACCGAGCCCTGGGATTGGCTGGGGAGGGACCTGCCCTGGCAGGAGCCGGGCCTGCGGGCGGTGCTGGAACAGGCGACAGGCCGGCGCTCAACGATCGAGGTGCCGTCCGAGGGCCTCTGCTGGTTTGGCGACTTGGGCGGCTTGACGATCCCTGGCTCGTTGCCGGACCAGCCGAGGGCCGTTCTGGCGGGAGTGTCCCTATTGCTAATCGGTGCGTCTTACGGCCCCGGCGGCATAGGGGCCTTGCTGCAGGCGGAGTTGGGGGAGGCGATCACGGTGGCGATCAAGCCCAACCGGGTGCAGGTGATCGGCCCTGGCGACAGCTTGGCTGTGCTGGCAGCCCGCTATGGCACGACGATTGAGGCCCTGCGCCAGGTGAACCCCGAGCTGCAGGACCTCAAGCCCATCGCAGCGGTCAGTGGTGATTCCCTCTATGGGTTGGCAGGCCGCTATGGCACCAGCATCGGAGACCTGCGCCAGGACAATCCGGCGTTGATGCGAGATGTTGATTACCTGGTGGCAGAGGCGGACACCCTCGCCAACCTGGCGAACCACCAGCAGGAAACCGTGAGCGCCCTGCGCCTGTTCAACCCCCAGCTTGCGCGCTACCCGGCGTCAGAACCGTTGCCGGCGGGGGTGGTGATCCAGCTGCCGGCGATCGGGGTGGCGGATGCGTTGGCGGTGGGAATGGCGCTGCAGGTGCCCCAGGTTGAACCAGGCGATCTGCTGCCGATAGGGGGCTGGGTGTTGTTGCCGCCGCAGCGAGGGGTGGGTGGCTTGGTGGAGTTGTAAGGGGGAATGGGCT
>Ga0310333_100211_pt1 | contig 16526 bp, 9 predicted proteins | sample LakMicSRFTotalB7_FD_195547 | JGI IMG/M metagenome (GOLD analysis project Ga0310333, IMG submission 195547) | Enriched freshwater cyanobacterial communities from Lake Michigan, Michigan, United States - MI23.SRFL.Total.B7 (v2) (version 2) | ecosystem: Environmental > Aquatic > Freshwater > Lake... | reverse complement strand
ATAGATTGGCGCTTATAATATCTTAATAATTTTTGATAAAGTTTATGAATATGAGCTGGTAACGTAGTTACTTGAATATTGTGATGACGCAGACTCGGATCATAAAAAGTCAAGTCGAAGGCAGAAGACTTGAAAGGCAAATCCAAGTACTTAATTAAAATTGTGGCTTCAAGCTTGAATCTGTTAAAATCAGAATCAAAAAAGAGTAAAGGTAAAGATTTAGATGCAACAAGTTCATAAAGAATAACATTATAGGAGAACCATAGGTCCAATCCAAATTCAAGGCTATAATCATTTCTAGCCGCTAATGAGGAAGCAACCTCAAGGGGATGGCGAAAAATCGCCACACACTCCAAATTTGGATATTTATCGAACCAACCTTGCAAACATAAAATAGAGCGGGGATCCTTGAAACCCCATACAGTTGAGGAGCTGAAATTATTAAGTATGTAGCTAAGGATGGAAAATTGAGTTGTATTCCACTGAACAGAACTGGGCGGTGAGTCCCAAGATCCCCCCGATGCGCTTAAAACACTATCATGCAGAGTTCTAATTAAAATAGATTCTCTATTACCTTTTTTATTATGGGGAGCTTCGGTTACAACCTCTCCTAAATCTAAGCCTGCTTCCTGCAATGTACCTGCTAATAAACTTGTGCCACTTCGATGCATGCCAAGAATAGCGATAACACGTGAAGGGGCTAGATAAGCTTGAGTTGAAGATGGAGAAGCGGTGGTGAGGGTAATTTCGTTACGACGTGTAAAAACTGTGCGAAGATCAACACTACTTTTAAGCCAGGGATCAAAAAAGGAAGGTAAGGTGCCGAGGTAAATAGTATTGGAATAATTATATGGGTATGGTTGGAAACTTGTTTTACGAATAGAAAAGTATTCGGCCGCTAAAGGGGACCAAGTGTCACCTGATCTTGTAGTAACACCACCATGATATTGATGAAATGTAGCCTCACCTAAAAGAGAAATTGACTGAACATTAGGTAATAGTTGGGCACGCTGATAAAAATCTAAATTAACAAGACCACCGCCAGGGCTAATGAAAGCCTCATCAAGTCCGTTTAGTTGATCAAAACTAGAGCGGCTAAGAAAAAAGGCATTGCTTTCAACTAAAGGGGCAAAAGCACCATATTGAGAGGATCCCGCTAAACATGAAATGTTAAAAAGCTGGTAGCCATTTGTTTTCCAATCAATTGTATCCAGCAAGGCATCCTCAAGCACTTGCGAATATCCCTCAGAGGATGAAATCTGTTGCGGGATATGGCCAATATGACAACCCAAAGTGGAAATTACTGGAAATTCAAAAGCCTTAAATGCAAGGAGAGCATATTTAATAATACCAGGAGATAATATGCGCGCACCATCAATCAAAATACCAATATAATTAGCATGGGACAATTGTACAGCCGAGTTAATTGCCATAACTGGCGAGGGATAAATAGACGGAAAATAAATATACCTAAAATTTGAACCAAAAGAAATAACAAACTCCTCAGAAAGGGGATCTGAAGAACCATTATCTATAACAATAACCTCATAAAGAGTTTCATCTACACCTTGATATTCCGAGCACAAGCTAAAAAGGGTACGTTCAGCCTCCCTGCGCATATTAAAGAAATTTACTACAATAGATAGAAGAGGCATCCAAACAATAAATACAGTACTATCTATTATAGCTTGAGGACAGTTGAGAGCCAGTTAATAACCTGACTAGGCAACACATTATTCATACAAGAGTGCTCCTCAAGTAGGCAGTCATCATTGCGGAAAGAATTCACTGCACATTTATCACAAGAGAAACTGGAAACAGTATAAGAAACATTTGAACAGCGTGGCATCCATAAACGCATGGGGCTGGAGCCAACCTGGTCGGAATCATTGCCTAGCAAAACAAGGGTAGGCGTTCCAACGGCTGCAGCAATATGCATTGGCCCAGCATCAACGGTTATTACCCCCATTGCAGCAGAACATGCACCGGCCAGCTCAAGTAGATTAGTTTTACCGCGAAGATCAATAAGGGGAGTTGATTGAATTAAAAAATCTTCGCCCAACCCAGAATTATAAAGATCATGCTGGAGTTTTGGAGCACTGCCAATTATACCAATAGAAAAGCCAAGATTAGAAACAAAATGAATAACTTCTTGCCAAAAATGGAATGGCCATAATTTAGCTGATCGGGCTGTTGTACAATGAATCAAAATATGTGGCACTAAGAAATTAGGATGCTTCTTAGGAAGGCTGATGGCATAGGGGTCAACGTAATCACGAACAAAAGCAAGTACACAAAAAAGTTCTGCAATATAGTTTGATGAAAAAATATTAGAATAACGCTCTAAAAATGCAATACTATCCCAATCCGGATCTGCTAAAAAGATTTGCTGTGGAAGCTCACCCCAAGGAAGCGCACGGCGAAGATTAGCAGAGAGGCAACCACCAGCAACATAAAAGGGTCTAATCCAGGCTGATAGAGCACAAGTAATTGGATTAAAGCCATCAAGGTTTATTGCAAGGGAAACAGATCCAAAAGATGCTTTGTATTGGGTAATTGCTGCATGTAAATCAGAGGCGGCACTAAGATCAGAAGAGTCCCAACTAACGCGCCAATCAACACAGGGATGAGCCTCCTCAAGAGCAGAGGTGATATCACTCCCAATAAAGCCAATAATACTATCGGGGAAGCGTGCCTTCAAACCATGCAATACAGGGGTGCTAACAACAAAATTACCAACCTTATAGGAGCCTAAAACTACTATATGGGGAGAACTGCCTAAGGATTCTCCTGCATAGCGATTAAGAAATTCAAATGTCATGGAAACGAAAATTGTTCATCAATTTATGGGCACCAGCAAAATGCAGAAAATAACTATTATTGAAAAGATGCAAGATAAAATTATTTACTGAAAGGCGCTGAGGACCCAAATTAAGCCATTCCTGTAGTAATAAGGGCTCTGAATTCCAGGCGGCGTGCACTACGCCAGCAAGATAATTAAATTTAGAATCAATTTCAGAAATTAAACCCCTTTGACTCAGCTCCAGATTCAGAGGAATCATCTCGTGGAGTGCACCAGAGCCCCCATCATACCAGCGATAGTAAACTTGCTCAAAAATAGAGGAATGGAAAAGAGGGGAAAACCCGATAACGCCTGTGTTGTAGAGAATCCGCTTTCTAGCATTAAACCCCCAAAGATCATAATAACTAAAAAGATTTGATGAGGTGCAATTAATTAAAAATGGGTTATTTGGTTGAGAACGCAATAGGGAAAAGTGTAAAATTTCGCTCCACAAACATTTCAACCAACTAGGTTCATAACCTAAGGGAGAGGCCATGTCTCTAGAGATGAAAACCTTTGTATTATCACTGTTCAACAGGGGATCAGGAGCAGATGGGTTGATTAAAATATCAGTATCCAACCAAAGAGCTTGGTCATAGCCCTTAAGTTTTGGAGAAGACATTGCTAAAAGCTTTTGCCATGCAAAAGAACGAGAATTTGATAATGGAGATGCATCAAGAGGCTCATCAAACAATATAAAATCATAATTATGGGCAGAACACCAATTTTTCCAACCAGGCAAAACCTTAGTTAACTGATCAACATAGGTATTGCCAACGCATAAGGAAACAAGAGTTTTTCTCATGATATGCTATAGAAAATTGAGATTAACAGGGCGTAGTATATGCAGTTCAAGATAGAGGTATTAGTAAATAGTCCAGGCCCCCATGACTGCGTGAGGATTAGGCAACCGTTTGAATCCATACAGAGGATGGGAATAGATTGTAGAATACATGAAAGACCGTTTCGGTTTGCAGATTGTATCCGTGCGAATAGTTTGGTTATATGGCAACGGCCATTGCCAAGTTGCGAAACACGCATGCTAGAGCACTTAGAGTGGCTAAGGGAACGGGGTTGCATTCTTTTGATTGATTGGGACGATCACCCAGACCTTCTGCCAAACCAAGTGCTTAAAGAAATGAATAATCAAAAGATGGCAGCACTCAGATACAACCATTGTATTTTAACATCAAACACAGAATTAGCTAAATACCTTAATGAATTCAATCCGCTATCTATAACCCTCGAGAACGGCGTAGAAATAATAAGAAATTTAAATATAACAAAGCACATCGAGGAGTTTAGTGCAATTAATAAACTTAGAGTTTTCATAGGCAATTTAAATAGAAAAAAAGAAAACGCATTGATAGGGAATCAACTTAAAAATTGGCTAAATAGGGATAAAACAATTGAACTGGTGATGGTGGACCAAAAAGATCTGCAGAGCAAATTATCTGGAGAGAATATTAAAGCGTATGATGTTCAGAGTTACGCAGCTTATAGGCAACTACTAAATACATGTCATATCGCGCTGGCGCCTCTAGAAGATAATAAACAAAACAACTGTAAAACCGTGCTTAAATGGCAAGAATGCACAGCTGAATCTGTGGCGGTTATAGGAGGACCAGGTTTATACAAGAAGCAACTTGGTATAGATGCGGGCATATGGGTTAACTGCATAGAAGACATTGTAATTAGGGCGGAGGAACTAGCTAAAAATCACAAGCTGAGAGTGGAGCTGATAGAAAAAGCCTGGTGCCAATTAAATAAAGGCTGGACACTCAGCCAACAGCTGCAGTGGAGGCTGTGGTTGTTAGAGGAAATATGGAAAAAACGCTACATAATTGACAAAGGAATAGCAACAAGATTACAATTGACGAAGATTTTTGGATCAAAAAATAATGAAGGTTTTACTTGTGAACCATGGAACAGCTGCTGAATGGGGCGGCGGCGATGGTGTACAAATTAGGGAAACGGCAAAACGATTAAGACAGAGGGGGTATATCGTTGATGAAGTAAATAGCGACCAACCACGGGCAGAAGGATACGACTTGGTGCATATATTTAATTGCAGGGTTCAACACTCATTTGAATCACAAATTAGATGCTGTAAGCAGGTAGATATTCCAATTGTTGTATCACCAATATGGATATCATTAAAAAGAGCCTACTGGGGAAGCAGGGGAAGCTCTTCAGTGCTAACACAAGCAACAAATAGTTATGACAATAATGCAATTAATTTGCTAGAGAATTTAAAACAACGTAGATTAGTTGTAGTGAATGAGGGAATAAGCTTTCATTCTAACGGCTACACCACAGATGAAAGTAATACAATCGAAATAATCAGCAGCCTACTTAAGGAGGTGGATGGGCTTCTACCAAATAGCTTGCTAGAGCTACAAGCAATCAGATCAGACCTGAATTGGTACGATAATACTTTTGAGATTGCACATTACGGTGTTGATCCAAGAATATTTTTAGATGCGAGCCCAGATAAATTTAAGGCCTATAGTGGAATAAATGGACCGTTTGTGTTGCAAGCAGGCAGAATTGAACCTGCTAAAAACCAAGCAATGGTGTGCTGGGCGTTAAGAAATAAAGATATTCCAATAATATTTATAGGCAGTGGAAAGCATTGGCCTAGCTACACAGATTTGTGCAAATCAATAGTAGGAGACAAGCTAATTGTTATAGATCATATTGATCAGGAGCTACTTGCATCTGCTTATGCAGCAGCTAGCGTTCATATATTAGCAAGCTGGATGGAAACATGTGGCTTAGTAAGCCTTGAAGCAGCGCTGAGTGGAACACCATTAGTAGCAAGTACTTTTGGACATGAATTGGAATATCTTGAAGGCGACGCTTGGTATGCCGATCCAGCGGATCCAGAGTCTATAAATGAAAGTATTGATGCAGCACTACAGGCAGGAAGAAACTCGGAGAAAACAATCAAGATGAAAAGAAAGATATTAGAAAAATTCAACTGGGAGCAAACTGTAGATGCAACAGAGAAATTATATAAAAGAGTTCTAGCAAAGAAGAAATAGGATCTACCTAAAGCGTTTAAGGCCGTCCATTTGCTTTGTGAACATATCGGTAACTAGGGTGATTACAGGCCGAGATCGAAGTTTAATATTTGCACTAACAGACATACCACTCTGCAAATTAAGTTTACGATTACCAAATTCAACACGTTGCTGATCAAGGCTTACGGTGGCTGGGAAATACCAATTGGGATGTGTTTGATCTGGGGGGAGTGCATCAGAACCAATAGATAAGAGAGAACCTTTTATATATCCAAATTCACCTACAGGAAAAGAATCAACAGCTATCGTAACTGGCAAGCCGGGTTGAATAAAGCCAATATCAACATTTGATATATCAACCTTAGCCATTAAATTATTTGCGGGCACTAATTTAAGAACTAGTTGTTGAGAATTTACAACAGCTTTTTGTCCGATAGTTAAATCGAAAACCTTACCATTAAATGGTGCTCTTACGGTGCGGTAACTGAGGGTTTCCCTTAAAGCTACAAGCTCAGATTTAAGGCCAATAATCTGCCTATTAAGTTCAGTTAGCTGCCCTGCTGCTTGACCAATGATACGTTCGCGTTCCTGCTGGAGATTAGCTACTTCTGACCTGGTTTCCTGAATCTGATTAAGTTGCTGGAGATATTGGTTGCGAGCAACCCCACCCGACTTGTATAAAAAGCCGATATCCTTAGATATGCGTTCCTGTAGGTTGAGAGTTTCCCTACGACTTGCCAGCCTTGTGGAGAGTTGTGCTAACTGTGAGCGCAACTGCTGGGCTTGCTGGCGAGCAGAGAGAAGCTGATTAAGTAAAACTGGATCTTTAACTTTTGGTATTAATGGTAGGGGCGGAAAACGTGACGGATCACCACCCGTAGTTAACAAATCATCAATGGAATTAGCCTGCAATTGCAAAATTTGTAAAGTTGATATAATTGCTTGCCTTCTGCTAACAAGGCCCTTAGCCTCCACGTCGAACAACGGTTCGCCAGTTGAAACCACTTGACCATCCTTTACAAAAACACGGCTAATAACACCAGCGCTTGGTGATTCAACACGTTTAACACTACCTGTGGGTTGCAATCTACCGCGCACGGAAATTGTTTGATCAATTCGGGCAAGAAAAGACCAGATGATTGTTGCACCAATAAGAGAACAGATTATCCAAATTAGTGCGGAAGACCAATGCCTACCCTGATCAACATAGGCTGAACTGCCCTCCCATACCTGGGGCTCTAGCTCAGGATTGGAGCTGGCAAGCTCCTCTTTTTTATTTTCAAGAACATCCTTCATAGTTTTAAATTATATCAGCCTCCTGCTGAGAATAAAGGGCAAAGTATCTACCCTGAAGTTCGATCAGTTCCCTATGAGTACCCATTTCAACTAACGATCCAGCTTCTAACATAAGTATTTGATCAGATGATCTAATAGTACTGAGGCGGTGGGTGATAAAGAAAACAGTAGACCCCTCGAAATAGGTTTTTAAATTATTACATACTTGGCGTTCTGTTAAGTAGTCTAGGGCGCTGGTGGCCTCATCTAGAATAAGAAGTTGGGGTTTTTGTAACACTGCCCTAGCGATAGAGATACGTTGGCGTTGCCCACCGGATAAACCTGCTCCTCGCTCCCCAACTCTAGTTGCATAACCCTGAGGGAGTTCCATAATAAAATCATGGGCACAGGCAACTTTAGCAGCAACAACAATCTCATCGCTGGTGGCATCGGGAAATGTGAGAGAAATATTGTCGCGAATTGTACCCTCAAAAAGCAAACCATCTTGGGGAACGATACCAATTTGCCTACGAACTGAACTTAATTGTAATTTTGATATATCATAACCATCGATTAAAATACGACCTTTGTCTAATTCGTAGAACCTAGGAAGCAACTTCATAATTGTGCTTTTACCACTACCGCTCCTACCAACAATACCAACAAAGGCTCCAGCGGGGATACTAAAAGAAACCTGTTTAACAACTAATTGTGATCCTTCATTGAAGCGGAAATCAACATTTTGAAAAACAACCTCACCAGCTATGCGGGGCAGTGGTAATTGATCGATATCTTCTAATGCACCCTCTGGTGTTGCATCAACTACATCGCTTAAACGCTCAATACTAAGTGCAACACCTTGAAAACTTTGCCAGCTGGTGGCTAGGTTTAACAGAGGCCCTACAACATAACCGGAGATAATTCTGAAGGCAATTAATTGACCAATTGTGAGCTCACCTTTGATAACAAGAAAAGCTCCAACCCAGAGGGTGAGTAAACCAGTTAGCTGGGTAAGGAACTGTGATGTGGTTCCAGTGGTAACACCAATTAGAAGAGTTCTAAAACTCTCTGCCATAAAACTTGAATAATTACGCATCCAGCGCCACCGAACGGTGTTTTCAGCATTTTGGGCTTTAATTGTTTGAACACCATTTAAGGCTTCCACTAAAACGCTTTGGGTAGCAGCATTTTTTTCTGATGCTTTACGCAACTGACCGCGAATTGCCGGGGTTGCCACTAGAGTTAAACCTAAATAAAGTGGAATAACCCCGAGGGTAACAGCGGTTAATATGCCATTATAAAAGATCATTACGGCAATATATATTACCGAAAATAAGGAATCCAAAACAAGTGTAAGCAAACTGCCTGTTAAAAAGTTTCTAATATTACCGAGTTCAGCTATTCTTGTTTGGAGCTCACCAACTGGGCGCTTATCAAAATAGGATAGGGGTAATTTAAGTAGATGCTGAATAACCTCGCCGCCTAGGGCGATATCAATTCTGTTTGTTGTGTCGGCAAATAGGTAGGTGCGAATAGCTCCTAACAGGCCTTGAAATAAACTAACGCCTAAAAGAATTAAACCAAGCGTATAAAGAGTATCTAGGTTTTGCTGGCCTATAACCTTATCAAAAATTTGCTGGAGAACAAGTGGCTGAGCAAGATTAAGAAGCTGCAAAACAAGAGATGCTACCAATACCTCAATCAAGCTGCGCTTGTATTTATTAATTTGAGGCAAAAACCAACTGAGGCTAAGCTTTCTAAACTGGGCATCTCTGCCGGGGGACAAGATAAGAACTCTTAAACTTGAATGTGAATCAATTAACTCATTAACAGGAATTATACAAGCGCCAAACTCAGGAAGAACAGTCCGGGCCTGGTTTTTAATAATACTGTAAATAATTGCTGGCTGATTGCGAATCATCGCAAAGCAGGGGAAGGGTACTCTAGAAAGCTGTGACTCAGGAATGTTTGTTAAATTACCGGTAAAGCCGATGATTGTGGAGAGATTACCAATGGTTTCAAGGTTGGCAGCACTATTACGTACAGAATCCTTACATGCGCGTTCTAAGATATCAGATCGAAATGGAACATTATAATACCTTGCAAGCATTTCTAAGCATGCTAAGGTTTGCTGAACCGGGCCAATACCGGTAACAATTGGTATGTTTTTACCCTTGAATTTTAATGAATTACCAATTGCATCGGTTGTAGTTGAAAAAGACTCACCAGAGGGTTGCTCAGCAACAAGATCATCATAACGATCAGAATCAAATGAGGATATTGCAAGATTATTTGGTTGCACTGCTTGCTGCATAGGCTGAAGGCTCATTGCTGATTGCCAAGCAGATTGATGAACGCGTAAAAGCCGCAATCGTTCTCCCTGAGGGATCAAACTAAGCAAGGATTGATCTACTGGCTCGCCAATATTAACAACATGAGAGGAAGGCTGGGAATTCCATAACCACAAAGTATCCTCACTATCAGGCAAGATACGCAGCTGATCAGCAGCTACAACATCGATGGATGCTAATAGGTTCCGTAATACTTCACGTTCTGCAGGTTCAGCCTTAGAACGTTTGCGTAGTGATGGTTGCAATACTTGAATTAGCTCTGCTGGGGAATTTGAGCTATCAAGCCATCTGCGAAAAGCGGGTGAATTAGCTTCAAGTTCATAGAAATCAGCTGCTGAAAAACCAATCATTTTCATTGGTTGAGCAGCTGTTAACCATTCACATGGATAACGCCTAACCAAACCGGCCCAGCCAACCAGATCACCTGGATGGCTATAGGCAAGGGTTACGGGACGGCCCAGGCCGGGATCTTGATGTAATAATCTTCCTCTACCTTCAATAATGCAAAAGCAATAGTTAGGGATGCTATTAGCAACTAAAAGTTCCTGGCCAATATTACTATGAAATAACTTAGCTCTACTAGCGAGCCAAGTTAATTCAGAAGGTGAAAGTTCTCGAAAAGCAGGGAAACGGGATAAAACAGACTCAAACGTTGTAGAATTTTCCATATTTAATAATTTATGCTAAACATCATACACTAAGGGCTCGGGTTCCAGGCCATTAATAATGGATTGAACACGTTGTTGCAGAAACTTATTTAGTTGTTCATCTAAAAGTTGATTGATCATCTGTTGATCAAAGCGTGCGGGGGTTAACTGCTCTAGGCGCAAGAGCAGATGCCATTCGCCAAGTATATGGGGTGGCATCAGTTGACCTGGCCTAAGGTTGCGAAGCATCTCGCCAAGTAAAGCAGGCTGCAAACTACCAATAGACACAGGACCCATTACACCGTTGTGGATTGCTTCGGGGCCTTCACCATAGGCGGAGGCCGCTTCATTAAAGGTCATCTCCGCTTCCTCAAGCCTAATCCAAAGCTCACGGGCCAGGCCTGGATCACGAACTCTTATTAAGGAATAAACAACAGAATCGCGTTGCTCTTTACTGGCTAGAAATAACTCTTCAAGAGCTGTGCCAAAGCGTTGTTTAGCAAACTTTTGCAGAGATTCATCCCGAGCTAAATGGTAATTAAAATCCTGCTGCTGCCAATTATGTTGCGCAAGGAAATCACCTAGCTCCATTCCCGCGAGAATTTGATCACGCTTTTCTGACAAAGTTGAAAGATCAATATTCACAAGATCAATAATCTTTTCCTCCTCCTGGCGCAAAAGTAATTGAGGCATCAAATTTAAACGCAAAACTAGCTCACCTATGCGCTCACAAGATAACTGGGAAATGGGGTTAACCATGGTGAATTACATTATTAACAGGTGATTTGCTCAATTTATCAATATCAAGCAAAAACAACAGGTTGAGTGCTTCGCTAACTTGGTTAATAACATCAGGCCAATCACCCCTTTGATTTTGTCGAAAAATACGAATTGAATCATACCATGGAGATTTATCCGTATCCCTTAACCAACGAAAATCAGAATTATAGGGCAGAAGTAGCCAAGTGGGGACGTTTAATGCCCCAGCCATATGCGCCACAGCCGTGTCAACGCTTATAACAAGATCAAGTTGACTAACAATATATGCAGTGTCAGAAAAATTGGTAAGCTTTTGATTCCAATCAAAAAGTCTTTCATGATGCAGCCAAGGATTAAGCTGGCTGGCTTCAGAACCAACTTGTAAGCTATGGATTTCAACCAAATCAATTTCCAACAAAGAAATTAATTTAGGAAGAAGCAGGGCAATGGGAAAACTCTTATGGCGATACATAGCCTTATTGGATGGGTTTGAGGCCCACACAATGCCTATGGATATACCACCCGGTGGTGGAATTACTATTAGGTTATCTGGGGGAGCACCAAGAGATTTTAAATAGGGTGTAACAGATGGGATGGTAGATAGGGTTGTGCCAAAAAGCTTTGGCAGGCTCATCAAAGCTATATTAGGACGAAAATCTTGATTGGGCTGAAGATTTTCGTCTGTAAAAACAAGATCGCCAAGGCCAAGCCAGAGGCGAAAAAGATCGAGCAATGATGGCCTAGTGAAGAAAACAAAGGGAATACTATTTGCTTTTAATAGAAGCAGATAACGAGAAAATTGAATTGCATCGCCAATACCTTGTTCCGTCCACACAACAAGTGGTGGATCCCCAGGGGAAGGGCAATCGGCAAGGGTAGCTGGAACAGATCCTATTGTGGGGCGAGTGATTGAATCAAATTGCTTGGTGGCAAATCTTGCCTCGTAATACTGCCAACCGCGTTGATAATCACCGAGCAATAAATATGCTAAGGATAGATTCCATAGTGAATTAGATGAGCTCTGCTCTAATTCAACACCACGTTCTAGAAATTGAATGGCTGCATCAGGTTGCAATAGGCCAAGCAATGCATTACCCATATTGATATGGCTGGGCACGTGTAAACGATCTAAACCGATAGAAAATTCAAGGCAGCGTTTGGCCTTATCAAAATGACCAAACCCATGCCAAGCTAAGCCTAGGTTGCACCACACATCGGCAACGGATGGATCCAATTGCAAGCTGTATTGTAGTGATTTAACAGATAGTTCGTGGCGATCGGTATCTGTGAAAACTCGGCCTAGATTATGCCAAACAGTAGCCGCTTCGGAATTAAACTCTAAACTGATAATAAATGCCCTTTCAGCCTCATAAAAATGATCATCATGAATAAGATTTGCTAAATTATAATAAGCATCAGGCCTAGATGGATCAAGTTTTATTGTGAGCTCATAGCAACGTTTAGCCTCGGCTAGTTGTGCGCCACCAAGGCGGCGCGACACCATGCCCCTTAATTGGTAGTATGTTGAATTAAAACTGCAGGTTGGCGCTGCCCGAGCTAATAATGCATGGGCTTGTTGATCTTTCTTCTGTTGCCAACAGTTTAGGGCAGGTGCTAGAAGATAACGGCCATCGCCTGATGCTAAAAATTGTTGCTCCGCATGGGCAAGTAAAGGGGCCGGTTCTAACTGCGAATTACTGGCAGCGAATAGTAGAGCATCTGGATCAACCGGAAGGGATGGCGTTGATTCGTAGGATGGAAGTGAAAGAGCTGGGGACACAGTGGCAGAAATAGAAGAGCTCCGGAAGCAGGTTTGGAAGGCCCACAGCGAAGGAGATCTGGAGCTCGCTGAACGAGGTTATAGGCAACTACTGCAAAAAGCCCCAGAGGAATCAGATGCGATTAATCTGGGCGCCCTACTCAGAAGTACGGGTCGCCAGCTTGCAGCGAGGGTACATTACCACCGATGGATAGGGGCATATCCGCAATCGCTTCATCTAAGGCTGAATGCGGCTAACTGCCTTAGGGATCTCGATGACGCTGCTGGAAGCCTAGAGGTATTGGAACCACTTATACGAGATAGTGTTAACGGCCAAAAGAAGGAAGTGCTTCAAAGCCTTGCTAAAAGCCTACTGGAGCTGAACAGATTAAAAGAAGCCCATGAGCTACTAAAGAAACTGGTGCAGGAAAATCCAGAAGTAATTGAGGTCTGGCTTGATCTAGGTGTTTGTTGCTGTAAGCTAAGTTTATTATCGGAATCATTAGAAGCATTTGATAGAGCGCAAGCTATAAACCCAAAAGATCTAAGGGCTACTTCCAATCGAATAACCGTTCATAAGGAATTGGGATCTATAGAACATGCAGAAGCAATCTGGAACGGATTAGATAACATAGAGAAAGAGGATAGCGATATAATGACCGCTCAGGCCGGATTACTTTCAGCACAAAGAAAATTCAAGGAAGCTAGTGAAGTGAATATGAAGCTAGTGGAAGAATGCCCAAGGCAATCAATGCATCTACTCAATTTATCAGCGAATCTTAGGGGTATAAAACAGATGCAAGCAAGCCATAAGGTGTTGCAAAAAGGCTTAAAGCTAGAACCAAATAATGATGATTTCCAACAGGCTTATGCGCAAAGCCTAGCGGAAAGGGGGCAACAAGAAAAAGCAATGCCACTATTAAAAAATATAATTAATAAAGGGCTAGCAACAAAAGACTCGTTTATTTTTAACTTGCAGTTCCTTGGCTCCGGCTACCGGTTAATTGAAGCATCGCAATTGCGCGAACTAGCTATTGAGTGGGAAAAGCTGAAATGCGGCAGTGGTTTCCTATGGCCTGATTATTTACTGGAGCCATTAGGGGGAAGAAGAATAAGGGTTGGCTATTTATCAGGTGATTTTTGCAACCATCCGGTGGGGAGATTCATGAAACCAATATTAGAAAATCATAATAGAGATCAATATGAGATCTGGGGAATTAATGCCAGCCCATCAAAGGATATGATGCATGATTTTCTAAAGGGTAACTGCGAACATTGGCTTGATATTGTGCACCTACCTGATGATATTGCAGCGCGGTTGATTGCAGATTTAAGGCTTGATGTGATTGTAGAACTAGGCGGATTCAGCTGCGACAGCAGGTTGGCGGTATTAGCGCGGAAGCCCGCACCGGTTCAACTGAGTTATCTAGGTTATTTTGCACCCACCTATATGAAATCGATTACTGGCTGGATAGGAGATGAAATATTATTCGATGGATTAAACGAGGTAGAGAGTAAGGCTCATAAAATGCTGAATATAAAAGGAGGCTATATGGCCTATGCGGCAGTGGAAACAGTGGAGTTAGGTCATAATAATAAAACAAACTTTTGCTTTGGCAGCTTTAATCATGCCCGAAAAATTACACAAAAAACGGTTGAGCTGTGGATGGAAGTATTGAATAAAACAGTGGGGGCAAACCTAGTGCTAAAAAGCATTAGTTTTGGGGAACTAGAAGAAAGAGAAAGAATAAAACAACTATTCCTTAAAAATGGCTTGCAGGAGAACCGCTTAACGCTGTTAGAAGTAGCTAGTGGATCTGAAAATCATATGAAATTATATAGGGAAATTGATGTGGCATTAGATCCAATTCCCTATGGAGGAGCAACTAGCACATGTGAAGCACTATGGATGGGTGTGCCGGTGGTGTGCATGGCGGGTGAGGGAATGGTGGGAAGGTTGAGTGCAAGTGTGCTGATGGGTGCTGGTTGCAAAGAGTGGATAGGGTATAGCAAGCAGGATTATGTTGATATTGCAGTTGAATTAGCTAGTGAAGGAAAAAGAAATATTGCTATGCGTGAAGAATTAAGGCAAAAACTAAAAGATTCAGATTTAAATAATGCAAATCGATTATGCAGGGAACTAGAGCGAATATATAAAGAAGAACGCCACGGAATTATGGATATTTAAGTGAATCTAATGGTATTGGGGTGAAGCAATTAAAGAAAAAGCATTTTCTAGATGTTGCATTAAATCACGGGCATCACCTAAGGGTGATGCTTGAATCTGAGCACGCCAGGTATTACGTTTTGATCTTAGGCTGTGTAAATCAGCAGCGATTGCAGTGCCACGTTCTAGATATTGCTGGCGGGTGGCAGTAATAAATTGAGGCAGATTAGCACCAGTTAAAACTGCAGTTGCCATACGGCTCACATAACGATCACCCATTAGGCTGAGGGTTGGCACACCCATCCATAGGGCTTCACAGGTGGTGGTACAACCACCATTTGGATGGCAATCAAGGGCTAGATCAAGCTGTGAATATTGAATTAAGTGTTCTTGTGCTGAGGCCGTAATTGGTAACCATTCAACCCTTTCAGGATCTAGGCCGGCGCGTAGCATACGGCGGCGCAAGAGAATTTGAGTGTGTGGATCATCAGTTGCATTAGCTTTTAATACTAATTTAGCGGCCGGAATTGCATTTAAGAGTTCACCCCATAGGGAAAGTGTGAAATCGGAAAACTTACGATTATGATTAAAACAACCCAAACGGATATCAGCCGTAGGTGGATCAGAAATTAAGGCGTGATATTCAGGGAGGATATCTGTTGGCTGCCAAGCGATAAAACAACGCTGCAAGCGAAATAGTTTTTCACTATGGGGTTCATTTGGCGGGCTAGGAAAAAGATGGTTATCAGCAAGCCAATAATCCATATTAGGAACACCAGTAGAAGCAAAATAACCAAGATATGAAATTTGAATAGGTGCAAAGCGGGCTTGAAATAATTGGAGGCTATGGCCACCTGTCCAACCGGAGAGATCGATTGCGATATCTAGATTGAGATTAGTTAATTGAGAATAACGAATTTCAGGTGAATAGGAACCTAGAGAGATGAAATCTAGATTCGGCAAGGCATCAAAATGCTTATCCCAACCTTCATTGCCATGATGCTGCATAGAAATCAGTTGATGGGAATGATTTAAGGCACCTATGCTGGCATTAAAAAAACCATGCAGAAATCTAGCAACGGGATGATTACTCACATCACCTGTTAACCAACCTATGCGCAGTGATTTTTTAGGAATTGATAACAGGGCATTTAACTTATCAATGTATGAAGTGTTATCTGCTATTGGAGTGATAGTTGATAGGGCATTGCAATAGGCCTGTGCCTGCGGTACGGCTTGATTAGAAGCAGTGCTAGCTAATTGAAGCGATAGGTTGCCATGTAATTCAGGGTGTTGAAGCGGATTTAAATAAACAGATGAATGAACATAGTTTGCCCAATCTGCATGGCCACATTGCTCATAGGCAACAAATAAATTAGATAAACGCACCTTACGTGGTGTTATAGAAGATGATATTTGTTCGATTAGAGCTGAACGCCTAGCAAAACCGGGCTGACGTTGAAGAAGTTTTACAGCTGTTACTGCACCAAGAAAATCTGGATGATCACCACAATGGGCTAATGCAAAACGCAGTGCAGGGATTGTGCGAATACCATCACGGGTTGTGAGTAGTAATTCAATGTATTGAGATTGAAGAGCACGATCTTTTGGTGCCCTGGCAACTATGGATTCAAGGATTTTAATTGCAGCAGGATAATCAAGTGAAAGTTGATAGTAGAGAGCATGTAAACTAGAAGCCA
>Ga0310333_100210_pt1 | contig 16708 bp, 14 predicted proteins | sample LakMicSRFTotalB7_FD_195547 | JGI IMG/M metagenome (GOLD analysis project Ga0310333, IMG submission 195547) | Enriched freshwater cyanobacterial communities from Lake Michigan, Michigan, United States - MI23.SRFL.Total.B7 (v2) (version 2) | ecosystem: Environmental > Aquatic > Freshwater > Lake... | reverse complement strand
ATGCTCTGCTCAGCCACGGGCTGTGCCGTGGCGATGGTGGATCTCGACACTGTCAAACCTGGATTGATCCATACCGACATCGGCGATGCCTTGCGCTCGGGTTGCAACCCCGCCGGTGAAGAAACGACCGACCTGGTGTCGGTTCACTTTGACCTGGAGATGGCCCGCGCCATGCTCAGCGGCTATTTGGCCGAGGCGGGCTCCCTGTTGAGCGACCACGACATTGCCCACCTCTATGACGCGATCCGTCTGTTGCCGTTTGAGCTGGGTCTGCGCTTCTTCAGTGACCATCTGGCTGGCAACGTCTATTTCAAGGTCGACCACTCTCGCCACAACCTGGACCGTGCCTTGGTGCAGTTCAGGCTGACAGAGTCGGTCGAAGCGCAGGAGCAGGCGATTCGCTCCTTGATCGCGGAGCTCACAGGCCGATGACCCCCTGCCGTCTGCATTGCTGGCAGCCCGCTGACAGCAGCAACGCGCTTGAGCTATGGGCCGATGCCACCAGCAGCCACGGTCACCTGTCGCTGCATTACCGCTTGAGCTGGTCGCTGGCGAGTCCTGCAGTTCTGGTCCCCCCTCGCGCCAGTGCCCGGGCCGAGGACCCCGCCCCCCAGCGCCGCGACGGCCTCTGGCAGCACACCTGTTTTGAGGCGTTTCTGGCGCCCTTGGGTGGCGAGTCCTACTGGGAGGTGAATCTTTCCCCCAGCGGCGATTGGAACGTCTACCGCTTTGCGGCGTACCGCAGCGCTCAGCAGCTTGAGGAGAGCTACACCCAGCTGCCGTTCACGTTGATGGGACCGCGTCCGGCCCCGCCCCAGACCAGCTGCCAGAACCCCAGTGTGCGGGTGCTGCTCGAACTGGACCTGCGCTGTCCACTACCCCCCGAGCTGGCCCAGACCCCCCAGCTAGAGCTGGGACTGACGGCTGTGATCGAGCAGGCCGATGGTGCCCTCAGCTACTGGGCCCTAAAACACCCTGGGACTGAGCCTGATTTTCACGACCGCCGTGGCTGGAGTCTGCGGTTGTGAATCGCTGCCGCCGCACCGCCACCACCCCGCCGAAGCCCGGCACCGGTGCGCTGCATTTGCGCAGTTCGAGCGCGATCGGCACCGGTCCGTAGAGGGACTGGGCCAGATCCAGCATCCGCTCGCTGTAGTGCTCGAGCGTCAGGCAGCGGATGCTGCGGGCCTGCTGCTGCAGCGCCGTGATCAGCTGGCTGTAATCGAGGGTGTCTGACAGGGCGTCACTGCGGGCAGCGGCGGTCAGATCCACGCTGAGTGCCAGATCCACCTCGAACCACTGGCCCTGCTCGCGCTCATGGGTGAGCACCCCGACGTGGGCCCACAGCCGCAGGCCCCGCACCAGGATCTGGTCGCTCACAACGGCAGGGGGCGGTGGCTGAACCGCCGCGCCCCGCTGGCGTAGTCGGCGGCGATGTGGCCCTGGCCCCGCAGCCGGTAGCGGTAGGTGACCAGACCCTCGAGCCCCACCGGGCCCCGCGGCGGTAGGGTCTGGGTGCTGATGCCCACCTCGGCCCCGAAGCCGTAGCGAAAGCCATCGGCAAACCGGGTCGAGCAGTTGAGGTACGCCCCGGCACTGTCCACCGCCGCCAGAAAGCGATCGGCGGCGATTGGGTCGTCGGTGCAGATCGCGTCGGTGTGGCGCGAGCCGTAGCGGCGAATGTGCTCAAGCGCCGCTTCGAGGTCGTCGACCACCCGAATCGCCAGGATCAGGTCGCTGTACTCGGTGCTCCAGTCGTCATCGCTGGCGGCATGGCCCACCCCCAGCGCCATGGCGGCCTGATCCCCGCGCAGTTCGACGCCCGCCGCCCCAAAGGCCGCAATCGCCTGGGGCACAAACGTGGTCGCGATGGCGCGGTGCACCAGCAGGGTTTCGATCGCGTTGCAGGCTGCCGGGTACTGGGTCTTGGAATCGAGGGCCACCCGCAGCGCCAGGTCAGGGTCGGCAGCGGCATCGACAAACAGATGGCAAACGCCATCGGCATGGCCCAGCACCGGGATGCGGGTGTTGTCCTGAATGAAGCGCACCAGGGCGTTGGAGCCCCGCGGAATGATCAGGTCGACCAGACCGTCGAGCTTGAGCAGGCCCAGGCTTTCCTCACGGCTGGTCAGCAGCTCGAGCGCCGTGGGCTCGACGGTGCTGGCGGCCAGCCCGGTCTGCAGGGCGGTCATGATCGCTGCGCAGCTGCGCGCGGCTTCACGGCCCCCCTTGAGCAGGGCGCCGTTGCCGGAGCGGATCGCCAGGGCGGCGATCTGCATCACGGCATCTGGCCGTGCTTCAAAGATCACCCCCAGCACCCCCAGGGGCACGCTGATGCGCTCGAGCACCAGCCCGGTGTCCAGCTCGGTGTGCAGCTGCCGCACCCCGATCGGGTCGGCCAGCTGGGCCACCTGGCGCACCCCATCGATGGCGGCTGTCAGTTTGGGGCCATCGAGCTTGAGCCGAGCCACCAGTGCCTCGGCCAGCCCCTCGCTGGTGGCGGCCTGCAGATCGGCCTGGTTGGCCGCCACGATTGAGTCTTGAGCTGCCTCGAGGGCATCGGCCATCGCCAGCACCGCGCTGCGCCGATCGGCGTCGCTCTGTTGCCCCAGGGCCATGGCGCTGCGGCGCACGGCGGCGGCCCGTTGCAGCAGGTCGGGGCTTGGATCGGGAACGCTGGTGCTCATGTGCCCATCATCCCAACCGCCGGGCGGCCAGCAGGGCGGCCCCTAGCCGGCCGGCGCCATTGCCCAGCGCAGCGGGGCCGATGCGCAGGCCTTCGCGGCTGGCGGCCTGCACGCGGCTGTCGACCTGCTGCCACAAAGCTGGCAAAAAATGGCGGCTGGCGGCGCTCAGGCCGCCCCCCAGCAGCACCAGCTCGGGGGTGAAGACGTACACCAGCGAGCTGATGCCCACCCCCAGCAGCTCGCCGTAGCGCTGCCACACGGCCAGGGCTTCGGCGTCGCCGGCATCGGCGCTGCGGTTGAGCGCGTCGGGGGGCAGTGGGCTCAGCCGCGCCAGCCCGCGGATGCTGCAGAACGATTCAAGCGAGCCCCGGTTGCCGCTGTTGCAGGGCGGGCCTGCGGGATCCAGTCCGATCAGCCCGGGTTCAGCCGCCGCACCTCTGTGGCCCATGAACAACTGGCCCCCCAGCAGCACGCCGCCGCCCACGCCGGTGCCCAGGGTCAGCAGCACGACGTCGCTGCAGTCCCGCGCCGCGCCGCTGTGGTGTTCACCCAGCAGGGCGCAGTTGCCGTCGTTGGCACAGGTCACGGGCCGCTCGAGCAGCGGTTCGAGCCAGTCGGCCAGAGGCACATCGATCCAACCCGGCAGGTTGATGGCGACGCGTGCCACCCGCCCCGCCCGGTCGGCGGGGCCGGGATGGCCAATGCCGACCAGGCCTGCGCGGCGGTCGGGGTCGAGCTGGGCCACCGCCTCGGCGATCGCCACGGTGACCGCGCCCGGCATGGCGGGCTGCGGCGTTGGCACATCGAGCTGCGCCAGCAGCTGGCCCTGCGGGCTGAACCGGCCCAGCTTGATTGCCGTCCCGCCCAGGTCGATGCCGATCAGCTCGCCGGCGGCTGGTTTGCCCTGTGCCATCAGCGTCAGAACCGGAAGAACAATTGCAGCTGGGTCTGCCAGGCCCCCTGGGTGTCGACCGAACCCTGCACGTTGAGCAGGTCGGTGGCCCGCACATTCAGGTTGACCTGGGTCGGCACGTCCGAACGGTTCGGCGCGGCCAGCACCGACACATTGAACCGCTCGGTCACGTCGAGGCCGATCTCAGAGCCCAGCACCAGCTGGGGTGCCAGGCGCTGCGACTGCAGCGCCGCATCGCTGGTCACATTGGGGTTCACGTAGGTCGGGTACAGGGCAAAGCTGACCCGCTGGCCCAGGGCGTCGCTGAGCCCGCCCAGCACCGGCGACAGCAGGGTCTGACCCACCACGGTGGCGATCGCGGCACCGGCTCCGGTGCCGCTCAGGCCCGCCAGCGAATTGCCGCCGATCAGGGCGATCAGGCGCGACTCGGGCATGGGCGGGCTGCTGCGCAGCTTGAGGCTCTGGACCAGACGGTCGGCCGGCCCGCTGACGCTGACGGTGATGCGCACCAGGTTGAGCTGGTTGAGGGAGGTCAACCCGCCCTGGGCCTCGATCTCGGCCAGCGAGGGGGTGCCCGCTGTCCCCAGACCGGCCACCGCCAGGTTGTCGGAGACCCGGGTGAGCATGGCGATGTCGAGGTAGGGGATCAGCCCCAGGGCTGGGGTGAACACGGCCACGTTGGGGGCATCAGGATCCAGGCTGAAGCTGGTGGTGAACAGGTTCAGCCGTCCCTGCAGCAGGCGCACCACGCCGCGGGCCCGCAGCGTCGGATCGAGCCGTCCGCTCAGCCGCAGCAGCCCCGCCGTGGTGAAGCTGGCGGCATTGGGCACCACGATCCTCAGGTCGGGGCCCAGCCTCAGGCGCAGGTCGTTGAAGCCCAGAACCGAAAAGCGCGGCACCGCCTGCAGCACGTCCTGGCTGGTGTTGCTCTCGACTTCGGCGCCCACCAGCAGCAGGGGGCTCTTGAAATCCCAGTTCTCCTGGAGCAACTGGGCGACCCCTTTGCGCGGGGCGGCGGGCGCCTGCCCCGGTCGGGTCGGTGCCAGGCGGCCGCGCTGGGCGTTGATGACGCCGCGCTCAATCCCCAGATCGCCGCCCATCTGCACGTCGCGCAGGCTGCCGCTGATCGTCAGGGTGCCGTCGGCGATCGCGCGGATGCGCGGCAGGTTGAACGGCACCTGGACCAGGTTGACGCTCAATGGTGGTTCGGTGTCCGTCGGCTCGAGCAGTCCCAGGTGGCCGCTGCCGCTGACCACGCCGCTGCCGACCCGGGCCTTGAGCTCCTGCACCAGCAGCTGCTCAAAATCGAAGACCACCGTGGCCTCCAGATCCTCCACGGTCTGACCGATGAAGCCCAGTTGGCCGCCGCGCATGCGCAGAAAGCCGTTGGCGATCGGGGCGTTGAGACTGCCCCGCAGCAACAGCTGCAGGTCGGCACTGCCCCGCTGCCAGCTGAACCCGGGTTCGGCACCCCTCGTCAGAAATTGCAGGCCGTCGCCACGGCTGGCCAGCCGCAGTTCCAGTTGCTGGGCATCCGGGTCCAGCGGCAGCACCCCCGCCAGCTCGAGCGGGCTGGAAGCGCCCTGGGCCTGCAGGGCCAGATCGAGCTGCAGCGCCTTGCCGCGCAGGGCAATCGCGCCGCGCAGCAGGTCGAGCCCCGTGGGGCCGTATTGCGCCTGCTGCAGGCCCAGCTGCAGGTTCAGGCTGGGTCCGCTGCGGCCCAGCCCGTAGCGACCGCTCAGGTTCAGACTGCCCCGCAGCGTTTCGGGCACCGGAGCCAGCAGGGCCAGCAGGGAGAGGGGCAGCCTCTCCAGGCTCAGGCTTCCCTGCCCCTGACGCCAGGGGCCGTTCAGGGTGATCACGAACGGCTCGGTCGCCAGGGCCAGGTCCTGGTCATCGCTGAGGCGCCAGAGGTGCCCTTTGGCGGCCAGGTCCAGGCGGGCCCGGGCCAGGTCGGGCCCCTTGAGGCTGATGTCGGCATCGACGCGGGTCTGCAGCCGCCGCAGCCGTTCCGCCAGCGATCCTCCCTGGTTGCCATCGCCGCGGGGGCTGGCGGCCAGCCGCGCCTGGGCCCTGGCCAGGGCTTCGAGCTGGTCCTGCAGGCTCTGGCCCAGGGTGTCGAGCATCAGCTGTCCCAGGTCGCTGGCCCGGCCCAGGTTGGTGATGCCCTGGCCCTGCCACTGGGGCCAGAGGTCGGCCAGTTGCTGCAGGGTGTCACGCGATAGGCCGCGGGCCCGCAGGTTGAGGGCAAACGGTCCGCGCCAGTTGCCCTGTCCATCAGCGTTGAGCTCGCCCTGGCCCAGGGGTTTGAGGTTGCCGCTGAACCCATAGCGACCCTGGCGGTAGCTGCCCTGGAGCACCAGGCTCTGCAGCTGCAGACCCAGCAGGGCTGGCCGTTCCAGCGTGGCCTTGCCGCTGAATGCCAGCGGTTGCAGCCCCAGGTCACCGGCGCCGCTGAGCCGACCCCGCAGCGGCTGGGCCAGCTGACGGGGACCCAGGCTCAGGCTGAGGCCATTGAGCAGCAGCCCGCGGGCCTGCCAGCTGTACTGCCGGGGCAACCCCCTGAGGCTCAACTGCCCGTCGCTCCGGCTCAGCAGCACCCGGGTGGGCAGCCAGCCCCGGTTGACGTTGGCCGTCAGGCTGCCGGCGGGGGCTGGCGCCTGGGCCGCCATGGTCAGCTGTCCACCGCCCCCCGGGCTGCCCTGCCAGCGGCCCTGCCAGCGCTCGTCTAGGGCCAGGGGGCCTGCCTGCAACCCCTGCACGCCCAGTTCGAGGTCGGGCACCAGCGCCGTCAGCGGCCCGCCGATACGACCGCGGGCATCCAGGCTGCCGCCCAGGCGGGCCCCCAGCAACGGCTGCAGCCGGGCCAGCGGGTAGCGCTGCAGCACCAGTTGCAGCTGCAGGGGGCCGCTCTGCAGGCCGCTCTGCAGACCGCTCTGCGTGCCACCGCTCCTGCGGGGGTGCAGCGGCAGGCTGCCGCTGGCCTGCAGGTGGGCGCTGCGCAGATCCAGCAGCTGCAGGGTGCCGTCCGACCAGCGCAATGAGGCCCGCCAGGGGCCCAGCAGCGGGTCCTGGCGCCGCTCCACGCTCAGGGCCAGCAGCGGCCGCCGCCAGCTGCCGCTGGCCTGCAGGGTTCCCTGCAGCGGCGACTGCTGCAGCCAGTTCGGCAGCTGCCGGCCCCCTGGCAGATCGGCGGGGCGGATCTGCCATTGGCTCAGCAGACGAGGGGTCGGTGTCAGCTGCCCGTTGCCCGTGATCCTGGAGCTGCCGCTGCGCAGCTCCAGGGCCTTGATCACCAGCCGACCGTCAGTGCTCCATTGGGCCTGGCCGCTGGCCTGACCGCGCCAGCTGCCCCAGCGCAGGGGCGTGGCAACCAGGTTCAGGGTCTGGCCCTGGCAGCGCAACCGCAGCGGGCCGCCTGTGGCTGGCAGGTCGGTGGCGCTGAGCTGACCGCGGCAGGCCGGCTGGCCATCGCGCCAGCGCAGATCGAGGGCCCCGTTCAAGGTTCCCGGCAGGGCCTGCGGTTGACGCAGCGGCAGCAGGCCCACCAGCTCGCTCAGGGCGATGCGCCTCAGTTGCAGTTGCCCCTGCCACTGCTGGGGTGCCCACTGACCCTGGCCCCGCAGCTGCAGCAGACCGCCGCTGCGGCCGCCCAGGGGCCGCAGGCTGCCGGCCACCACCACCTGCCGCCGTTGCGGCCGCACCTGCACCGCAGCCGCCAGGGCGTAGCGCCTGCCGCTGGGCTGGACCAGCACAGTGGCCGGCCGACGCCACTGGAGCTGCAGATCCAGGCGCGGTGGTGTTTGACCGGCCCGGCTGGGGCCTGGGCGCCAGTAGCGGCCCCGGCTGTCAGGGCGTAGCACCACCCGGGTCGGCCCCAGCTCGAGTCGCAGGCTCAGCAGGCCCTGCCGCAGGCTCGCCAGCGGTGCCACCGTCACCCGAACCGAACCCACTGTGAGGCTGGAGCGGTGGTCGCCCTGGGCGTCGATTCGGCTGGGACCCAGTTCGAGCCCCCAGGGCCGCAGCCCCTGGTAAGAACCCAGCCGCAAGGGCTGGCCCACCACGGTGCTGAGCGACTGTTCCAGCTGCGGTGTCCACCGCCTGACCAGCTCGCCTGTGAGTCGGTCAGCCGTGGCCAAAACCACCACCACCGAGCCCAGGGCGCCGGCACCAATCAGCAGCGGGCCCCTGAGCCTGGGCAAGACCACCATTCGCCGGGGGCAGCCCGAGCCAGCGTTCGGCGCAATATAAGGGGCTTGTCTCGCCTCTCCCAGCCCATGCCCACCGATCCGATCCTGCTGGAGGCCGGCCGGTGGCTGGGCGTGGCCAGCGGGCTGCTGTTCGTGCTGATGCTGCTGGGCTTTCGCCTGGGCTGGGGCATCCGCTTCAGGCTGGTGGGTGTGACCAGCTTCACCACCCTGCTGGCGATCGCCTGCGTTGCTTTTGCGATCAGCTACCGGCCGCGACTGCTGGTGCCGGGTGCGGTGTCGGTGCCGGTGGTGTTCGACAACGGCGGCGACCTGGTGATCGCTGCTGCCCCGGCCGACCTGGCCGAGGCAGCCGTTGCCCCCACGCTCGAACAGGTGGCCAGCAACCTGCGCGGCAGCGGCCGGGCCACCCGCGACGGTCTGGTCACCGTGCGCTTGCGGCGCATCGAGGCGGTCGGCGACGGCACCGACCGTCCCCAGGTGCTGGCCGAGGTGCGCCGCAATCTGCTGAACGGTGAGCTGCTGCCCCCGCTCTGAGATGGAGCATGCCTTTTCTCTGCCTGCTCACTTCAGCTCTGAGCAGGAACGGTTGGCGGCGGCCGGCATCGACAGCTGGCACCAGCTCGCCGATCTGGACCAGGCCAGCCTGCGGCAGCTGGGACGCTCTCCTGGGGTCAGCGAGGCCCGGTTGGTCCGCCTGCAGGGTCAGGCCCGGTTGGTGGTGGAGCTGGACCTGGCACCGCCCGATGCCGCCTTGCTGTTGCATGCCGGCATCGCCACGGCCAGAGGTCTGCAGCAGGCGGATCCCCACCGGTTGTTGCAGCAGATCCACCGCCTGCAGCGCCAGCTGACCGGGCGGGCCGTGCCCCTGATCGATCTGGCCACCCTGCGTTGTTGGATGGTGAAGGCCGCTGCGGTGGCACCCGGTCGCTCTTGGAACTGACCCTTGGCACCGGCGCAGGCGGCATCGCCTTCGTGAAATGAAGCAAAGAGCCTCCCTGCTGCCCATGCGGCGCCTTCTGCCCACCCTGGCCCTGTTGTTGGCGGCCCTGCCGGCCTGGGGACAGCAGTCGGCCCTGCTCGAATCGGTGCGTCAGAACCCCCAGCGCGGCAAGGCCCTGTGTCAGCAACTGCGCCAGCTGAACGCCCAGGGCATCAGTTTCACTGCCAACCAGGTGACGACGATCGTGGCGCGCGAGCAGAACCTGAGCCCCACCGACGCCGAGGTCGTGCTCACCTATGTGGTCGGCTTTCACTGCCCCGATGTGCGCTGAGTGAGCGAGGCCATCTGCGCCGTTGACCGCAGGCTGGTCTGCAGCGATGGGGTGGAGCTGGTGTCTCGCCTCTGGCAGCCACCCGGCGGCGGTCCCTGGCCGGTGTTGCTGATGCGCCAGCCCTACGGCAGGGCCATCGCCTCGACCCCCACCTATGCCCATCCGCGCTGGTACGCCGACCACGGGTTTCTGGTGGTGGTTCAGGACGTGCGGGGTACGGGCGATTCGGGCGGCAGCTTTCTCGGCTTTGCCCAGGAGGCCCGCGACAGCGCCGAAACGGTCCTGTGGGCGCGGCAGCTGCCAGGCAGCTCAGGTCGTCTGGGCACCTACGGCTTTTCGTACCAGGGGCTGACCCAACTGCTCAACGACGACCCCGGCCAACGGCCCGAGGCCCTGCCCGATGCCCTGGCCCCGGCCATGTGCGGTCTCGATGAACGCGCGCACTGGTGCGCCAGCGGCGGGGCCCACTGGTGGGCCCTGTGCCTGGCCTGGGGGCTGCAGCTTGCTGCCCTGCAGTGCCGGCGCCGCGGCGATGCCAATGGTTGGCAGCGGATTCGCACCAGCCTCAGGTCGCAGCGGTTCCTGGATGAGGGCCTGGAGCTGCTGCAGCAGCTCGATCCCACCAACATGGTTCTGGCTTGGTTGCTGCGGGATCCGGTAGAGCCCGCTGGCTGGCCGGTCCACCCGGTCGCCCCTGCCATCTGGAGCCGGCCGATGCTGCTGATCGGCGGCTGGCACGACCCCCACCTGCCGGGGGTTCTCGATCTGCTGCAGCGTGCCAGGGCCAGCGGCGCCAACCCCTGGCTGCGCATCGGTGCCTGGACCCACCTCAACTGGCAGGGGGGGCTGGACCGGCTGCAGCTGGATTTCTTCAGGCATCACCTGCAGGGTGCCGCTGACACCCCTACCCCCTGGGCGGCGCCCCAGCAGGTGCTGCAGGATCTGGGCAACCGCCGCTGGCAGAGCCGGGATCCGGCCCAGAGCACCGGCCAGCGCTGGCATCTGCGCAGCGATGGCCTGGCGGCGATCGACAGCGATGAGGGGCAGTTGGGCGCCGCTCCGGGTTCGGGGACGGTGGTGATCGTTCACGATCCCTGGCGCCCCCACCCCGGCCGCGGCGGGCATCTGGGACTCGATGCCGGCAGCTGCGAGCGCACCGATCTGGATGCCCGCAGCGATGTGGCCTGTTTCAGCAGCGAGCCCCTGGCGGCGCCGCTCGAGCTGTGCGGTCAACCCCGGTTGGTCTTGGAGGCCTGGGCTGATCAGCCCGGTTTTGACCTGTGGGCCTCGCTGGCCCAGGTCGACCCCCAGGGGGCTGTGCAGCAGCTCAGCAGTGGGGTGATCCGGTGCACCGGCGAGGACTGTCTGCGTCCGCAGCCATGCCGGCTGGACCTGCAGCCGTTGTTGTTCACGGCCGCACAGGGGGCTCGGTTGCGGCTGTCGATCGCCCTGGCCGCCTGGCCCCAGATCGCGGTCAATGCCGGCGACGGCACCCTGCCCCGCTCCAACGCCGGCCCGTGCCACCGGGTGATCACCGTGGTGCTGCAGCTCCAGGCAGCCAGCTTCAGCATCCTGCCGATGATTGGGGCAAACTGAGGCCCACCTCTGTGGTCCCCATGCTGCCCAGGCTGCGTTGCCTTCCCCTGGTTCTTGTGGTCTCAGCCCTGGTCGGGGCCCAGCCGCTTCTTCCAGCCCTGGCCCAGACCCAGAAGTCCACTGCGGCCCAGCCGGCAGCCGGTCTGAGCGTCGAGCAGGCCCGCGCTGCGGCGACCCGCATCCTCGAAACCCTGAAAAACCGGGATGCCAGGGCCCGCTATGCCCAGTTCGCGCCTGAGATGCAGGCGATCACCAGCCCTTCGATGATCGCTGCCACCATGCGCAGCCAGCCTCCGATCGTCGGGTTTACGTTGCTGAGCGTGCGCAGTGGCGTCAGCAGCAGCATCGTCGAGGCCGAAATCAACACCAAGCTCGGCAACAGGGTCGTGTTTCTGGTGCTGAATCCCCAGGGCCGGATCAAGGCCTACTACATCGACCGCGCCGATGACCCCTCTAGCGAGGTGGCCCTCCAGTTCGCCAGGGCCCTGAGCACCGGCAATTTCATCACCGCCCAGAGCTATCTCAGCCCTGGGTTCCAGCAGGAAATCACCCCGGCGGTGCTGCAATCCCGCTGGCAGGAGCTGCAAAAGCTCACCGGCACCTTTGTGCGGGTCGGCCGCGCCGTCGAAGCCGAGCGCACGACCGATTCCCAGCTGGTGCTGGTGAACCTGGTGTTCAACCGCCTCAGCGACAACCTGTTCGTGGTGCTCAACAACGTCAATCAGATCACCGGCATCGACTTCCCCGAGGTCGACCCCCTGGCGTCCCCGATTCGCTGATCCGCGTTCAGCAGGCTGAACAACGGGCTTAAGCTCCCGGCTCAACTGCCGCATCGCCATGGCCACGCTGAGCCTCGACTGGATGGTTGAGGACGCCCACCGCCTGGCCGAGTGTCGCCATGACCATCCCTTTGCGGTGCTGGGCCCCCAGCCCCTCGAGGGTGGCGGCTGGGTGGTGCGGGTCTGGATGCCCGACGCCGAGCGGGTCGAACTGTTGCAGGGTGGCCAGTCCCTGGCGATGGAGGCCCCCAACCACCCGTGGGTGTTTGAGCTCAAACTGGACCAGAACCCAGGCAGCGGTTACCAGTTGCGGGTGATGCGCGGGGGCATCGAGCACGTCCAGCACGATCCCTGGGCCTTCCGCGAGGAGTGGATGGGTGAACTCGACCGGCTGCTGTTTGCCGAGGGCAATCACCACCACATCTGGCGGCGCATGGGCGCCCATCTCACCGAGCGTGATGGTGTGGCCGGTGTCATGTTCTGCCTCTGGGCGCCCAACGCCCGCAGCGTCTCGATGCTGGGTCTCTTCAACGGCTGGGACGGGCGCATGCATCCGATGCAAAGCCGTCTGGGCGGCTGCTGGGAGCTGTTCATCCCCGGTCTGGGCGCCGGCGAGATCTACAAATACGAGATCCGTACCCAGCAGGGCCACTGCTATCAGAAGGCTGATCCCTACGGCTTTCACCACGAGGTGCGCCCGGCCAATGGCTCGATCGTCGAACCGATGGACCAGGGCCGCTACGGCTGGAGCGACGGGGCCTGGATCGCCGAACGGGACAGCCGCAACCCGCTCGAGCAGCCGGTGGCGGTGTACGAAATGCACCTGGGCAGCTGGATGCACGCCAGCGCCGATCAGCCCTACATCGAGCCCGATGGGACCCCTCGCCCGCCCGTGCCGGCAGCCGACCTCAAGCCCGGTGCCCGCCTGCTCACCTACCCCGAACTGGCCGATCGGTTAATCCCCTATGTCAAGGCCCGGGGATTCACCCACATCGAACTGTTGCCGATCTCTGAGCATCCGTTTGATGGCTCCTGGGGCTACCAGGTCACCGGCTGGTACGCCCCCACCAGCCGTTACGGCACCCCCGATGAGTTCCGGGCCTTCGTCGACCGCTGCCACAGCGAAGGCATCGGCGTGATTCTGGATTGGGTTCCGGGCCATTTCCCCAAGGATGCCCATGGTCTGGCCTTCTTTGATGGCGCCCACCTCTATGAGCACGCCGATCCCCGCATCGGCGAGCACAAGGAATGGGGCACGCTGATTTTCAATTACAGCCGCAACGAGGTCCGCAACTTCCTGGTTGCGAACCTTGTCTATTGGTTCGAAGAGTTCCACATCGATGGCATCCGGGTGGATGCGGTGGCCTCGATGCTCTACCGCGATTACCTGCGGCCCGATGGCGAGTGGTTACCCAACGACCAGGGCGGCCGCGAAAACACTGAAGCGGTTCAGTTTCTGCAGCAGGCCAACCATGTGCTGTTCCAGCACTTCCCGGGGGCGCTTTCGATCGCCGAAGAATCGACCACCTGGCCGATGGTGACCCAGCCCACCAGCATCGGTGGATTGGGGTTCAACCTCAAATGGAACATGGGTTGGATGCACGACATGCTCGATTACTTCGAGCTGGACCCCTGGTTCCGTCAGTTTCATCAGAACAACGTCACCTTCTCGATCTGGTACGCCTTCACCGAGAACTTCATGTTGGCCCTCAGCCACGATGAGGTTGTGCACGGCAAGAGCAATCTCTTGCACAAGATGCCCGGTGACGACTGGCAGAAATTTGCCAATGTGCGGGCGCTGCTCGCCTACATGTGGACCCATCCCGGCAAGAAGACCATCTTCATGGGCATGGAGTTCGGTCAGCGGTCCGAATGGAATGTCTGGGGTGATCTGCAATGGGAACTGCTGCAGCACGCACCGCACCAGGGCCTGCAACATCTGGTCGATGACCTCAACGTCTTCTACAAATCAGAGCGGGCGCTCTGGGGGGACGACTTCAGTGAGTACGGCTTCCAGTGGATCGACTGCAATGACACCCGCCACTCGGTGATCAGTTTCATGCGCCGCGAGGGGGCCACCGGCCGCTGGCTGGTGGTGGTGGCCAACTTCACCCCCCAGAGCCATTCCCATTACCGCGTCGGGGTGCCGCTCGAGGGCTTCTACGCCGAGGTGTTCAACACCGATGCCGAGCGCTACGGCGGCAGCAACCTGGGCAACCTGGGCGGCAAGTTCACCGATCCGTGGTCGATCCACGGCTACGAGAACTCCCTGGACCTCTGCCTGCCCCCGTTGTCGGTGCTGGTGTTCCGCCGCGATGAGCTGCGCAGCCAGGAGCTGCTCTGTGACGAAGCCCCGGAGGCTGCTCTGCCCGAGGCCTGATGCCGGGGTCTGTTCAGGTAGGTTCGCCCCTGATCAGGCCCCTTTGCCCGCCGTGTCTGCCATGACGAGTCCTGCCCCCCTGCTGCTGCGCGCTGCCCGTGGGGAGCAGGTGGACCGTCCACCGGTGTGGATGATGCGCCAGGCCGGCCGCTACATGAAGGTCTACCGCGACCTGCGGGACCGGCACCCTGGCTTTCGGGAGCGTTCCGAGAACCCCGATCTCTCCTACGAGATTTCGATGCAGCCGTTTCACGCCTTCAAACCCGACGGCGTGATCCTGTTCTCGGACATCCTCACGCCGCTGCCCGGTATGGGCATCGATTTCGACATCGTCGAAAGCAAGGGTCCCCTGATCCAGGACCCCATCCGCAACCTGGCCCAGGTCGAGGCGCTGCGGCCCCTGCAGCCGGCCGAGAGCATGCCGTTTGTCGGTGAGGTGCTGACGCGCCTGCGCCAGTCCGTGGGCAACGAAGCCGCCGTGTTGGGCTTTGTGGGCGCTCCCTGGACCCTGGCGGCCTACGTGGTTGAGGGCAAGAGCAGCAAGAACTATGCGGTGATCAAGGCGATGGCCTTCCGCGAACCTGCGCTGCTGCACCGCCTGCTCGACCATTTTGCCGAGTCGATCGCGGTCTACCTGCGCTATCAGATCGATTCGGGCGCCCAGGTGGTCCAGATGTTCGACAGCTGGGCCGGCCAGCTCAGCCCCGCCGATTACGACACCTTCGCTGCTCCGTACCAGAAGAAGGTGGTCGATCTGGTCAAGCAGACCCATCCCGACACCCCGTTCATCCTCTACATCTCGGGCAGTGCCGGTGTGATCGAGCGCATGGCCCGCACCGGTGTCGACATCGTCTCGCTCGATTGGACCGTCGACATGGCTGAGGGGCTGGCCCGCCTGCCCGAGCACGTCGGTGTGCAGGGCAATGTGGATCCCGGTCTGCTGTTTGGTACCCCCGAAGCCATCCGCGACCGTATCGATGACACGGTGCGCAAGGCCCGCGGCCGCAAGCACATCCTCAACCTGGGCCACGGCATCCTGCCGGGCACCCCTGAAGAGAACGGCCGCGCATTCTTTGAAGCCGGAAAGTCGGTGATGGAGCGCCTCGGAGCCGCCGCTTGAGCACTCCGGCGCCGACAGCCGCAGCCGCCAGGCCTGCACGCATCCTGATCACCGGCGCAGCGGGCTGCGTCGGTCAATACATCAGCGAACGGCTTTACAACACCACCGACGCCCAGCTGCTGCTGCACCTGCGCGATCCGGCCAAGCTCACCGCCGTGCCGGCAGATGATCCCCGCATCACCCTGCTGGTGGGGGATCTGCGGGATCTCGAACCCCATGCCGCCCAGATCGCCACAGCAACCCGGGTCATTCACACCGCCACGGCCTGGGGCGATCCCGAGCGGGCTCAGCAGGTCAACGTGGTGGCGGTCAAACGGCTCCTGGCCCTGCTGAACCCAGCTGTGGTCGAGCAGGTCATTTACTTCTCGACCGCCAGTATTCTGGATCGCAACCTGCAGTTGCTGCCCCAGGCTGCCCAGTTCGGGACCGAATACATCCAGACCAAGGCCCTGTGCCTGCAGCAGCTCGAGCAGCACCCCCTGGCGGAGCGCATCGTCGCGGTGTTTCCGACCCTGGTGTTTGGCGGGCGCATCGGTGAGGCGGGCCGCTGCAATGGCGGTGACCGCCACCCCACCAGTTATCTGACCGCGGGCCTGGCGGAGGCGGTGCGCTGGCTACCCCTGGCCAAGTGGCTGCGGGCTGACGGCAGCTTCCATTTCATCCATGCGGCCGATATCGCAGCTGTCTGCTGTCATCTGGCGACCACGGCCCATGGCCCCAATCCAGAGCCCCACCAGGCGGCGGTGCGTCGGCTGGTGCTGGGCCAGGAGCCTGTCACCCTCAATCAGACCCTGCGGCAGCTCAGCCGTTGGCGCCGCGGTTGGTATCCCCCGGTGGGCTTTCCCCTTTCGGGCTGGCTGATCGATGGTCTGATCCGGTTGCTGCGGCTCGAGATCACCCCCTGGGACCTGTTCTCGATCCAGCAGCGCCATTTTGTCCACCAGCCGGTGAGCCCCCCCGAGCGCTTTGGCCTGGTGAGCCTGGCCCCGACCCTGCAGGCCATCTTTGAGACCGCGGGGCTCCCCCGGGCCTGATGCGGGTCTGAAGCAGGCGCGAATTGTTTCGAACCAGTCGCGCCCTTGCAACATCAGGCACGTTGAGGCCTCACAAGGCCCTATTTTTTTGCGGTATTCGTGCACGCAAGCGCCTTCCCATGCGCCGTCTCTTCTCTCTGCTCGCTCTCTGCCTGGCGCTGGTGCTGGGTGCAGCCCCGAGCTTTGCCGCCGACGTGGCCCATGGTGGCCAGATCTTCTCGGCCAACTGCGCCGCCTGCCACATGGGTGGTGGCAACGTGGTCAACGCCGAGCGCACCCTCAAGCAGGACGCCCTCGAGGCCTACCTGGCCAACTACAGCAGCGGCCATGAGGCTGCCATCGCCTACCAGGTGACCAATGGCAAGAACGCCATGCCCGCCTTTGGTGGCAAGCTCAGCGAAGGCGACATCGCTGATGTGGCTGCCTACGTCGAAGACATGTCCCAGAAGGGTTGGGCCTGATCGCCTTCGGCGATTTGCCCCGGTCCCCGCGACCAGCCTTTCACCCCGGCCACGGCCGGGGTTTTTTGTTGCCAGCCTCCCGGCGCTGTGGCCATGGTGGCCCTAGATGCGCTTGCGCCCATGGCCGAACCCCTGCCATTGCCCGCCAGGCCTGTGGCCCCTGTGCGCCAGCCCATGGCACCCGTTGAGGCTGGGCACGCGCCGTTCGTTTTTTTGCTCTCAGCCAGATCCCGGCGATCCGCCGTTTGTCGTGACA
>Ga0310333_100206_pt1 | contig 16776 bp, 15 predicted proteins | sample LakMicSRFTotalB7_FD_195547 | JGI IMG/M metagenome (GOLD analysis project Ga0310333, IMG submission 195547) | Enriched freshwater cyanobacterial communities from Lake Michigan, Michigan, United States - MI23.SRFL.Total.B7 (v2) (version 2) | ecosystem: Environmental > Aquatic > Freshwater > Lake... | reverse complement strand
CCGGCGTGTGGCCCTCGGGGATTGGGAAGCGGGGCATCTGGTAGCGCCCGAGGATGTCGTAGTCCTCCACCTTGTCGGCTACTAGGGCCGTGTTGGCCACCGCATTGGCCACCACCTCGGGCTCCAGGTGGTCGGCGAACAGGGCGAGCATCTCGGCCTCGCTCTTGATGTATTCGGTGCCGGTGTAGCGCAGCCGCTTCTCATCGCTCACGAGCTTGCCGGTGAGCACGCAGAGCAGGGCGTCGTGGGCTTCGACGTCGTTGCGGGTGAGGTAGTGGGCGTCGTTGGTGGCGATCAGGGCAATCCCGAGTTCGGTGGCGATGCGCACGATCTCGGTGTTGACGATGCGATCTTCCGGCGAGCCGTGGTCCTGGATTTCCAGGTAGAAGTCCTCGCCGAAACACTGCTGGTACCAACGGGCCACCTCCCGGGCCACGTCGGGGCGTCCCTTGAGGATCGCCTGGGGGATCTCGCCACCCAGGCAGGCGGTGGCCACAATCAGGCCTTCGCGGTGCTGCTCCAGGGTGGCCTTATCAATGCAGGCGCGCGCAAAGATGCCGCGGCCGCGCATGCCCCGCAGGTGGCTAATGCTGGTGAGCTTGACCAGATTGCGGTAGCCGGTGGCGTTCTTAGCCAGCACCACCAGGTGGTAACGCCGCTCCTTCTTGGGCTGGGGATCGTCGATCGAGCCGTTCACCACATACATCTCGTTGCCGATGATCGGCTTGATGCCGGCGCCCTTGCAGAGCTTGAGCAGCTCGATGGCGCCATACATCACACCGTGGTCGGTGAGGGCCAGGGCCGGCATGCCCAGCTCCACAGCCCGCTCCACCATCTGGGGCAACTGGGAGGCCCCATCGAGGAGGCTGTAGTCGCTGTGGTTGTGGAGCGGAACGAAGGCCAACGACGGGATCCAGGGTGCACCCACGCTAAGGCTCAGACGCAAGATTCAGGGTCCTAGGCGCCGAAAGCAGGCTTTGGCACACCACATCTGGTGGAGGCCCCCTGTCCAGGGCAGAACCGTCAAGGCAGCCACCGGGAGCCGGCTAGGCAGCGGACTCGCCCTGGACCCCTAGGGCACTAGGGGCGCGGCGGGCCGGGACGCCATCACCTGGGCCGCCTGCTCGTAGTGGTGGGCCACCTGCAGCAGGCGGGGCTCCTGCAACACCCCGGTGATCAGCTGCAGGCCAATCGGCAACCCCTGGCCATCAAAGCCGCAGGGCAGGCTGATCGCCGGCAGGCCCGCCATGTTGGCGGGGATGGTGAGCAGGTCGGCCAGGTACATGGCCAGGGGGTCCTCGGCGTGGGCGCCAAAGGCGAAGGCCGTGGTCGGCGAGGTGGGGGTGAGCAGCACATCAACGCCCTGGAAGGCCGCATCGAAATCCCGACGGATCAAGGTGCGCACCTGCTGGGCCTTCTTGTAGTAAGCATCGACGTAGCCCGCCGAGAGGGCATAGGTGCCGATCAGGATGCGGCGCTGCACCTCATCACCGAAGCCCTCGGCGCGGCTACGGGCCGTCATCTGGGCCAGGCTGTCGCCGGCCGCATCGCTCCTGCTAGAGCGATAGCCGTATTTGACGCCGTCGTAGCGGGCCAAGTTGGCGGACGCCTCCGAAGGGGCGATCACGTAGTAAGTAGCGATGCCGTCGTTGAAGCGAGGGCAGCTGACATCGACCAGCTCACAGCCCAGGGCCTGGAGGGTTTCGGCGGCGGCCATCACGGCAGCAGCCACCTCGGGGGCCAGCCCATCAGCGCTAAAGCATTCGCGCACAATGCCCACCCGCAGCCCCTTGACCGGCTGCTCCAGGGCGGCGCGGTAATCGGGCACCGGCGCCTTCAGGCAGGTGGCATCGCGGGGGTCGGCTCCGGCAATCACCTGCAGGAGCTCGGCCGCATCGGCCACCGAGGTGGTGAAGGGCCCCACCTGGTCGAGGGAGCTGGCAAAGGCCACCAGGCCCCAGCGGCTGACCCGGCCGTAGGTGGGCTTGAGGCCGACCACACCGCAAAAAGAAGCGGGCTGGCGGATCGAACCACCCGTATCGGAACCCAGGGCCGCGATTGCCTCGCCGGCGGCCACGGCGGCGGCGCTACCGCCGGAGCTCCCACCCGGCACCCGCTCCGGGTTCCAAGGGTTGTGGCTGGGGCCGAAGGCCGAGGTCTCGGTCGAGCTGCCCATGGCGAACTCGTCGAGGTTGGTCTTGCCAACCAGCACCGCGCCGGCGTTCCACAAGCGCTCGGTGACGGTGGATTCGTAGGGCGGAACAAAGTGTTCCAGCATGCGGCTGGAGCAGGTGGTGCGCACCCCCTTGGTGCAGAGGTTGTCCTTGATCGCCAGGGGGATGCCAGCCAGGGGCGGCAGCGCGTCGCCGGCGGCCCGGGAGGCATCGATGCGATCGGCATCGGCGCGGGCCCGCTCGGCCGTGACCTCCAGGAAGGCATGGACGCTGGACTCCACCGCCTCAATGCGCTTGAGGTGCTGGTCGGTGAGCTCCCGGGCGGACACCTCGCCGCTCCTGAGCTGGTCGCGCCACTGGGCGATCCCCATCAAGCTTCCCTTCAGCACGCGCTTGCCCAGACGCTATCAGCAGGCCCTGGCCCTGGCGGTGGGAAGCTGCCGGCCAGGGATCGTCGCTCCGGAGAGGGGGGCTGAACGCTGGCCAGACGCTTGAACTGGAGAACCATCCCCTCCCAGCCCGGACAGGAACGGCCCCCAGGCGAAGCAGGGAGTCAGCCCTGGCGGCCGTCGATTGTGAGTGGTTCGCCGCGGCGGGTGCGCAGCACCTCATGGTCCAGGGAGCCGGGCGCCTCACTGCGCAGATCATCCAGGAACGGTTGCAGGGCCGCATCCAGCTCCTGCCGGCGTACGAAGGGCCCAAACCAGTAGGTCATCTCGGGGTCGTGGGTTTGCACCCGCGCCCACCAGGCCATCCCAAGACCGTTGGCAAGACTCCGCAGGGGCCAGAGCAGCGGATTCATGGGATCGGTCCGTTAAACGCCCATTGTGGACAGGCGAGGGGACCCCAGTCCATCCATTTAGCCAAGCGATGTCTGCTCGGGCCAGCCCAAGCAGGGGCTTGGGCTGCGCCCCAGGCGGGAACTGCTCTGGCGCCAAGGGGCCCGATCGGGGCCAGGGCTTGGCCCCTGGCCGGAGCCATCGCCCACCAGGCGGGCGGCAGCGGCGGCCGGCTCACAGCAGGATGTCTTGATCGAAACCGCCTGCCAGCCCAGGCGTTTGGTCTGGAACCAGGTCCTGGGGGACAGGGCTGGCTGAGTCCGGCGAGGGTGTTGGATCGGCCAGGGCCTGGGGCTCCCCTGGGGCAGGCAAGCCGGCGGCGGCGGGACCCGCAGCGCTGGGTTCGGCATCGGCCAGGGCGTCCTCGACCTCCACTCCCCCTAGGGGGGCTTCCGCCCGGCCAGGGAGATTCGGCGCAGGGGCCCCGGGCTCCAGCAGCAGCTCGGGCCCTGCGGGCTCGCCGCCGAGCCAATCCCCTTCAGCCCCAGGAGCCAGGGGCACGGCACCAGCCAGGGCGGGCTCGAGCTCGGGTTCCGCCACCACCGGCCGGCTGGGGGCGGGCAGGTTAGGTCGCACGATCCGGGGGGCAGGAGAAGAGCCCGTGATCGTCTTCATCCAGCCCCGGCGCGCCACCTCATAGAGCAGCAGGGCCGTGGCCACGGAAGCATTGAGGCTGGGGGTGGCACCGCGCAGGGGGATGCGCACCAGCTGGTCGCAATGGCGCCTGGTGAGCATGGAGAGGCCACTGCCCTCCGACCCCGTCACCACCACCAGGGGGCCATCGAGATCCGCCTCAGCCAGGGTGACGCTGCCCTCCTCGGCCAGGCCCACCACCCGGTAGCCCTCCTGCTTCAGGGTTTCCAGGGAGCGGTTGAGGTTCACCACCCGGGCCACGGGCAGGTATTCCAGGGCGCCTGCGGCCACCTTGGCCACCGAGCCGGTAAGGCCGGCGCTGCGCCGCTGGGGCAGCACCAGGCCATGGGCACCGAGGGCCTCGGCACTGCGCACGATCGCCCCCAAGTTATGGGGGTCGGTGAGGCCATCAACGGCCATCAACAGGGGCGGTTCGCCAATGTCACGGCAACCGCTGATCAGGCTGTCTAAGTCGAGGGTTTCGGCCGCCGCCGCCTGCAGGGCGATGCCCTGGTGCACGGCGCCACCGGTGAGCTGGCCCAGGCGCGCCCAGGTGACCTCCTCGACCAGAACCCCGGCCGATTTGGCTTCGCGCAGCAACTGCAGGAACTTGGGGGTGAAGCGCATCTCGGCGGTGCACCAGATGCGGTGGATCGGCCGACCGCTCTCCAGGGCCGCTAGGGCCGGATGGCGGCCCCAGATCATGTCGTCGGCTGGAGAGGCACCAAAGGTTTCGGACTCGCCCGTGGGGGCATCCACCACCACGGGCCGATCGGACCGGGCCGGCTGGAAGGAGCCGCGCGCTCCCGCTCCCCCGGGCCGCTGGAAGGAGGGACGACCAAAGGAGCCACGGCTAACGCCGGCCCCGGCAAACCGGCGGCCTTCCGGGCGCAAGGAACTGAAACGGCCTTCCGGTGCGGACTCACCGGGGCTCAAGGCACCGGGGCTGCGGTCCCGCCGGCCGGCGCCATCGGGGCGGCCGGCGAACGGGCGGCCCGGGAAGGGGCGCCGCCCGCCGGGGCGGCCTTCGCCCATCGAGCCACTGCGGTCAAACCGCTTGGGGCCCGGGCGGAAGTCGCCCGAATCGCCCTCACCAGAACGGCCCTCAGGCCGCCCGCCTTCAAAGCGGGGCTTATCAAAACGCGGGCCATCAAGCCGGGGCCGGCCCGGCCGAGCCATGCCGGGGCGCCCGCCGGCGGGCCGGGCGCCGCTGGGGCGAGCAGGACGACCGCCTTCAAAACGGGGCCCCTCACTGCGGCCCCCCTCGGGCCTGCCACTGTCAAAACGGGGCCGGTCGGGTCGATCCGAGCCAAAGCGATCGGGGCGGGGCCGGTCAAAAGACGGGCGGCCGCCGGATGGACGGCCTGCAGAGGACCGGTCAAAGCGGGGACGGTCCGAGCCGCCGGCCCGTTCGGGCCGGGGCCCCCGCTCCGGCCGGGAGCCCCGCTCCGGCCTGGGGCCCCGATCGGGCGGGCCATCGGCATTCCATTCCGGCCGGGGCCCGAAGGAGCGGGAACCCCCACCCCCCGAGAACCGGGACGCGCCAAAGGAAGGCTTGCCGGGACGGGCCGGGCGACCGGCACCACCGCCGCGGGAGCCCCCCCCAGCGCCGGAACCGGACCCGGAGCCGGAGCCCTGGGCCTCGTCCCGGCGGCGATCAAAACGGGGGCTCATGGCAAACAGGCAAAGGGTTATCGGGCGTTCTCCTCCAGTTGATCCAGCAGCTCAGCAAGCCGCGACGGATTCTGCAAAAAGAGCCAGCCCACCATTGTCTCAAATCCCGTCGCCCGGCCATAGAGCCCGGCCTCGCCAGCCCGGGGTCCGCGGCCAGCCCGGTTGCGGCCGCGCCGCACCCAATCGAGCTCCTGGTCCGTGAGTAGGGGTTCGAGCTGCTCGAGGGCCAGGGCCTGGGCATCGGCCCGAACCGCTGCCACCACGGCCCGATGCAGGTCGGCGCTGCGGCCAGGGCGCTGGCATTGGCGGAGGCGCTGATGCAATTCCCACACCGCATCACCCAGCCAGGCGAGCTGGAGCGGACCCAACTCCTGGCCGGCCAAGGCGTGTGGCAACCCTGACAAGCCCGCCAGCCAGGCGGCGCTGGAAGGACCCGGGGACGCCTTCGCGCCAGGGCAAACGGCTACCGCATCGCTGCCAGAGATTGGGCGTTCAGCCCCCTCACCCTCGATCATTTCCCTTTGCGACATGTCCTTTTCGAACGTTTCCCATTCAGGCCTTGCCTGGTCAGGGGCTTGCCTTTGAGGGCTTGCCTTTGGGGCCTTGCCGTTTCTGGCGTTTAACCGACTGACACTGCACAACCGAGTAGTTCACGCCTGGGGGTCCGAAGGCCAAGGGGGAACCTCAGCGGGGGACGCTCAAGGAGTCAGGGCAGCCAGGGCGGTCTCGAGATCGGGCTGGAGATGGAGAAACTCCTCAAGACGCACCAGTTTCACGGTCTGAACGACCCGGGCATTGCCCACCACCAGGAACTGGATGCCGGCGTCCTGGCACTGCTTCGCCAACTGCACCAAGACCCCAAGACCGGAGGAATCGATGAAATCAATGCGGCTGAGGTCGATCACGATCGGCAAGGGGCTCGTGCCTCGCTGCTCGCTGATGAATGAAAGGAAATTCTTGTCGGAATAGGCATCCAACTGGCCCGTAAAGCGGAACAACAAGCAACCAGCCTGCTGCTCAGAGCCGCCCCGCAGGGACACGGTCAATCTCTGCAGATCAATGATCGGTCCTGCCCCCAATGGATCGAGCGCTCGAAGTGTAGGCAGCGATCCGAAAACAGGGGAGTTCGCAACAAAAATCCGAGGCGTCACCGCCCGGTGGCCCCAAAGGGTGCCGCCCTCAACCCAGTATCAGGCGCGGCGCTGCCGCATGAAGGCAACGAAACGGCCGAAGTGGTGGTCGGCGTCGTGGGGGCCAGGGCTGGCTTCCGGGTGATATTGCACACCAAACAGGGGCTGGCGGCGGTGGGCCAGGGCCGCCACGGTGCGGTCGTTGAGGTTGTAATGGGTCACCTCCACCAGCTCGGCCGGAAGGGAGGTGGCATCGATGGCAAACCCGTGGTTCTGGCTAGTGATCTCCACCAGGCCGGTGCTGCCACAGGGGTGGTTGAGGCCCCGGTGGCCGTAGCCGAGCTTGTAGGTCTGGGCGCCCAGGGCCAAGCCGAGGATCTGGTGGCCCAGGCAGATGCCAAACACCGGCAGGGTCTCCTGCTGCACCAGGCCCCGGGCCAGGGCAACGCCACTGGTGACGGCCGCCGGATCCCCTGGACCATTGGACAGGAACACCCCCTCGGGCTCCAGGGCCAACACCTCCTCGAGGCTGGCCGTGGCTGGCAACACCGTGACGCTGCAACCGTGGGCCACCAGCCGCTCGAGGATGGCCCGCTTGATCCCAAAATCGATCGCCACGACCCGGTAGGGGGTGGGGGGGGGATCCATGAGCCGCTGGTCAAAGTCTGCTGGGCAGAGGGCTTGCCATTGGTAGGGCTCGGCCGTGGTCACCGCCGCCGCCAGGTTCAGCCCCGCCATCGAAGGGGCCGAGCGCACCCGCTCCAGGACCTGCTGGGGCGAACTGCCATCGCTAGAGATGGCCCCGTTCATGGCGCCGGCCTCGCGCAGGTGCCGCACCAGGGCCCGGGTGTCGATCCCGGCGATACCAACCACCCCATGCTGCTGGAGCCAGGCGGGCAGGCTCTGCTGGCAGCGCCAGCTGCTGGGCCTAGGGGCCAGCTGGCGGGCAATCACTCCGCGAACGTGGGGCCGATCCGCCTCCTGGTCCTGCTGGTTGACGCCCGTATTGCCCAGTTCCGGATAGGTGAAGGTGACCAGTTGCCCCGCGTAGCTCGGGTCCGTAATGACCTCCTGGTAGCCGGTCATGCCGGTGTTGAAGACCACTTCACCGATGGCGCAACCGCGGGCCCCAAAGGCCTCTCCGCGCAGCACCAGGCCATCGGCCAACACCAGCAAGGCGGCGTCAGGGCCGCTCTGCGGGGAGCCCTGCTGGGCCTCGCCTTGGGGGGATGGCGCCAATTCCATCAACACGTCCATTGAGACGATCATCACCCAAGGCTGGCCAACTCAGGAGGGCCCAGCCAGGGCCTGGCGCAGGGCCACCAAGCGCTGCCAGGGTTGACCGGTCGCCAGGCTGGTGCGGGCCTGGGCCACCCCATCGGCGAGGCGGTCCGTCAGGCCAGCGGCCCAGAGCACTAGGGCCGTATTGAGGATCACCACATCCCGCTGGGCGCCCGTGCCGCCGCCCTGGAGCACGGCCTCGAGGATCGTCCGATTGGTGGCGGTGTCACCGCCTTGGAGAGCCTCAAGCGGCGCTGCCTCGAGGCCCAGGGCCTGGGGATCGAGCTCCTCGCTGCGCAGGGCGCCGTTCTCCAGCAGCCGCAGCTGGCTGGGCCCCGACAGGCTGGCCTCATCTAGGCCGCCGTGGCCATGCACCACCACGGCGCGGCCCTGACCGAGCCGGGCCAGGGCCTCGGCCATGGGATCGAGCAGGTCGGCCCGGGCGACCCCGAGCACCTGGGCATCGGGTCGCAGGGGGTTCACCAAGGGTCCCAGCAGGTTGAAGACCGTGCGCACCCCCAGGCTGCGGCGCAGCGGCACCAGGCCCACCAGGGCCCGATGCCAGCCCGGCGCAAACAGAAACGTCACACCCGCCGCGCCCAAGGCGGCCACCACCTGGTCCTGGGGGGCGGCCAGGTTCAGCCCCAGGGCTTCGAGCACATCGGCGGAGCCGACCCGGCCGCTGGCGCTGCGGTTGCCGTGCTTGGCCACCGAGGCCCCACAGGCCGCTGCGGTGAAGGCCACGGCTGTGGAGATGTTGAAGCTGTCGGAACCGGAACCGCCCGTGCCGCAGGTATCCACCAACAAACGGTTGGGGCGACCCGGTGGCAGGGCACAGGCCTCCAGCAACACCGCCGCCATCGCCGCCAGCTCCTCGCCGCTGGCCCCCTTGAGCCGCAGGGCGGCCAGCAGGGCGCCGGTCTGAACCGGCTCAATCGTTTCCGCCAACCAGCCCTGCATTAACTGGGCGGCCTGGGCGGCGGAGAGGGCCTCCCCGGCCAGCAACTGCTCCAGCAGGGGAGTCCAAACGGCTGGTTGGGTCACGGCAAGGGTGAGAAGTCAGGGGGTTCCCAAAAAAAAGCCCGGGTGCAAGACACGCCGGGCCGAGTGATGGGGACTCCCCCACTATCACCCCGAATGGGCCGTTCTGAACATCGCTTCGGATGCAAGCCGATCCGCGCCACACCAAAAACCACCCTGATGGGGGAGGCCCCCAGCTCAGGGACTGTCCTGATCGGCCGTATCGAAGCCCGAGCCCACGGCTTCTGCCACCGGTTGGGCGCCGGGCCGGTAGCCAGCGGCCCAGATCGCCCGGGTGCGCTGGTGCAGCTCATCGCGGCTGAGGGTCCAGAGGCGCAGGGTTTTGGCCAGGTCATCGCGCAGGTCTTCGGCCCCCGGAAAGCCCTCGTAACGGCTCAGCAACCGGGCCAGGTCCACCAGATGGCCTTCAGCGGGCACCTGCACGGCCAGCAGCTGGTCCACCAGGTCCCGATCTTTGGCATAGAGCGGATGGGCCTGCTGCAGCTCGGCCATGGTGGGATCGGGCGAACACTTCCGCCGCCAGCTTGACCCAGGCCGGTAGACGGTCCAGGGATTCCCCCGCCAACGGCGCCGGGCGGAGCCCAACCCCCGGCCTGGACCCGGGCTCCGTAGGTTGGCAGCACCTTGCCTATCCCTATGGCCGCCCTGCGCTTTGGCCTGATCCAGCGCTACCTACGGCCCTACCGCCGCCAGGTGGGCTACGGAGTGGCGGCGCTGGTGGTGGTGAACCTGCTGAGCGTCAGCATCCCCCTGCTCGTGCGCGGGGTGATCAACGACCTGCACGGTGGCTTTAGCGAGGTGGATGTCCTGCGCAAAGCGGCCCTGATCGTGGCCCTAGCCACGGTGATGGCCGCCATGCGGCTGCTCTCACGCACCTTGGTTTTCGGCGTGGGCCGCCAGGTGGAGGCGAACCTCAAGCAACAGATCTTCGACCACATGCTCCGACAGGAGCCGGGCTGGATCCAGAGCACCGGCAGTGGCGAGGTGATCAGCCGGGCCACCAGCGATGTGGAGAATGTGCGGCGGCTGATGGGCTTCGCCGTGCTCAGCCTCACCAACACCGCCCTGGCCTATGCCCTCACCCTACCGGCCATGCTTGGCATCAACGGCTGGCTCACCGTGGCGGCCCTGGGGCTCTACCCCTTGATGCTGATGACGGTGCGCCTATTCGGCGGCCGCATGATGGGTCAACAGAGGCGCCAGCAAGAATCCCTGGCCCAGCTGAGCGATCTGATCCAGGAGGACCTCTCCGGCATCAGCGCCATCAAGATTTACGGCCAGGAGAAGACCGAACGCCAGGCCTTCGCCGAACGCAACCGCAGCTACCGCAACGACGCCCTCAACCTGGCCCGCACCCGCAGCACCCTGTTCCCCTTGCTGGAGGGCATCTCCTCGGTGAGCCTGGTGTTGCTGCTAGCCCTCGGCAGTGGCGAACTGGAAAGTGGCCGTCTCAGCATTGGCGACCTGGTGGCCCTAATCCTCTATGTGGAGCGCCTGGTCTTCCCCACAGCCCTCCTGGGGTTCACGCTCAACACCTTCCAGACCGGCCAGGTGAGCCTGGAACGGGTCGAAGACCTGCTCTCCCGGGAACCCCAGATCCAATCGCCGACGGATCCGGCCCCCCGCCCCAGCAGCGGCAGGTCTGGCTCTGTGGTGGCCCACCACCTGAGCGTGAGCTACGGAGGCGCCAGCCGCGAGGCCCTGCGCGATGTGAGTTTCCGCCTGGAGCCCGGGGAGCTCGTGGCGGTGGTGGGTCCGGTGGGCTGCGGCAAAACCACCCTGGCCCGGGCCTTGGGCCGGATGGTGGAAGTCCCGCCAGGCCAGCTGTCCATCGGCGGCTGCGATGTCACCAAACTGGGCCTCGAAGAGCTGCGCCAGCTGGTGGCCCTGGTGCCCCAGGAGGGCTATCTGTTCACGGCCAGCCTGGCGGACAACCTGCGGTATGGCGACCCGGAGGCCAGCCAGGAGCGGGTGGAGACGGCCGCCGGCCAGGCCCGCCTGGCCGGAGACATCAAGGGCTTCCCGGAGGGCTACGCCACCCTGGTGGGCGAACGGGGCATCACCCTGAGTGGCGGCCAACGGCAGCGGGCCGCCCTAGGCCGGGCCTTGCTGGTAGACGCACCGATCCTGGTGCTCGATGACGCCCTCGCCAGCGTCGACAACAACACGGCGGCGGAGATTCTGCGCTCGATCCGCGAACAGCAGGGGCGCACGATCCTGATGATCAGCCACCAGCTCTCGGCCGCCGCCGCCTGTGACCGGATCTTGGTGCTCGAGGACGGCAAGCTGGTGGCCGAAGGACACCACGATCAGCTGGTCAACCAGCCAGGCACCTACCGGCGCCTGTGGGAACGGCAGCAGGCCGAACAACAGCTAGAGGCTGTTTAAACGCCCTCTCCCCTTGCTGGATCGGCGATCGTCGCCACGACAATCAGGGGTAGATCCAGTCCCGTTTTTTCCCTTGTCTCGGAGTCCAACCCGGATTGGGGCACCGCCTTCGGGCACTCCCCAAGGGCTCAGGTTCCAGGCTCCGCAGCGGGACCCAGTTTCAAGTCTTGTTGAGCGGCCGGAGCGGCGTCACCAGAACTCGCTTAGCTAGTCCCAGTTGCAGGCCAGGCCAAATGGGGAGCGAGAAGGGCTACACACTCCGCTGCACGCTCACCTTTGGGGACATCTATGCCCAGATCCTGATTTGGATCCTGGTGATCATGGCCAGCCTCGCCGCCGGCCTGGCCCTGATGGGCGCGACCAAACCCGTGCTGGCCCTGGTGGGAGTCGGCCTGATCCTGGTGCTGTCATTGCCCTTCCTGCTGTTCGCTTTCACCACCACCCTGCTCAACCACATCAGCCTCGAACCGGCGAATTAGGGGAACGCCACCAGCGCGAAGCGAAGGGAGACAACCGCAGCACCATCCAGCCATTGGGGCCCGCTCACCGACCGCATCGATGCCGCTTCAAGCCTTCCTACCCTTGGAAGCCACTGCACCCAAAGGGCGTGTTCGGACTCTTCAGCGGCCAGGCCGCGAACAAAACAAGCCTGATTGCCCCTGAGGCAGCCCTCCCGGGTCGCCCCACCCCCATCGCCACTGCCGAGCGCCACGTGGTGTTGGGAACGGCCTTGAAAGCGCCCCTGAGCACGTCCCAACAGGAGGCCCTGTTCGGCTGCGGCTGCTTTTGGGGTGCCGAGAAAGGCTTTTGGCGCCTGCCCGGGGTGGTCAGCACGGCCGTGGGCTACGCAGGCGGATTTACCGCCAATCCCAGCTACGAAGAAGTGTGCAGCGGCCGCACCGGCCATACGGAGGTGGTGCGAGTGGTTTGGGATGTCAACGCCATCGACTTCAGCGACCTCCTCAAGCTCTTCTGGGAATGCCACGACCCCACCCAGGGGATGGGCCAGGGCAATGATCGCGGCAGCCAATATCGCTCCGCTATTTACAGCGATGACCCGACCCTAATCGCCCAGGCCCAGGCCAGCCGTGACCACTATCAAGGCCAACTCAGGCAGGCTGGTTTGTCAGCAATTACCACGGAAATCGCCAGCAGCAAACCCTTTTACTTTGCTGAAACCCATCACCAGCAATACCTGGCCCGGCCCGGTGCCAGGCCCTACTGCTCAGCCCAACCGAGTGGCGTAAGCCTGGGCGACTTTGCCGGGGCCAACTACAAATTACCGGCCGCTATCTGGAGTCACTACGACTGGACGATCAGCCACTGCATCCTGCGGGGCGACAACAGTCCGATCCTGGGGGCTTGAGCCCAGCCATGGCTCCCCTCTCCGATCGGATTGCAATCCTGGCCATCGCCTGCACCCTCGGCGTGGTCGCCGCCCTGGTCTTCTGGTTCGTGCGGCTCCACCCCGCCCAGGAGTTGCCGTTGTTGTGGCGAGACTCCCCCGCCCTAGAACGCCATCCCCTGATCAAAACCTGAACCTGGGCCTGCTCGGCCATTTTGCTGGACAATGCAGCAGCGCCTGCCGCGGGGCCCAAACCCGCCCCTTGCACCCCCAGTCACTTTGGACCCAAACCTGAGCCCGCCAGAGCCGCGCCTCCCGCCCCGCCAGCTCCATCCCCTGCCGAAGGGACTGGTAGAGCTCTACGGGCTACTGGCTGTCCTGTTCGTGTTGGTGCCCGAATGGGTGGCCGGAGGGGCCCTGGTGGGCTTCAAGGAGGGCCGCGATGGCAGCCAGCTGCCGGTCACGGCCTCGGCCTGGCGCCGGGTACCGGAACTGCGCCTGGCCGCCATGGGGATGGCAGAGCTGCGGTTACTAGCCAAAGCCATGGGCATCCAGGGCTACGCGAGCCTGCGCCGCGACCGGCTGACGATTCGGCTCTTGAAGAGGCTGCAATGGCTCCAGAGCCTGCCGGCCTGGTTACGCCGAAGCTGAGCGTTTCCCCAGGGGAGACCCGCCAGGCCAAACCAGCTCCTAGGCCGGGGATTGGCGCTGTGATAACTTCGTTTTGCCGGGGCGTAGCGCAGCTTGGTAGCGCACCACTTTGGGGTAGTGGGGGTCGCAGGTTCAAATCCTGTCGCTCCGATTTATTAACAACGGCAAATCTCAGTTCCTAAGCCGCTTCTCCCCAGAAGCGGTTTTTTATTGGGCTGAGCCCAACGGCACTTCCGGGCTCCAAAACCCACCGACGAAGCGTGCTTGAGCATGGGAGCCCTTCAGAGCGCTGGGAGCCGGCCCGAGGGAGCCCATTGATGGGGAATCGAGGGAGCACAAGCACAATGCCGTGATCGAGCTTGGAGAGTCTCTAGCCGAAGGGTTGGCAAGGGAGTTGCCTATACCTCATCAGCTCCGTAGCCCCAAAAGCGCCGCAAGGTTGCACCCATTTGGGCTAGCAGGCTCTCTTCGAGGTCGCGGGTTTGGGTGGCCGTGAACGCCTTAAGACCAGCCTCCCGCTTAGCAATCAATTCGACAATCCCCTCAAGAGCCTTTTCATTGTTAACAAATATCTGCTGAATCGAAGCTTGGGATATCTTCAAAACAGACACCGAGGTTTTCGCAACGATACAGGCGCTGCGGGGACTATCCGTAAAGGCAGACATTTCACCAAATAGGGTTCCCTTGACAAGTGTCGCCACCTGGCGCAAGGGGCCATCCTCATGCTCACCACCCACCATCACATCGCATTCGCCAGACAGCAACACGAACATGGATCGATCCGAATCATTTCTGGCAATAATAAATTCGCCCACGCCATACAAAATAACCGGTTCGGAGAGGGCCAACCGTTGCAACTCCTGATCGGAAAGCGGAGAGAGCAGAGCAAGGCAGCGTAGGGCAGAGAAACATTCCTGCCTCTGGTTTGAGAGCTCTGTCTGGGCAAGCCGCCGCTCCGTACTGATGGGCCGGAGATCTACAATCGGGAATGGGATCGAGAAGCCTCGTCTCTGCACCGCATACCAGATACGGGAACGCACCTCAGTGAGCACTTGACGGCGCAAAGCATAGTCGCGAATATAAAAATACAATTCATAGTCTATTGATGAGGCACCAAATGACTTCAGCACAACTTCTACGGGCTTAACCAGTAGGACATTGCCATGGGATTGAATGGCCTCCACAAGCAACTCATGGGCGAGCTCGGGTCGCATTTCATAGGGAAGGCCTACTGCTACGTGGACCTTGTAGGACGGTGCGGCCTTGGAATGGTTAACAATGATAGCCTGGTCAATCGTGGAGTTGGCAACGACGATGGTCCGGTCAGAAAGATCATCAAAAAGTGTGGTATTACTCCAGGAAATCGATGATACCTGACCAAGAAATCCTTCAAATTCAACCCAATCGCCAACCACAAATTGCTTTTCAAGCTGGATTGACAACCCCGAAGCAAGGTTTTGCAACTGGCCACTTGTACCAGGCCCAATCACAAATGCCAATACGGAAGCGCCAGCGGCCGTACCCCAACCGCCAATCGTACCGCTGGTATAGAGAGTATAGCCAATAATCACCGAGCAGCCTGAGAGAAAAAGCAACTCTCGAAAGATTTTTGGCGGGGTATTACGAGCTCCGCCCAGTGCAAACATAATCAGCCAGACGTAATCAATGGTCAGGTCTAAGACCAGCAAGGAAATGGCCGCGGTATTAATTATAGTCGTCCAAGTGCTAAGATCAGGATTTAGGTGAAGAAGATCAGTTTCAACCACTTTAGCTAAACGAGCGATGATCACCAAGCGCACAACGCGCATACTTGGCAGCCAACGAAGACGCGAATCCTTGCCTCGAGATTTCGCCTTACCAAGCGGGAAGGTAGCAATTAGCAGGACAAGCAGCAGCGCAATTCTTAGAGGAATCATTGGAGGACTGATTTTCCGTATAATAGACGCAAACCTAGCCCCAGGGAATCACGGCATGTTGCCAGCAGGCAAACCGGCAATAGGCAATACGCCCGAACAGGGGAGTGATCTGGCCGCACTCCTACGCAATGGTGCAAGAGAGCATGGCCAATTCATCACCCTTGGCGACTGCGAGAACCTGGTTCATGAAGGCGAGATTAGCGATCGAATCTATGTGCTGGAAGAAGGCGAGATAATCGTGTCGATTAAGAACCAATCCGGGGAGAGCACAACCGTTGCCACCCTCAAGCCTGGCGCCGTGATTGGGGAGATGACGCTGTTTGGCGAAACCCGTCGCTCAGCGACCTGTTCCGCCAGAGGCAACAATGTAAAGCTCATTAGCCTGGAAAACGACACAGCACTCAAGCTCATTGATAACGACACGAAGGCAAGACATGCCCTGGTCAAAGAGCTCACAAAGCGATCAAGATCGATGCTTCAGTATATCAACGAATTCAGCTATTTAACACGACTCATAAGTGCTGGCGATTTGGCTAGCGTCCAATCCCAAATTAATATAGAAACTCCCGGAGACGATGCCACTGTCAAGGCCGCCAGAAAGGAATTTGCAGCGATGCTTGCCAGAATCAAGGCACGGGAAGCTGAACTTCAAGATAAAATTCAACTTCTCACGATCGAGATCGACCATGCCAGGGCCGCAAAAGAAGTCAATAGTATTGAAAGCGACCCTATCTTCCAGAAGCTTAAAAGCCAGTCAGGCAGTCTCAGAGACCGCCTGAAAGGCAACTAAAACAAATCAATACAAAGCTCTTTAATGAACTAAATTCCGAACCGTCATACTATCAACACTAACAAAAATAATTACGCCGATTGCAAACCAGGCAAACGAAGAATTCTCGGCCGAAGGCAGCTCATTCTTGAAAACATTATAAAGAATAATCCCCGCCAATACACTCAGGCAACCTAGCAGCAAGGCCGTTGACAAAACATTAAACAGCGTGAGTACTAGTGAAGCACTAAGCACAGTGATAACGACAGGAGGGACGAGGCGCTTAAAGTGCTTCTCATTTTCTTCGAACAAACCAAATACATTGAAGCCCAAGTGCATTACAAAAGTCAGAAGGTATAGTATTTTATCGGCCGGACCATGCAGATAAGTAAGCTGGTAAGGAAGGGTCAGCAGAATAAGTGATGCATACACGGCAAATACCGAGGTTGAGACCCGAAAGCCCAATAGCTTTTCCTCTTGACGCGACTTTACAAAGCCCCATTCACCCATTGCCTTGGAACTCTTGTTGGCAACTAACAGGCAATAGTGCTGTATACCCTTGTAGGCAAGCAGGCCAAAAAGGGATAGCTTATAGGCATTAATCCAGCCATAGGCAACCTTCTCATTAAATATTTGGTACTCAGGGATTAGCATGATCAACACATAGGCCACCGCCAATCCAGACGAAAAGGAACGCAAGGCTATGGGTAAGTCCAGGAACTTGTTAGAGAGCTTGGACTCATGTCTATTGATAAATTCTAAAATAGTCGGCGCAAACTGGGTTAGTAGTACTAAAATCGAGAACAAAATCAACACGGAACTGACAGCAAGCCAATCCGTGGAAGGCTCGCTAGCAGGCGATGGACTCTTGGCAAGAAAAAGATTAAATACTTGCAGTGACATACTCATCAGAATGATCCAGGAGAATGGTGGGT
>Ga0310333_100205_pt1 | contig 16810 bp, 16 predicted proteins | sample LakMicSRFTotalB7_FD_195547 | JGI IMG/M metagenome (GOLD analysis project Ga0310333, IMG submission 195547) | Enriched freshwater cyanobacterial communities from Lake Michigan, Michigan, United States - MI23.SRFL.Total.B7 (v2) (version 2) | ecosystem: Environmental > Aquatic > Freshwater > Lake... | reverse complement strand
GACGACTCCAGCCCCGGCGGTGGCCTGATGCAGCCGGTGGCTTAAGCCGGCCCCACCTCCGTTGTTGAAACAGTAAAGACCTATCATCAATTTTGAATCGATAACAGGTCTATTCGCTTCGGCCGATTAGAGTCGAGGTCGTTACCAGTTGAGCACTAAATAGCAGCGTTCGAGACAAGCATGTTTGTCATTATCGCAATATCTCATTATCATTTTCACTTAGTCCCAATTCCTTAAGTAACCACTGGGAAAAGCCTTGTATAGCTGCCGCATCAGCCTTATTTGGCAGCCTTGCCTGCCCCCAGGGACGCCGGCAAGTTGCTACTTCCCGGCTTGAATGGCCGTTGGGCCACCCCGGCCTCGCGGAGCAGTTTGAGCAGGCTAGTTTCGGCCGCCACGAACTGGCTGTCCTTTTGGGTGGCGATGTCTTCGAGCTTAAGTTTCTGGGCATCAGCATCGGAAAGTTTCGCGACCACATCGGGCTCAATGCCGCGGTGATGGATATCACGGCCGCTGGGGGTCAGATATTTGGCGATCGTCACGGTCATGCCGGACCCATCGGAGAGCCCGCGCACCGATTGCACCAGACCCTTGCCAAAGGTTTTCTGGCCCACCAACAGGGCCCGGTGGTTGTCCTGCAGGGCGCCGGAGAGAATTTCGCTAGCGCTGGCTGATCCCTCATTGATCAGGATCACCAGGGGGCGCTTGGTGAGGGCATTGCCATTGGCCCGCTTGGTGTCCTGGATGCCATCGCGGGTCTTGGTGGACACGATCACGCCCTCATCAAGCCACTGGCGGGCGATCGCCACGCTGGCCATCAGGAGGCCACCGGGGTTGCTGCGCAGGTCCAGCACATAGCCCTGAACGCCCTTGGCCTCCAAGTCCTTGACCGCCGCAGCCATGTCCCGGGCCGCATTGGCATTGAATTGTTTCAGGCGGATATAGCCCAGACGCTCACTATCGGGGCCGGTTTTCACCTGGTGCTCCACCGTGTGGAGCTCGATGCGCTCACGCACCAAGGGCGAAGTGATCAGGGCGCCCTTGCGACGCAGCTCAATGGTCACCTTGGTGCCGGCTTCGCCGCGGATCAGCTTGACCGCCTCTTCGGTGGACATGCCCTTGGTGGGTTTGCCATCGATCGCGACGATGACGTCCTTCGGTAAGACGCCAGCGCGGAAGGCAGGCGAGCCTTCGATTGGGGCGATAACCACCAATTCCTTGCTGTCCTTATCGATGCTGAGTTGGATGCCGACCCCGGTCAATTGGCCCGAGGTATCAATCTGCATCTCCTTGAACTCACGGGGATCAAGGAAACGGGTGTAGGGATCACTGAGGGTGGACAACATGCTGCGGATCGCAGCATAACCTTGCTTCGGAGTATCGTAATTCTTGGCAAGAAGTTGGCGCCTTAATTCACGCCAACGTTCGGGCGTATATTTACCAGTAGTATCGAGATAATCGCGAAAAACAATCTGCCAGGTTTGATCAATCACCTCCTTGGGGCTGTCACTGATCAGGGAGGCCAGGCTGGGGGCGTTCAGCAACTCACTACCCACCAGCATGGTGGCGGCCAGAGCCCCTGTCCCCATCAACACCACTACGCCGGTGCGAGCCCTGCCCATCAATAGCTCCTGTAAAGCTGGAGATTGAACTCAACGTAGCTCGCCAGAGCTGATCCGCGGCAGCGGGGAAAACCGGAATGGGACCAGCCTGGCGACCGAACCCTGGCCGGGGCTTGACAGGGATCAATCTGGCGGAGCACTTTGGATGGGCTTGGGCCAGAACCACTGCAGGCAATGCCCCGAGCAGGCAATGCCCCAGGCAGGCAATGCCCCGGGCAGCCATGGCCCCAGGTTGCCGCCAGGGCAGCTCCCACCCCAAAGCCAGCCCGCTCTTAATCCTGACCCGTTAGGGATCAACCCAACGCCCGTCCTCCTTGATGAGGGCAATCAGGGCGGCTACCCCATCGGCCTCCGGCACCCGACGGATTTCGTCGCGGCCCCGGTAGAGGGAAATGGTGCCGGGGGTCTTGCCGACATAGCCGTAGTCGGCATCGGCCATTTCGCCCGGGCCGTTGACGATGCAGCCCATCACGGCGATATCCAGGCCGGTGAGGTGGGCCGTGGCGTCGCGCACCTGATGCAGCACGTCCTCCAAGTTGAACAGGGTGCGGCCGCAGCTGGGGCAGGCCACGTATTCGACCATCGTCTTGCGTAGGCCAAGGGCCTGCAGGATCGAGTAACAGACTGGGATCTCCTTCTCCGGGGCCTCGGTGAGGGACACCCGAATTGTGTCGCCCAGGCCATCGGCCAGCAGGGTGGCGATGCCCGCGGTGCTCTTGATGCGGCCGTAATCGCCATCGCCGGCCTCGGTGACGCCGAGGTGCAGGGGGTAATGGAAACCCTCTCGGTCCATGCGATGGGCCATCAGCCGGTAGGCGGCCAGCATCACCGGCGCCCTTGACGCCTTCATCGACACGACGATGTTGTGGAAATCGAGCCGATCGCAGATGCGAATGAATTCGAGCGCCGACTCCACCATCCCCAGGGGCGTGTCGCCGTAGGTGAAGAGCATGCGCTCCGCCAAGGAGCCGTGATTGACGCCAATGCGCAGCGCCTTGTCCTGGCTTTTGAGCAGACTCACCAGCGGTTCGAACGTATCAACGATGCGATCACCGATTTGGGCCAGCTCGGCCTCTGAAAAACTGGTGCGATTGGGATCGGGTTTGTCAAACACAAACAGGCCCGGATTGATGCGCACCTTGTCAACGTGGTGGGCCACCTCCAGGGCGATCTTCATGCCGTTGTGGTGCACATCGGCCACTAGGGGCACGGGCTGGTAGGTGTCTTCGAGGCGCTTGCGGATCTCGGCCACGGCCTTGGCATGGGCCAAGCTCGGCACGGTGAGCCGCACAATTTCACAGCCCGCCTCATGCAGGCGGCGAATGCCAGCGGTGGCCCCTTCGATATCGAGGGTGTCCTCATTGATCATCGACTGCACCACCACCGGGTGCTCACTGCCGATCTGGATGGGCCCCACCCGCACGCTGCGGGTCTTGCGGCGGTGGATCACCGAATCAAAGCGGGGATCGCTGGCCCAATCGGCGCCACTGCCGCCTAGGGAGGGGTCAGGATTCACCCCCGGGGTGGCGGCATCGGGGCGGGCCAGGGTGCCGGACATGGGGCGGGGCCGGAAGGTGTCGCAAGCCTGTCACAGACCGCCACGGACCGGGCGGCGATCGCCTAGCGGAGGGCCAGCAGGTGCTCCCGCACGGCCACCAGATCCGCTCGGGTCAGATCCCTAGGCCGGCCTGGCTGGCTGGAGCCGTTGCGCAGCAGGTAGGCCGGGTGGAAGATCGGCATGCAAGCGCGCCCCTCAAAGAACTGCCACTGGCCGCGCAGCTGGCTGATCGGCCCCTTGAGCCCCAGCACCGCCTGGAGGGCCGTAGCCCCTACCAGCACGAGCACCTGGGGCTGGACCAGGGCGATCTGGTGCTGGAGCCAGGGACGGCAGGCGGCCAGTTCCAGGGCCGTCGGTTTGCGGTTGCCGGGGGGGCGGCACTTCACCCCGTTGCAGATGTAGGCGTCCTGGTTGCTGTCGAGGCCGGCCGCTGCCAGCAACTGATCCAGGAGCTGGCCCGAACGCCCGACAAACGGTTGGCCCAGCTCGTCCTCCTGGGCCCCTGGGGCCTCGCCGATCAGCATCAGCCGCGCCAGGGGGTTACCGCGACTGACCACCACCTGCTGGCGGCCCTGGGCCAGGGGGCAACGCTGGCACGTGCTGCACTCGTGGGCCAAGGCCGCCAGGGCGGCCTGGAAGGCCAAAGGCGAGCCCTCAGCCGGGCTCGCCAGGCCGGAGCCGACGCCATCGCCGGGAGCAGCGTTGGCGGCTGGACCGATGGCGGGTGGCGACGCAGGCAAACTGTTGATGGCGCTGGACTGGCGGGCATGGCCAGAGTCCCATGGCCCCAGGGCCAGGGTCCGGCCTTGCCCCAAAAGGTGTGCGAGGAACCTTTGGCTTGGCTGGCGTAGGGCAGGATGCAAGATTGTCCAGGCATTCCTTGGAATGCCGCCCCCGACGCTGCACCGATGCTGCGCCCGATTGAGCTCTCTGCCCGGGCAGAAGCGTTGCAGCCCTCCTTGACCCTGGCCATTGCCGCCCGGGCCAAAGCCCTGCGCGCCGATGGCCACGACATCTGCAGCCTCAGTGCGGGGGAGCCGGATTTCGACACTCCGGCCTTCATCCGCCAGGCCGCCACGGCGGCCCTTGAGGCCGGCCACACGCGCTATGGACCCGCCGCCGGCGAACCGGCGCTGCGCCAGGCAATTGCCGCAAAACTCAGCACTGAAAATCAGGTTCCCACCACCGCCGACCAGGTGCTTGTCACCAACGGCGGCAAGCAGGCCCTCTACAACCTCTTCCAGGTGCTCTTGGGGCCCGGCGATGAATTGCTGTTGCCGGCGCCCTACTGGCTCAGCTACCCGGAAATGGCCCAGCTGGCCGGCGCCAGCGTGCGCCTGATCCCCAGTGCCGCGGCCAACGGGTTCCGGCTCGATCCCCACCAACTGGAGGCGGCGATCACCCCTGCCAGCAAGTTGCTGGTGCTCAACAGCCCCTCCAACCCCACCGGCATGGTGCTCGCCCTGGAGGATCTCGAGGCGATCGCCGCGGTGTTGCGCCGCCATCCCCAGGTGGCGGTGGTGTGTGATGAGATCTACGAATTTCTGCTGGCCCCTGGACTGAGCCACCACAGCTTTGCGGCCGTGGCCCCCGACCTGGCCGGGCGAATTTTCACCGTGAATGGTTTTGCCAAGGGCTGGGCCATGACCGGCTGGCGGGTCGGCTGGCTGGCGGGGGCCCAGCCCGTGATCGCCGCCGCCAGTGCCCTGCAGAGCCAGAGCACCAGCAACGTCTGCAGCTTCGCCCAATTCGGCGCCCTGGCGGCGATCAGCGGCCCCCGGGACTGCGTGCTGGAGATGGCGGCCGAATTCAGCCGGCGCCGCTGCCTGCTCAGCGATGGCCTGATGGGGCTTGACGGGCTGGCCCTGGTCCCACCCCAGGGGGCCTTCTATGCCTTCGCCGACATCAGTAGCAAGGGCCTCGATTCGATGACCTTCTGCAACCGCCTCCTGGAGGAGCAGGGCCTGGCGGCCGTACCCGGGGTCGCCTTTGGCGATGACCGCTGCATCCGCCTGTCCTGCGCCGCCTCGCCGGCCACAATCGAGGATGGCCTGGCCCGGCTTGGGCGGTTCCTCGCCAGCTGTTGACGGCCTACAAGCCCCTCAACCCCTTCCCTACCTTCATTCATGGCCATTCGAGAACGTTGGGCCGCCGTCCTGGCAGGCCTATCCCTGGTCCTGCTGCCGGCGGCCCTTCCCGGGGGAACCCCCGGCGGCCCCAGCCTGCTCCCCCCCGCCCAGGCCGAACAGCCCCAGGGCCAGGCCAAACCGGTGTTGCGCATCGGCGCCATCCCCGACCAGAAACCAGAAAAACTGAACCGCCTCTATCCCTTGGTGGCAGCGGAATTGGAGCGCCAATTGGGCGTGCAGGTGACCTACGTGCCCGTGGTTGACTACACCGCCGCCGTGACGGCCTTCCGCACCGGAGACCTGGATCTGGTCTGGTTCGGGGGCCTCACCGGCGTGCAGGCGCGCCTGCAGAAACCCGGCGCCCAGGTGCTCGCCCAACGGGACATTGATGTCGCCTTCCACAGCATCTTTATCGCCAACACAGGCAGCGGCCTCAAACAGATCCGTGACGTCAAGGGCCTAACGGAACTGAAGGGCAAACGTTTCACCTTCGGCTCGGAAAGTTCCACCTCGGGCCGGCTGATGCCCCAGTACTTCCTGGCCAAAGGCGGCGTGAAACTGGCTGATTTTGCCGGCGGCGCCCCTGGCTTTAGCGGCAGCCACGACACCACCATCGCCCTGGTGCAAAGCGGCGCCTACGACGCCGGCGTGGTCAACGAGCAGGTGTGGCGTACCAGCCTGCGTGACGGCCGGGCCAACCGGGCCAAGGTGTTCGCCATCTGGCGCACACCGGGCTATCCCGATTATCACTGGATCGGCCAACCCAACCTCGACCAACGCTTCGGCAAGGGCTTCAGCCGCAAGCTGCAGGGGGCGATCATTAGCTGGCGCACGACTAATCCCCAGCAGAAACAAATCCTGACCCTGTTCGGCGCCCAGCAGTTCAGCAAATCGACTGCGGCCAATTACAAGCAGATCGAACTGGTGGGTCGCCAGATCGGCAAGATCCGCTGATGGCCGAAGCGCCTGCCAGGGAGCCAGGCCAGCCGAGTCCAGGGCTAGGAGCGCCATCCCATGACCTGCCCTGGCTGGAGCTAAGCCAGATCACGGTGCCCGGCCGCGGCCGGCCGCGCCTCGATCGGGTGTCGCTGGCGATCGGGGGCGGCGAACGGGTGGCCCTGCTGGGGCCCAGTGGGGCCGGCAAAAGCAGCCTGCTGGCGGTGGCCAACGGGCTGCTCCGTCCCAGCTCCGGGTCCCTGCGCTGGCTAGGGGCCCCGCCGGCGCGGTCGGGCCGGGCCCGGCGCCGCCAGCAGGCCCGCATCGGCACCCTCTGGCAGGACCTGCGCCTGATCGAGGAGCTCAGCGTGCAACAAAACCTCAATAGCGCCCGTCTGGCGGCCTGGGGCTGGCCCCGGGCCCTGCTCAACCTGCTCTGGGCCGTGGACACGGCCGCCAACCGGGAGGCCCTCGCCCAGGTGGACCTGGGCGCCGAGCTGCTGGCCCAGCCGGTTAGCGCCCTCTCCGGCGGCCAACGCCAGCGGGTGGCGATCGCCCGCCTGCTGCGCCAGGACCCGGAGTTGCTCCTGGCCGATGAACCCCTGGCCAGCCTCGATCCCCGCCTGGCGGCGGAGCTCCTGCAACTCCTGCTCAACCAGGTGACTCCGCGGCGGGCCCTGCTGCTCAGCCTGCACCGTCCGGACCTGCTAGCCGGCTTCGATCGGGCCATCGGCCTGCGCCAGGGCCAGGTGCTCTTCGACCAACCCGCCTGCAGCATCGGCCCCGCCGACCTGGAGGCCCTCTACGGCGGCGACCAGCCGGGCTTCGGGCCGTGATTGGGCTTGGGCTCCCCGCCGTGATTCGGTCCAAGCTCCGCAACGCCTGGACGGGGCGGGTCTGGACAGGGGGCAACCCGAATGGGACCAAAACCGGTCTGAACTGGCCAACCGGCATCGCCGCGCCCCTGGCGATGGTGGCCCCGGCGCTGGTGTTGATCCCGGTGCTGGGGCTGCTGCCGGGTCTGGTCCATGGCGGCGGTTTTGACCTGCTCGCCGAGTTCATCCAGGCGGCCTTTTCCCCTTCCCTTGATCCCCTGGTGCTGGGCTCGGCCCTCAAAGGCCTGGGCACCACCGTGGGGATCGCCCTGCTGGGCTGGGCGGCCAGTGTCCTACTCGGGCTGGTCCTAGCCCTGGCCAGTTCGCGCCAGGTGTGGACGAGCTGCTGCGGCCACGTTTGGCCAGCCAACCTGCTGCGGCGGCTCTTGGCCCTGCCGCGCTCGATCCATGAACTGCTTTGGGGCTTGCTGCTGCTCCAGGTCGTTGGCCTGCAACCGGCCGTGGCGATCGCCGCCATCGCCATCCCCTACGGAGCCCTGGTGGCCCGGGTGCTGGGCGACCAACTCGATGGCCTGCCATCGGGCGCCCTGGCGGCCCTGCGCTGCAGTGGCGTGCCGGCCCCCCAGGCCCTGCTCACCGCCCTGGGGCCGCCGCTGCTGCCCGGCCTGCTCAGCTATGGCGGCTACCGGCTCGAATGCGCCCTGCGCAGCGCCACCTTGCTGGGGGTGTTCGGCCTGGGGGGCCTGGGCACGGAGCTGAAGCTCTGCCTGCAATCCCTGCAATTTCACGAGCTCTGGACCGGCCTCTGGCTGCTGCTGGCGGTGATGCTGCTCCTGGAAACCGGCCTGGGCGGCCTGAGGCGCCGCTGGTTGATGCCCCGCCGCCTAGGCCTAGGGAGCCCGTCCTCCGGGAGCCCTCGGCTCGAACCCGGGGCAGCGCAAGGATCCGGTTCAGGGAGGGCCCTGGCTGCGTGGGCGCCAGCGGGCCCTGGGCTGGCCAGCCCGAATCCAGCCCGCCCCGGGCCCCTACCCTCCAGCCCTTTGGCCCCTGAATCAGGGGCCGGGCACCGGGACCAGGGCAGGGCGCCGCGGCCGGACAGCTTGGGGCGCCGCGGCCGGGAGATGGTGCTCGCCCTGGTGGTGATCATGCCGCTGCTGGTCTGGCTGGCCCGGGCCATGGGCGTACATCCCCTGGGCCTGCTGCACTGGCAACCCTTACCGAACCTGGGCGCGGCCTCCTGGGCCAGCGTCCTGGCCCTGCCCTGGCCCCAGCTCGTGGGAACCACGCTGCTGCTGACCCTGGTGGCTGCGGCCCTGGCGGTGGGGCTGGCGCCCCTGCTACTGCTGGTGATTGCCCCCTGGCCCTGGGCCCGGCCCCTGTTGCAACTGGCTTGGGCCCTGGCCCGCCTCTGGCCGCCTCCCCTCAGTGCCCTGCTGCTGCTGTTGCTGCTTAAACCCGGCCTGGTCACCGCCGCCCTGGCCCTGGGCTTCCACAACCTGGGCGTCCTGGGCCGGCTGCTGTTGGAGGCCAGCGACGACTGCCCCGCCCCGGCCGAGCTGGCCCTCAAGGGAGCTGGCGTTGGCCCGCGGCTGGCCCTGCTCTATGGCCGGTACAGCGGCCTAGCCCGCAGCTACCTGGCCTATGGGGCCTATCGGGCCGACGTGATCTTGCGCGAAAGCGTGGTGGTTGGCCTGGTGGGGGCTGCGGGGCTAGGCACCCAGCTGCTGGAAAGTCTCAGCAGTTTTGCCTGGGACCAACTGCTGGCCCTCCTGGTGGTCTACGCCCTGCTCACCCTGGTGGGGGAAGATCTCAGCGACCGGGCCCGGCACTGGCTCCTGGCTCCAACCTGAGCAACCTGCCTGACCAGGCCTGAGCAGCCCTCCCCGATCAGCCCGGTCGACCGCCCCCCTTGGCGCCCTTCCAACGCCTGCACCGCCTAGCCCCCATGGCCCAACCCATCCCCCGCAAGCTGATCGTGATCGGGGATAGCGGCGTCTTGGGCTGGGGCGATCCCGAGGAGGGCGGCTGGTGTGAACGCCTGCGCCGCCATTGGATGGGGCTGCCCGGCGGGCCCGTGGTCTATCCGCTTGGGGTCCGCGGCGATGGCCTCGAACGGGTCGCCGCCCGGCTCGAGCGAGAGGTGGCCTGCCGCGGTGAACTGCGGCGCCAGCTGCCCCAAGGCATCCTGCTGGCGGTGGGCCTGAACGACAGCGCCCGGGTCGGCCGGCCCGATGGCCGGGCCCAGCTCGATGGCGACGGCTTCCTCTTTGGGCTACAGCAGCTGATTCGCCAGGCCCAGGCCCTGGCGCCGGTGTTCGTGCTCGGCCTGACCCCGGTTGATGAGGCCGTGATGCCCTATGCCGGGCTGCTCTGGTATGCCCAGACGGCCGTACAGCACTACGAGGGGCTGCTGGAGCAGGCATGCCTGGAGGCCGATGTGCCCTTCCTATCGCTGCTGCCGTCCTTGCTGGACGATCCCGACTGGCTGCAGTGGCTTGATGCCGATGGCCTCCATCTCAATAGCGAGGGCCATCGCCAGGTCTACGGGCGCGTGCGCCAGTGGCCTGCCCTATTGCAATGGGCCGGCCTGGAGCCGGTGTCGCTGGCCACGCCGCTGGCTTGATCACCGGGCTGGATGAACCTTGGTGCGATGGGGCGATTCTCCCGGGGGCTGGGCCGGCCTCCCCCAGGTGGGGGACGGGTCATCCCCCGGGCCTGGGAAGCGGATTGATCGAGGGCCGGCAGATCCTGTGGGGCCCGATTCCATGTCCCCATGGCAATCCCCCGGCAAGTTTCAGGCCCAATCAGCCCCATCGGCAGCCAGAACCTGGCTCCCCTGGTGGCCTATGCCCTCAACCGCAGCCGCGAGCAACGCAACCAGCTCGTCAAAACCAACCTGCCCTTGGTGAAGCAACTGGCCCGGCGCGAAAGCCAGCGCACACCCGTGCCCATGGAGGACCTGGAGCAATCCGGCTGCCTCGGGCTGATCAAGGCCCTGGAGGCCTTTGATCCTTCCCGCAGCACGGCCCTGAGCAGCTTCGCGGTCCCCTACATCCGCGGCGCCATCCGCCAACACCTGCGCGACCGTTGCCAACCCCTGCGCACCAGCCGCGGCCTGCGCGAACTCCACGGCCGAGGCCAGCGGCTCCAGCTGGAACGGCAGCAACGGGGGCTAGGGGCCCTGGCCGAGGCCGACCTCGCCAGACTTCTGGGCGTCAGCCTTGGGCGCTGGCGCGAGGCCTGTGCGGCAGAGCGGGCCCTGAGCGTCACCAGCCTGGATCAACCCAGGCCAGGGTTCGAAGGGGACGGCGATGGCCTGGCTCCCAGACGGAGCCAGGGATTGGTCGATGCCTTGGCCGATCCAGGCGGCGTCGATCCGCTCGAATGGGCCTGCGGCCTGGAACGGCGGCAACGGCTCAGCCAGCTGCTTGGCCTGCTCAACCCCCAGGAGCGAACCCTGCTCCTGGGGAGGGTGCTGGGAAACCGATCCTTTCACGACCTGGGGCTAGCGATCGGGGTGAGCGGCAAGGTGGCGCAAAGGCGCCATCAGGCCTTGCTCGCCTGGCTCAGGCCCCAGCTCGATCCGGCCTTGTTGCCTTAACCGCCGAACAAGGGCACCTGCCTAGGCGATTTGCAATTGAAGAGCCAGGCCGATGGCCAGCAGGGCGGCAATCAGGGTTTGGAGGCCATTGACCAGCTCATTGCTGAGCCAGGCGATGCGGCCTTGAAGGGTGGCGCCAATCAGGCTTTCGATCAAGGTGGCCACCAGGCCCACCAGGGTGACCAGGAGCCAGGCGCCGCCGCCCTGCAGCAAACCCAGTTGCAGGGCCACCAGGGCCATCAGGGCGCTGCCCGCCAGGCTGGCGAGACTGCCCTCGAGGCTGATGGCCCCCTCGGTGCCGGGGGGCACGGGCCGCAGGCTGGTGACGAGCACCGTGTGGCGCCCCCAGCGCTTACCGATCTCACTGCCGCAGGTATCGGCGAGCTTGGCGGAGAAACTGGCGGCAAATCCGATCAACAGCAGGGGCACGGGCGCCCAGGGCAGGGTGCAGAGCAGGGCCAGGCCAGCGCCTGTGGCGGCCGAGCCCCAAACGTTCTCGGGCCCGCGACGGCCACCGCGGCCCTCGGCCAGGCCCAACTCCTGCTTGCGGCGCAGGCCCAGGCGGGTGACCAGGGAGCCGACCAGCAGGTACAGCACCACCGCCAGCCAGCCGGCCCAACCGAGGCTGCCCCAGAGCAGGGTGCCGAGGATGCCGGCATGGACCCAACCCGCTTTCGTCAGCAGGGGCGCCCGCTGGGCCAGGGCAATCAACAACCCGTTGAGCAGTAGGGCATCGCGCCACTGCAGCAGCCGCTCCGGCGACTCGAAAAGCAAATACGCCAGCACGACCGGGCCCCGACTGCACCCCTAGCTCAACACAGGCAACGCCGCGGCGAGGCAGGTTCAAGGCCCGCCCGGGCTCCCGCCCTGAAACCAACCCAAAACCCGATCCCGCCCATCACCGCGATGCCAAAGCCAGGCGACCGTTCCGACGGGACGCAAAGGAAAGTCTGGCCAACCACAGGCAAGGTTCTGTTGCACTGCCCTAAGCCCCAACCCAGGAGGGCCACCGCCAGCGGATAATCCAGGGCATTGCCTGGTCTGCCGCCGTCATGGTCTTCAACCGCAAGGGGTCGTTCTTCCTCAACCTCGACGACAAGGCCCCCACCCAGGCCGCCCAGGTGGCTCCAATGCGGGCCCCTGAGCCCGAAGCCAAGGCTGACAAGGTTTCAACAACCGTGGCTGTCGCCGTCGCCGCCGCCGCCGCCGAGCCCAGCACCGCAACCAGTGCCCCAGCCCCCAGCACCGGCGTGACCACGGCCGAAGCGATTGCCGCCGAGCTGCGCGCCGCCCAGGAGGCCCGTCCCGCCCAAACCTTCGTCACGTTTGCCCCCGAGCGGGTGAGCGCCGGGGGGGCCCTGCCGATGGCCCGCCGCAAGGGCGGCGCCAACCTGGCTGGCTTCAAGGCCATGGCCGGCAGCCTGTTCGGTCAATAAGGCCAGTCCCCCCCATTAGGCGAACCCAGGGGCCCCTGGAGGCCCAAGCCGGAACAGGGCCCCTGGAGGACCTAGCTGAATTGAGGCGCAAGGCCGTTCAGCAGCCCCAACGGCGGTAGCGCCAATCACTAAGCAAGCCCAGGCCGGCCACGGCGGCGGTGGAACTGCGCAGGATGCGGGGCCCCAGGTCCACGGCGATCCAGCCCTGGTCTTGGGCCAGGGTTTCCTCGGCCCCACTCCAGCCCCCCTCCGGTCCGCAGGCCAACCACAGGCTCGCCGGCGGTTCGCTGGCGGTCCAGTGCTCCAGGGCCTCCAGCAGGGGCAATGCCCCGCTTTGGCGGGTGGTGGCCAACAGTTTTAAGGCGGCGGGGGAGTCCGCTCCTGGGGGGCCCGGGGCCCTTTCCTGAGGGGTGCCTCCCACCGCCGGCAGGGGAACCATTCCCCCCAGCCAATCGCTGGCGGGCCGGGACTCGTGCAGCTGGGGCAGCCAGGGCCGCTCACACTGCTCGGCAGCCTCCCGGGCAATCGTGCGCCAGCGCTCCAGGTTGGGCCGGCCTGCCACGGCATCGAACTCGGCCCGACAGGGCAGCAACCAGTCGGCCCCCAGTTCCACGGCCATGCGCAGCAGCACCTCGTAATCCCGCTTCACCAGAGCGGCCAGCAACACCAGGGGCGGCGTTGGCGGCGGCTGCCAGGCCAGGGGCGCCTCCAGGGGCTGGCGCAGCTGGGCCCGGAGGGGCTCCACCAGCTCGGCCTGCCACAGTCCACCGGCCCCATCGCTGATCGCGAAGACCGACCCGGGGCCGTAGCGCAACACCTTCACCAGGTAGCGACTTTCCGCCGGGGTGAGGCCCACCAACCCAGCGGGCGCCTGCAGCAGGCGGCCGGGATCGATGAGCAGCCGCCGTTGTTCCCGCCCCATGGGCTAGGGCACCCGCCCGTCAAAGCTGCTGATGCCATTGCCCCGGCGCGGGTCCGGCCGGGGACCGCCCCCATCGGCCGGGCCCTGGCCGCCAAAGCCCTGCTCGTCCTCTTCGGGGTCCGCCTCAAGGTCCTGGTCCCCGTCGGGGTCGTCCTCCACGGGAAACAGGCTGTCGGGATGCTGCTCCACCGGCCAATCGTCATTTTCGCCGCCGATCAGCAGCTCCTCGATCTCCACCACATCGCGGTTGAGCTGGCCGAGGGAATTAATCAGCACATCAAGGCTGAAGGCATCACTGGTGCCCAGATCCAGCCAGCAGCGGGCCCAGTCCTCGCGGTATTCCATCACGCCCATGTTGTGCATCAGGGCCGGCAGGGCCCGCTCGGCAGCCTCCAGGTCGTAGCCCATCCAGCCCAGCTCAACGCCCTCCTCATGGCACTGCAGGTTTTCGGCATTGAAGCCGCCCAGCTTGCCGAGGAAGAACCAACTGTCCAACAGGGTTTCGACGTAGCCGCGCTCGGCCGCTCCCAGGGGAGCGCCAAACCGCATCCAGATCCAGCAGTTGAAGGGATTGAGCTCGCGAAAACGGATTTCCATGGACGAATCAGCCGGCTCAGGTCAGGGCAACAGCCCTATCCAACATCCCCCCCAGCATCACCCAACCAGCCTGCCGCCGATCCACCATGCTGGGGGCGCCGCCCGGTCGACCGTGCTCGAACTCCGCGACCTGACCTACCAGGCGGCCACGGCCCCCGAACCAATCCTGCACGGTCTCAACCTGCGCCTGGCACCGGGCCGGCCCAACCTGGTGGCGGGCCAAAGCGGCTGCGGCAAAAGCACCCTGCTGGAACTGATCGCCGGCCTGGCCGAACCGCGCCGGGGCTCGATCCACTGGCAGGGCCAGCGGCTGAATGGCCGCCAGCGGCGTTGGCTTTGCGGCCTGGTGTTCCAATTTCCCGAACGCCATTTCCTCGGCCTAAGCGTGGGCCAGGAGCTGAAACTGGGCCAGCGTCGTCTCAGCAGTGAGCAGGCCGAAATGGCCCTGGCCCAGGTGGGTCTGGCGGGCCTGCCCATGCAACAACCGCCCGAACGCCTCAGTGGCGGCCAGCAGCGGCGCCTGGCCCTGGCCGTGCAGCTGCTGCGCAATCCCCAGGTGTTGCTGCTCGATGAACCCACCGCCGGCCTGGATTGGTCCGTGCGGGCCGAGGTGCTGGACCTGCTGACCCAGCTGGCCCGCGAGCGGGTGCTGCTGGTGGTCACCCACGAACCCGAGCTGTTCACCGATCTGGTGGAGCACTCCTGGCAGCTGGAGCAGGGCCAGCTGCGGCCCCTCAGCTGAGCCGATCCGGGCCAGGCAGCCCGCCAAAGCCCTGTGGAACCAGGGCCCAAGAGTTGATTGCAACGGCACCCGATCCTGCGGGTCCTGGGAGCCCCCTAACCGGATCAGCGAACCCTTGGGCCCCTGCCCTTGCCCGGAGATGCGTCCTCAACCCGGCCAGGGAGGCCCTTGGCCGAACCCTGATCACCTCGTGAAAACCGGCCAACGGGCGGCGGCGCCCTGCATACGATGGCTCCAGTTGGGCCCCGCAGCGGGGCCGTTGCGATGCCCGATCAGCTGGTCCGAGCCACCGCCGCCGGAGGCGGCATCCGCCTGGTGGCGGTGAACAGCACGGTGGCCTCCCGCTACGCCCGCCGGCGCCATGGCCTGTCGTTTCTCACCACCGCCCTGCTGGGCCGGGCGATGACGGCGGGCCTGCTGCTGGCCAGTTCGATGAAGGTGCGCCATGGCCGGGTCAACCTGCGCATCCAGTCCGACGGGCCGCTCAAGGGCCTAATGGTGGATGCCGGCCGCGACGGCACGGTGCGCGGCTACGTGGGCAACCCCGGCCTGGAGCTCGACCTGCTGGAAGCGGCCGATGGCTCCCACCAATTCGATTTCCGCCAGGCCTGCGGCACCGGATACCTGCACATCGTGCGCGACCTGGGCCAGGGCGAACCCTTCAGCAGCACGGTTGAACTGGTCAGTGGCGCCATCGGCGAAGACGTGGCCTCCTACCTGCTCCATTCCGAGCAGACCCCCTCAGCCCTGTTCGTGGGCGAGCAGCTGGACAGCCATGGCGTCCGCTGCGCCGGCGGGGTGTTGGTGCAGGTGCTGCCCAAGGCAGCCCAGGAACCGGCCCTGGTGGCCCTGCTCGAAGCGCGTTGCCGCGAGGTGACCGGCTTCAGCCAAAGGCTGGGCGAAGCGGCGGGCAACCTCAAGGCCCTACTCGAAGACATCTTTCCGGATCTCGATCCCCAGCTACTCGAAGACGCCGAAGCCGATCAGGAACTCACCTTCCACTGCCCCTGCAGCCGCCGCCGCAGCGTCAATGCCCTCAAACTGCTGGGCCGCGATGAACTGGGCTCCATCCTCAATGAAGACGGCAAAGCCGAACTCAACTGCCATTTCTGCAACGAGACCTACCGGGTCGAAGCCCCAGAACTGGCAGAACTGATCGCGGAACTGTCCAGCCCCACCGGCTAGGGACCACCTGGGCCTGGCCCAGGTCACCAGAGCCAAGCCCAGGTCACCAGAACCGGGCCTAAGCGACGGGCCAAGCTGCCCAAGCACCTGTTGGCACTGGCGTGGCCAGGCCCGAAAAGCTGCACCTAACCGATCAAGAGGGCACCCAGGAGAAGCAACACCAGGGCTGGTAGGGCCTGCACCTGTTGGACCGAAAGGGGCAACCCCAGGGGCAGGCTGGGATCGAGCAAGCCCTGCAGCAGGCCGCCAAGCAGCAGGCCCAGGGTGAGCAGGCCGAAACTCCAGGCCACAGCCCCCAGGAAGCGGCGGTGGCGCCACTGCAGGGTCACCACGGTCACGCCTGTGGCTAGGGCCAGCAGCAGTTCCGCCGAAGGGCCCGGCAAGACCAGCAACAAGACCAGGACCAGCCCATCGGCCGCCAGGGGAAACCAGCGCTCACGCCCCTCCGCTAGGGCCAACACCGGCAGGCTGAACTGGGGCACCGAGAGGGACGGCCTGGGCAGGGACGGCAGCGAGGGCAGGCTGGGCCGGGCCAGGGGCTTGGGGGGCGGACTGGCGACGGGCCGCACCGCTTCCCGCTGGGAGGCGTTGAGGGCAGCACTGCTGACCTTGCCCTGCTGGCGCTCCTTGAGCCGGTCCATCAGAACGGCGTCATAGGCCGCCTCGATCTGGGCCCGGGCCTGGGGATCGTCACCCAGCTCGGCCAGGCGCGCTGACTTCGCCGCCTGCACCTGATCAAAACTGGAGTCAGGGCTGACGCCAAGACGCTCGTAGGCCGATGGCCGCTCGCCGGCTGTGGCTGAATCCGTACCCTGGGTCATCGCCTCGTGCCGACACTGCGCTGTCGTTCCTTGAGCGTATCGAGCCACGGCCCCACCTGGGGTGGAATGAATCAGGAGTTCTGCTCAGCGCGCCCCAGGGCAGGGCAAACCAGGGGCCCGCTCGGGCGATTCAAAAGAGGGGTTCGCTGCGCCGGTAGCCGCCCTCTTCCTGCAACCGCAACCGCTGGGCTTCAGCTTCTTCGAGGGGCAACCAGAGCCGGCGCTTCAGTAAGGGCATCTGGGGTGGCAGGTGGCAGCCCTCGCGCATCTCGATTGTTGCCTCGGAGGGTGGTGCCTCAGAGGGTGTTGCCTCGGAAGGGGTGGCAGCACTGGGGGTGCCGGAGCCCGGCAGGAAACTCACGTAGTCGCAACCTCCGTCGGTACGGGGGCGGACCAGCCAGAAGGGTCTTGGCATGGCTGTGACC
>Ga0310333_100204_pt1 | contig 16832 bp, 20 predicted proteins | sample LakMicSRFTotalB7_FD_195547 | JGI IMG/M metagenome (GOLD analysis project Ga0310333, IMG submission 195547) | Enriched freshwater cyanobacterial communities from Lake Michigan, Michigan, United States - MI23.SRFL.Total.B7 (v2) (version 2) | ecosystem: Environmental > Aquatic > Freshwater > Lake... | reverse complement strand
CGAAAATCCATTTTGCGGCCGCGGAACATGCGCCTGATGCGGCCGTCTTGAGGCAATCGTCGCTCGGCGATGTCCAGATCCGCCATGATTTTGATGCGTGATGTGACGGCTGGCGTCAGGCTCTTTGGCAGGTCCTCGAAGTGCTTCTGCAGCACACCGTCGAGGCGAAAGCGAATTTCCAGGGTGTTTTCCTGGGGTTCCACGTGAATATCACTGGCCCCCAAGGTGAGCGCCTCGATCAGGATTCTGTCCACCAGGCTGATGATTGGTGACGCATTGGCACTGCTGCTGGCAGCAGCAGCAGTCCCCTCCAGATCTTCGACATCGGCAACCTCCTGCAGCTGCCCTTCGGAGGTGCCAGGGATTCCTAGGTCTTTGGTTAGGGAGCGGGGGGGATTAAAGCTTGCAGGTGGTCGCGGTTGGGCAGGCTTGGAGGCTGCGGGAGCGGGAGTTGGTGCTTTTGCCGTGAGCGCAGTTGTGAGATTTGTCGCCAATGCCAACTTCAGCTCCGCGTTGAAGCCGGCACGTTGCAATTCCTCACTTAAATTCTGGCGCTGCTGGGCCCCCCAGTTGCTAGGTACGGCAACTACCAATCTTCCTTTGGCTTCTTGAAGGGGCAAGGCGCCCAGTTCGCGCCAGCGGGCTTCTGGCAGCCCTTTGCCCCTAAAAAGTAAGTCTTGACCAAGGGTCTGCAACTCGGTTGCTTGCAGCACCGGTTCACCAACCAGTAGCTCCACCTCCAGACGCTGCTGCTCTTCGCTGCTGGCTTCAGGGACGGGGCGGGAAGGGGTGAGGGTCATGGAGCCAGAAGGTGCGGGCTTCCGCCGCTTGTGGGAGGTAGGCCCGGCGCTTCAACATGTCTAGAACCAAAGTCCGACCTTGTCAGCCATGAGCGGTGACACCTCGATGAGCGGTGACAGCAACCTGGGAGCTGGGGCCCCCCAGGCCGCTGATCCCAGCGAGATTCCGGCTACTCCGGAGATGGAGGCTGGACAGGAGGCCGGCTCTCACCAGATTTCTGATCAGGGTTCCGATCTGGCTGGCCAGCTGGCGGCACTCAAGGCAGAGCATGAGGCCCTCAACGGCCAATACATGCGTCTGGCTGCCGACTTCGACAACTTCCGCAAGCGCCAGAGCCGCGACAGCGAAGACCTGCGCCTCCAGATCACCTGCTCCACCTTGGGTGAGATTTTGCCGGTGGTCGATAACTTCGACCGGGCAAGGCAGCAGCTGAATCCCCAGCATGAGGAAGCCCAGGCGCTGCATCGCAGCTATCAGGGCCTGTACAAGCAGCTAGTGGATGTGTTCAAGCAGCTGGGGGTTTCACCGATGCGGGTAGAGGGTGAACCCTTCGATCCCAGCTTGCATGAGGCGGTCCTGCGTGAACCCAGCGAGGCCCACGCCGAAGATGTGGTGATCGAGGAGTTGCAGCGCGGCTACCACTTAAACGGTCGGGTGCTGCGCCACGCCCTGGTCAAGGTGTCGATGGGGCCTGGTTCCGGCGCCGTCCCCGCTGGCCCCCAAGCAGCTGAGAATGGCCAGGCTGAGGAGCAGGACGGCTGATGGCCGACTACTACGACCTGCTCGGCACTGCCCGCGACGCCGATCCAGACACCTTGAAGCGGGCCTACCGGCGGATGGCCCGTCAGTACCACCCGGATGTCAACAAAGATCCTGGGGCTGAAGACAAATTCAAGGAGATCGGCCGGGCCTATGAGGTGCTCAGCGACCCCCAGACTCGCGCCCGTTACGACCAGTTTGGTGAGGCGGGCCTAGGCGGCGGCGGCGCCCCTGATATGGGCGACATGGGCGGCTTTGCCGACCTGTTTGAGACCTTCTTCAGTGGCTTTGGGGGGGCGGGTGCTGGAGCAGGTCCGCGGCGACGTGGTCCCCGTCAAGGCGATGACCTGCGCCTCGACCTCACCATCAACTTCCAAGAGGCGGTGTTTGGTATCGAGAAGGAGGTGCAGATTCGCCATCTCGAAACCTGCAGCACCTGCCAGGGATCCGGTGCCAAGGCGGGCAGTGGACCCACAAGTTGCGGCACCTGTGGCGGCGCCGGCCAGGTGCGTCGGGCCACCCGCACCCCATTCGGCAGTTTTACCCAGGTGGCGGCTTGTCCTACCTGTGAGGGCAGCGGCCAGGTGATTGCCGACCCCTGCGGCGCCTGCGGTGGCCAAGGTCTGCAGCAGGTGCGTAAAAAGCTGCGGATCAACATCCCAGCTGGGGTTGATTCCGGCACCCGGCTGCGGGTGGCAAATGAGGGCAATGCCGGCCAGCGGGGTGGTCCCGCCGGCGATCTCTATGTGTTCCTGAGCGTTCAATCGGCTGCTGGCTTGCGCCGCGATGGCATCAACATCCACTCGGAGGTGACGCTCAATTACCTCCAGGCCATTTTGGGCGACACCATCGAGGTAGTCACGGTGGACGGCCAGGAGTCGTTGGAGATTCCAGCCGGTACCCAGCCCGGAGCGGTGCTCACCCTGCAGAGCAAGGGGGTGCCCAAGCTGGGCAATCCGGTGGCCCGAGGCAACCACCTGGTCAGCATCAAGGTGCAGCTGCCCACCAAGCTCAATGCTGAGGAGCGGGAGTTGCTGGAGCAGCTGGCCGGCCACCACACCAACAAGGGCCACAAGCATCCCCATAAAAGCGGCTTGTTTGGGGGCCTCTTCGGTTGAGCGCCAGTTGGGCAGACGGCAAACCAGATGCCCAGCTCGATCTGCGTGGCATCGCTTGTCCGCTCAACTTCATTCGCACCAAGCTGGCCCTGGAGCGTTTGGTTCCTGGCCAGATCCTGCAGGTGGACCTAGATCGGGGAGAGCCCCAGCAGCAGGTGACCCAGGGGCTGGAGAGCGCAGGTCATGGGGTTACCTGCTGCGATCACCCGGAGCAACAAGGGGCCGTGCGGCTGCAGGTTCGCTGTCATGGGGGTTGAGCCTGGGCCATTGCGCCTAATTGGGCAGGTGGTGGCCCTGCTGGCCAATTACTGCTGGGTGGAACTGGATCAGCTAGGGCCCACTGGCCTGAGTCGACTTTTGTGCACCCGGCGCACCCGCCTTGGCAAAAGCGGCCAAACCATCGCCGTGGGGGATCGCGTCTGGGTGGATGGCATCGACTGGCCCGCTGGCCGGGCGGCTGTGGCGGCCCTGGAGCCGCGTCAGAGCCTGCTTGAGCGGCCCGCCGTGGCCAATGTGGCCCTCGTGGTGGTGGTGGTGGCGCTGGCGGAGCCAGAGCTGGATCTGCTCCAGCTCACACGCTTTTTGTTGACGGCTGAGGCGACGGGGCGGCCGGTGCAGTTGGTTTTCTCCAAGGCGGATCTGGTTTCGCCTGACGAGGTGGCTAGTTGGTGCCAGCGAGCTGCTGCCTGGGGTTACGACGCCCTGGCGGTATCTACCAGTAGTGGCGAGGGCATGGAGCCTTTGCTGCAGCGGCTGGCCCAGCCAGGTATCGCCGTGCTTTGTGGACCTTCTGGGGTGGGGAAGAGCAGCGTGCTCAACCGTCTTTGCCCCGAGCTCGGCCTGCGGGTGGCGGCGGTGTCAGGGCGGCTGCAGCGGGGCCGCCACACCACCCGCCATGTGGAGCTTTTCCCCTTGGCGCCCGGAGCCCTGCTGGCCGACACGCCTGGATTCAACAGGCCGCGGCTGCCCGCCGATCCCGTTGCCCTAGGCCCCCTGTTTCCGGAGATTCGGCAACGACTGGGCTTGGGCTGCTGCCGCTTCAGCAATTGCCTGCACCAGGGCGATCCCGGCTGTGCCGTTGGCTCCGACTGGGAGCGTTACCCCCTTTATGCCCAGTGCCTGAGCGATCTGCTGCTGGATGGCGAGCGAACGGGCCGGGTTGCGGACTCCCCTGACGGGTCGGGTCTGCGGCGCCGCGGTCAGGGTCTAGAGCCCCGCCTGGCGCCCGGATTGCGGCAGCTCTCCCGGCGTCGCCAGCGTCAGCAGCTGCTGGATGGGGAAGAGGATGGCCAGGCTGGCACTGGAAAAGTGACGGATTTCAGCCGCCCAGACCTGGCAGATTGAGATTTAGGCCACCGGTGAGTTCTTCCATGCGGCCTTTCATCGTGCCGGTGGACAGCTCGTAGGCGGCTTGCAACGCTTCCAGCACGGCGGCCTCGCTGGCGGCAGCCCCTTCGGCGATCAGTTCTGGGGCCAGTTGCACTCGCAGCGGTTGCTGGTTGCCCGTGAGCCAGATGCTGGCCCGGCCGTCGGCGCTGCGGCCCTCCAGTTCCATTGCATCAAGTTCTTCCTGGAGCTTTTGGGCGTTTTGCTGCAGCTCCTGGGCCTTCTTGAAGGCCTCGGTGAGCTGACCGAAGTTGGGGAGTCCGAAGCCAGCCATGCCCTAGAAGTTGCTCGGTTCAGGCTAAGGGGCAGCTAGTGCACCGGGCCGAAGCCCAGCCGCTTTACCTCAGGGTGGAGGGTCAGGCCGTGGCTGGCCAGCACCCGGCGTTGCACTTCTGCGATTAGGGCATCGATGTCGCTGGCGCTGGCCTGGCCAATATTGACTATGAAATTGGCGTGGATTGGCGAGACTTGGGCATCACCGATCTGCAATCCCTTCAGGCCTAGCGCTTCGATCAGCTGCCCTGCTTTTTGTGGTTCTGGGTTGCGAAAAACACTGCCGCAGCTGGGTTGTTGGTAGGGCTGGGTGCTGGTGCGGCTGTGCAGATTTGCGCTGGTGCGCGAGGTGATGGCTGCGGGGTCGTGGCCGGCCTCTAGCTGGAAGGTGGCTGCCAGCACGATCCAGCTCTCCGCCTGGAGGCGGCTGTGGCGATAGGCGAAGTCCAGTTCCCGGGCTTCCAGCTCGAAGGGCGTTGCGGGATTGGCCGGGTCCAGTACCCGCACTGAGTGCAACCATTCGGCCGTGCAGCCGCCCTGAGCGCCCGCATTCATCACCACCGCGCCCCCTACGGTGCCTGGGATGCCCACGGCCCACTCCAGCCCGCTCAGGCCAAGCCGGGCTGCTTTGCGGGCCAGGGTGGGGATCGGTTCTCCGGCTTCCGCTTCCACCAGGCCGCTGGCGGCGTCGAGCCGGCTCCCCTGCAGCCGCCTGTTGCAGATGGTGAGGCCGGGCAGGCCGCTATCGGCGATCAGCAGGTTGGAGCCTGCGCCGATGCAGCGCAAGGACAGGCCCTGGGCCCGGGCCCAGGCCGCCAGAGAAATCAGCTCTTCGCGTTCTCCAGGCTCGGCAAACCACTCCGCTGGACCTCCCACCTTCCAGGTGGTGAAGGACTGAAGTCCTACCCCTTGGCGTAGGGCCGGGTGGCAGCTGGGGGCCGCAATCATCAGGCTCAGGCCGCCAGGGGGGTTGCAGAGGCAGCTATGGCGCTGTCAACTGCTTGCTGGCGCTGCTCGAGGCGTTCCCAGAGGCTGTTGACGTCTCCAGCACCCATGGCGATCACCAGATCACCCTCTTGACTCTTGGCGGCCACCTGGGCGGCGAGCTCGTCGAGAGTGCTGGCTACCGCCACCGGCAGGTTGGGTGCCAGCTGCCGCACCGCCTCGGCCATGGCGGCGCTGGAGATGCCTGGAATCGGCGCTTCACCAGCGGCGTAGAGGGGCGCGATCAGCACGGAATCGGCTTCCGATAGGGCCGCTGCAAAGCCGTCCAGAAATTGGGCTGTGCGGCTGTAGCGATGGGGCTGAAACACTGCTACCAAACGCCGTGGCGCCACGGGCAGGGCGCTGCGGCCGCTGTCCACCATCAGCTTGGCCATGGCCAGGGTTGCGGCCACCTCGCTGGGGTGGTGGGCGTAGTCGTCGACCACCAGCCGGCCCTGCCATAAACCGCGGAAATCAAAGCGCCGTCCTGGGGCCTGGAGGGCGGCTACCGCCTCGCTCAGCTCGGCAAATGAAACCCCCTCCAGCCGGCAGGCGGCCATGGCCGCAACCGCGTTGCTGAGGTTGTGACGACCGGGCAAGGGCAGTTCAAAGCGGCCCACCAGCTCACCGTCTTCAAAGAAGTCGGCAACGGTGCCGTCACCCCTTTGCTCTTGGGCAATCGCTGCAAAGGAGACGCCTGCGGCGCTTTCGATCGACCACCAATGACTGGCTTTGAACCGCTCGCGCAGCACCGGGTCGTCGTGGTTTGCCAGGAGCCTTGATGTGTTGCCGGCGAACCTTTGCAGGGTGGTGATCAGGGCTTCGAGGTCGGGGTAGTGGTCCGTGTGGTCGAGTTCGACGTTGGTGAGCACGCCGAGGGATGAGCGGAACTTCACCAAGGAGCCGTCCGATTCATCCGCCTCCGCCACCAGCAGCCTGCCTTCGCCATGGCGACCGTTGCTGCCAAAGGCGGGCACGATGCCGCCAATCACTGCGGTGGGGTCGTGTTGGGTAGCAGCCAGCAGAGTGGCGATCAGGGTGCTGGTAGTGGTTTTGCCATGGCTCCCGGCTACGGCGATGGAGTCCTGGCTATTGATCAAGGCGGCCAGCACGTCGGAGCGGTGGCAGATCGCCAGACCCATGCGACGGGCCTCCACTAGCTCCGGGTTGGTCTCTGGCACCGCGGAGCTGATCACTACTTGAGGTGAGACCGAGGTGCCGCTGCGGATAGCAGCAACCGTGGCGGCGTTCTGCTCCAAAAACACCCGCACCCCCAGCCGCCGCAAGCGGTCGAGCACGGCGTTGTCCCGGGGGTCGGAGCCACTTACCGCGTAGCCCCGTTCCGCCAGGATCCCTGCCAGGGCAGACATGCCGATGCCGCCAACGCCAATGAAGTGGAGTGGCTGGTGACGATCGAGCAGGGGCGCCAAACGCAACTCCAAATCAGGGTTCAGATGAGCACAAAATTAAGCTGACAACAGCCCGAAAACCTTTACGAGTTGCTGCGCGTTTGCGCATGGTCCTCGGCGTGCGCCCTTCCTGCAAGAGGGGAGACCGGATCAATTTCTGTATGATCGGCAGCCAAAACCACCTTCGCTAGCGGCTTTTGCCGCAATCGGCCATGACTTTGCGCGTTGCGATCAATGGATTTGGCCGGATTGGTCGCAACTTCACCCGCTGCTGGCTGAGCCGTGGGGCCAACACTGGCATCGAACTAGTGGGCATCAATGGCTCCGGTGACACCAACACCATGGCCCACCTGCTCAAGTACGACTCCATGCTCGGCCCCCTGCGGGGCGTGGACGTCACCACCACCGAGGACACGATTGTCCTCAACGGCAAGACGATCAAAACCTTCTACGACCGCAATCCCGCCAACCTTCCCTGGAAGGAATGGGGCGTCGATCTGGTGATCGAATCCACCGGAGTGTTCAACGATGATGTGGGTGCCAGCAAGCACTTTGAAGCTGGTGCCAAAAAGGTAATTCTCACGGCACCTGGCAAGGGCGCGAAGGTTGGCACTTTTGTGGTGGGCGTTAACGCCGATCAGTACCGCCACGAAGATTGGGACATTCTCAGCAACGCCAGCTGCACCACCAATTGCATGGCTCCTGTGGTGAAGGTGCTGGATCAAGCATTCGGCATCGTCAAGGGCACGATGACGACCACCCACAGCTACACCGGTGACCAGCGAATCTTGGATGCGGCCCACCGCGACCTGCGCCGTGCCAGGGCCGCTGCGGTAAACATTGTTCCCACCAGCACCGGCGCTGCCCAGGCTGTGGCGTTGGTCTATCCGCCGATGAAGGGCAAGCTCAGCGGCATCGCTATGCGAGTGCCCACACCGAATGTCTCGGTGGTTGACATGGTGCTTGATATCAGTCGCGACACCACCAAGGAAGAGGTGAATGCCTTGCTCAAGGCCTCATCGGAGAATGCCATGAAGGGCATCATCAAGTATTGCGATCTACCTTTGGTTTCCAGCGATCATGCCGGTACCGACGAATCGACGATCATTGATTCGGAGCTCACCTTGGTGATGGGTGGCAACATGTTGAAGGTTATCGCTTGGTACGACAACGAGTGGGGCTACAGCCAGCGCGTTGTTGATTTGGCTGAAATTGTTGCCAAGCAATGGAAATGAGCTGAGCTAATCGCCAACTTTTAAGCCGCCCTTGAGGGCGGCTTTTTAATGCTTACTTTAGAAATTCAGCTGTGGGGTTGGAGATTTTCGGATCCTGATAGCACTCGTGCTTTGACGATGCCGTCGTCAGCAGTGAGTTCTTCGAGAACATCAAAGCCATCCACCACATAACCGAAAGCGGCATAGCGGCCGTCGATCAGGTTTAGGCCGGCAGGTGTCAGTTCAGGTTCGAACAGGAAGAGGAAGAACTGGGAGGAGCCGTCGTCTAGCACTTCATCGGAGTGGGCCCAGCCCAGGGTGCCCTTGGTGGAGAAGGGTAGTTCTGGTGCGGCCTTGAACATGCCGAGGTCTTCGAAGGTTTGGTTGTAGAAGGGCTCGCTCTGGCCTGGCACCTTGATCTCTAGCGGCACCTTGCGCTCCGTTTTGGTTTTCGGGTCGATATATCCATCATTTGGGCCTTCCGGATCGCCGGTTTGCAGCACGTAAAAATCTTCGGCTCGAATGAAGGGCAGTCCGTCGTAGAAGCCGCGTTGCACCAGATCAACAAAGGCGCCGGCGGTGAGGGGCGCGTTGTAACCGTCTACAACCGCAGTTAGGTCGCCTTTAGTGGTGGTGAGCTGCACGGTTGCCCGGCCCAGCAGCCTGGGCAAATCGGCAAATTCAGCCGGAATTTGATAGGGGAACGGCCCCACCAGCAGGTCTTCGGCTTTGCCGATGCTGTTGAGGGCCTCACGGCGGGCTGCCAGGAAGGGGTCGCGCTCCTGGCCTTCGGCGGCGGCGGCGAGCACTTGCAGTTGCTCTCCCACCTGGTCCAGCAGAGTTGCGGCCTCGGTTTTCGCTGGGGCATCGAAGCCTTCGAGCATGGCTGCCTTGCGGCTGCCCAGTAAGGAAATGCAACGCCGCACGGAGCTGGCTAGGGCTGGCCAGCGCTTAGCGCGCAGGTCGTCGCTGGTGGCCTCGAGGCGATGCTGAAGCTCCTGCAGGTCGGGGGCCTTGATTGGCAAGGCATTGCGCAGCAGCGCTGCAGGGTCGGTCACGGCGTTGCCCTGGGGCAGGGCAGCCCAGGCGGTGGGGGCAGCGAGCAGTACAACCAGCATCAAGCTGGCTACGCCAGCAAACCAGCGCGCCCACGTTGAGCGATTCGCCCAGCTGGATTGGCCCCGTGCCATGGCAACACCCTGTCGTTGAGCGGACTTTGGCACAACTTCAGGGCCTCCGGAATGGCCCCGCAGAGGCCCGTTCCGGTAGCCAGCCTTACAATCCCCCAGATCTGAACCGCCGGAATGATCTCCAGCAACGACTTTCGAACCGGTACCTCAATCGAGCTGGATGGCCAGGTCTGGAGGGTCGTTGAGTTTTTGCACGTCAAGCCCGGCAAGGGATCGGCGTTCGTGCGCACCAAGCTCAAGGCGGTGCAGAGCGGCAACGTCGTGGAGAAGACCTTTCGGGCAGGCGAGATGCTGCCCCAAGCCATTCTCGAAAAGAGCACCCTCCAGCACACCTACATGGAGGGTGACGACTACGTGTTTATGGATATGGGCAGCTACGAGGAAACCCGGCTGACGGCCAAACAGATTGGTGACAGCCGCAAGTACCTCAAGGAGGGCATGGAGGTGAACGTGGTGGCCTGGAACGGCAAACCCTTGGAGGTGGAACTACCCAACTCGGTGGTGCTGGCGATCACCCAGACCGATCCGGGCGTCAAGGGCGATACGGCCACTGGCGGCACCAAGCCTGCAATCGTTGAAACGGGAGCCCAGGTGATGGTGCCCCTGTTCCTGTCGATCGGCGAGAAAATCAAGATCGATACTCGTACCGACAGCTATTTGGGCAGGGAGAACTGATCGCCATGCAGCTCAACCACGACCAGCTTCAGCACCTTCTCGCCCTGCTTGGCGAGAGCGACATCCAGGAGTTGAAGCTCGAAGGAGACGACTTCCGCTTGGAGGTGCGTCGCAACCTTCCCAGTGCAGCTCCTACAACTGTTTTCCAGGCCAGTGCCGCTCCGGCCCAGGTGCTGCAGGCAGCGGCCCCCCTGCCCGTTGCCCCCTCGGCTCCACCGCCACCGGCTGCTGCCAGCCGCGGCGACCTGCTTGAGGTCACAGCACCGATGGTCGCCACCTTCTATCGAGCTGCAGCTCCCGGCGAAGCCCCCTTTGTGGAAGTGGGTGCCCGCATCAAAGTCGGCCAGACCGTCTGCATTCTTGAGGCGATGAAGCTGATGAATGAGCTGGAGTCTGAGGTGGGCGGTGAGGTGGTTGAAATCCTGGTGGAAAACGGCACCCCCGTGGAATTCGGTCAGGTGTTGATGCGGGTGCGGCCGGCCTGAGCGGCTAGCCCAGATCCCTTGCCGTAAGAAGGGCAGCCGCCATGCTGTCGGCCCTGGCTAGGCCTTGGCCAGCGATCGCGAAGCCTGTGCCGTGATCTGGTGAGGTGCGCATAAACGGCAACCCCAAGGTGGTGTTGACTGCGGCATCAAAGGCCAGCAATTTCACCGGGATCAGTCCCTGGTCGTGATACAGCGCCAGGTAGCCATCTGGGCCTGGTCTGGGGCCCGGCCAGGCTGCGGCTGCGCTTAGCCAGCAGGTGTCCGGCGGCAATGGGCCTTCGAGCTGCACCTCTGGATGCTGCCGGCGCCAGGCCTCCAGGGCTGCTTCCAGCCAGGTGCTCTCCTCCTGCCCCAGGCGCCCTGCCTCGCCGGCATGGGGATTGAGTCCTGCCACCACTAGGTGGGGGGCTGGGTTGAAGCGCTGGCAGAAGGCCAGGAGCTTATCCAGCTTGCGTTGCACCAAGGCTCCATTGAGATGTTGGGGTACGGCGGCCAGGGGAATGTGGGTGGTGGCCAGCAGGGTGTTGAGGCGCCAGTGGCCCGCGGGTGCTAGCGCGGTAAACAGCATCGAGGCTTCGGGGCTGCCGCTGAGTTCCGCCAGCCGCTCGGTTTGGCCTGGGTAGGGGTGGCCGGCAGCGTGCCAGCTGGCCTTGGCGATTGGCGCTGTCACCAGGGCCCGGCAGCGGCCGCTTTGCACCAGCTCGACGGCGGCGGTGAGCCAGTTGAAGCTTGCTGCTCCGCAGGCCGGGGTGCTGCGTCCTGGCTGGCAGCTCTCCACTAAGGGCAGATCGAGAATCTCCAGCTCTGCCGGATCCCGCAGCGGTTCGCTGCTGCTGGGCTTGAGCAGTTGGTAGCTGGTTTCCAGCCAGCGGCGGCAACCCACCAGCAGGGGCTGCTGTGAGCGCCATTCCGCCCTGGCAAGGGCCTTGAGAGTCACCTCAGCGCCTATGCCGGCAGGATCCCCTAGGGCAATGGCAAGCCGGGCTGGGGTGGGGTTGGATGGGGCTTGGCCGCTTGTAGTGGAGCCCATGCTGCGCTGGTTGTTGCTAGGGGGTCTGTTGCTGGGTCTGGGCACGGGGCTCAGCAAGGGCTGGATCGAGTTGCGTTGGGGGCGCTTGCTGGCTGATTTGGGCCTGCCCTACGTGGTTGATCCCGGGGATCTGCGGGACTGCCCGCCACCTAGCTCCTCCGCTAAGCAGGCCCGGTAGCCCTCCCGGTAGTTGGGATAGCGCAGCTTGTAGCCCAGCTGATGGGTCAGCAGCTGGTTGCTGACCCGCCGGTTTTCGCTCCAGAAGCTGCGGGCCATGGGGCTCATGCTGCCGGCGACCTCGGCGTAGTGCTCCATTGGGGGCAGTTTGTGCCCCAGTAGGTGGGCCGCATAGCCCAGGGTCTCGCTGGAGGGGCAGGGGCAGTTGTCGGTCACATTGACCACGGTCGGGCGCTCCTGTTGCGGCCGGGCCAGGCAGTGCAGCAGGCAACCGACGATGTCGTCGACATGCACCCGGCAAAAAACCTGACCGGGCTTGTGGATGAGACGGCTTTGCCCCGCTTGCAGGGCCGCAAATGGCGAGCGGTTGGGTCCGTAGATGGCTGGCAGCCGGAAAATCTGCACGGGTAGTCCTGTGGCTAGCCACGCCTGCTCCGCCGCAACCCGGGCCTGGCTGCGGCCGGCTCGGGCTGGGGTTGGGGCGGTTTCGTCAACCCAGGCCCCAGCGGTGTCGCCATAGACGCCGGTGGTGGAGAGATAGCCCAGCCATTGCAGGGGAAGCTCTCGCAGGCTTGGTCCTAGCAAGCGCAGCGCCGGATCGCCCTGGCTTGGATCCGGGGGCACGCACACCACCACATCCGTGATGCCAGCCAGGGCGCCAGGGGCTGGCAGGGAGGCGCCGTCTGGAGAGCTGTTGAAGGGGAGCCATTCCAGGCCCTCGCCGCTGGAGCGTGGTTGGCGGCTGGTGAGGCGAACCGCCATGCCGCTGCGCTGGGCGGCCTGGGCAAGCCGCAGGCCCGTGAAGCCGCCGCCGATCACCAGCAGTTGGCGGGCTGGCTTGACAAGTGCCTGGATCATGAGTACACCTGTATTACCCCTGAAGTGATCGCCATGACGGTCTCAGTTTTCACGGTCCCAGTTTTCACTGTCTCAGCCTTGCCGGTTTCAGCTTTTCCGGTCCCAGCCTTTCCTGTTGCTGGTTCTCGTGCTGCAAGCTCCATTGCGCCAGGCTTGCGGGCTGCTCTTGAGTTCCCGGCACCAATCTCTAAGACGCCGGTCTCCTCAAGGCAGCGGTCCCGCTCCAGTGGTCATGAGATCACCGTGCCGGCGGTGTTGGCGGGGGTGCTGCTGCTGCTGGCTTTGGTGGTTGCCCCCGAGGGACCCCAGGTTCAGGAGGCCATCTGCCAGCGCCACAACGGCGCCGAGGCCTGCCGGGTCTGGTGAGGTTCCACCAGTTCTTCCAATTGGCCGGGATGTACCCACTGCAGCAGCCGCATTGCTAGACGCAGGTCTCCATCGGTCCAGGCACGAATCGCCATGGAGCGGCGGGGGTCGTAAAAGGGCTGTCGCCGGTACCAGGCAAAGGCATCCGCATCTCCTTTGTCGCCATTACAGGCCAGACAGGCGGGCACGCAGTTCTCGGTGACACTGAGCCCGCCCCGGCTCTGGGGGTGTACGTGGTCGATTGATTCCGAGCGTTCACCGCAGTAAATGCAGTGTTGGTCGGTGATGAGATGAAGGGATTGGCGCCAGCGTCTGACGCGCAATTTGGGACAGAGATCCTCAAGGAACACCCCATCCCTGGCCTGCATCAGCGCGACTCGGTTGAGCAAAGTTTGCCCCCACCACCTGGGGTGTCAATGTGTCGACGATTGCACTTCCGCGGATGCGCTGTCTGCTGCGGCTGGGGGCGACGGGTTTGATTGAGGTAGTTAGCCCCTACGACGCGGTCACCCAGGCCCAGTTGCGGGCGATCCGCCCTCGGGGGAGTTGGTCGGGTCGGCAGCGTTGTTGGTCATTTCCCCTAGAAGCTGCCGCCGCCTTGCAGCAAGCCCTGGCAGGCCGGTTTCCTGTGCAGCCCGAGCTGGCCCAGTGGCTCGCCTGGCTGGAGCAGCCCCTGCCCCCCCTGCCGCCCCATCGGCAGTTGGTGGCGTCGGCAGATTTGGAGCAGCCCCTGCTGGATGGCCGCCTCCTGTTTGCCCATCAGCGGGCCGCGGTGCGCTGGCTACTGGCCCGCCGCGGTGCCGTGCTCGCGGATGCCATGGGGTTGGGTAAGACGCTCACAGCCCTGATGGCGGCTCGGGCCATGGTGCGCCAAGCCGATTGCCGCATCTTGGTGATTGCCCCGGTTGGTCTGCACGACCATTGGCAGGGTGAGGCGGCCAGCCTTGGCCTGCATCTGGAGCTGCACAGCTGGGCCCGGTTGCCCGACGCCTTGCCGCCCGCCGGCACCGTGCTGATCGCCGATGAGGCCCACTTCGCCCAAAACGGCCATACCCGCCGCAGCCAGGGGCTGCTGCGCCTGGCCCGCCACCCCCGGCTGCGAGCCATCTGGCTACTGACCGGCACGCCGATGAAAAATGGCCGCCCAGCCCAGTTATTTCCCCTGCTGGCGGCGATCGGCCACCCCCTCGCCCGCGACCAACGGGCCTTTGAGGAACTCTTCTGCCAGGGCCATTGGCGCGAGCAGGGCGGACGGCGCCTCTGGCAGGCGAATGGGGCCAGCCATCTGGAAGACCTGCAGCGGCTGGTGCGGCCCCTGGTGCTGCATCGCCGTAAGCAGGATTGCCTCGACCTGCCCCCTAAGCTGCGCCAGCTGTGGCCAGTTGAGCTGGATGAGCCTTCGGCCCGCGGCTTTCAGCACCGCCTGCAGCTCAAGGTCGACGACTATCGCCGTCGGGCTGCCCTCGGTGAGGTGCGCCGCGATGCCGAGGTGCTGGCCGTGCTCACGGCCCTGCGCCAGATCGGCTCCGATTACAAACTCCCAGCCACCCGGGCCTTGGTGGCTCCGTTGCTGGCCAAGGGCGAGGCGGTGGTTGTGTTTACGGCCTTCGTGGCTACGGCTGAGATGTTGCACCGCAGTTTTGAAGACAGTTGTGTTCTCACCGGCGCCCTGCCGCCGGCCCAGCGCCAGGCCCAGGTTGATGCGTTTCAGCGCGGTGAGCATTCCCTGCTGATCGCTACCTATGGCACCGGGGGCTTGGGCTTCACCCTGCACCGGGCGCGGCATGTGGTGCTAGTCGAGCGCCCCTGGACCCCAGGGGATGCGGAACAGGCAGAAGATCGCTGTCACCGCATCGGTATGGGGGCCTGCCTGACCAGCCATTGGCTGCAGCTGGGCGTTGCCGACCAGTTGGTGGACGGCTTACTGGCCAGTAAGGCCGAGCGCATCGCCGTGTTGTTGCAGCGGCGCTCCCAGCTGCTGGAGCGCCGCAGTTTGCCGGCCATGATGAGAGACCTGATGGGTCGCTGGTGAGGCTGCTCAGGGTTGGGGGCGGTCTTGGTTTGCGCCCATGGCTTTGCCACTGCCTATGGCTTTGCCACTGCCCACGCCCATGCCTTTGCCACCGCCTTCCCTGCAGAGCTGTTGACGCAGGTTCAGATCGGTGCGCAGTTGGGGATCCAGGCTGGCTGGTGGTTTAGAGCGGGCAAGGGCTGCAGCCCGGTTGATATCAGCGCAGGCTGCTGCCTCGTTGCCCGCCAGGCTGTGCAGCAGGTAGCGATCGTTGAGAGGGCCTGGGTTGGTTGGAAATGCCGCCACTACGGCGTCGCAGCGGCCGATCTGTTCCGTTAGCTGGTCGAGCTGCACGGTTTGCAGGCAGTCGTCGCTGCGTACCTGGCGCTGGGGTAAGGGCTCTTCAGCGCAGCCACCGGCAAGCAGCAGCAGCCCTGCCAGGGCGGCCAAGCTGCCCCCCGCTCGGCATCCGTTTCGGCATCCGGCTCGGCATAAATATTGGCGAGCCTTATTGACCCAGCCGCTCACTGCGGGAGGTGCCACTAGGCGCTGGGCTGGTGCTGGCTTCTGGCTTGGCTTCGGGTTTTGCGAACAGGTCACCTAGGTAGCGGCCGCAGTCGGGAAACACGCTGGGGTTCTGCACCACAGCTTCTGTGATCATCACCGCGGCGTGTTCCGGGGAGGTCTTGAACAGTTTGTCGTTTTGGCGTTTGATCACCGCATAGGCGGCATCCCAGCTCACCTGGTGGCTGTTGCCGCTGCTGCGCATAAAGCAATAGATCTGAGCCCCCTTGCCCCCTGAGCCGGCGTTGGCGGCGGCGGTATTGGCCTCAGCTGTCTGGGCCTGGCCGGGTAGGGCGAGGCCGAATCCAGCAGCGCTGCCAACCAGGACCAGCAGGGCTCGGCGTAGCCCGGGAATCTGCCTCAAAGTCATTTTTAGTGCCATGGCCTGGGGCGTCAACGGGGAGACCGGGGCCCAACGTATCGATCACTTTGGCCTAAGTCGAGTCTGGGGCAGGGAAGAGCTCTGGCCTTGGCTGGTGCTGGTTTGTGTGTTGTGATCGGCTCCCATGCCCTGATTGCCATGGCTTACGAGTCGGTTTCCTTCCGCATCAGCCGTAATGCTGAAGATTTGGCCCAAACCGTGCACGCCCTCTCCCAGCGGCTGGTGAGACTGGAGCAGCGTTTGGAAGCCACGGAGCTGCAACTTGATCGCCAGGGAGAGCATGATCCCCAGGAGATCACCAGTCTCGACAACGTTGAACGACTGCTGGTCGACTGTCGCGCCTTGCTCGAGCTCACCGACAACAACGAGCTCACCCATCAAGATGGGTTCACCGACCAAAACGAGCTCACCGACCAAAACGATGAAATGGCGGCAGCGGCCTGATCCCGGGGGCTGGTCAGCGGTGTCAGAATGGGAAGAAAGTAGTTATGGCATACCCCACTCCCTCCCAAAACGGTTCCACCAATCGCTGCTCGCAAGCCTCGGGCTTAGCCCCGTCAGTTACCAACCAGGCTCCTTCTGGCCGCAGCGGCTACCCACCTACCTCTGGAGAGGGGGAGCATCAGTTGGAGAAGCTGGAGTTTGCACTGGCAGTGGCCCTCACCCGGGGTGACGAACAGAGATCCCAGTCTTTGCGTGATCAAATTGCCGCGTTGGGTGGCAATCGGGAAGAGCCAGGAACATGAAGCGCGGGGGGCCTGGGGGAGCTAGGTGATGTTTTCACTGGCTATGTTCAGCCTGGCGTATGATCAAAATGGATGCTTTGATCTTGCAAGGGATATATCAACCCTTTCCAGGATGGCTAAAGCCGATTTTGCATGGGCCATTCCCGTTCAGATACCGTTGAGATGACTGCCATTTTTACTAGTCCTGCGCGTACTTCTTCGTTGGCCCCACCCTCGGCTGACGCGCGCGAACAATTCCTTGTTTTGATTCGGGCCGATGAGGCTCGGGCGCGCCTTGCCGCTGAGCAAGGAGATTTGCCCAAAGCCGCACGCTTCATCATTGCGGCTTTGGATGGCGAGCGCCGGATGGCGGCCACCGGCCCTCAGGTTTTGCAGCTGATTAAGCCTCGGGGCTGAATCAGGCT
>Ga0310333_100203_pt1 | contig 16870 bp, 18 predicted proteins | sample LakMicSRFTotalB7_FD_195547 | JGI IMG/M metagenome (GOLD analysis project Ga0310333, IMG submission 195547) | Enriched freshwater cyanobacterial communities from Lake Michigan, Michigan, United States - MI23.SRFL.Total.B7 (v2) (version 2) | ecosystem: Environmental > Aquatic > Freshwater > Lake... | reverse complement strand
CCAGAGCAACAGCAAGCTGTGGCCCATGGCATCAGCAGGGGTGCTGACGGCGGCGGTGAGGAAGTTGCAGCCCTCCAGGTAGGAGCTGGCAATTCCGTGGGTGTACCAGGAAGTGACAAAGGTGGTGCCGGTGAGCCAGCCACCCAGGGCCAGATAGGCCGTGGGGAACAGGAGCAGACCAGACCACCCCACAAATACGAAGCGGTCGCGCTTGAGCCAGTCATCGAGGATGTCGAACCATCCCCGCTGCGGCGCGCGGCCTAAGGCGATCGTCATGAGAGCGGCTTCATGAAGCGTTACATCGGAATACTACGGGTCACAACCGTCAGGTGCGCAAACCCGCCGCAACGCTGAGCAGATTTACCTAGGGGCCGCCAGTTGCGTTTTGCCCAAGTCGCTTCTTGCACCATGGGGGACGGGATTCGCCACAGTGGGGCCAGCCCAACCCCCATCCATGTACGTAGTCGAGCTCTCCCTCAAGCTCAGCCCCATGCCTGTTGCCGTTCAGCGCAAGGAGTTGAACGATGCCCAGGTCCTCTACAACCAGGTGCGGCAGGTCCTCGAAGGCGATGGCCCCCGACTGCTGGAACTCACTTGCGAGAAGGAGGAGGAAAAGCGGATCACCTTGCTTTGCAGTGAAGTGGTGGCGGTGCAGCTGTACGAGAAATCAGCCATGGGTAGCGGCGGCAAGCGCCCCGGTTTCAGCTTCGACAGCTGAGCTGCCACGGCATCGCGCTGGAGCCACCCGGTCATGACGACTCCTCTCACCGTTGAGCGCCTGAGCTTCGCCTGGCCCAATGGCCGCCCGGCCCTGCGTCACTGCAACCTGCAGATCCCGAGGCCAGGGCTATGGATGCTGGTGGGCACAAATGGCAGCGGCAAAAGCACATTGCTGCGGTTGATCGCCGGCCTGCTGGAGCCCCGCAGCGGCCGTATTAGCGCTGCCGGCAAGGCTGCACTCGTTTTTCAAAACCCAGACCACCAGCTGCTGCTGCCCAGCTGCGCCAGCGACCTGCAACTAGGCCTGCCAGCAGATTTAGGCGACGATCAACGGCGCTCGCGAGTGGCCGAATCCCTTGCCCAAGTGGGGTTAGGCGGTTTTGAAGAGCGGCCGATCCACACCCTCAGCGGCGGCCAGAAGCAGCGCTTGGCCATAGCCGGCGCCCTTGCCAGCGACGCCGATCTAGTGCTGCTGGATGAACCAACCGCCCTGCTAGACCCCGACAGCCAAAACGGGGTTTTGCAGTTGCTCTGGCAGCTCACCCACCGGCCCGCAGCCCCACTCACTGCCCTTTGGATCACCCACCGGCTTGAGGAGCTGCAGCACTGCGATGGCGCCGCCTTGATGGAACACGGCTCCGTGGGGAGCTGGCAGAACGGACAGCAGCTAGCCCAGCGCTTGGCCCCCTTGCAGGGCGGCAGGGCCGAAGGGTAAGGTCTTCGAACCGGTTTGATCCGGCTTATTCCTCGGTAGCTCAGCGGTAGAGCGATCGACTGTTAATCGATTGGTCGCAGGTTCGAATCCCGCCCGGGGAGCTTATTCACCAAACCGCAGCCCTTGGGTTGCGGTTTTTTATTGACCGCGCCGCAACAAAAAACCAGGAAGAAATCCTGAAGATCCGGCCAAAGATGACAGCTGCAGGGCTTGCCCCCACTGGCCTGAGTCAGGTGAACGGGCGCGATCAGCCCAAAAGAATCGTTTCAGCAAACCTTCAATCAGCGGCCGGAGCTCACCCATCCGGGCAAAAACGGAGAAAATGCGCTGAAGTTCGCTGCGGCGGTAGCGATTGCTCCTCTACCTGATTCCATGAAGCCCTGCATCCTGCTGATCGAAGACGACAGCGACATGCGCGAGCTGGTGGCAGGCCACCTGGAGCATGGCGGCTTCGACGTTCAGCGGGCCGAAGACGGCATCAAGGGCCAGGCTCTAGCCCTGCAATACAGCCCTGATCTGATCCTGCTGGATCTGATGTTGCCCAAGGTGGACGGCCTCACCCTTTGCCAGCGGCTACGGCGCGATGAGCGGACTGCCAAGATCCCGATCCTGATGCTCACGGCCCTCGGCAGCATCAAAGACAAGGTGAGCGGTTTCAATTCCGGCGCCGACGACTATCTCCCTAAGCCCTTCGATCTCGAGGAGCTGATGGTGCGGGTTAAGGCGCTGCTGCGCCGCAGCGACCATGCCCCCCTCTCCACCAAGCACAACGAAATCCTCAGCTACGGCTGCATCACCCTGGTGCCGGAGCGCTTTGAAGCCATCTGGTTTGACAAGCCGGTGCGCCTCACCCACTTGGAATTCGAACTGCTGCACTGCTTGCTGCAGCGCCACGGCCAAACCGTGGCACCTTCCCTGATCCTCAAGGAGGTGTGGGGCTACGAACCTGACGACGACATCGAGACCATCAGGGTGCACGTGCGCCACCTACGCACCAAGCTCGAGCCCGATCCCCGTAAACCCCGCTTCATCAAAACGGTGTACGGCGCCGGCTACTGCCTGGAGCTACCCAGCGAACGCCAAGCCCAGGCCAGCTGATCAGATCCCGGCCAACTCCAGCAGGGCCACTTCCCAGGCCAGCCGCGGCTGCACGTAGGCGCGCAGCTGGCTACGCAGGCGTTCCAGACGCTGGAGCTGGGCCACCGGGGCCTGCCGCCTCCATAACGCCAGCTGCCACCAGCCAAGCAGCCATAGCTGTTGTTCAGCATCAAGGGCCTCGGCCAGATCCCTTGCCAGGGCCAGGGCCTGGAGGGGCTCCGCAGCTGCTGCCAAATCCAGCAACCTTGCCGCCAGCCCCTCAGGCAGGGCTGCCCAGGCCTGGCGGCAACGCAGCAGGCCCCCCGGCGAACCTGCAGCCAACTCCAGCAATTCAGGTGGATCGGCCGTTGGGGCGGGCTCACCGCAGCGCTCCAGCACCACCGCCAGCTGCTCGGAGCTGAGCCGGGTGAAGGGGATCTGCTGGCAGCGGGAGCGAATCGTGGTGAGCAGCTGCTCTGGCTTCGCCGCGATCAGGATCAACAGGCCCTCGCCGGGCTCCTCCAGGGTTTTGAGCAAGGCATTGGCTGCCCCCTCAGCCATCGCCTCGGCGTCCTCCAGCACCACCACACAGCCCCTGGCTTCCACGGCCCTGCGGGATAAAAAGCGCGAAACGTCGCGAATCTGCTCAAGCCGCAGCTGGGGCGCAGCCCGGCGCGCCAACCCCAGCTCCTCGGCCTTGGAAGCCGGCACCAACTGGCCTTTGTCCTGATAGGTGGGCTCGACCCAGAGCAGATCCGGGTGGTTTCCCTCCTGCAGACGCCGGCGGATACCGGCATCGCCCTGAAGCCCTGCCAGCACACCCTCCAAAAAGCGCAACGCCGCCAACCGCCGCCCGACGCCATCTGGGCCGGCAAACAGATAGGCCGGCGCCAGCCGCCCCTTAACCAAGGAGGCCTCGAGCAGGGCTACGGCCCTGGTCTGACCAAGCAGGTCCTCAAACAGGGCCGTCATGGGGGCGAACCAGCCGCAAGCTCGGCCAGCAAGCCGCAGCAGGCTGCCGCCACCTGCTCCGGTGCCCCGGTGGCATCAACCCGCCGCCAGCCCCGCCCTGCGGCCAGGGCCGCAAAACCCTCGATAACCCGCTGCAGAAAAGCCTCGCCGCTGGCCTCGATGCGATCGGCAGTGCGCTCACCGCGGCGGCGCAGGGATTCGGCCAGGGGCAACTCCAGCCAAAGAGTGAGATCGGGGGCCAGGCCTCCCGTAGCAAGCTCCTCCAGCTGGGCGATACGGGCCAGGTCGAGGCCGCGGCCATAGCCCTGATAGGCCGCCGTAGAGCCGCTGTAGCGATCGCTCAGCACCCAATGGCCGGCCGCCAGAGCCGGCCGAATGCATTGCTCCACATGCTGGGCCCGATCGGCGGCATAGAGCAGCAGCTCGGCCATTGGCTCCGGCGCCGCCTCACCCGGGGGGTGCAGAAGCAGCTGACGCAGGGCGGCCCCCAGGGCAGTGCCACCCGGCTCCCGGGTCACCAGCAGCTCCACCCCAGGTGCCAGCAAGCCACTGGTGGGCAACCAGCGGCGTAGAGCCTCGATCTGGGTGCTCTTGCCACAGCCATCGATGCCCTCAAGCACCACGAACCGGCCTTGGGGAGCCACTGCCGGCTCTGACACCTGGAAATCAGCTGTCATGGGTCCTCCCATCCTGCAACAACAGGGCATTTGCCACCACCGTGATCGAGCTAAGGGCCATCAGCAGGGCAGCCAGCGGCGGGGTGAGCAATAGCCCAAAGCCGGGCAGCAACACACCGGCCGCCAGGGGCAGCACGATCAGGTTGTAACCAAAGGCCCAAGCAAGGTTTTGGCGCACCTTGGCCATGGTGCGGCGGGCCAGCAGCAGGGCCCGCACAATGCCGTCGAGCTGCTCGCCCATCACCACCAAATCGGCGCTGTCCTGGGCGATCTGGGTGCCCGTGCCGACGGCGATGCCAAGGTCTGCCGCAGCCAGGGCAGGGGCGTCGTTGATGCCATCACCCACCATCGCCAGGGCCCCGTAGGCCGGATGCTTCAGGATGCGCTCCAGTTTCTGCTCGGGCCGCAGTTCCCAGGCCAGCTCGGCCTCAGCCAGACCCAGCCTGCGGCCCAGCTGCTGCACCGGCTCACGCCGATCGCCACTGAGCAGGCCAAGCTCCAGATCCATGCCCCGCAGGGCTGCCAGCACCGCCGCCGCATCCGGGCGGGGCTGATCATTGATTGCTACTAATCCGAGCAGGCCCAGCTGGTCGTCGGCCACGGCCAGCACGCTGGCCCCGTGACACTCGAGCAGAGCCTGGCGGGCAAGCAATGGGGCTGAGGGCGCCGGCTCCACCCAGGCCAGCCTTCCAACCCGCAACCGCCTGCCCTCAACCAAGCCCGCCACGCCTTCACCGGCTGTGGTGTGGGAATCACCCAGCTCAAACAGCGCCAGATCACGGCGTTGGGCTTCCTGCAGCAAGGCCTGGCCCAGGGGATGGCGACTGCCCGCTTCAAGACTGGCAGCCAGCTGCACAAGCCGATCGGCATCAAGATCAGCGAGGGGCTCCACCGCCGCCACCAAGGCACGCCCCAGGGTGAGGGTGCCGGTTTTATCGAACAGCACAGCCTGGAGGCGGGCAGCGGTTTCAATCGCATCACCACCGCGAAACAGCAAACCCTCCCGGGCAGCCCTACCGGTGCCCACCGTGATGGCGGTGGGGGTAGCTAGGCCTAGGGCGCAGGGGCAGGCCACCACCAATACCGCAATTGCTAATTGCAAGGCCAGGGCGAAGGGGGTTTCGGCGCTGGTGCCGAGCACCCCATGGCCGGAGTGGCCCCCGGCATGACCGGCGGCATGGGGGGAGTTGAGCACCTGGGGCCAGATCTCGGTGCCTAGCAACCACCAAAAAAGCAGCGTCGCCACCGCTAAAGCCAGCACCACCAGGGTGAAGCGCCCGGCGATCCGGTCCACGAGGGCCTGAATTGGCGCCTTACGCGCCTGGGCCCGCTCCACCAAATGGATGATCCGGGCAATGGCGCTGTCGGCCCCACGGCGACTCACCTCCAGCACCAGGGGCGCCTCCAAATTGAGGCTGCCGGCGGCGAGCTCGCTGCCGGCGGCGGCCTGCAGGGGCAGCGGTTCGCCGGTAAGACCTGAAACATCCACCGCCGAGCAGCCCTCCAGCACCACGCCATCAACTGGCACCCGGTCTCCGGGCAGCAACCGAACGCGGTCACCGGGGCGCAGGCCGCCAACCCGCACCGGACGTGGCGGCCCATCGCCAAGCAGCAGCAGGGCGGTGTCAGGTTGGAGCTCAGCGAGCTGCTCGAGGGCACGGCCGGTGCGAAAGCGGGCCCGTTCCTCCAAAAAGCGGCCCAGCAGCACAAAGCCAAGCAGCATCACCGGCTCATTGAAAAAGCAAGGCCAGCCGGTTTGGGGCCAAAGGAAGGCCACCAAGCTGGCCCCATAGGCACTGAATACCCCCAGCCCCACCAGGGTGTCCATGCTGGGCAAGCCAGCCAGAGCTCCCTGGATTCCCCGCACCAAAATCGGCCGCCCGGGCCCTGCCAAAGCTGCAGTGGCCACCAAGGCGTGAATCCAGAGGGCACCTAGCCCCGCCCCTGGCAGATGGCCGAGCACGGACACCAGCAGCAGCAGCAGGGCCACCACCAGCTGGCGCCACTGCTGCCACCAGCTGCGCGCCCGCAGGCGCTCCCGACGACTCGAAAACTCGATTTCAGTGGAGCGCAGTCGCGCCTGAAAACCCAGCTCTGCCAAGGCCTCAACCAGGATCCCTTGATCCGCTTCCGCAGAGGCGAGATCGACCCAGGCAGTGCGGGTTAAGAGGTTGACGCTGGCCTGGCGCACCCCGGGCTGATCCAGCAGGCGCTGCTCCACGGCCCGCACGCAACCGCCGCACTTCATCCCCTCGATCTCCAGCAGGAGGGGCTCCAGCAGAGGCGGCTCCTGGAGCGAGTGCAAGGCCAAGCAGGTAAAGGAGTCGGCCCAGGCTAGGGACATCCGCCAGGATGGGCCCACGAAGTCCGCAGACCCAGCCCGTGCCCCGCAGTCAGCGCAACGACAACTTCATCGATAAGAGCTTCACGGTGATGGCCGACTTGATCCTCAAGGTGCTGCCCACCAACCGACGAGCTAAGGAGGCATTCGCCTACTACCGCGACGGCATGAGCGCCCAGGCCGACGGCGAATACGCAGAAGCCCTTGAGAACTACGAGGAGGCGCTAACCCTCGAGGACGACCCCAACGACAAGGCTTTCATCCTCTACAACATGGCGTTGGTGTTTGCCTCAAACGGTGACCACGCCAAAGCGCTTGACTTCTACGGCCAGGCCCTGGATCTCAACAGCAAGATGCCCCAGGCCCTTAACAACATGGCGGTGATTCACCACCACTTGGGCTCGATCGCCGAAGAGAGCGGCGATGCCGATGAAGCTGACCGCTGTTTCGATCAGGCAGCCGACTTCTGGGGCAAGGCGATCCGGCTGGCACCAAACAACTACATCGAAGCCCAGAACTGGCTCAAAACCAGTGGCCGCGGCAGCGTCGACGTGTATTTCTGAACCGGATTAACCCCGGTCGTCGGCCGGATTCACCCCCAGGGCGGCTACCAGCGCCTCAGCCACGCCACCGGCCTCCAGTAGCTGCAGACCAAACCCAGCGGCCGCCTTGGCCAGGCCCGTGCCCCTCGGCACCACCGCCCTGGTGAAGCCCAGCCGCGCCGCCTCCTGCAGCCGCAGCTCCAGCTGCCCCACGGGCCGCAGCTGGCCGCCCAGGCCCAGCTCCCCCACCAGCACCGTGCCGGGCGGCAGGGTGAGATCGCGGTAGCTGGCCACCACCGCCGCGGCCACGCCGAGATCCGCCGCAGGCTCCTCCACCTCCAGCCCACCGGCCACCGCCAGGTAGCAGTCAAAGCGCGACAGGGGCAGGCCCAGGTGCTTTTCGAGCACGGCCAAGATCTGGTGCAAGCGATTAACGGCGATGCCGGTGGCGCTGCGGCGCGGGCTGGCGTAACTGGTGGTGCTCACCAAAGCCTGCATTTCCACTACCAGGGGTCTGGTGCCCTCGCAGGCCACGATCGTGGCGGTGCCGGCGCTGGGTTCATCGCCGCCGAGAAATAGCTCGCTGGGGTTGGTCACCTCGGCCAGGCCCCGATCACGCATCTCGAAAACGCCCAGCTCATGGGTGGCGCCGAAGCGGTTTTTCACCGCCCGCAGCAGCCGGTGGCTGGCAAAGCGGTCGCCCTCAAAGGTGAGCACCGCATCAACCAGGTGCTCGAGCACCTTCGGGCCCGCCAGGGCGCCCTCCTTGGTCACGTGGCCCACCAGCAGCAGGGCGGTGTCCTGGCGCTTGGCGATGCGGGCCAGGGCGGCGGCACATTCCCGCACCTGGGACACCGAACCAGGGGCGCTGCCCAGTTCGGCGTCATGGAGGGCCTGAATGGAATCAATGATCGCCACCGCTGGCCGCAGTGCCTCCAGCTCCTGCAGCACCAGCTCCAGATCGGTTTCGGCGAGCAGCTGAAAATCAGCCCCAGCTTTGGATTCGCCAGCTTCGAGTTCGCCAGCTTCTGGTTGAGCAGGAGACGCCTCGGCCAGGCGACGCCAGCGCAGCTTCACCTGCTGGGCCGACTCCTCCGCACTCACGTAGAGCACCGACGCCCGACCCGCCATAGCGCGGGCGCTCTGCAGCAGCAGGGTGCTCTTACCAATTCCCGGGTCGCCGCCCACCAGCACCAGGGAGCCGGGCACTAAGCCTCCGCCAAGCACCCGATCGAATTCGCCGTAGCCGCTGCTAAGCCGCTGCAAGGCCCGCTCGCCCACCGCTTGGATCGGCTCGGAGCGTCGCGGCTGGCCGGCGACAACGGCTTCAGCAGCAGCAGCCTCGGCCACCGGCCGCCGGCGCCGACTGTCGGCCGCCGGAGCAGCTTTTTGCTCCACCAAGGTGTTCCAGCTACCGCAGCTGGCGCACTTGCCAAAAAACTGGCGGGCCTGGGCTCCGCAGCTAGTGCAAACAAAAAAAGTGCTGGGCTTGGCCACGAACTAAGGGCTGAGGAGAGAGGGCTGTATGAAGAAAGGTGGCATTGAATAAATTTCGCCCCCTCCCGCCTTTTCAGTGGGGGCTATCTGATGTAGCAGCCCGGCTGCAGTGATGACGGCATCCGCCCCAACCACCACCCTCGGGAACAATCACGGCAAGGAAATAATCCTTGTCGTCGACGACGAAGCCAGCATCCGGCGGATCCTGGAGACCCGGCTATCGATGATCGGTTATCAGGTGATCACGGCCTGCGACGGCATCGAGGCCCTGGAATTGTTCAAGACCACTCAGCCGGATCTGGTGGTGCTCGACGTGATGATGCCGAAGCTTGACGGCTATGGCGTCTGCCAGGAGCTGCGCAAGGAATCGGATGTGCCGATCGTCATGCTCACCGCCCTAGGCGATGTGGCAGATCGCATCACCGGCCTCGAGCTCGGCGCCGACGACTACGTGGTGAAACCCTTCAGCCCCAAGGAGCTGGAAGCCCGCATCCGCTGCGTGCTGCGCCGGGTGGAGAAGGACTCCATCGCCGGTTCTCCCAATTCCGGGGTGATCACGGTGGGCGAACTGCGCATCGACACCAACAAGCGTCAGGTGTATCGAGGTGATGAGCGCATCCGCCTCACCGGCATGGAATTCAGCCTGCTGGAGCTGCTGGTGAGTCGCAGCGGCGAACCCTTTAGCCGGGGTGAAATTCTCAAGGATGTGTGGGGCTACACCCCGGAGCGTCACGTGGATACCCGGGTGGTGGATGTCCACATTTCCCGTCTGCGCTCCAAACTGGAGGATGATCCGGCCAACCCCGAGTTGATCCTCACAGCTCGCGGCACCGGTTATTTGTTCCAACGCATCGTTGACGCCGTTGCCTCCGAAGGGACCTGAAAAGCGCGCCAAGCCCAGCCGGGCCATCCGCCGGCTGGTTATCTGGTATCGCCGCAACGCGGCGGTGACCAGCCTGGTGGATAGCGCCACTTCTGCCGCCAGCTCCGCCGCCAACACTGCTGGCAATGTGGCTGGCACCGCCACCAGCGTGGCCGGCAACATGGCCAACACGGTGCTGCAGCCGCTGGTGTTCGACCCCCTACGCCGCCTGCAACGGGGCCTGGGCGGACCGGGCGAAGACACTCCGATCAACGACTCCGACCGCCTCTGGGTAGCGGTGGATGGCATGGGTGGGGACCACGCCCCTGGGCCAATTCTGGAGGGCTGCCTGCGGGCCGTGGAATTGTTGCCCCTGCGGGTGCGTTTCGTGGCCGAAACGGCCCTGCTACAGGCCGCCGTGACCGCCATGGGCCTCCAGGACGAACTCAACGAAGCCGTGGCTCGCGGCCTGATCGAGCTTGTGGCCAGCGGCCCCTCGGTGGGCATGAACGAAGAGGCCACGGTGGTGCGCAAGAAGCGCGACGCCAGCATCAACAAGGCCATGGATCTGGTGAAGCAGGGCGAGGCCACGGCGGTCTATTCCGCTGGCAACTCCGGCGCCGTGATGGCTGCGGCGATATTCCGGCTGGGCAGACTCAAGAGCATCGATCGCCCCGCCATCGGCGCCCTATTCCCCACCAAAGACACAGAACAGCAGGTACTGGTGCTCGATGTGGGCGCCAACATGGATTGCAAGCCCGCCTACCTGCACCAGTGGGCGCTGCTTGGGCACATCTACAGCCGCGATGTGTTGCAGGTGGCCCAGCCCCGCATCGGCCTGGTGAATATCGGCGAAGAGGAGTGCAAGGGCAACGAGCTCTGCCTGCGCACCTACCCCCTGCTGGCAGCAGAGGAGCGCTTCACCTTCGCCGGCAACTGCGAAGGGCGCGACATCCTCTCGGGCCAGTTCGACGTGGTGGTGTGCGACGGCTTCACCGGCAACGTGCTGTTGAAGTTCCTGGAATCCGTGGGCAGCGTGCTGCTGGATGTGATCAAAGAGGAACTGCCCAGGGGCCGCCGCGGCAAGGTGGGCTCGGCCTTCCTGATCAACAACCTGCGCCGCATTAAAAAACGCCTCGACCATGCCGAACATGGCGGCGCCCTACTGCTCGGGGTTAATGGGGTATGCGTAATCGGCCACGGCAGCAGCAAGGCTCTCTCGGTGCTCAGCGCCCTGCGCCTGGCCCACTCCGCCGCCAGCCACGGTGTGATGGCCAACCTCCACGCCCTCAGCGAAGCGGGCAGCCCCGAAGCGCCAGTCGCCTGTGATTGACTGAGCCAACTGTGAGCCTTTCCCGGTGTCGCTCGGCGGAGTCAACACACCAGAGCTAAACGCAACGGGCCTGCTGGGCATGGCCTTAGTTGGATGCGGCAGCGCAGTGCCAGCCGCCAGCATCACCAATCAGCAACTCAGCGAGAGGGTTGACACCAATGACGAGTGGATCCGCACCCGCACTGGGATTGGGGCCCGCCGGATCGCAGGCCCCAGCGAATCCCTCACCTGCCTAGCCAGCCGCGCCGCCCAGGCCGCCCTCGACCATGCCGGCTGGAGCCCAGACGATGTCGACCTGATCCTGCTGGCCACCTCAAGCCCCGACGATTTATTCGGCACGGCGCCGCGGGTGCAGGGGGCCTTAGGCGCCAGACGCGCGGTGGCCTTCGATCTCACCGCCGCCTGCAGCGGCTTTCTGTTTGCCTTGATCACCGCCAGCCAGTATTTGGGCAGCGGCACCATGAAGCGGGCTCTGGTGATCGGCGCCGACCAGCTCAGTCGCTGGGTCGACTGGGACGACCGCAGCACCTGCGTGCTGTTTGGCGATGGTGCCGGCGCCGTGGCAGTGGAGGCTTGCGGAGCGCAAGACAACGGCCTACTGGGTTTCCGCATGCGCTCCGACGGCAGCCGCAACGGCTGCCTAACTCTTGCCCAGCTGGATAAACACGCACCCCTGCTCGGGGAGCTCACGGCCCAGCGGGGTGGCTTTGCCCCGATCCAGATGAACGGCCAAGAGGTCTACAAATTTGCGGTGCGAGAGGTGCCGGCAATCCTCAGCGAGTTGCTGGAAGCCACCGGCACCGCCCCCGAGCAACTCGACTGGCTGCTGCTGCACCAGGCCAACCAGCGCATCCTCGACGCCGTTGCCGACCGCTTCGCCATAGACCACAGCCAGGTGCTGAGCAACCTGGCCCTCTACGGCAACACCTCGGCCGCCACGATTCCATTGATGCTCGATGAAGCCGTCAAGGACGGCCGGGTGCAGCCGGGCCATCTGCTGGCCAGCAGCGGCTTCGGCGCCGGCCTTAGCTGGGGTGCTGCTCTCCTGCGCTGGCAGGGCCCCACCGACTGAGACCTAATCTCCTGCCGACTTAGTTTGAGGGTGAAGGCATGGGCATTGCCTGGGTGTTTCCTGGCCAGGGCTCGCAGAAAGTGGGCATGGCAGAGCCGGTGCTGCTGCTGCCTGGCGCCCGGGAGCGTTTCGAGCAAGCCTCAGCCCTGCTGGGCCGTGACCTGCTGGCGATCTGCTCAGGCACGGCGGGTGGCGGCGACCTAAGCGATCTCAACGACACCCGCAACACCCAACCGGCCCTATTTGTGATTGAAAGCCTGCTGGCGGAAGCCCTGCAGGCCCAGGGACGGGTGCCCCATCTAGTAGCTGGCCACAGCCTGGGCGAGCTGGTCGCCTTGCATGTGGCGGGGGTGTTCGACTTCGCCACCGGTCTGCAGCTGATGAAAAGCCGCAGCACCTTGATGGCCGCTGCCGGCGGCGGCGCCATGACGGCGGTGATGGGCTTCGAGCGGAGCGAACTGGATGACCTGGTGGCAGCCACCGAAGGGGTTGTTGTTGCCAACGACAACAGCGACGCCCAGGTGGTGCTCTCCGGAAGCGCCGAGGCGGTGGCAGCCGTCAGCAGCAGCTTGAAGTGCAAACGGGCGATTCCCTTGGCCGTTAGCGGTGCCTTCCACTCCCCCTTCATGGCGGCAGCAGCCACCGCCTTTGCCACCGAGCTGGAATCGGTGGCCTTCGCCGATGCGACGATCCCCGTGCTCAGCAATACCGATCCCAGCCCCGAAACCAACGCCGCCGCGCTCAAGGCCCGCCTTGTGCGTCAGATGACCACCGGCGTGCGCTGGCGCGAAACCATGGCGCAGTTCGGGGCTCTGGGCATCGATATCGTTGTGGAGATTGGACCGGGAGCCGTGCTCAGCGGCCTAATCAAACGCAGCTGCCCGGGCATCCAAACCGCCCAGATCAGCAGCGCCGCCGACCTGGCGCTATGAGCCAATCAAGCCAGCCGCCGGCCCTGATCCGCACACCGCCGCCGAGCCTCACCTACCGGCTGATCAGCTATCTGCTGGTTTTTCCGATTTACCGCTTGTTGTTTCGCGGCCGCACCGCTGGCAATGGCAACGTGCCAAGGCAAGGGGCTTTGGTGGTGGTGGCGAACCACGGCTCCCACCTTGACCCCCCCCTACTGGGCCACGCCCTTGGCCGGCCAGTGGCCTTCATGGCCAAGGCAGAGCTGTTCAGGGTGCCGATACTCGGCGCCATCATCCGGGCCTGCGGCGCCTACCCGGTGTCCCGAGGTGCCAGCGACCGCGAGGCCATCCGCACCGCCACCAACCGCCTGCTCGAGGGTTGGGCCACCGGCGTATTCATCGACGGCACCCGCCAGAGCAATGGCCGGGTGAATGATCCCCAGGCTGGCGCCGCCCTGCTGGCGGCCCGAGCCGGCGTGCCCCTGCTGCCGGTGGCGATCATCAACAGCCACCGGGCCCTGGGGCCTGGGCAAGCGGGGGCACGGCTACTGCCCATTCACATCCGGATTGGCACGCCAATTGCACCACCCGCCTCACGGCGGAGAGCCGACCTCGACGTCGCCACGGCCGCCTGTCAGGCCCAGATCAATGCTCTGCTCGACCAGGGGTTGATCAATGGCCGCCAGCTGGGCCCAGCTGGCCAGGCAGGCGAGCTGCCGCCCAGTCCTTGAGGTCTCGGCCACTCAGCACCCACAAGGCAGCCCGGAGTCCATCGCCCCACACCTTGCGCCGCCCCTCCGGCTGACAGCTATCACCACAGGAAACCGGCACCGGAGTGAGGTGGATGCCGCGGCTGCCGGCCACGATCCTTCCCACCAGCAGAGCCCGGTCCATGTGGTCACTGCTGGTGACAAGCAGGGCGTGGCGGATGCGGGCTTGGCGCAGATCGTCCACCAGGGAGGTGAAATTGGAAAGGGTGTCGCGAGCTCGGTAGTCGAGCTGCACCTGGTGGGATGGCAAGCCCTGGCGTTGCTCAAACAACCAGTGGGCATATTCAGGATTACTGCCGCCACTGACCACCACCGGCAACCCCCGGCGGGCCGCCAAAGCCGCCGCCTCCCGCTCCCGCGCCAGATCGCCGCCCAGCACCAGGATCATCTGAGCTGGCGGGGGCGCCGGCCACCACCAACCGCGCGACAGCCAAAGAAAACCACCAGCCAGCAGCAGCGCCACCAGCCCCCAGGGGCTGGGGCGAGGCCGGCGAGAGCGCCGCTTGCGGGAGCGCCCCTGAACACGGCGAAGGGGAGGGCGCTGCAGCGGATCGGGTTGGGACACCATCAGAGCCCCGCAACCGGCGAAGTGGGGTAGGAGGGCAACACGGGCTGCCAGGGAGCTGCCAGGCCCTGATCTGCCGCCTGCACGCTTAGCTCAAGCAATTGCTCAACGTCGTTGGGCAGCAGGGCCGCGGCGGACAGCTGGGGACCCGGAGGCAAGGGCGTATCTGGGGCAAACAGCCGAGGCGCCTGCAACTCAATGATGGCGCGGTCTGGGCCAGCCGGGGCATAAAGCCCAGCCACCACGCCGCGGCGCGGCAGCTCCTGCACCAACCAGGTTGGCTCGCCAATCCCCAGCCGCCGGGCCACCAGCAAAAAGCTGCCCACGCCGTCGAGGGGCAACTGCAACTGCTGGGCCAAGGTGCGGGCCAGCACCACCGTGAGCCGGGTGCCGGTGAACCCGCCTGGACCAGTGGCCACCGCCAGGCGGCTGAGCTGGGGCCACTGCTCAGCTGGCAATAGTTGTTCAATGCAGCTGAACAGCTGATTGGAGAGCTCGCGGCCGAGAGGAAAGGCGCGCACCACAGTGCGGCCCGCCAGGCCGCTTGGCGCGTCAAGCCAGCGAACTCCTACACCGAGCACCTCACTGGAGCTGTGCAAGGCCAAAACAGCAGCCATCAGCTTGTCCTCATCGCGGCAGGGCTGCGCCTGGGCAGAGACGCTGCCAGCGGCCCGCATCCCGCTGAAAACTGCCGCAGGCGCGCACGTCCCACTCCACTCCCACCCCACCTGCGGGAAGATCCTGCACCTGCACGTGAATGCGTGGCTCGGTCGGGCTGAGATCGGGCTCCAGGCAGAGGTGGGGTGCACCGTGCTGACGCTCCACCGCGTGGTAGGCCTGACAGCGGTCGACCCAGTGGCAATCCACGCAGATGCACATGCTGCCCAGGCTGAGCCAGGAGCCCATTGTGACGGCTCTCCGCCCCACTGGCGAGGTGGCAGAAGAGCTGTGGCAGCGCCTGCTGGCCGAGCCCTGGCCCCTGCCCCGAGAAGCCCTGCCACCTGGCACGGCCCTGGTGGGCGGCGCCGTGCGCGATGGTCTGCTGGGGAGCCTGGAGCGCCAGCCGGACCTGGACGTAGTGGTGCCTGGAGATGCCCTAGCCCTGACCCGCCAGCTGGCCAGGGAGCATGGGGGCACCTGCGTGGTGCTGGATGCGGAGCGCAGCATCGCCCGGCTGGTGCTGGGGGGCTGGAGCCTCGACCTGGCCCGCCAGGAAGGTTCAAGCCTGGAAGCGGACCTGGGGCGCCGGGACTACACAATCAATGCCATCGCCCTGCCCCTGCCCGCCGCCGGCGCCGCCGCGGCAGCCCTGGTGGACCCCACCGGCGGTCTCAGCCACCTGGGCAGCCGCCAGCTGGTGGCGGTGAGCGAAGCAAATCTGCTCGCCGACCCCCTGCGCCTGCTGCGAGGCATCCGCCTGGCCTGCTGCCTGAACTTCGAACTAGACCCCACCAGCCGCCGCTGGATTGAATCCCATGCCAGCCAGCTCGCCCAGGTAGCCGGCGAACGGGTGCTGGCGGAGCTGGAGAAATTGGCCTGCGCTGCCTACGGAGAAACGGGCCTGGCCCTGGCCCTGGAATGCGGCCTACTAGGGAGTTGGGGCGCCGATGCCACTATCACCGGTACAACTGAGACGGGTGCCGCCGCCCTAAGCGCACTGGGCCTGGATCAAGCCCAGGATCGGGGCCTGGAAGCCGAAGAAATCTCTTGGGCCCTGCCTCTTGCGCGCCTAACTGCCCTGCTGCCCCCCGAAGCCCTGGCCGGTCTGCGCAGCAGCCGCAGGCTGCAGCAACGCAGCCGGGCCCTGCGCCACTGGCGCCAGGAGCTGGGCTCAGTGGGTGGCTGGGATGGGCTGCCGGAGGCTGGACGCCTGGCCCTATGCAGCGAATTAGAGGCCGATCTGCCCGCCCTGCTGCTGCTGCTTCCCCAGTCGGCGGGCCTGCTGGAGCGCTGGCGCCTGCCAAGCGACCCCCTATTCCATCCAGCGCCGCCCCTAGATGGCCTCAGCCTGCAGCAGGAGCTGGCGATTCCCCCAGGCCGCCTGCTGGGGCGCCTGCTCGCACACCTAACCCTCGAGCGAGCATTCGGGCGCCTGGTTGCAGGGCCCGAGGCCCATGCTGAAGCCCGCGCAGAAGTGTTGGCGGCGGCACAAAGCTGGTGGCAGCAACACGCACGGGAGGGAGGCGAGGACCGGCGGCGTGATTAACTTTCTGATGTAAAGGCGCTTCGAGAGGCTTCTCCTCGCCTGCAGAAAGTTTTTCTTCCCCCTTCCCCATGAGCATTCGCCTCTACGTCGGCAACCTGCCGCAGACCTTTGATGCCAAGGAGCTCGAGGCTCTGTTCAGTGCCGTGGGTGAAGGAGTGCGTTTCAAGGCCGTCAACGACCGCGACACCGGCGCTTGCCGCGGCTTCGGCTTTGCAAATGTCGAAGATCAAAAGACTGCCGAAACGGTGATCGAGCAGCTGAACGGCAAGGATTTCGGCGGCAATGCCATGCGCATCGAAATCTCTGAGCGCAAGGACAGCCGCAGCCCTGCCCCCGGCGAGCGTCGCCCCGGCGGCGCGGCTCCCACCGCTGCCCGCAAGGCCGTCAATAAGGTTGTGCACGCCGACAACGTCGACAGCGAAGCTCCCGATCCCCGCTGGGCCGGCGAACTGGCCAAGCTTAAGGACCTGCTGGCTAATCAGAAGGCTGCGGTCTGAGCCAACCACTTACTGATACGGATCCGATCTCCAGCAACTGGAATTGGCAGGGACATCGGATCCACCTGCTTGCAGCGGGGTCTCCCAGCAGCACCGACCGGGTTGTGCTTATC
>Ga0310333_100200_pt1 | contig 16959 bp, 18 predicted proteins | sample LakMicSRFTotalB7_FD_195547 | JGI IMG/M metagenome (GOLD analysis project Ga0310333, IMG submission 195547) | Enriched freshwater cyanobacterial communities from Lake Michigan, Michigan, United States - MI23.SRFL.Total.B7 (v2) (version 2) | ecosystem: Environmental > Aquatic > Freshwater > Lake... | reverse complement strand
GCCTCCAGCAACGCCAAGAGGTCGGAACCGATTGACATGACTGAACACAGCCACACATCAGCCCCCGTTCAAGCCATCCCAGGCATCCCTGTTGGGACAAGCGCACGCCTGCTCGAAACGCTGGGCACCTGCCCCGCCGTCACGGCGATCTGGCTGTTTGGCTCGCATGCCATGGGCCGCCACCACACCGGCTCTGATCTGGATCGATGCCTCGAGGGGCCAGCGCTTCAGCACGCTGATCGTCTGAGGCTCATGGCCGCCATTGAGGAGCTGCTGCTGCCCTGGCAGGTCGACCTGGCGCTGAAGCGCGAGCTGCCCCCCGATCTGCAAGCTCACGTTGACCGCGTCGGGCTGTGTCTCTGGAGGCGTGGGAATTAGGCGCTCAGCCTCTGGTTAAGGGGCTGGGCCTCCAGCAGGGCCAGTACATCACGGCAGACGGCAATAGCAAATACCTCAGCCATCTCGGCCTGCAGCCGCCGGCTGCGAATCGGCACCGTGCGGATGCGCCAGCGCAGGCTGCCATCGACAGGTGGCAGACCAATGGCACGCATGACCTCCACAACGGCTACCCATGCCTGGGGTGCAGTGGGATCAAGCGCTGCTGGCACGTAAACCGGCGGCTGTTCACCTTGCAGTCGTAGCAGGCCGAAATCGCCAGGCCGCTCGGGCCTGAAACGCACCATGCTCTGCGGGTTACGGTCAAACCAGGCGCGGTCACTCTCCAAAAGACGGGTCAGGGCGGCGACCTGGCGCCGCTGTTGCCGAATACGCCGTACTGCCGAAACCCTCTGCCGCACCTGTACTCCAACACTCAAAAAAAGGTATCGCCAAACGGGCCAAGCGCCAGTCCACCAAAGGCGGCGACTTGACGGCAATCCAGAGCAGGTCTAGCTTTTTTATAGTCCTCAGCCCATGCTGAACCCCTTCCATGAACCTGCTTACGTCCTACCTTGCAAACCCCAAGACACGCGAAGTGTTGAAGAAGCGCCCAGGTCAAGCTGGCTTCTCTCTAATTGAACTTGTTGTTGTGATTGCAGTGCTTGCCGTACTTACGGCCATTGCACTCCCCAACTTCCTTGGGGTGTCGGACGACGCAGCCTCGCGCGCGGGCCAACAAGCTGCTATTACTGCGTTTAAAGAGTGTCAAGTATTCAAAGCACGTGGCCAGACCTTATTGGCCACTTCAGTAATGCAGCCACCATCGATCAATGGCTTCGCGGTTGGAGCGCCGACAACCCAAAGCTACGCAGGAGCAGCTACAATGGCTGCAGCTGGTCAACCTGCCGCAGGAAATGCGCAGCTTTCGTGCTTCAACGCAGGCGCTGAAAAGCAAATTTATGCTGCACCGCTAGTCCCAACCAAGTTTCCAACTTTCAGAGTAACTGTTGCAGGCATTCGCGAATGCACATCTGGAGATCAGGCAGCTTTCCCAAATACATATAACAGTGGCTGCACTGGCGCATCTCTCACAGCCGGAAACTGGAATTAACAAATGCTATGGGCAATTCAAATTTCTCCCAATAAATTCAAAAACATTAAAGGCTTTACTCTTCTTGAGTTAATAGTTGTTATCGCTGGGCTTGGCATTCTTGCCGGCCTGGCTATCCCTAATTTCTTAAAATATTTAGAGCAAGCAAAGATTGATCAAGCAAAAAGCCTTCTAAGCAGTGCTTCGGCGGAATGCCTTCAGATGTACCGCTCTGAAGGTATTTCCTCATTATCAAAGAAACCTTCAATCCTGGAACGAGAACAGCTTCCCAATGGCTATTCGTACATCGAAGGACAGGATAAATGACAAGCCATTGCAGTTGAAGACCCATCAAATTCTGAATCCCTTCTGGTCACCCTTGGCCTAACAATCGACGACGCGAGCGGCGCTCCAAAAGTTTCAAAGTGGTCTGTCTATAAACACCCTGATACCAAATATGCCTGCGAACAATGGGGCGGCTGCGGCGAGGGTGCCAACGTCCAAGCAATCATCGCAGAGCAAAAACGCAGAGCAGAAGAGCAAGCGCGCCTTGCAGCCATTGAAGAACGCTACAACGCATGGCTGAAAGGTCCGCCGCCTGGAACTGGCAACTACACAGCAGACGGGAAAAACATCTGGGCATTTCAGGGGAGAGTGCTGGCCGATGAGGCCAAATTCAATCAGGTTGTTGAGCAGGAATGTGGTAAAGAATTGACCGATGCTCTGAATAACGCCAAAAATACAAAACTAGATGGTCCCTTTAATTACACAGGCAAAAGTGGTGGCTGCAGCATCAGCACATATCTCTGCAGCGGAAAAGACGTTGGCAGCAAAGATGGGTACGACGCCTGCAAAGAAGAAGAACGCCAGACACGCTGCACCGCAGCCGAAGGACGCTGGAAAGATGGTGGAGTTAACGGAAAGTTTTCGGAACCGGGATGCGAAGTTAAATGGCAATGCAACAAAGAAATTTTTTCAAATCAAGATGACTACAACCTCTCAACCTGTGCGAAGCCGCCAACTCCACCCACGCAAAGCTGCACAGTTCCCAACATTTGGTATTGCCCTTACCTCCCAAGCAGACCAGAATGCCAATCAACTTGCAACTAATGCTCCTGCAAATGCTATAAATGCAAATCTCATCCATCCGCCAACTGATTGACGAGCATTTCTCCCTGGCCTGGTGCCGGGAGAATGTTGTCATCCCGATGGATGTGATGGATGGCGCGCCGTTTGGCAAGCCAGGCCAGCAAACGATGGTGATTGCGGTCGGCAACATCACCTTTTTGGGCACGATTGGTGGCTTCATCAAACAGCGGGTCGGGCGCACAGGCCTGGAATGCCAATTCGTTGAAAAAGCACCAGAAGAGATTCAGGCCCTGCTCGATCAGGCAGCAGCTCAGCGCATCATCTCGGGCGATGCACTGGATCCGGCGGTCTATGACGAAGATGCGCTCACCGAAGCCCTCAAGGAAGTTGATGAAACCGGCGGCGAAGGGCTGTCGCTCGAATTTGATGATGACAGCGATGAACTCACCATCGCTGAAGAAAGCATTGATGACATCTCCCAGGAACTGCTTGGTACCGCCATCCAACGGGCGGCCGCGCAGATCCTGATCAAAGCAGTCAAGGAAGACATCTCCGACATCCACATCGAACCGCAGGAAGACAACTACCGTGTGCGGCTGCGCCAAGACGGCGTACTACGGCCATTCATCAAAATCCCTCGCCCTTCTGGCATCAAGCTCACCGCCGTGATCAAAACCATGGCACGCATGAACGTGGCTGAGCGGCGCGCCAGCCAAGACGGCCGCATCCTGCGCAAGCTGGAAGGCAACAAGATGGAGTTTCGCGTCTCGACTTTGCCCTCCAAGTACGGCGAGAAGACCGTGCTGCGGGTGCTCAAAAGCGACCCAGGCATGCTCAATCTGGATGTGCTGGTCTCCAACAGCGAGGTACTCAATCGTCTGCGGACCCTGATCCATCAGAGCTACGGCATCATCATCGTGGCTGGTCCAACGGGCTCGGGTAAATCAACCACCCTCTATTCGGTGATCAGTGAACTGAACACTGGCGAGAACAACATCGTCACAGCTGAAGATCCGATCGAGTACACCCTGCCGGGCATCACTCAGGTGCAGGTGCTGCGCGAAAAAAATCAAACCTTCGCCACCATTCTGCGCACCTTTCTGCGGCAGGATCCCGATGTGATGCTGATCGGCGAAACCCGCGACCCCGAGACTGCCAAAGCCTCGATGGAAGCAGCCCAGACCGGCCACCTGGTGCTCACCACACTCCACGCCAACAACTCAGCCAGTTCGATCACCCGCCTGTTGGACATGGAGGTCCCCCACTACCTGATCACCTCGTCACTCCTGGGCGTGATGGCCCAGCGCCTGGTGCGCCGGTTGTGCACCTGCTCGGTTGAGCGACCGGTCAGCGAAGCAGAAGCCCATCTCTGCCGGCTGAGTGTGGGAACACCCATCAGGGCCCCCAATGCTCTTTCAGCCGAAGACAAGGAAAAAGCCAAGGCTGAACAACGGCTGTGCCCGCGCTGCCAGGGCACCGGGTACAAGGGGCGTGTCGGGGTCTACGAGCTGATGCCGGTCACCACAGGCATTAAAACTGCAATCCGCGAACAACGCAGCAACCAGGAGCTGCAGGATCTGGCCTGTCAGGAGGGCATGGTCACCCTCGAAGACTACGGCCGTGCCCTCGTTCGCGATGGCATCACCAGCGTGGCTGAGCTACAACGGCTCAGCAGTTCGGCCTTTGACTGAGCAGGGCATGTCAATCGCCAGGGAAATCGTCGGCTTTGCGATCAAGGCAGGATCCTCCGACATCCACCTGGAAGAGGGTTCACCGATTGCCATTCGCGTCAACTCAGACATCACGATTCTCGATCAGATCCTCAGACCCGCCGACATGGATCGGCTGCTGCAGGAAATCGTGGGTGCAGAAAAGATTCACCAGTTCAACCAGACCCACGACCTCGACACCTCGATCGGCCTGGATGGACTGTCTCGCATTCGCATCAACGCCTATGTCGCCAATGAAAAGCGATGCCTCACCCTGCGGATCCTGCCCGACAACCTGCCCAAATGGGAAACCCTTGGTTTGCCCCAGCCCTTCATTGATCTGACGGCCAGGCACCGCGGTCTGGTGCTCTGCACAGGACCAACGGGTTCGGGCAAATCAACAACCCTGGCAGCTTTCATCAACTGCATCCTTGAGACCCAGAAGCGCCACATTCTTACGATTGAAGACCCGATCGAATTTCGCTTCCAGCACTCCAAGACCTCGATCATTCATCAACGGGAGGTCAAACGCGACACCCAGACCTTTGCCTCGGCCCTCAAGGCAGCCCTGCGCGAAGACCCCGATGTGATCTATATCGGGGAAATGCGCGACCTGGAGACGATTCAGCTGGCGATCACCGCCGCCGAAACAGGTCACCTGGTGCTGGGCACCCTGCACACCAGCTCGGCTGCCAAAACCGTCGAGCGCATCGTCGATGTGTTTCCAGCCGAGCAGCAGGAGCAGGCACGACTGCAGGTCTCAACCTCGTTGCTGGGCATCCTGTCGCAAACGCTCTGCAAGAACACCGCCGGAAAGCGCAGCCTCGCTTACGAGCTGCTGATCAACACCCCTGCCATTGGCAACCTGATCCGCGAACGCAAGATCAGTCAGATCTATTCGCAGCTGCAGACGGGCAACCGCGAAGGCATGAACACCCTCGAGCAATGCCTCATCAAACTCATGCAAGACGGCAAGATCAGCCAGCAGGAAGCGATCTCCAAAGCCAGTAACCCCAAGATGGTGCTCGAAGCCGGCAACGCGGTGCCTGCCTAACGCCATGGTGCAGTACGGCCAATCTGCTGCTGCCGCCACAGGGTCGCAACGTCAATCTTCTGCGCCTGCTGGCGGCAGTCAGCCAGCCTGGCTTGGCGAACTGCTCGGCGGCCCGCCCCCACCGGCACGGCTGAAGGTACCGCAGAAGGATCTGCTGATCTTCTTTCGTCAACTGGCGGTGATTCTGCAGAGCGGCGTACCCCTGGCGCAGGGCCTGCAGCTGCTCTCCGACAACATGACCAACCCCAACCTGGCGGGGTGCATTCGCCAGATTGCCCTGCGGCTCAATGCAGGCGAAGAGCTGTCGGTCTGCCTGCGCCAATATCCACGCGTGTTCAGACCGATCACCATCGGCCTGATCGAAGCTGGCGAAGCCGGAGGCATTCTGGAACAGGTGCTGGACCGCATCGCTTACCTACTCGAACAACAGGCCAAGCTGCGCGGCCAAATGATCGGTGCCCTCATTTATCCGGTGATTGTGCTGGTGCTGGCGATCACGGTGGGACTGGCGCTGTTGATCTTCATCGTGCCCCGCTTTGAGTCGATGTTCTCCAGCCTGGGCGCCAAGCTGCCGGCCCTCACCCAGGTGATGCTCAACCTCTCGCGCCTGGTTACCAACCCCGTGGCCATGGGGTTTGCGGGGTTGGTGGTGCTTGGCGGCGGGGTGTTGTTTCGCAGTGTGTATGCCAGCAGGGAGGGTCGCCTGGCGATCGACACCTGGCTGTTCAAGATCCCACTGTTTGGCCCGCTGCTGCTGCGCTATGAGATGGCCTCGCTGAGCGAAACCCTGGCCACACTGGTGAACTCAGGAATCCCGATCATCGATGGCCTGCAACGCTGCATCAGTGCCAGTTCGAATCAGCTGGTGCGCAACACGATTGCCCGATCGATTGTTCTGGCGCAGCAGGGTCAGCCACTGAGCGTGTCGCTCGACAACGGCAAGGCCCTGCCCAACCTCTTTATTGCCATGGTGCGCATTGGCGAAGAGACCGGTGAACTGTCGTTCATGCTGGAGAAGCTAGCGATCTTCTACAACCGCGAGATTGAGAGTGCCGTGACGGCACTCACCAAAGCGATGGAACCCGCCACCGTGATGGTGGTGGCCGGTATCGTCGGCACGATCGTGATTTCGCTCTACCTACCGATGTTTGACCTGATCCGGGCGTTCAAGAAATAATCAATCATTGTCTGATTGATTGGCCAAGGCAGCTGAATCAAGCGGGAGATTCTTCGCGACCGATGGCCACAACGCTGGATCGTCGCTGAGATGTACCGACTCCGGCAGACTCTCTTGGGGTTGCTGGTCCTGCCGCGCAGCAAACGAACTGAGCAGATCACCCATGGAAAAAGGACTGTCGTCCTCATCGGCAGATGCTGGAGCGTCTGCGATCGCTGCTGCAACGCGTTGCGGACGTGACTCTTCGACAGCCGCTGGTTCCTGGGGCTCAGCAGGCGAGAAACTGAAGATGGGTTCTTCAGGTTCTGGGGCTTCGGGTTCGGGTTCAGACACCTCAGGCGCCACCTCAACCAGCTCAGGTTGCTGGCTGAACACCGCCTCAACCGCAGTCTGAGGCTCTAGACGCTCAGCCATTGGTAACGCTTCGGGGGCAAGTGGCTCAGGCTCATCAGCCAAGCGTTGTTCCACAACAACCAACTCAAGCTCAGGCTCACTGGCGACGACCTCGAACGCGGGCAGTAGATCCTCAACAACAGCGACCTCTGAATCACTGGTGGTCATCGGTTCAGGATCTGGCTCCTGCTCAGCAGAGATCGACTGCGCTGAGGCAGTCGAACGCTCAAGAAAGCTCAAGCCAAGACCCATCAACCGGCCCAGGCTCTGCAAGACCATCGACTGATCGACGAGTACGGTTCCAACGCCGGTCGCCGCCAGCGGTCGAGACAATTCAACGGGCAAGCCGATCGCTTCCTGCAGCAACGGGGCCAGCATCGGATGGGCACTGCTGGGACCGGCAAGCACCACCCGATGCCACTGCAGCCAGGAGTACTGACGCTCGCAATCACGAATGAGTTGCTTGAGCTCAAGACTGAGGCGGCGCAGGTCCATCTCCGAAAGCGGCAGATAGCGGTCACTGGCCACGATCTGACTTTCGTTGATCACCATGGCGGGCTCTGAACCCTGCTGTTCTGGCTCGAGTTCTGGTGCAGGAAATTCACGAATGGCCGTGAGTCTCACAAGCTTCAGCGGTCCGGAACGACTCACCAGCGACACCAGGGAGCATTCATCAAGGAGCTCCACATGCAACAGCAAGGCGGTTGCATCCAGTTGGGCCATGACCCCAGCTACCAGATTGAGCTGGGCGATGGTCCCCATCTGCAGGCGCAGCAATTCGAGACCTGCCCGATCCACTGTCTCAACCAGCCGGTCAACCAGTTTTCTGGGAACAGCCGTGAGGAAATAGCTGCGTTGCTCAGGATCAGACTGAGGCAGATCCAGCGGAATCAGCTCCGCGTCGGTCTGATCGAGCTGAATCGGAACCTGCACGGCCGATGCCGGATCCAGGGCATGGGCCAGTGCATCCTCAGGAGCCACCGCAGCCGGCAGTTGCACCACGGTTGTGAACACGGCATCGGGGGCAATTACCACTGCAGCCCGATGGGCGGGGATGTCCTGATCCTGGCAATGGGCCCTGATGAGTGCCGCCATCTGGGCAGGCTCGGTGGGTATGCCGCGCTCCAGGGCCTCGGCAGGCAAGGGGTAGCGACGAATGTGATCAACAGTGATCGCCTCGTTGCGAACCTGCACCTCGGCCACCGTGATGGCCTTGAGGTCAAAATCGATCAGCAACACCCGCTTGGAAATGCGGCGTCTGAACCCTGCCCAGCTCTGCTTGATCTTGCCAAGGTCGAGGCCAAAGAACGTGTTGCCGACGAGATCAGCCATGAAGCAAGGGCATCAACTGCAGAGTGAACGGGGCCGACAGAACAAGCGCTGTACAGGAGCCTTCAAGGGCGAACGGACCACAGGCTGGGCCTGCAGAAGATAAAGACCTGGCTTATCTGCCGAGAGATCTTCGATGAATCGGCTATTCACAGATCCATAATCATACAGGCAAATCTCATAACCTTCTGGCCAGACCGCAGCAGGAATCTGGTCGTAATTCAGATTCAGTAGCTGACCGGCAGACGGCTTGCACTGACGCAGTGCAGCCCTGAGATTGGCAAGGGAGAACGTTGGCTGCTCCAACGTTTCAACGAGATCATCAAAAAACAGTTCGACGCAGGCCCGATCCGCCATCGTGGCCCCGCATTCAAGTGGCGCTGCTGACTTCTGGTCACTGGAGAGCATGGCAGCCATGAGCTCAGACACCATCACCATGACACCAGAAAAAACAGCGAATAACATGATGGCAATCAACACCTCAAGCATGGTCATCCCTTCATGTCGAAGGCGGGTAGGTCGACGCCATGGAGACATCACCGCTAGAGACCTGAACCGACGGCACTCAGTCATCGTGAGCTGCGAAGATCAGCCATCCACTGGGCGACCTTGGAACATTCATCAAGAGCCCCAGCATAGGAATAATCCTTGGCTGAAGCGACAACGATGGACTGCTCATTCGGGCTGCAGGGTCGCACAGCCGAAGAGATGGCCAGCTCACTGACTTCGACCAGCAAGGCCAGGGCTCCTGTGGCCGCAACCATGATCACTGAGCCGAGCAGGGCATCAATCATGATCCCTGAATCTCCTGCTCAAGAGCACAGCGCTGATCCAGGGTGGCCACAAGACAAGCATCACGAACACGGGGAATGCCGGAGCTCGAGACTTCTACATAAAGGCGTGCTTTGCGCTCTACAGTGTTCTTCACATCAAACGGACGATCCGTCATCAATACGCAGCTTCTTCCATACATCACAGCTGCATTCATGGAAAAAGAACTGGCCATTGCATCTGGGCCTGCAAACGACGCCACGCCGCAATCAAAACCAGCAATCTTGTCCAACAACGATTGAAGCTCCTGTTTCTCACTCGCCAGATAGTCGACCTCCTGCTGTCGGGACGGCAGGTCCTGGATCCGCCGAGTCTCAAGCACAACAGAATTGGATGCTTCAAGCTCAGCCATGGCCACGGCCAGCTGCAAACCCGCGATGATGGGCAACAACATGGCGACGCCAAGCCCGGCATACAGATAGGTCACCGATCAGTCACTGGCCTACTTCCATTGACTTAATCTAAAGAATCCAAGTCTTTTGCCAACCATGGGTTCTGGGGATCCCAAGAGTGTCCCCGCGGCCTTCGGAACACTCTGCGGCAATCTCAACCAGGTCCTCCTGGGAAAGGGCCCCCAGATCCGCCTGGCGCTGACCTGCCTACTGGCCAGGGGGCATCTGCTGCTGGAGGATCTGCCCGGCATGGGCAAGACCACCCTGGCCGAAGCCCTGGCCCGCGGCTTTGGTCTGCAGTTCTGCCGGGTGCATTTCACCAGCGACCTGCTGCCGGCCGACCTCACCGGCATCAACGTGCTGGAGCCCTCCACGGGCCAGTTCAGGTTTCAGCCTGGGCCCATGTTTGCCCAGGTGCTGCTGGCCGATGAGATCAACCGCGCCAGCCCTCGCACCCAGAGCGCCCTGCTCGAGGCCATGGCCAGCGGCCGCGTCAGCGTCGATGGCAGCAGCCACACCCTGCCCCGCCCCTTTGTGGTGATCGCCAGCCAGAACGGTCTCGAGCAGAGCGGCACCTACCCCTTGCCCGAGTCGCAGCTCGACCGTTTTCTGATGCGGCTGTCGCTGGGCTTCCCTGACCGGGCTGCCGAAGCGGCCATGCTGGCCGGCCAGCGGGCCCCGCTCGAAAGCCTTGACGGTGGGCTTGGCCCCGATGCCCTGCTGCAGGCCCAGGAGGCCGCCGCAGCCCTGCCCGCCTCTGCTGCGCTCATCGCCTATGTGCTCGACCTGCTAACCGCCAGCCGTGCACCGGGGGGCAACCTTCCGCCCCTGTCGCCCAGGGCGGGACTGGGGCTGCTGGCCGCCGCCCGCGCCTGGGCCTGGCTGGCCGGTGCCACCTTTGTGACGCCGGACCACGTGCAGGCCGTGTTTGCAGCCGTGGCTGAGCACCGGCTTGACGGCGGCCGGGCTGGTCAGTCGCGGGGACAGCTCAGTGACGCCCTGCTGGCCCAGGTGGATGCGATTCGCTGAGCGCTGGTGGCAAGGCCTGCAGCGACGCCTCAGTAGGCGCGATGCCGTGTTGCGGCTAGGCCTGCGCAACCTTTACATCGTGCCGAGCAGCTTTGGCGGGCTCTGGCTGCTGAGCGGTGGGGTGCTGTATGTGGTCGGCATCAACAGCCGCAGCAACGGCCCCGTGCTGCTGGCCTTGCTGCAGCTCGGCCTGATGCTGCTCAGCCTGTTCCTGACCCATCTGAACCTGCAGGGGCTGGAACTGCGCTGTGTCGAAGCCGCCCCAAGCTGCGCCGACGAGCCCGCAGCAGTGCCCCTGCTGGCGCTCAGCCGCCAGTCGCGCGCAGGGGTAAAGCTGCGCTGGCTAAGTCCCAATGAACCGGCACAGGCCCAACAACTGGTGCATTTGCCGGCGGGCACCACCAGCCTGACCGTGCCCTGGAGGCCGCCATGCCGCGGCCTGCAACAGCCGGGGCGGCTGCTGGTCCAGACCACGGCACCGCTGGGTCTGTTTCGCTGCTGGGCTTACTGGGAACCGCCGCTGATGCTGGCGATCGCACCGGCTCGCCGGGCCGGCCCCGTGCAAGAGGTGCGCCGACCCAGCCGCCACGACCCCAGTGCGGCGCTGCAGGGTGGCCACGGCAGCGATCACTTCGAGGAGCTGCGGCCCCTGCGCCCCCAGGAGGGCCTGCAACGCGTGGCCTGGAAGCCCCTGGCCCGCGGCCAGGGTTGGTATGGCAAGCACTTCAGCGCCGAGCAGACCGCCGCACTGTGGCTGGCTCCAGTAGCGGGGCTGCCCGGCGAGCTGGCTCTCGAGCACCTGTGCGAGCGGCTCTGCCGCGGCCTGGCAGCGGGCGAACGGTTGGGCCTGCTGCTGCCCAACGGCATCGCCATTGCACCGGCCAGCGGGCCCGCCCAGCAGCGGCGCTGCCTGCAGGCCCTGGCGGCCGCACCGGCATGAACGCGGCGCGCCGACTGCAGCAACTCGCCCTGACGCTGCTGTGGGTGCAGCTGCTGCTGCATGGTCAGCTGCAACCGCTGGTGCTCGTCGCCCTGCCGCTGCTGCTGGTCCTGGGCCTGCGGCAGCGGCGGCTGCCGCGCCCGGCGCTGCTGGGGCTCACGGCCCTGGTGCTGCTGTTGTGGGCATCGGGGGCCTCGCTGGGAGACCGCAGCGCCCTGCTGCAGAGCGCCTGCAACCTGCTATGGCTGCTCTGCGGCCTGAAGCTGCTCGAGGCCCGCCGCCACAACGACCAACGGCGCTGCAGCCTGTTGCTGCTACTGGCTGTGGGGCTGGCGGGGGTGGGCGGCCAGGCTCTGGCGGCAAGCCTGCTGCAAGCTGCCAGCGCCCTGCTGGCCCTCGCCTCGCTGCTGGCCCTCGAAGCGGGCCCCCAGCCCCTGGGCCAGCTGCTGCGGCGCAGCACCGTTCTGGTGGGCCTGGCCTTGCCGGTGCTGGTTGCCGCCTTTGTGTTGCTACCCCGGCTTGAGCCGTTGTGGAGCCTGCAACTGGGGGGTCAGGGGCGCAGCGGTCTCTCCCAGCGCCTGGCCCCTGGCGAACTGGCACGCCTGGTGCAGGACAACGGTCTGGCCGCCCGGGTCAGCTTTGCCGGGGGGCCGCCACCGCCAGCGCAGCGCTACTGGCGGGTGTTGGTGCACCAACGCTTTGACGGCAGCAGTTGGAGTGCGGCCGTTGAGCCAACAGAACCCCTGCCCGGCCAGGTTGCACCCAGCACCACCGGCGCCGTGCTGCAGCGCTGGCTGGTGGAGCCCAGTGGACTGCGCCAACGCCCCTGGGACGGCCAGGGAGAACCCACCCTGGCCAGCCAGCTGCAGCTGGGCAGCACCGGCACCCTGGCCACCACCAAACCCCAGCAGGAGAGCAGCCTTTACAGCCTTGTGGCCAACCCGGCAGGGGGGCGCTGGCGCCAGCTGGCCCCCACAGCCGCCGATCTTCAGCTGCCGCCGGTGGCCAATCCCCGGCTTCAGGCCCTGGGGCGGCAATGGGCCAGTCAGGGCAGCAGCGCCGAGGCACGGGTCAACTTGGCCCAAACGTGGTTCCTGCAACAGGGCTTTCGCTACACCCTGGAACCCGGGTCCCTGGGCAGCATTGACCCCCTCGATGGATTCCTGTTTGAGACCAGGGCGGGCTTCTGCGAGCACTTTGCCGCCAGCTTTTCGGCCTTGATGCGGGCGGCCGGGGTGCCGGCCCGCGTGGTCGTGGGCTATCAGGGGGGCAGTTGGCAGCAGCCCCTGGGTGGGGAGCCCTATCTGCAGCTGCGCCACAGCGACGCCCATGCCTGGAGCGAGGTGTGGCTGCCCCCACAGGGCTGGGTGCGCGTCGACCCCACCGGCTGGGTGGTGCCCGAGCGGCTGCGGCGTTCACTGGCTGCCAGCCTCAACCAGGCAGATCAGCAGCGGTTGAGCCCACCGCCCCCGGGCTGGCTGCGTGCGGTGGCAGACCAGTGGACCGGGCTCGATTACCGCTGGCAGCTCTGGGTCATGGGGTTTGACCGCCAGCGCCAGCTCGAACTGCTGGGCAACAGCCGCTGGCAGGGGTTGGTGGCCCTGGCTGCCATGGCAGCCGCCCTGGCCGTGGGTCTTGTGCCGCTGCTGTGGAATCTTCAACGTCGCGGCCTCGGCGGGGCCGACCTCGCCCGCCGACAGATCGATCGCTTGCTGAAGCAGCTGCAGCAGCGTGGCCACTGCCCGGCCCCGGGGGAGAGCCTCGAGCGGTTCTGCCTGCGGGTGGCCGAGCTGGAACCCCAGTGGGCCCAAGCGCTGAACCACCTCTGCCGCAGTTACCAGCAGTGGCGCTTTGACCCCAAACCCCCGCCTGGTCAGCTGCAGGCGCTGCTGGCCAGCATCAGGGCGATGCAGCTTGGCCTGGGGCGCGGCCATAGGCCGACAGCTTGAGCCTGAGCTCGATGCGCACCGGTGCGCCTTGCCCCTGAGCCTGGCCCGCAGTCGTGGCCGGCTGCCCCGCGACAGCCGCCTTGAGATCGAGATCACTGGTCAGGGCAATCACCTGCAGGTTTTCAAGCTGCTGCAAAAAACGCCGCAGATCGGTGTAGCGGCCTCGCACGGTCAGCGTGGCCGAGCGCTTCTGCAGGCCCTGCACCAGCAGCGGGTCAGTGGTAGCCACTGCTGCTGGCGCCGCGGCAGGTGGCGGTGACGGGGCAGCTGGATCAGGCGGGGGCGGGGGCGGCACATAGACCTCGAGCGGCCCGGGTTCCACCTGGGTGACGTTGACCCCAGTGGCCGCTGCCAGGTCATTGAGACCACCGATCCACGTGCGCAGCTCGGCGGTGCCGGCCACCAGGGTCAGCAGCCTGTCCTTTTGCAGCGACTTGCGTTGCAGTTGCTGCTGGCTGGCCACCAGCTGGCTGCGCAACAGGGGCAGCTCGGCCTCCTGGGCTTCGAGGGTGGTGATGGCTTCACGGCGCTGGTTCACCTGCACCAGCAGGGGCGGCAAACCCAGCAGCAGGATCAGCAACGCCACCAGGCCACCACCGGCCGCAGGCAGCACCAACACCAACCGCTCGGGCGTGAACCAGGGGGCTTTGCGGGGCTGGCTGCCAAGAAAGTTGGTCATTGCAACAACCCTTCCTGTTGCAACACCTGCAACCGCCGCACCAGTCCTGTGGCGCCACTGGCCTGCAGCAGCGGCAGATTGCTGCGCCTGGCCGAGGGCGCAAAGTCGGCCTTGATCTCAAAGGTGAGTCCGGGAATCGCCCCTGCTGCACTGCCCTGACCAGGGCTCTGGGCCCCGGCCTGCTCGGTGATCTTGATCACCTGCACCCCGCCCCTGCTGAACAGGGGCGAGCCCTCAAGCTGCAACTGCAGGGCGTTGATCGCCCGCAGACCATTGGTGGCGTTCACGAACCCCGCCAGGCTCAACTGTTGACCCTCCTGTTTGGCCGTGTTGAGCTGAGCGTCGGCAGGCATCAGCCGGGCCAGTTCGGCCAGAAGCACCGAACTGGCCGGCAGTGCCACGATCGCGTTGGCCAGCGCCTGGTTGGCCTTGGTGCGGGTGTCGAGCTGCTGACGCAGCGTCGCCAGCTGGCTGGTGTAGGCCTGGTGCTGGGCACCAGCGGGCCTGAGACTGTCTTCCCGACCAAGCAACCAGCGCGCGTAGGCAAAGGTGCCCCCCCAGATCACGACAGCCAACGCCACAAGGCCAACGGCGATCAGGCCGCCGCGCGCCAGCAGTTCCTTGCTGGATGTGGGCGTGACCGTCTCAAGGCCCAGCTCCTGACGACGCCGGCGCAACAGATCAAAGCTCTGCCAGGAGCCTGCCGTCACCCACTCTCACCACCACCTTCAACTATTCAACCGCAGGCGTTGGAGCCGTGCAGCCTTGAGGGCAACTGGTGCGTTTGGGGGTGATCGCTATAACCGAAGTCTCCTGTGATGCGGGCCATGCACACCCCTCCTGTTTGGTCTGCACTGCTGACGCTGACCCTGGCGGCAACGCCAGCACTGGCGGGCGGGCAGGATCCGTTGCTGCGCCTGTTGGAGCAACGCCGCTGCCCAGGTTGCCGTCTGCAGGATGCCGATCTGGTGCATGCCGACCTGCGCGATGCCGACCTGCGCAAGACCCAGCTGCAGCGCGCCAATCTGAGCCGAGCCCGGCTCGATGGGGCCAACCTGCAAGGGGCCGACCTGCGGTTCATCAGCCTGCAGGGGGCCTCGCTGCGGGGCGCCAACCTGCGCGGCGCCCTGCTCGATGGGGCAGATCTGCGTCAGGCCGACCTCAGCGGCGCCTTGCTCGATGCCGGCGCACTGCAACGAACCCACTGGGACCAGGCCATTGGCGTCAACCGAGCTGAAGCGCTGAGCTATGCCGAACTGCACAACGCCGGTGTCGCTGCTGCAAAAGACGGCCGCTATCGCGAAGCGGAGCGCTTCTTTGATGAAGCCATTCGCCAACAACCACTGGCCGCCGTGAGCTGGCTGGCCCGCGGCATCTGCCGCGGCGAGCTGGGCAACAGCGTGCTGGCGGCTGCTGATCTCAACTATGCGGCCTCGCTCTACAGACAAGCCGGAGAAACAGTACTGGCTGCAGAAATCAGAGCCAGCAGCGAACAACTTCAACAACAACCCAGCACAGCCAAAGGCGGTAATGGCAAAGGCATGGAAGCCATGAATGGCGCCATTTCCGCCTTCAAGGTGCTGGCTCCGATCGCCGCTAAAGCGTTCATGCCCGTGTTGTTTTAAGGGCTCTGCGCTGGAAGCGGTGTGATCACGATCCAGCGACCCGAAGCCCGTGCCGGCAACGGCTGGAAATCACCACCATCGATGCGGTAACGCAGATGATCAGGTCGAGCTGTGAAGAGGCGCAGTCCGTGGCGCAGGCGAATGCGGCGCGGCAGGCCAGCCTCCAGCGTGTCACGCAACAGCAACTGTCCGTTGCTGTCTGTGATCTCGATCCAGGAGCTGTCTCGGGCTTCGAGTTCAAGAATGCTGTTGGCATCTCCGGCTCGGATCCGTGGCTCCGCGTTCACAGCCACACGCGCAGCAGTCGGTGCAGCAGAACGATCAGCAGAGCGGCGCTGAACCAGGTGCAGCCCAGACCCAGCCATCAAGAGCCCAAGGGCACAGCTCAAGACTACCGCCAGAGCACGCTGCTGTGGCCACGCCACACGAAGACCGCCCCAACGATGAGCGGTTCGAAGATCCGCTACCTGCAGCAACAGGCTCTGGCGCTCTGCCTGCAAGACCATGAGCTCATGCCTGACCTGATCAAGCTCGCGGCGAAATTTCGCTTCTAGCAGATCAGGAGCCTCCAGCAAAAGATCCTCGAGATGCCTGAGTTCATTGGTGGCGGCTTCGAGCTGCTGAGCCAGCTGGATCGGCGTGGTGGCAGAACCCATGGTGTGGATCAGTAACCACCCATGAACTGGCGCGCCTCCTGACTGGATGGCCGATACCCGTAACCATAGGGATCAGCAGAGTCGTCCTCTCTGAGGATACGTGGGGTTACCAGTATGACCAATTCATTCTTACCTCGATTAGCACCAGTTGAGCGGAAAAACTGTCCAATAATCGGCAAATCACCAAGAATTGGCCACTTGCTCACAGTGGTCTGAATGTCTTCATTGATGACACCTGTGAGAACAAGTGTCTGTCCATCGCGTACTCGCAAGGTACCAGTATCAAGACGGCGCTTCGCAATATTGAAGAAGGGTCCACAGCCAGGAACCAAACCACCAGGAAGCTGCGCTGAGATTTCCGGCGACATGGAAAATGTTACAAACCCATTATCATCAATCTTGTTGATCTTGGCTCCAAAACTCAGGCCCGCATCGGTTTTCTGTGGAGTACAAACCGTTGATGTCTGATTGGTCACAGCGCTGTAGCCAGTGATAACTGTTTCGCCAACAGTTACAAAGCCCTCGTTGGCATTGGAACGCCCAATTGATCCACCTCCTCCACTGCCGCCGCCACCCCCGCTACTGCCGCCACCACTGCTACCACCAGCACTACCACTGCTACCACCAGCACTACCACCA